>Ga0335080_10003132_pt1 | contig 16680 bp, 14 predicted proteins | sample Lox_Sample_34_FD_206720 | JGI IMG/M metagenome (GOLD analysis project Ga0335080, IMG submission 206720) | Soil microbial communities from Loxahatchee National Wildlife Refuge, Florida, United States - Lox_Sample_3.4 | ecosystem: Environmental > Terrestrial > Soil > Wetlands | place: USA...
GCAGCATGTGGTTCGGCGTGATCATGACGACGCCGAACGTTTCCACGCCGTTGACGCCGATGCCCGTGTTCGACAGTGCGAGCGTGATGATCCCGCGGCCGTCCGCGCCGAACGTATAGGTTCCGGAGACAATACTGTCGGGAGTTTTTCCTGTGGAGAAAGAGAAATCGCTGAAGTCCTGTTCGCCCCCGGTGACGTTGCCCATGCCGTCGGTCGTGAACACGCCGGCCAGGCCGAAGTTGCCTGCGCCGTCCGTGCCCGCGACGCTATAGGTGTACGCGCAGCCCGCGCATAGGAACGCCGACGTGGGCGTCGTGCCGACGACAATCACCGCTGACACGCTGTCCGCCGGATTCGAGGTTGCCGCGGCCTTGATCGTCACGGCCAGGCCGTTCGCGGCGTTGGCCGGCGGATTGTACATGGTGGGCGAGCCGCTCGCCGTATGTGGAAGCGTAAAGCCGCCGCACCCGCCGCCGGAGCAGCTGACTGTCCAGTCGACTCCCGCGTTCGCTGGATCGTTCGTCACGCTGGCGGTGAGCGTTGCGGCCGAGCCAACGGTCAGCGTCACGGGCGGTGCGGGAACCGCGAAGGCCACGGTTGGCGTGGCTAGCGCGATGGTCACGTTGGCAGAGGCCGACTTTGTAGAGTCAGCCGCGGAGACCCCTTGGATCGTGACCGACGCTCCCGTGGGCACCGTCAGCGGCGCCGTGTAAATGGTCGCCGCGCCGCTGGCCGTCTGTGCCGGATTGAAAGAGCCGCAACTGCCCGTCGGTGCGCACGACCAGTTTATGTTTGTGTTCGACGCGTTGCTCACCACCGCGACCACCTGAAAGGTTCCGCCAACGGTCACGGAAGAGGGCGGCGCGGTGGTAAACGAAACTGCCACTGGCAGCGGAGGTCCGGACGAACTCGAGCTGCCGCACGCGGCGAGCGTGAGCACGAACGCCGCGAGGAAGGTTGCGAGAAGCCCTGTGGAGAGCCGGCGGCAGCGCATCACTCGCCTCCCGTCGGCTGCATGCCGCGCACCGTGCGCGCGGGCAGCGCAGTCTGGCGCACAGGGATTCCGTTGGCGTTGCGCACGGTAATCGTCTGCCCGCCAACGACGATTCTGCGCGCCAGGAAGACATCGCCCGCGGCGAAGTGCGCTGTAACACCCGTCACCTGAACGGCCGCGCCGGGAATCAACCCCCGGTCGGCCGCGATTCGCGCAAAGTAAGGTCCGAGATGCACGTCCACGCTGCCCTGCGGCGTGGCCAGCATCAGGTGCAGCCCGAGCGGCAGTCCCGGGGCCGGCCGGCTGATCGTTTCTGTCACAGCGCCCTGCACGGTGACCTCGCGAGCAGCGTCGTATATGCGCGCCACGGCCTGCGCCGTGCCGGAAGCTGCGGGCTGGCTGGCCTGACTCGTGGATTGCGCGAACGCGGGCGCACTTGGCGCGAGAAATACGAGCAGAGATGCGACAACCGGCAGAAGCGGGACCCAAGGCCTACGCATGAATCCTCCTAAAGATAGTGGATGCGTATGCCGGCGCTTCCCCGTTGCACGCCGCCGGGCGATGGCGGCAACAGCGCCTCTCCGGGTGATTCAGGCGGAAACACCCGCAGCCCCACATCTATTGGAACACAGAACATGGAAAAGAGTTGTTCGGACCCGTAGTTCACTTCGCCCTGCCGGCGCGCAGAGGGGCGCAGTGGGCGCTCCTGGCCCCCTACCAGCCAGCCGGACCTTGCGCCGCTCCTGACCCCTGTGCGCCGGGCGCACAACCCACTCCAGGGCCTGGCCGAAACGCGCAGCCCGCGCGCAGCAGCTCTAAAGTCCCAGGTACGCCGCGCGTACCTGCTGGTTGGCCAGCAACTCCTTCGACGAACCGCTCAGGATGATGGCGCCGTTCTCCACCACGTACCCGGACTCGCACAGGCTCAGCGCATCCACCACGTTCTGCTCCACCAGCAATACGGTCACGCCGCCCCTTGCGACCTGGCGGATTCTCTCGAACACCTCCTCCACGACGATCGGCGCCAGGCCCAGTGACGGCTCATCCAGCAGCAGCAGCGACGGCTGCGTCATCAGCCCTCGCGCGATGGCCACCATCTGCTGCTCCCCGCCGGAAAGCGTTCCGGCAATTTGCTTCCGCCGCTCCTGCAGCTTCGGGAACAGCTCGAACTGTTCGTCCATCAACTGCTTCAGCCGCGCCCGCGACCGCGGCAGGTACGCGCCCAGCGCGAGATTCTCTTCGACGCTCATGTGGGGAAAGAGCTGCCGCGCCTCCGGCACGTGGCTGATGCCGCGCTCGACCATTTCGTGCGCCGGCACCGCGGAGATGTCTTCGCCCCGGAAGCGGATGCTGCCGCCGGCCGGCCGCAGCAACCCGGAGATCACCCGCAGCGTCGTGCTCTTGCCAGCGCCGTTAGCTCCGATCAACGACACGACCGAGCCTTCGCTGACCGCCAGTGTGACGTTGAACAGCGCCTGAAAATCGCCGTAGCAGGCCTGAATCGAGTCCAGAACGAGGAGCGGCTCGGTCACAGGCCCAGCTCCTTGTAGCGCGCCCCCAGATACGCTTCGACGACGCGCGGCTCGCGCACCACTTCGCGCGGCGCGCCCTCCGCGATCAGCGCGCCCTGGTCGAGCACCACCACGCGGTCCGCGATCTTCATCACCACCTGCATCACGTGCTCCACGCCGGCCACCGCCGCCACCCCGCGCTCCGGCAGCCTCTTCAGTGTTTCCGCCAGTGCCAGCGCTTCCGCCGTCGAAAGGCCCGCCATCACTTCATCCAGAAGAATCACGCGCGGCCGGATGGCCAGGGCGCGTGCGATCTCCAGACGCTTCAGCATGGGCAGCGGCAGGCCTCCGGCGGGCGCCGCCTCGAATCGTTCCATCTGCAGATAGCTCAGGACTTCCCGCGCGGCGTCGGCTGCCTTCGCACGGCTGGCGGTGTGCAGAAACGCGCCCAGCATCACATTCTCCAGCACGGTAAGGTTGCGCAGCGGCTTCACCAACTGGAAGGTGCGGCCGATACCCAGGCGTGCCGCGTCGTCCGGCCGGATGCGCGAGATGTCGCGCCCCAGGAAGCGGATCGAGCCGGAGTCGGGGTGGAAGACGCCGCTGATCAGGTTGAACAGCGTGGTCTTTCCGGCGCCGTTGGGCCCGACGATGAAGGCAACCTCAGCTTCATTCACGGCAAACGAAACGTCGTTTGCGGCCACCAGGCCGCCAAAACGCTTCGTTACGCGATTGAGCTCCAGGATCGCCATCTCTGTTCTTCAATCTCCGGCGGCACGCCGCGGCGCTTCCGCCCGCTTGCGGCGCCGCAGGATTGCGGTGATTCCTCCCACTATCCCTTCCGGCGCAAACAGCACCACCAGGATCAGCAGCAGGCCGTAGATCAGCAGGTGCGCTTCCTGGAAGACGCTCTTGAACAGCTCCGCCGCGGACTCCAGCACCGCGGCCCCCACCAGCGGGCCCGCCACTGTTCCTGCTCCGCCCAGCATCGCCACGATGGCGATTTCGTTCGAGATGTCGATGGAGAGCACCTGGTCGGGCACGATGAACAGGAACATGCTGCCGTACAGCGCGCCTCCCAGCGCGGTGAGTGCTGCGCTCACCAGCAGGGCGCGCAGCTTGAAGCCGGATACGTCGACGCCGACGGCGAGCGCGGCATCCTGGTCCTCTCGGATGGCCATAAGGTAGTAGCCGAATCGGGAGCGTGAAATCAGTAGAGTGGCCGCAAACGCTGCCGCCGCCAGTCCCACCGCGCAGAAGTAGAACGAGCGGTTCACATGGGAATGGAACAGCGCGGGGACCTGAGCGCCCACGTCCCCGCCCGTGACTCCGGGCAGGTTCTTCGCAGCCGCATGCAGCACCTCCGCGAAGGCGACCGTCGCCAAAGTGAAATACGGCCCGCTCAGCCGGAACGAAACTCCTCCTATCAACAGCGCGAACGCCATCGCAGCGAGCACCAGCAGCAAAAACGCGGCCCACAAAGGTATGCCCGCGCGCGCGGCCAGCGCCAGGCCGTAGGCGCCCGCTCCGAAGTACGCGGCGTGGCCCAGTGAGAGCTGGCCCGCGTAGCCGCCTACCAGGTTCCACGCCAGCCCAAGCGCCGCGAACAGGTAAACGCGGAAAAGCACCTGCAACTGATAGTCGTCGTGCACGAGCAGCGGAAGGAGCAGCGAGACCGCCAGCAGGCCCGCGCCGAAAACTGCCGTCCTCTGTTTCATGCGCGCTGGCTCCCGAAGATTCCGCCCGGCCTGAGCGACAGCACCAGCAGAAAGATGACGAAGTCCACAGCCAGCGCCCACTCATTGCCTATGTAGAGGCTGGTAAGGTTCTCAACCACGCCGAGCGCCAGCCCCGCGATCGCCGCGCCTGCGATCGACTCCATTCCGCCAAGCACTACGATCACGAACGCCTTCAGCGTGAACTGGTCGCCCACCCCGGGATACAGATAGAAGACCGGAAGCAGCAGGCTGCCCGCCACGGCCGCGGCGGCCACGCCGATTCCGAAGCAGAACGCTTGTACGCGGTGCAGATGGATACCCATCAGCGGCGCCGCGCCCCGGTTCTGCGCGATGGCCCGCGCCGCTCGGCCCATCATTGTGTGTCTCACGAAGAAGTACAGCCCGCCGGCCAGCGCTGCGGCAATGGCAAACGATGTCAGCCACGGCGCGCTCACCGTGATGTGGCTGCCGAGATGGAGATTCACACCCAGCATGGCGAAATTGATCTGGTGGTAGTCCGCGCCGAAGGCGAGCTGCACGGCGTCGGTCAGGCCCAGCCCGATTCCTAGCGTCAGGAGAATCTGCATGAAGTCGGACCCGCCGTGGATGCGTCGCAGCAGCCCCTGGTAGACCAGGTAGCCCAGCCCGAACATCGCCACGGCGATGAGGGGAAAGCTCAGGTAGGGAATCAAGCCGGTGCGGGTGAACAGCACGTACGCGGCGTACATGCCCAGCATCATGAACGCGCCGTGCGCAAAGTTGACGATGCGCATGACGCCGAAGATGAGCGCCATGCCCATCCCGACCAGCGCGTAGAGCGCGCCGGTCAGCACGCCGTTCACGATCGCCTGCAGGGCGGCGTACAAGTCCATGGGTTGGCCAGCCGATAGGAAAGCACAAACGGGATTGTCTGTGCTACTGGCGTTTGTTCCACGGCGGGGCGGGGATCACGGGCTGCGCCTCCGCGGCGTCGCGCGGCCACACTACCCTGTACTGGCCGCCTTGAACCTGTGTGATCAGCACCGGGTGCGCGTTCTGGCCGTGCTCGTCGAAGCGAACGGGACCGAACGGCGTTTCCGGCAGATCGATCGCCCGGATGGCATCGCGGATTGCGCCTGCCTGCTCGCCTTCCGGCCTCGCCCCTGCTCTCCGGATCGCCGCAGCGCCAACCAGCAGCGCCGCGTACGCTTCCATTGCGTGATAGGCCGGATGCGCGCCGGTCAGTTTGGTAAACGCGTCGTCAAATTCCTTTGAGCCGTTCCACCTCGCCGACGGTAGCCACTGCGAAACACTGAAGGTGTACTCCGCGTATTTGCCCGCGCCCTTGTCGGTGGGAAACTCGGCTGCGGAAAATCCGGTGCCCGCGGCGGTGTAGTAGCGGGGGTTCAAGCCCACCTCTTCGGACTGCCGCATCAGCGTCGAAGCGTCGAGCAGGTACGAGGCGAAGTAGACGGCGTCGGGGTTCTTCGCTTTCACCCGCTGCAGCAGCGCTTTGTAGTCCGGCGAGCTGGCCTGGTACGCCTCTTCATCGATCACCTGGATGCCGGCCGTCTGTGCCTCTTCGCGCATCGCCTTGTCGTTGGACTGCCCGAAATTCGTGTTCTCGTACACGATGGCCAGCCTCTTCGGGTCTCCGTTGTTCTTGAGAAACTCCACCGTGGCACGCGCGTACGCGCCGGAGCCGACGCATACTCGGAACACCCACGCCGACCCCGTTTCCATAACGTTGTCTGCTGTCGCCGTCGGCATGATCAGCGGCACCTGCTTCTGCGTCACCGCGGGAACAATCGCGCGCGTGTTCTCGCTCGAATATGCGCCAAGGATCAGCGGCACATGATCCTGCGAGACGAGCTTCGCCACGCCCTGCACGGCCTGGTCCGGTTTGCTCTGGTCGTCGTAGTAGACAAGCTCGATGGGCTTCCCGAGGACGCCTCCTTTCGCGTTCAGGTCCCGCAGCGCAATCGTGTACCCGTTCTTGTGCGCCTGGCCGAACGCCGCGGCCGGCCCGGTGAGAGACGTGATCACGCCGATCCGGAAGGTGTTCGCCGGTTCAGTTTTGCACGACGCGAGCAGTGCCACGGCGGCGGCTGTGGGCAATGCCAATGCGGCCAAGCGGCGAAGCATTGATGCCTCCCGGTGGCCGCATTGCAGCACTTCGAGAAGCCAGGGGCAATCGAAAAACGCGGGCTTTCCGGCGGCACGGACACTTTGCTGGTGACGTGTTTCCCTCGCCTGTGCTATCCGTGCGCGGCGAGCGAGCCGGCGCGAGCGTGGGCGAGCACGCCCCGTGCGGCCAGCAGTTCCGCGATCAGCAGTCCCGCGCCCGCCGCGCCGCGAATTGTGTTGTGCCCCAGCGCGATGAACTTCCAGCCCAGCGCCGGACAGCGTCGCAGCCGGCCCACATGCACGGCCATGCCGCCGAAAGCCTCCACATCCAGGCGCGGCTGTGGACGGTCCGGCGAATCGTGCACGGCCAGAGGCCGCTCCGGCGCGCTGGGCAGCGAGAGTTCCTGCGGCTCGCCGCGGAATTCGCGGAACGCGCTCAGCACTTCCTCGTGTGAGGCCTCCACGCCCAGTTCCACCGAGATCGCTTCCGTGTGGCCGTCCACCACCGGTACGCGCGTGGTCTGTGCGCTGATGGCTACAGGATGCGGTGAAACGCCCCCCGCGCCGAGCGTGCCGAGAATCTTCTGCGTTTCCGTTTCGAGTTTTTGTTCCTCGCCGTCTATGAACGGAACAACATTCGCGGTCGCGTCGAGCGATGCGACTCCCGGATAGCCCGCGCCGGAAAGCGCCTGCAGCGTGGTGACCGTGGCGCGTCGCGGTTCGAACGGGCGCAGCGCGGCCAGCGCCATGGCCAGGAAAACCGTCGAGCAATTCGGTATGGTTACAAGCGCGCCCCGCCAGCCTTTCTCCGCGCGCTGGCGCTCGATCAGCGCCAGGTGGCCTGGGTTCACTTCCGGGATGAGCAGCGGAACCAGCGGATCCATGCGATGGTTGCGCGCGTTGCTGACCACGGCGTGCCCGGCGGCGGCGAATTGTTCCTCGCATTCGCCCGCGACGGACGAATCGAGGGCCGAGAACACGAGTTCCGGCCCGCGGCCGGGCCGCAGCGCCTCCACCTCGAGCGCGGCAATCGCACCGGGCAGCGGCGCCGCCAGCCGCCACGGCAGATCGCCGTAACGTCGCCCTGCTGAACGTTCACTCGCCGCAAGCCAGGTCAACTGGAACCACGGATGGCCGGCAAGCAGCCGGACGAATTGCTGGCCGACCGCGCCTGTCGCACCCAGCAATCCGACTTCGATCCTGCGCTCGGCTCCGGCCGGCACAACACAGCCCGCCGGCAGCGTCTGCCGCTCGCTAGCCTGCATGGGCGGCCACCACGGCGTGTTGCGGAGATTCGGTGCGCGCCCGCTCGACGGCGGCAAGGCCTTCGAGAAGGTCCGCCACCAGGTCCTTCGTGCTTTCGCAGCCGGGCGAAAGCCGCAGCAGCGTGTCGCTCAGGCCCAATTCGGCCCGTGCTTCCGCCGGAATCGACGCGTGCGTCATCGTCGCAGGGTGGCAGATCAGCGCCTTCACCCCGCCCAAGCTCTCTCCAAGGGTGAAGTACCGCCGCGACGCCGCGAACGAGCGCACCTCTTCCACCGTGCCGTCCAGCTCAAACGAAAGCATGCCCCCGAAGCCGCTCATCTGTTTCCGCGCGATCTCGTGGCCGGGATGCGATGCGAGGCCGGGGAAGTACACCCGGCGCACCAGTGGATGAGTCTCGAGCGCCGCCGCAATGGCCGCGGCGTTTTCCGCGTGGCGGATCATGCGCAGCTCCATCGTCTTCAACCCGCGCAGCGTCAGCCAGCAATCGAAGGGACTGGGCACTGCGCCGGTGGCGTTCTGCAGGAACTTCACCGGTTCGAAGACCGCCGCGTCGCGCGCCAGCACCGCGCCCTGGATCAGGTCCGAGTGCCCGGCCAGGTATTTCGTCACGCTGTGCACAACGAGGTCCGCCCCGAGTGAGAACGGTTGCTGGAAGTAGGGCGTCGCGAACGTGTTGTCCACCACCACCAGTGCTCCGTGCGCGTGGGCCCGCTGCGCAATGGCCGCGATGTCGTACACCAGCAGGCGCGGGTTTGTTGGCGACTCCAGCCACACAATGCGCGTGCGCCCGCTCAGCGCCGCTTCGAGCGCGGCGGAATCGGCGACGTCGAACTGCCGGATCACCACGCCGTTCTGCTGGAACACGCGGTTCAGGATGCGGTAGGTTCCGCCGTAGACGTCGGTCGGCAGGATGATTTCATCGCCGGGACGCAGGTAGGCCTGCAGCACCGCATTCTCCGCGGCCAGGCCGGAGGCGAACAGCGCCGCGTGCTCCACGCCTTCCAGCGCGGCCAGCACGTGTTCCAGCCGCTCCCGCGTGGGATTGTTGGTGCGCGAATAGTTGAAGCCCTTGTCGCACCCGGGCGCTTCCTGCTCGTACGTCGACGTCTGGAATATGGGAGCGATCAGCGCCCCGGTTTCCGGCTCGGATGGCTGCGCGGCGTGAATCGTTTTCGTTGCGAAGTCCATTTTCTTTTCTCCTTGTTCGGTCTCGTTCCACGATTGCAGAAAGTCAGAATGCTGCTACCCGGTCCTCGCCCCCGAATCCGGCCGCAGCCAGTTCCGGAGTGGCGTCGCCCGGCAGAATGGCGTCGCTAACGGCGTCCGAGACGGTGCTGATCCGCGCCAATTCGTTCATGCTGCGTACGACGAGGGGCAGGCGCGCCGCTGCGGCCGCCTCGATCGCACGGCGCTGCACCAGGTCGCAGCCGCGGTCGGCCAGCGCCAGCGCATCCTCGAACGTCAGCGACGCGAGGTGCCGCGCAGTCGCATGGCGGTGCGGGTCGGCTGTGAAATACCCCGGCACGTCTTTCACCAGCTCGCAGCGCGCCGCGCCAAGGCCCGTTGCCAGCAGCACCGCTGTAAGGTCGGAGCCGCCCCGGCCCAGCGCCACGATCGAACCGTGAAAATCCGTCCCAAGGAAGCCGGGCACGATGACAATCCGGCAGGCAGCCAGCGAAGCGTGCAGGCGCCCAGGACCGAGCGAAGCGCCGCCGTCCGGTGCCGTGTCCACGCGCAGGCCCGTCTCGTGCACGTTTAGCGGAGCGGATTTCACGCCCAGCGCCTGCAGGTGCAAAGCGAGCAGCGCGACGGAGCGGATTTCGCCGGTGGACCACAGCAGGTGCAGCGCACGCGCCGCCGCGGCGGGGACGATGTCGAGAGCGGCGCGCTCGAGCGTGTCGGTGCAGCCCTCCTGCGCCGAAACCACGGCAACGATCCGCTCCGCGGGCGCGGCCGCGAGCCTGCGGCACAGGAACTCCGCGGCGCGTCGATAGGCGCTCTCGTTGGAAAGAACCGAGCCTCCCAGCTTCACCACCACAACGGGACCGCAGCAGCCATCGACTCCGGCCATCGAAATCCTCCCGAAATACACGTCTGGTGCCCGTGCAGCGGCACGTGCACGACGGCCGGGTGCCCGGTCAGAGACACCACGGCCTGCCGATTCAGAGCGCGTCTTGCGCCGGCGGCGGAAAAGCACCCGCGCAGACGCACCGCGCCTCTTCGGCAAATTCAGTTTGGGAGTGAGACTCTTAAGCCGGCTGGATTACCCGGCCAAGGTTTTATCTCTCCCGTACTGGGCAGGATTTAGCACCTTGGCGCTCGGGCCAGGTTGCTGTGGCTTCGAAGGGCCTGTTCCCTCAGCCACTCTGGATAAATGCCGCCGTTGAAGGCGACGCAAGTTTTCTAGCAAACGAGGGGAGTCCTGTCAAGGACGATTCCATGAACAATGCGTCTATTTCGCGGATGCGGGTGAAGCGGAAGCGGCCAGGAAAAAGGGAATCGCCGCGAGCTCCAGAATGACGCAAGCCGCGACGCAGGCTGTAATCGACTGGTCGTACAGAAACCCGATCAGCGCGCTGCCGAGGAACCAGGCGAATCCATAGCCCGCAGAGAACAATCCGTACGCGGACGCGCGCCGCCCCGCGCCGGCCATCGGCGCGACCGCCGCAGGCACCACCGACTCCTGCACGCCCATGCCGAGTCCCCACAGCGCCATCCCCGTGATAGCCGTCCACAAACCGCCGAAGAAGACGAACGGCGCGAACAGTGCCGAGAGCAGCGTCAGCGGTACGAGCACATGCAGGCCGTGCTTGTCGAACAGCTTGCCGAACAGCAGCGAACCCGCGCCGCCCGTCGCCATCGCTACGGCGTACGAGATCGGCACCCAGCTTCCTGTGACGCTCGAAGACTTTTGGAAGTGATACGCCACGAGCGCGAAGTCGGCGAAACCCGCCCCGGCCAGCGCCGCGCCGCACAGGTAGATCCAGAAGGTGCGCGGAAGGCCGCTCCGCACGCTGTCATGTGGCGCCTGTTCGTGTCCATCCGCTTCCATTTCTTGTGGCCGCGGATAAAGGATGCGCGCCACGCCGAGCAGCGCCAGCGTGGCCAGCGCGGGCAGCAGCAGCACCGCGAAGCCGGTTCGGTATCCATCCACGCCCGCCGGGCCGTTGCGGCGCGCGAGGACAAACGCGATCACCAGCGGACCGGCGAGCGCGCCGAACTGGTCGAGCGCCTCGTGCAGGCCGAACGCCCATCCGTAGCCGCCCATTTGATGGCCCGCGTGCGACAGCATGGCGTCCCGCGGGGGATTTCGCGTGGCGCGGCCCGCGCGTTCCAGCACCAGCAGCGCCGCCGCCGCCGGCCAGCTTCTTGTGAGCGCCAGCGCAGGCACCGCCGCCATCTGCACGATGTAGCCGAAGATCGTGATGGGCCAGAACTGCCGCGTGCGGTCCGCCAGCCGTCCGGAAACCAGGCGCAGGCCATAGCCCGCAAGCTCCCCCAGCCCGGCCACCGCGCCGACCGTCGCGCCGCTCGCGCCGAGCAATGCGAGATAAGGACCCAGCACGCTTCGTGCGCCCTCGTACGTGAAGTCGGCGAAGAAACTCATTACGCCGACTAGCAGCACGAAGCGCAAGCCGATGGCCCGCAGGTCGGCATTTTGCTGAGCGGTTGCCATGCGCCTATTTTGCCTGCTTCGACGTTAACGCAGTATTTACGGCGCTAGCCTCTACCGCGCGGCCTCATTCTTGAACACCGCGCCGTTGTGCATCACGAAGCGCACGTTTTTCAGCTCGTTGATGCTGGCCAGCGGGTCGCCGGCGACGGCGATCACGTCGGCGTACGCGCCGGCAGCCACCACGCCGATTTCGCCCTGCATGTCGAGCATCTCTGCGGCCCGCGACGTGGCCGAGCGGATGGCGTCCATCGGCTTCATGCCGAACTTCACCATGTAGTCGAAGTCAACCGCTTCCGGCTCGCTCCAGGGAATGCCTCCGATGTCCGTGCCGTACACAATCTTCACGCCGGCGGCGAGCGCCTTCTTGAAGCTGGGCTCGTGGACTTCCGTGCGCTTGCGGTCCCGCCGGCCCGCTGGTGTGTCGGCTGGCGCCCAGTTGTCGTAGTACGGGGCGATGGTGGGGCAGTACCACGTGCCCTGCTTCAGCATCTGGGTGATGTTCGCGTCGGTCAGCAACAGGCCGTGTTCGATCGAATCGCAGCCGCCGTCAAGGGCGCGCTGCATGCCGATTCCGCTGTACGAGTGGCAGGCGACTTTCTTGCCCCAGCCATGCGCTTCGTCCACGATGGCGCGCAGCTCATCCAGAGTGAGCGTGGGTTGCGACACCAGGTTCCCGGCTTTGTCCACCCACGAACGGTGGGTCATATAGACCTTGATCCAGTCCGCCCCGTGGCTCAGTTGCTCGCGCGCCGCCTTGCGGGCCTCCACCGGCCCGTCAATCAACTGCGCGCCCTTGGGCATATCAAGCTCCGGCGCGTAGCCCTCGAGGTTGTAACCTCCGGTGGTCGAGATGGCGCGCGTAGCGACAAACAGCCGCGGGCCGGGAATCGTGCCTTCGGCGATGGCCGCCTTGATCTCCACGTCGCCGTAACCCGCGCCCTCGGTTTCCAGGTCGCGCAGCGTGGTGAATCCCTGTTCCAGGGCGCGGCGCACGGCCGCGGTCGCGCGCGCGGCTCGCTGCGCGATGCCGGCATTCAGAATGTTCGCGTCGTAGCCGCCCTTGGCAGGGTCTTCGCCCCACAGGAAGATGTGCGTGTGCGAGTCGATCAGTCCGGGCAGAACCGTGGAGTTCGACAAGTCGATCACCTTCGCGCCGGCGGGGATCGCCGCCGACGCGTCGGCCACCTGCTCGATGCGCTCGCCGCGAATGAAAATCAGTTTGTTGCGCGCGGGCGCATCGCTGGTGCCGTCAATCAGCGTGCCCGCGCGGATCACAGTGAGCGGCGCTGTCGATTGCGCCGCTGCCTGGTGCGCGCAGAGGGCGGCAGCGAAAAGTCCGGTCAATGCGGAAAGACGGTGGTGCGGCATGCGTGTGGCCTCCTGACGGGCGGGACACTTTCTACTGCACGCTTGGCGGAATTGCAACGGCGCCGCTACGCCTCGAAGATCAGCGACGAGCAGGTCAGACCCGACTCGGCCTTCTGCAGTTCGGAGATGTCCAGCGTCGCCACGCGAAAGCCGCGCCTCTCGATGCGCTCTCGCGTGCGCGGGAACGACGCAGGGAAAATCACGGTATCGCCCACGCATAGGGCATTCGCGGCGTGCTGCTCTTCCGGCGCGATGTCAATGTATTCGTATCCCGGCACCATTGCGGCGTCGAGCCACGCCCGATTGGCCAGCAGTGTGTTTCCGCCAAGATGAGTAACCGCCGATTTCAGATGCAGGCAGCCCTGCATGGGAACGGCGGCAACTTCGTACCCGAAGGGTGCGAGAATTCCGGCCAGTTCGCGGATGCCTTCCGCGTTCGTGCGGCGCGAGAGGCCCACGAACAGCTTTCGCCCAACGCACAGCACATCGCCGCCCTCGATCGTCGCCGGCAGTTCGATTCGCGCCAGCTTCCGGTACCGGCTCAGCGCGCGGGCCAGCGACTCCGCCTCGCCGCGCCGCGAGGCCGTGCCCAGGGGAAAGATCACCGCAATTTCGTCGAGAACGATGGCCGGGTCTTCGACAAACATCGAGTCCGGCAGCTCCGGCTCCGCGGGCAGTGAAACAACGCGCAGGCCCAGCGACTCAAGCAGGAGTTCGTAGGTGCGGTGTTGCTCCGTCGCGCGAGCAAGGTCGATGGGCCGGCGCGGAACATAGCTGAGCTCGCATTGCGCCATGGACGGGCTTGGCGCGCGTGTAAGGGCGGTGAGCACTGTGTGCCCAAGAGTGTACACGAGCCGCGCGCTCGCGAATCACCGGGCGAAGCGCCTCCGCGCCGGCTTTTGTGCCGGCCTTCTGGATTCTTGCCCCCAACGCGCCGTGGAGAAGGGAATCGCGGCGTGTAAGAACTCCCTGGGCGGAAAACAGCCGGCCCCCCTAACCAGTTCCCGCACAACCAGATAGCTCGCACCCGACCGGAAGCGCGCTTGCATCCGTACTCAATTAGGAAGGACAGGCCCGCCACCGGCAGCCGTTTCATTTCATTATGACTGGTCGCGCGCAAAGGAGAATCGGAGACGCTCATGAAACATCGATTCGCTTTCGCATTCATCATCGCACTGTTTGCATGCGCTTCAGTATTTGCCCAGCAGGCGCCACGGCATGAAGAACCCCAGCACGAGGAGCGGTCGCCCCACGCCAATGGAGGTCACGTTCCAACCCCTCCTCCGCCGCACGCGCCGCGCGAGGTTGAGAAAGGGCCGGACGGCCGAGTCATCGAGCATCCTCACGTGAACAACGATCACTGGTACGGCCATGCCGCCGTGGACGACAGGCGGTTCCATCTGGACCATCCGTTCCCCCACGGCCACTTCCAGCGCTTCGGCCCGACCTACCGCTACAACGTGGTGCGTGTCGACGTGCACGCGCACCGCTTCTGGCTGCCCGGAGGTTTCTTCTTTGAAATAGCGGCCTGGGATTGGGCCGAAGCCGCGAGCTGGTGCTGGAACTGCGGCAGCGACTTCGTTGTGTACGAAGACCCGGATCACCCGGGATGGTATCTCGTCTACGACACGCAGACAGGCGTCTACGTGCACGCCCAATACTTGGGAAGCTGACGCCGGGCTGAGCGGCCCGGAAACTACTCGGCTGGCCCTGGCGTCGCGCTCCGCGGCGCCGGGGCCTTGTGCGCGTGGCCCGCCTCCTGCGGGACCCCGTGAGACAACTCCCTCGCTGGCGTGTTACGGCATGTTGAATGGGCCTGCTTGAGTGACTAGAATTGGCCGGCCGCCAGGGACCCGCCCTCCGCCGGTTACAGGTCAATGCAACAGCCCGCCGCCAGCGCGACGCAGACTGCTGACTCCGCCACCGACATCTTGGTCTGCGCCATCTGGTTCGGCCTGATGGCCGGCATCCTCGAAGGTGTTGCCGACCTTACCGTACGGCACATGCAGGCGCTCGATCTCGTCTGGATCACGAGCGCAGCTTATGCCGTTCTATTCGCTGTTCTTGCCGTTGAATTCATCCTGATCCTCAAGCTGCGGCCGGGCTCACCGGCGCTCGCCGGAGCAGTTTTCTTTTTCTCGTTTTGCATCACGCTCCTCACTCTGCGGCTCTTTCTTGTCCCCAGCATCCGCCAAGCTCTTCCCTGGCTCGTTTCCCTGGCGATCGCCTGGGTCGTCGTCTGGGCCTTTTCCCGGTATCGCACCGCCTTTCTGCGCGTGCAGCGGCGCAGCTTGCTCTCGATCGCTTGCGGGCTGTTCGTTTTCGCTGCGGCGGTACTCGCTGGGGATTCCTACCGCGAGAGCCGCGGCCTGGCCGCTCTGCGCGCCGCCGCGCCCGGTGCTCCCAACGTACTCGTCATCATCGTCGACACCTTGCGCGCCGACCATCTGAGTGCCTACGGCTATCCTCGGCCCACCAGCCCCAACATCGCGCAGCTCGCGGCGCGCGGTGTTCTCTTCGAAAACGCCATAGCGCCCTCCGCGTGGACGCTTCCATCGCACGCCTCCATGGTCACCGGCCGGTACCCGCACGATCACGGCGCCGACACGTTTTCCAAATCAATGGACGGCCGCTACGCCACGGTCGCGGAGGCGTTTCAGGCGCGCGGTTACCGCACCGGCGCGTTCTCCGCGAACCTTGCCTGGTTTTCGCGATCGAGCGGCCTCGACCGCGGCTTCCTTCATTTCGAGGACTATCGGCAGTCCGCCAGCTCGGCTGCCAGTCGGACCTACCTGGGAGAGCGGCTGGTTGCCGCGTGCTACGTGCTGAGCCTGTGTGGCGGCCTTCCAGGCCGGCTGACCGCGGAGGAAATCAACGCGCATGCGCTGCGTTGGCTCGACAGCGACAAGCGTCCCTTTCTCGTCTTCTTGAACTACATGGACACGCACGAACCGTATCTGCCGCCAAGCCCGTATCGCGAAGCCTTCACCCTCGGAAGCCGCAAGCGAATCCTGCAGGGGTTCCAGCCGGAGCTTGCGCCCGAGCAGCTCCAGGGCGAAATCGGCGCCTACGACGGAGCAATCGCCGCGGTAGACGCGCGGGTGGGACAATTGCTGCGGGAACTTGCCACAAGAGGGCTCGACCGGAACACGTTGGTCATCCTGACGTCCGATCATGGAGAGGGTTTCGACGAGCACGGCCTGTTGGGCCACTTGAACTCTCTGTACAGAGAACTCCTGCACGTCCCCTTGATTTTCTCTTGGCCCGGCCGGCTGCCTGAGGGCGTGCGCATCGCCGCTCCGGTCTCGACTGCGTCCTTGCCGGCGACCCTGGCAAGCATGGTCGCGGAGCATTGGGACACACAGTTTCCCGGCCCTTCGTTGGCTTCGCTGTGGGAAGGTGGCGCCCGTTCGGGGCCTGACCCGCTGTCCGAGCTTGCTCAGATGGACGGCTCACCGAAAGATATCAACTTCCGGGGTTCGCTGGACTCGGTCTTCACGTCCGAGTGGCATTACATTCGAGGTCCCGGCGCCCGCAGAGAGTTGTATTCCGTTCTTCAGGATTCACGCGAGGACCACAATCTCGCCGACACGGCGCAAGGCCAGGAGGTGTGCCGGCGACTTGATCACGAAATGCTGATTGCGCGCCGGCCCGCAGGCGCGGCCAACGATGGTTCAGGCAGCCCCACGAGTCCGTAACCCTTAGCCGGCCTTTCGGCATCATAAAAAACTGTTACGGCCGGGTTAAGTCAGGGTAGAATGACCCCGCCATCCGGCCCTCGACGCCCAGCCGAGGCTAGCATTTTTCTCTATCCCGTGGGTACCTAGTATGTGTTAAGATACTCGTTCTTAAATAGACGCCTCTACCCGGCTTGAGGAGACTGAGGGGCTCCACATGGACGCTGGCGTAGGTGTTTTTATCCTTTCAGAGAACCGCCTGCTTCGCGAGGCCCTTTCCCGCATCTTGAAGAAGAAGCCGGGCTTCTGGGTTCTGGACGGCGCCGGTTTCAGCGAAGAGATACGGGAAGCGATCGCAAGCTCA
>Ga0335080_10003133_pt1 | contig 16679 bp, 13 predicted proteins | sample Lox_Sample_34_FD_206720 | JGI IMG/M metagenome (GOLD analysis project Ga0335080, IMG submission 206720) | Soil microbial communities from Loxahatchee National Wildlife Refuge, Florida, United States - Lox_Sample_3.4 | ecosystem: Environmental > Terrestrial > Soil > Wetlands | place: USA...
CCTCCTCCGCTACCTCCGGAAGAACCGCGTCTACCACTACCTCATCGACCGGTTCGGCCAGGTCTTCAGGGTCGTGGAGGAGAAGGACAAGGCGAACCACGCGGGCATGTCCGTGTGGAGCTCGGGCGGCGACGTCTACCTCAACCTCAATGGCCCCACGATCGGGGTCTCCTTCGAGACGCGCTGGGAGGGCGGCCGCGCGCTCCCCATCACCCGCGCCCAGTTCGAGGCCGCGCGCCGGCTCACCGACTACCTCCGCGACAAGTGGAAGGTGCCGGCCGAGATGTGCGTGACCCACGGCCTCGCCAGCGTCAACTCGAAGAAGCACCTCATCGGCCACCACCTGGACTGGGCGCGGGGCTTCCCCTTCGAGGCCCTCGGGCTGCCCGACCAGTATCGGCGGCCCTCGCCCGCGGTCGCCCTCTTCGGCTTCTCCTACGACGAGCTCTTCCTCTCGGTGATGGGCGAGCCGTGGCCCGGGGTCCGGGAGGCCGAGCGGCAGCTCGCCGACTCGGCCGCCGCCGCGGGCCGGACGGAGGACGAGGAGCGGAGGGAGAGGAAGGCGACGTACGACCTCTGGCTGGAGGAGCAGACCCAGGACGCGGAGGCGGCCGAGAAGGCGGCGGCCGCCCTGACCCGGCGGAAGGCGAGCGGAGGATAGCCCCATGGCGGAGAACAAGGACCACCTGTGGAAGTCGCCGGAGGACGCCCCGGAGAAGATCGAAGACCTCGTGAAGGGCGGATCGCACCCCGTGGGCATCGACGTCGGCACGAGCAAGGTCGTGGTGTCGCGGCGGGGCGGCAAGGACGTGGCCTGCGCCTCGCAGCTGAACGCCTTCATCCCGGTCCCCTACTCCCCGGTGACCGAGCGGACGCTCCAGCAGCAGAGCGACATCCACTACTACCGGGACGGGGAAGAGATCGTGATCTTCGGCTCCGCCACCGAGCGCTTCGCGAACATGTTCAACGCCGAGGCCCGGCGCCCGATGGCGGACGGGCTCCTGAACCCGAAGGAGAAGCAGGCCTGGCCGGTCCTCGAGGCGATCCTGCAGAGCCTCGTCCCGAAGCCGCGCTCGTCGAGCGAGATCCTCGCCTTCTCCGTCCCCGCCGCCCCCCCGGGACGCGAGGCCCAGCTCACCTACCACGAGGCCAGCCTCCGCCAGCACTTCACGTCGCTCGGCTACAAGGCCATGGCCATCAACGAGGGCCTCGCGGTCATCTTCTCCGAGCTCGAGGACCACAACTTCACTGGGATCGGCGTCTCGTGCGGGGGCGGGATGTGCAACGCCACCCTCGCCTTCCTCTCGATCCCGTCGATCATGGTCTCGCTCGCCAAGGCCGGCGACTTCATCGACCACTCGGTGGGCGAGGCGGTGGGCGAGCACGCGACGCGGGTCAAGGTCATCAAGGAGGAGAGCCTGGACCTCTCCAAGCCCCCCGGCGACAAGATGGAGAAGGCTCTCCACATCTACTACGAGGACCTCGTGGAGACCCTCGTGGACACCCTCCGCCGCACGATCGCCCGGGCGGAGAAGCTGCCCCGGACCGAGCGGGCGCTGCCGATCGTGCTCGCCGGGGGCACGGTCCGCCCCCGGGGCTTCCGGGAGCTCTTCGAGCGGACGCTGCGCGGGCGCAGCTTCCCCATCGAGGTGGCCGAGGTGCGCACGGCCTCCGACCCGCTCACCGCCACCGCACGGGGCGCCCACATCGCGGCGATGTTCGAGAAGTAGGTGCGTCTCCGGTCGCGGCTCGTCCTCCCCCTCGCCGCCGCCTTCCTCGCCGCGGCCCCTTTCGCTCGGGCGGCCCGCGAGTGGTACGACTACTACCTCGACGCTCGAGACCGCGACATCCCCGAGAAGCGGTGGGCGGACTGCGTGAAGGACCTCCGCGAGGCACTTCGCCTGCGCCCCAACCCGGGCGTCAACGTGCGGACCTACGGCGTCTACTTCATCGACTACGTGCCCCACTACTATCTGGGCACGTGCCTCCAGGGAACGCAGGAGCACCAGGCGGCCATCGCGGAGTTCGACCGCGAGGAGCAGCTCGGAGCGATCAAGGGCAAATCGACGCAGGAGGTCTTTGCCGACCTCATCAAGCGCCGGGCCGAGTCGCAGGCCGTGGAGGCGGCCCGGCTCACCCAGCGGGCCCGCGCCGAGTTCCAGCGTCTCCTGCGCGAGGCGCAGGACCTGGGCCGCCGGGGGGCCTGGGAGGAGTCCCTGCCCATCCTCGCCAAGGCCGAGTCGCTCGCGCGGGGCCTCGACGCGGACTCCCAGCGCGCGGTGGCGCGGGAGCAGGAACGCGAGCGCACGGCGCAGAAGGAGGCTCAGGAGGCGGCGGCTCGTGCCCAGCGGCTGGAGCAGCGGCTCGCGGACGGCGCGCGGCTGCTCGAGGACGGCAAGGCCACCGAGGCCAAGGTGGCCTTCGAGGACGCGCTGGCCCTCGACGCGCGCAACTCCCGCGCCCTCGAGGGTCGGCGCGCCGCCGACGAGCGCATCCAGGCCTCGACCACCCGGGCCGCGCGACAGAAGGCGCTCGCCGACGGCAAGGCCCTCGTCGACGCCCGCCAGTACGAGGCCGCCCTCGTCCCCCTGACCGACGCCTGCACCGAGCCGGCGATCCCGGAGGCCTGCGCGCTGGTCGCGGAGGCCCGAGGGTCTCTGGAGCGCCTCCGCCGGCAGCAGGAGATCAAGGCCCAGATCGACCGCCTGATGGCGGAGGGCGACAGCCTGATGCGGGAGGGCCAGTCCGCGGAGGCGGAGGTGAAGTTCGACTCCGTGCTGCGGCTCGATTCCGGCCAGGAGCGGGCCCGGGCGCAGTACAAGGAGGCGGAGCGCCGCACCGGCGCGGCGATCCTCGAGCGCTTCCTCCCGAACCGCGAGCCGGGGCTCGTCTTCTTCGAGCCCGAGGCGGTGGAGGTCGAGTCGTCCACGATCCTGCTCCGCGGCGTCGCCACCGACGACCGCGGCGTCCAGAAGGTCCAGTTCCGGGTGGGGGGCGTCGCGGTCCCCGACTTCGTGCCCGCCGGCACGCCCGTGGAGCCGGCCTTCAACCCCTATTTCGCCCGGGAGATCCCCCTCCAGCCGGGGGTCAACCGCATCGACGTCACGGCCGTCGACATCGGCGGGCTCACCCACACCGTCTCCTTCTCCGTGCGCCGGCGACTGCGCTTCGACGAGACGCGGTGGTTCCTGCCCTCGGCCGTGGCCGGCGCGGTGGGCCTCGTGGGCCTCGGCTTCGGGGCCCAGCGCCTGCGCCGCCGCCGGGCCCGGAGGCGGCGCTTCAATCCCTACATCGCGGGCGCCCCCGTCCTGGACGACGACATGTTCTACGGCCGGCAGAAGCTCACCGCCCGGATGCTGAGCACGCTCCACCGCAACAGCCTGATGATCACCGGCGAGCGCAGGATCGGGAAGACGACCTTTCTCCACCACCTGAAGCGCGTCCTGGCCGAGGACGAGGCCGGGGAGTGGCGCTTCTTCCCCGTGTTCGTGGACCTCCAGGGCGTCCCGGAGCGGGCCTTCTTCCACGCGCTGATGGCGGAGGTGGTGGACGCCCTCGAGCTCCCGCCCGCCACCCGCGCCGCGCTGCGCTTCACGCCCGAGACCGGCGACTACGACGCCCGCGACTTCGGCCACGACCTCCAGCGGGTCGTCGCCGAGCTGGCCACGCGCACCGACCGCAAGGTCAAGCTCGCCCTCCTCATCGACGAGGTGGACGTGCTCAACGAGTACTCCGAGAGCGTCAACCAGCGGCTTCGCGGCATCTTCATGAAGAGCGTTTCCGAGAACCTGGTCGCGGTCATGAGCGGGGTCGGGATCAGGAGGCGCTGGAAGAGCGAGGTCAGCCCCTGGTACAACTTCTTCGACGAGATCGAGCTCCTGCCGTTCTCGCGCGAGGAGGCGGAGACGCTCGTCCGGGAGCCGGTGGCGGGCGTCTTCCGCTGGCAGCCGGAGGCGGTCGAGCGCGTCCTGGAGCTCTCCCGCCTCCGTCCCTATCTCGTCCAGAAGCTCTGCGTGCACGCGGTGAACCGGATGCTCGAGCAGGGCCGGGGCACGATCCGCCTCGAGGACGTGGAGGCGGCGCGGGACGCCGCCCTCACCGAGGAGGGGACGGGAGAGGTCGTCTCCGCCCGGGCCGCGGGCCGTCCGGCTGTGGCAGACTAGGGCCCCCATGGCCTCGGCTCCGAACCCTCCCCGCAACCCCTTCATCGCCGGCAGCTGGGTCCGAGGCGACGACTTCTTCGGCCGCGCGGACGCGATCCGCGAGGCCCTCGAGGGCGAGCACCACTCGCTCTGGGTCCTCGGCGGGCGCCGGCTCGGCAAGACGAGCCTCCTCAAGGAGCTCGAGCACCGCGTGCAGCGCAGCCGCGAAACGCCCTTCGTGGCCCTCTACTGGGACCTGCAGGGGAGCGGCGACGCGCGAGGGCTCGCGGAGACGCTCCTCTCCAGCATCGAAGACTCCGAGGCCTTCCGGCGGGCGACCGACCTCGAGGTGGAGGACCTGGAGAGCCTCCCCGTCGCCGACATGCTGGCGACGCTCGCCCGCCGCACCGTGCGGAGCGGCTGGCGCCTCCTGCTCCTGGTCGACGAGGCCGAGGAGCTGCTCGTGGTCGGCCGCGCCGACCCCGGCGTGCTGGCCCGCCTCCGCCGCGTGCTGTCGCGGGGGGAGGACGTGCGCACGGTGATCACGGCCACCCGCCTCCTCGCCCGCATCGACGAGGAGGTGCCCCTGCCCACGTCGCCCTTCCTCCAGGGCTTCGTCCCTCCCACCTACCTGAGCCCGCTCTCGGCGGACGAGGGCCGCGCCCTCCTGGCCCGGGGAGGCTTCCCGCGGGAGGACGCCGAGCTCGCGATCGAGCGCACGGCCTGCCACCCGTTCCTTCTCCAGCTCCTCGCGAGCCGGCTCTTCGAGAGCCGGGACCTCGCGGCCACGCTCGACCAGCTCGCCGCCGACGAGATGATCGCCAACTACTTCGCGGTGGACTTCGCGACCCTGGCCGAGGCCGAGCGGGCGCTCCTCTCCGAGGTCGCGCGCGAAGGCCCGCGGACCCGGCCCGATCTCGCCCGCGCCCTAGGCCGGCCGCCGGACGACGTCGACGGCCTCGTCTACGGCCTGTCGATGCTGGGCTACCTCGTCCGCGAGGGCGAGGCCCTCCGACTCGGCAACTGGCTCTTCGAGCGCTGGCTCCGCCGGCGGGTGGCGGCCACGGTGCCGTCCGCCTGAGCCGAGCCTAGCGCCGGCGGCGGCGCCGGCGCGGCCCGCCACCGTCACGCGGGGCGCGCGGAGCGGCCGGTTCGTCCTCCTCGTCGAGGGCGGCCACCGGCGGCGACGCGAGGTGGCCCCTGAGCAGGAGGGCCACGATGCGGTCCCGGAGCTCGTGGGCGGCGACCCTCCGGGCGGCGGGGCCGAGGTCGAGGAAGTCGTCGAGGGGGAGCCGGCGGCCGGCCTCGGCGAGCGCCTCCACGATCCGGTCGGCCTTCCGCTCCTCGACCTCCTCGTCGGTGGGGACGGCGATCTCCTTCACCTCGACGTGGTAGCGCTTGACGAGGCGGTTGAACGCCACGAGGTCCATCGCCGCGACCAGGCTGATCGCGCGCCCGCTCTTGCCCACGCGGCCCGTCCGGCCCGCCCGGTGGATGTACTGCTCGGGCGAGTCGGGGGTCGAGAACACGAAGACGTGCGAGAGGTCCTCGATGTCGATGCCGCGCGAGGCGACGTCGGTGGTGACGAGGTGGCGGATCTCGCCCGCCCGGAAGGCGGCCATCACCTGCTCGCGCTTCCGCTGCGTGAGATCCGAGGAGAGCATGGCCACCGCGAGGCCCTTGTTGCGGAGGAAGGTGGCCACGAGCCGGGTCTCCTCCCGCGTGTTGCAGAAGATCATCGACGAGGCCGGGTTCTCGTACTCGAGGAGTCGGTAGAGGGTCGCCTCCTTGTGGAGGCGGGAGGTCATGCAGTAGACGTGCTCGACCTCCTTCACGTAGATCTGGTCCTCGGAGAGGAGCACCCACAGAGGCTCGGCCATGTAGTGGTAGATGAGGCCGCGGATGCCGAGGGGGATCGTGGCCGAGAAGAGCATCGTCTGGCGCTCGGCGGGCACGAACTCCATGATCTGGCCCATCTCGACCGCGAAGCCCATGTCGAGCATCCGGTCCGCCTCGTCGAGGACGAGGAAGTGGACGCCCGAGAAGTCGAGGGTGCCGCGCCGGAGGTGATCGAGGACGCGGCCCGGCGTCCCCGCGATCACGTGGGCCCCGGCCCGGATCCCCTCGATCTGCCGCTCCATCGAATCGCCGCCGTACACCGACTCGACCTTGACCCCGCGCTCCCGCCCGAGCTCGGCGACCTCGGTCGCCACCTGCATCGCCAGCTCGCGTGTCGGCGCGAGGACGACCGCCTGCACGGCGCCCTTCCCCGGGTCCACCTTCTCGACGATCGGGATGCCGAAGGCGGCGGTCTTGCCCGTCCCCGTCCTCGACTGCACGACGAGGTCCTTGCCGGCCAGGGCGAGGGGGATCGTCTCCTCCTGGACGGGCGTCGGGGCCTCGTAACCCTTGGCCTCGACGGATCGGAGGGTCTCGGGGGAAAGGGCGAACGTGGTGAAGGTGCGCTTCGCGGCTGCGGTGTCCATGTTCGGCCATTATGGGCGTCGCTCGTCGATCGCCGCAACTCATGCCTGGAAGCCGTATAATGATTGGTTCCGGGACGGTGAGAAGCCCACGGAGAGAGCGATGCCCCTGACGTGCGTCCGCTGCCAGAAGCCCGGCGAGCCCCCGCCCGCCCACCGCGTGCCCTTCGCTCCGGCGGCCAAGGAGAAGGTGCTGGCGGCGATCTGCGCCTCCTGCTGGAAGGAGTGGGAGGACACGGAGGTCAAGGTCATCAACGAGTACCGCCTGAACTTCCTCGACCCCGACCACCGCGTCATGCTGCAGCGCGCCTGTCTGGAGTTCCTGAACCTCCCCGCATGATCCACGTCGAAGGCCTGAACAAGCGGTTCGGCGACCGGGTCCTCTTCGCGGACGTCTCCTGGCACGTCAAGAAGCGCGACCGCATCGGCCTTTCGGGGCCGAACGGTGCGGGCAAGACGACGCTCCTGCGGATGCTGGCCGGGCTCCAGGAGCCGGACTCGGGCTCCATCCGCATGGCTTCGGACACGACGATCGGCTACCTGCCCCAGGACGGCATCGTCCACCACGGGCGGACGGTCCACGAGGAGGTGATCCTCGCCTTCGCCCATCTCCTGGCCCTCAAGGAGGAGCAGCACCGGATCGAGGACGCCCTCGCCCACGCCACCGAGGACGGCGACCACGACAAGCTCCTCGAGCGCTACGCCGAGGTCACCGAGCGCTTCAAGCAGGGCGGCGGGTACGAGATCGAGGCCCGGGTGGCCGAGGTCCTGAAGGGCCTCGGCTTCTCTCCGGCGGACCAGGAGCGGAAGACCGAGGAGTTCTCGGGCGGCTGGCAGATGCGCATCGCCCTCGCCAAGCTCCTCCTCGCCCGCCCGAACCTCCTCCTCATGGACGAGCCGACCAACCACCTCGACCTCCCCGCGCGCAACTGGCTCGAGGAATACCTCGCCGACTACCCGGGCTCGGTCGTCCTCGTCTCCCACGATCGCTACTTCCTCGACGCCACCGTCAGGCGGATCACCGAGGTCGGCCTCAAGACCCTCACCGACTACCACGGCAACTACTCCCACTACGCCACCGAGCACACCGCGCGGATGGAGCGGCTGCGCGAGGCCCACCGCCGTCAGCGCGAGGAGATCGAGAAGGCCGAGGTCTTCATCAACCGCTTCCGCTACACGGCCACCAAGGCGAAGCAGGTCCAGAGCCGGATCAAGCTCCTCGACAAGGTCGAGCGGATCGAGATCCCGCCCGAGCGGAAGAGGATCCGCTTCAGGTTCCCGGAGTCGCCCCGGCCGGGGCGGGTGGTCCTGGAGCTCAAGGGCGTCCGGAAGGCCTACGGCGACAACGTCGTGCTGCGGCACGTCGACCTCATGGTCGAGCGCGGGGACCGGATCGCGCTCGTCGGGCCGAATGGAGCGGGGAAGTCGACGCTCATGAGGATCCTCGCCGGCGTCGACCGGCCGGACGAGGGCGTGCGCCTCGAGGGCCACAAGGTCGTCCACGACTACTTCGCGCAGGACCAGGCCGCAGCCCTCAACGCCGGGCGGACGGTCATCGAGGAGATGTCCTCCGCCAGCTCGATCAACACGGCCCCGATGATCCGGACGATCCTCGGCGGCTTCCTCTTCGAGGGCGACGATGCCTACAAGAAGGTGGCCGTCCTGTCCGGCGGCGAGAGGAACCGCCTCGCCCTCGCGAAGATGCTCCTCACCGCCTCGAACGTCCTCCTCCTCGACGAGCCCACGAACCACCTCGACCTCGACTCGAAGGAGGTCCTCCTCGACGCCCTGGAGGACTACGGGGGCACGCTCGTGTTCGTCTCCCACGACCGCTACTTCGTGGACAAGCTGGCCACGAAGGTGATCGAGGTGGGCGGCGGCGAGGCCCCGCTCTACCCGGGCGGGTACGAGGACTTCCTCTACTACAAGAAGCTTCGCGAAACCGGGCGGCCCGTCTCGGCGCCGCCGCGAGGCGACCAGGACGACGGGACCGCGTCGGTCGCGACGGCGGTCCCGGTCTCTCCCCTCGCCAAAGCCCCGGTTTCTCCTCCTTCAGCCCCTCGCTCGCAGGGCCCTTCCCCCAGGCCTCAGGCGTCTCCTCCCGCGTCGCCACCTCCTGCGGCAAGGGCCCGCGCCCACGAGCCCGCCCGGCCCAGGCCAGCGAAGGCGGCGCCTGCGCCTCCGGTCCGGGATCCGCTCGCGCCTCGGCTGCGTCCCACGCGGGCCCCGCTCGAGCGCCAGGGGCTCGAGCGAGAGCTCAAGAAGACGAAGGCGCGCCTCGTCGAGCTCGAGAAGCGTGTCACCGAGAAGGAGCAGGCCGTGAAGGACCTCGAGACCCGGATGGCCGCCCCCGGCTTCTACGGCGACCGGGCGCGCGCCGCCGCGGCCGCCGAGGAGCACCAGAAGCTGATGTGGGAGACCGGCGCCCTCATGGCCCAATGGGAGGCCCTGCAAGCCGAGGTCGACGAGAAGTCCCAGCAGGTCGCCTCGCTCACGCCCACGGCGCGGCGCTCGTGACCGGGTCAGCCGGCAGGAAGCGGGGAGCCGGCGACAATGCCGCGTGTCGCGTCCGCCCGATCTGCTAGCCTGTAGGGACGGAGGGGAGCCGTCCAGGCGGCTGGATCCACCCGCCGGTCGGGCGTGACGAACACTCGATCCCCGGGGGATCGGCATTCGGTCGGCAGGCCCGGAAGCGGGGTCGTTGCGTCGGGGAGGCAACGCAGTGAAGGAGTCTCGGGCCGTCGTCGCGGTGCCTCCGGTTCCCGGCCTCGTCCTCGTGGCGGTGGCACTGGGTCTCTGGGCCTGCCGCGGCCAGAACCCCGGAGCGCCCGACCCCTCCTGGATCCGGGTCGCCGAACGAACGAGCTGCGAGGCCTTGAACCCCAGCTACTGCGCGGGCACCTACGGGTTCACGGTCACGAGCGACGGGCGCTACGTCGTGGGGCCAGCCGAAAACGGGGTACAGGTCGGAGGGTCCCTGTCCGAGGCGGAGCTGGCCCGGCTCTCCGCCGACGCCGCGCGGGTGGCGGGCGGCCTCGGGGGAGGCCAGCAGTGCGACACCGCCGGTACCGTGCCCGGCGTCGGCGACACGGTGGACCTCACGGACTCCAGGGACGGGACGTCACGCGTCTTCGACCTCGAGGTCAAGGGCACGTGCACCCGCGGCGGTCGCGACCAGGCCGTCCAGCTTCACGACGACCTCAACGCGCTGATGCTCGAGTACTATCCCCGGCCCTTCCCGCCGTGAGGCTCGATCCCTCGGCGCCGCACCCCAGGCGGGGCGCCTCGGGACGATGTCAGTACGCGGGGCCGAGCAGGACCGCGTTCATGAAGAGCAGCTCCGTGCCTTCCGCGTAGCCCCGGTAGTTCGGGTCCTCGGCGAAGGCGACGACGTGGCCGCGGCCGATCGACTCGTGCACGAGGAAGGCCTTCTGGGCGAGGAGGTCCCGGACGTCGTCCCAGACGAGGCCGCTCCCCACCACCTGGTCCTTCTTCGCGTAGACCCCGACGTTCGTGCCCTTGTCGAGCTTGATCGGGGTGAAGACGCGCTGGCTCTCGACGATCGCGTAGACCTCGCCCCCGGTCCCGGCCGCGAGCCAGTGCTCGGCGTCGAGGGTGACTCGGAGGAGGGCGCCGGGCACCGCCTCCGGCCTCTCGCGCTCGGGCTGGATGGCCTTCTCGAGGTCGAAAGGCTCGGGGATGGCGTCCTTGTCCTTCGCCGGCGGCTTCTCGGCCTCCGGCTTCTCGTCGGGGGCGGGCTCCGGCTCGGGCTTCCCGTCGCGCAGCTCCGCCTTCGTGTCGAGGAGCCCCACCTTGTCGCGGGTGAGCCAGCGCGAGGCCTCGCCGAGGGCGACGAGGGTGCCCCCGGCGCCGACCCACTCCCGCAGGCGCTTCGCCGACGACTCGCCCAGCGCGTCGCCGTAGTCGCCGGACGGCAGGACGAGGACGTCGTAGCGCGTCAGGTCGACGCGCCGCAGGGAGGACACGCGGACGGCGGTGACGGGCTGGCCGTAGCGCCGCTCGAGGACCCAGCGGGCCCAGCCGGCGGAGACGCTCGACGCCGGCCGGTCCCAGGCGAGGAGAACCCTCGGCTTCTTCACGAGGTGGACGCGCTCGCTGCCGAGCGACACGCCCTCCTCGACGTAGCCGCTGTCGACGGCGGCCACGTCGGCTTCGTACCGGCGCGCGATCCGCCCCAGCGTCTCACCTGCGCCCTCGGCGTTCTCCGCCACCCGCACGATCGCCGTCCCCGCCGGCCACGCGCGGCCGGCGAGCCGGAAGCCGGCCTCCGCCACGCGGACCTTCAGGCCGGCCTGCAGCGCGGCGGCCACCGTCGCCGCCGTGCCCGAGCCCCAGGGCAGGAGCCAGGCCACCTTCGCCGCCGGGAGGGGCTGCTCGTCCGTCGCCGCCCCCGGTGCCACGGCGCGGGTCTCGCCGGCCAGGGCGCCCGCTCCCACGCACTCGACGCCGAACACGAGGGGCAGGCTCCAGGCCGTCACGTCGTAGATCTCGTCCGGAAGCCGCTTCTTCCGCCTTCGCTCCTGCTCCTTCACGAACGCCTCGTCCATCGTCACCCGGGGGTCGAGCAGGTTGCGGACGAGGCGGCCGGCGGGCTGGGCGAGCGGGACCACGATCGAGCCCGCGGGGAAGGCACGGGTGCCGCTGCGGAGCTCGCCCGCGGCGACCTTCATCTCGATGCCCTGCCCGGCCAGGAGGCGGGCCAGTCGGAGCAGGCGGGCCCGGTCCCTTCCCGCCACGAGGACGTACTGCCGCACCGGTCCCGCCTCGCCCTCGGCGATCGCCGAGCGGCGGTAGTCGAGAAAGTCGCGCAGCAGCTTCTCCCGGCCCCTCGCCGCCGTCTCGACCGTGGCGAGGGCGGCCCGGAGGTGGTTGCGGATCCCGTCGAGATAGGTGAGCGACGTGTCGTCGTCGCGGCGCCACACGAGGCCGCGGGCCGACGCCTGCTCGAACGTCATCCCTACCGATCCCTGGAGGAGCGGCCACGTCTCGCCGTACCCGGGATAGAAGGAGTCGAAGACCTCGCGCACGAAGTAGGGCTGGCCGGCCGCGTCGAAGCGGCCCGCGATCGCCCGGCCGAAGGCGTCCAGCCACTCCTGCTGCGGCCGGGTGATGTGGGGGTTGAGCGGCCTCGCCGGGGGCGCGAAGTAGTAGGTCGAGTCGCCCCCCATTTCGTGGAGGTCGACCGCGACGTGCGGGTACCACTCCAGGAAGACGCGCAGCCGCCCGCGCGTCTCGGGCTGCGTCTGCGCGAACCAGTCGCGGTTCATGTCGAAGAGGTAGTGGTTCGAGCGGCCGCCCGGCCACCCCTCGTCGTGCTCGGCCGCCGCCGGCTCCGGGTCCGCCGTCGCCGCCCGCGCGAGGCCGTTCGTGGCCAGGAAGCGCGCCCGGCCGTCGGGGTTCTGCAGGGGGTCGACGAGGACGATCGCCTCGCGTCGGACGACCTCCGCCGCCTCGTCGCCCTGCGCGGCGAGGAGGTGGTAGGCGAGGGCGAGGGCGGCGTCCGACGACGAGATCTCGTTGCCGTGGACCGCGTGCATGAGCCAGACGACGGCGGGCATCTCCCTGACCAGCCGCTCCGCGTCCGCCGACGCGAGACCGCGCGGGTCGGCGAGGGCGCGGAGGCCCTTCTTCACGTCCTCGAGGCGGGCCATCCGCTCGGGGCTCGCCAGCACGAGCAGGTGCAGGCGGCGGCCCTCCTCGCTCCGCGCGTACTCGAGAACCCGCGCCCGGTCGGGCGCGGCCGCGGCGAGCGCCTCCAGGTAGGCGGCGATCCCCTCGGGGCTCGTGATCTCCTCGCCGAGGTCGTGGCCCACCACCTGCTTGAGGGTCGGGATGCGGGGGTCGTAGCGGGTCTCTGCGGCCAGGGGCGACGGGACGGAGAGGGCGGCGGCGAGGGTCAGGGCGGCGAGCATGGTGTCTCCTTGGCGTGTCCTAATAGAGCCCGTGTCGGTCGAGCCACGCGAGAAGGGCGTCCCGCACGTCCGCGAGGACGTCCTCGGGGGCGCGTCCCGAGCTCTTTCGGACGCCGAACGAGTGGTCGGCCTCCCGAATGTGGGCGAGCTCGGCCCGCGGGCCAAGCCTCTCGACGAGAGCGAGGAGGAGGTCCTCGCGGGCGAAGTCGTCGCGAGTCCCCTGGACGAACAGCATGGGGGCCTCGATCCGCGGCAGGTGCGCCTCCCGCCGCCTCTCGGGCTGCCCGGGAGGGTGCAGCGGGTAGCCGAGGAACGCCAGGCCGTCCGCCCTCCCGCCCGCGGCCACGACCTGCGACGCGATCCGACCGCCCATCGATCGCCCGCCGTGGACGATCCTGAGGGCGCCGGTCTCCTCCAGGGCGAGCGCGGCGGCAGCCCGGGTCGTGGCCTCGAGCACCGCGGGCGGATCGGGGCGGCGCCGGCCCTTCGCCGCGTAGGGGAAGTCGTAGAGGAGCGCGGCGCGGCCGGAGGCGGCGACGGCGTCGGCGAGGGCCACCAGCATCGGGTGGCGGCGGTTCCCCCCCGCTCCGTGGCCGAGGACGACGACCGTCCTCCCGCGGCCGTGGAGCGAGGCGCTCGCCTCCGCCCCCGGGATCTCCAGCGCCTGCATCGCGCCGGAGCATACCCGAACCGGCGGGCGCCCGGGCCGGGTGGTACACTCGGCCTGCCGCCTCACGCCGCGGGTTCCCGACCTTGTACGAGTCCTGGTACGGCTTCCGCGAGAAGCCCTTCAACCTCACCCCCGACCCGAAGTACCTCTACCTCTCCCCGCGGCACGCGGAGGCGGTCGCTCACCTCGAGTTCGGCCATCGGGAGCGCGGGGGGTTCATCGTCATCACCGGCGAGGTCGGCACCGGCAAGACGACGCTCGCCCGCTACTTCCTCTCGAAGCTCGGCCCCGACACCCGCACCGCGGTCGTCCTGTACCCCGCCCTGACGGCCGAGGAGCTCCTCCGCGCCATCCTCGACGACCTGCGCGTGACGGCGGAGTCTCCCTTCTCCAAGATGGGCCTCGTCGACGCCCTCCACCGCTTCCTCGTCCAGGCCCGCGCCGAGGGCCGCAACGTCGTCCTCCTCATCGACGAGGCGCAGGACCTCTCGACGGAGGTGCTCGAGCAGGTCCGCCTCATCTCGAACCTCGAGACCGACACCGAGAAGCTGATCCAGATCGTCCTCATCGGCCAGTCGGAGCTGCGCGACCTCCTCGCCCGGCACGAGCTGCGGCAGCTCGCCCAGAGGGTGACCGCCCGCTACCACCTCTCGCCGCTGTCGCTGGCCGAGACGCGCGAGTACGTTCGGCACCGCGTCGTCGTGGCGGGGGGCGAGGGCAAGGTCGGCTTCACGAGCGACGCCCTGTCCGGGATCCACCGCCTCTCCGGCGGCGTCCCCCGGCTCGTCAACCTCGTGTGCGACCGCTCGCTCCTCGCCGGCTTCGTGAAGGGCTCGCGCACGGTGACGGCGGCGATGGTGAAGCAGGCCGGCGCCGAGGTAGCCATGGACCGTCCGGCCCCCGCCCTGCGCTGGCACCACGGCCTCATCGCGACCGGCCTCACCCTCGGCCTCGCTCTCCTCGCGTTCGCCGTGGCGCCCCGGCTGGCGCAGGCGCCGGAGGCGCCCGGGACGGGCGACCGGCCGGCCGCCGCCGTGACCGCCGTTCCCCCGAAGCCCGTCCTCCCTTCTCCTCGCAGCGACCGGCTCGACGCGATCCTCCGCACCGCCCCCCGGCAGGCGTCCTTCGCGAGCGCGGCGGCGTACGTGCAGGAGGCCTGGGGCAGGCGCGTCCTCTCGCGCACGGCGCTGCGCACGCATCTCGCCCGCCTGCGCGCGCTCGACCTTCCCGTCGTGCTCGAGATGTTCCATCCGTCCCGCCGCGACACCTGCTTCGTGGCCCTGCTGGGCCTCGACGGGCGGACGGCCACGGTCGGGGCGGCGGACGCTCCGCAGCTCGAGACGCCCCTCGACCAGGTCGACGAGCTGTGGACGAAGGACGCCGTCGTGTGGTGGCCGGAGCCGGCCGACGTCGGGCGCGACGACGCGCGCCGCGAGGCCTGGGCGCGACGAGCCCTCTCCGCCCTCGGCTACGACGAGCCCGAGCTCCGGGCCGCGGTCGGCCGCTTCCAGGAGGCGGCGGGTCTCGTCCCCGACGGGGTCCCCGGACCGCGCACCCGGATGGCCCTCTACGCGCTCGCCCCCGGGGAGCGGCCGCGCCTCGTGCGCTCCGGAGCCCGTCCGTGAGCCTCATCCTCGAAGCGCTCCGGAAGCTCGAACGGGAGAAGGACGTGCGCGAGCCGGGAGTGCTCGTGGTCGGGTCGGTTCCGTGGGGCGGGGGCCGATCGCGCCTCTCCCTGGTGCTCCTCCTCGCCGCGTCCATCGTCGTCGCGCTCACCGCCGCCGGCTCCTGGCTCCTGCGTCGACCGACGCCGGCGCGCATCGAGCCTCCGGGACGCGCGCCGGCGCCGAGCGCGGCCGAGGCCCCGTCGCCGCCCGCCGCGACCGCCGGCGGCGCGCCGCCGGCCGCGCCCGCCGCCGCGCCGGCGCCCCGACGGCGCGGAGTGCCCTCGGGCGCCACGCCGGCCGGGGGTGTGCCGACGGCTGCGTCCACCGAGACCTCCGCTCGCCGGCTCTCCCCGGGCGGTATCCGGCTGACCGCGATCAGCCGGAGGGACGGCCGTCCCGTCGCCCTGATCAACGATCGGCTCGCCTTCGAAGGCGACAGCTTCGACGGCATCAAGGTCCTGCGCATCGGCGAGACCGAGGTCGAGGTCGAGGTCGGGGGCAGGCGTCTCGTGCTTCGATTCTGACCTTCGACGCCGGCGTCTTCCCGACCTCTACTCTCCCGCGGCCATCGCCGCCGCCTCCGCCGACGTGCGCACGCGGACGACCTCGAAGTCGACGAGGTCGCTCCAGTGCGCCATCCACTCTCCGAGGAGCGACTCGTCCTCGGTCTGCATGACCTGGAAGCACCGCTCGAAGGCGAGGTCCACCCAGCTCGACACGTATTGAAGCCCCTCGGGGGCCATGCGCCCTCGGTCCCTGAAACGGCGATACACCTCGGGCGCCTTCCCCGGCCGGAAGCGCTCGATCACCATGAAGAGCATCGAGGCCTCGGCGGCGTCACCGGCGCGTTCGTCGGCCGCCTCTTCCCTTCCGCCCGGGAACCCTGGGACCGGCCTTGCTCCGCCGCGTGGGGCGCGCTCGGCGGCTCCTCGCCCGCTTCGGCACGGTGGGCCGGGCGTGGCGCGGCTCGTAGACGCCGAGCCTTCCTCCGCCCGGCAGGGACACCTCGGTGAGGATGCCCCAGCCGAGGCCCCGCGGCGGGGTGCACGCGACGCCGCGCTTCGCCATGTCGGCGACGAAGGCGTGGACGTCGTCCGACATCAGGTAGAAGCCGTAGACGTCGTTCTCCTGCTCGGGATGCACGGCTACCTCGGCCGGGGGCAGGCCGAAGACGAGCCACCCGTCGCCCGCGTCCGCGTGGGGCAGGCCCAGGACGTCCCGCAGGAACGCCCGGTCGGCCTCCGCACTCCGGCTGTAGATGATCGAATGCGCGCCGACGATCATGAGCGCTCCCTGCCCCTGCGAGTGGAACCGGTGCTCGGATGATACCGCAGACCCGCCCGGCGAAGGTCGCGACGCCAACCGGTTCGCCGCAGGAAGGCGATCAGGTCGGTGTTCGGGGGAGTGTGACCGAGCTGGCGCAGCTGCGTCGCCACCTGGCCGCGGTGGTACGTCGAGTGGTTGACCACGTGCCGAACGAGGTCGGACAGCCGGTTGGTGAAGGCCTTGCCCGCGAGGTTCTGGTACGACACGGTCTGGTCCAGGTCTGTGTCCGACAAGCTCGCGAGGTACGAGCCGCGCTCCCTCTCGATGGCCGCCCGTTGGACCTCGAGCTCGGCCAGGTCCGCTCGGGCGACCCAGGCGGGCGCGGGCAGGCTCGCGCCGAGCCACCGCCGCTGCCAGATCCATTCGGCTTCCACGATGTGGGCCAGGGTGGCGCCGACCGAAGGGAAGCTGCTGCCCGACGCTCTCGTCGCATCCAGCGCCGGGCCCGGCACGCTCCG
>Ga0335080_10003135_pt1 | contig 16673 bp, 15 predicted proteins | sample Lox_Sample_34_FD_206720 | JGI IMG/M metagenome (GOLD analysis project Ga0335080, IMG submission 206720) | Soil microbial communities from Loxahatchee National Wildlife Refuge, Florida, United States - Lox_Sample_3.4 | ecosystem: Environmental > Terrestrial > Soil > Wetlands | place: USA...
GAACGGCATCTCGGCTCTCATACGCAAACCAATCCGGCCGGCAAGTTCCGTATTCGTTGGAGCCGAGAGACGGGAGCCATCGGGAAACAGAACCAGCGGCAGGTGAGACGCCTCCTCGCCGAGCGATTCAACGAGCCGGCGGATTTCCGGGTCCGGCGACTCGATATCCATCCACTGATAGGGAATCTGATTGCGCGCCAGGAATTCCCGGATGTCGTAAGATTTGGGCGACCAGCGGTTTCCCAGTACGCGCAGGCCCTCGAAAGGTGGATGGTAAGTAGACGACCAGTCGTCCAGCAGATCGTCAATCACCGGATAGAGCTGCTCTTCCGGCGGATCCCAGGGCTTGAGGAGGTAGTGATTGATCTTGACTTCGTTGATGGCGCGGATGGCCGCGTCGGTATCGGCGTAAGCGGTGAGCAGGGCCCGCTTGGCTTCCGGATAGAGACTCAAGGCTTCACTCAGGAAGCCGACGCCATCCATATGAGGCATTCGCTGATCGGCAAGAAGCAATGCGACCGGATCGTTGCGCGTTTTTAGCTGGCGCAAGGCTTCGAGCGCGCCCTCGCCGGAATCAGCGCGCAGCACGCGGTAACGGTCGGCATACTGGCGCCGGAGGTCGCGCTCGATGGCGCGCAATACCTCAGGGTCGTCGTCCACGGTCAACAGTACGGGCTTGGCCATCGATTGGAACCCCTCCTAGGCGATGAAACAATTATGATGCCAGGCGGGCGGGAAAGGATGCAGCGACCCTGTGACCGCAATGCCTTTGCCATTCACGCGCTGCGCCTCAGCTTGTGGGCGAACTTCTCGCGGAACTTGCGGACTTTGGGCGCAACCACGAAGGTGCAGTAGGGCTGGCGCGGATTGTCGCGAAAGTAATTCTGATGGTACTCTTCAGCACGGTAGAAGGTGGACGCAGGCCGGACCTCGGTCACGATCGGATCGTCCCAGATTCTGGCGGTATCCAGCTCACCGATGACCTGCTCGGCGGTCGAACACTGCTCGTCCCCGTCACAAAAGATAACCGAACGGTATTGCGTGCCGACGTCGTTGCCCTGGCGGTCTCGCGTGGTCGGGTCGTGAGTGGCGAAGAAGACTTCAAGGATTTCACGAAAGGAGGTAACGGCCGGGTCGAACGTCACGCGCACCACCTCAACGTGACCGGTGGCGCCGCTGCACACTTCGCGGTAAGTGGGGTCCTTGGTAGTGCCGCCCATGTAACCGGACTCGACCGACAGCACTCCCTGCATCTGCACGTAAACGGCTTCCAGGCACCAGAAGCAGCCACCGCCTAAGACTGCTGTTTCAGTTTCCGCCATGATTGCTCTAAGATACGACAGATTTTGCGAACTGCGCACCGGCTGGCGCGTATTGCTCTATATAGGTTCGACCCGGTCAGGAGGCCTATGTTCCAGGATCTGAAGTTTGGACTCAAGCTTCTGTGGAAGGAGAAAGCGTTCACGCTTACCGCACTGGCCACTCTGGCGCTGTGCATCGGCGCGAACACTGCAATCTTCACGGTTTTGCACGCGGTTGTACTGGATCCGCTGCCTTTTGCCGAGCCAGAGCGCCTGGTTTCGATCTACAACCTCTACCCTGGCGTCGGCGTTTCCGAGTACGGGGCCAACGGAGTTCCGGATTATCTGGATCGCAAGCAGATGACGGACGTGTTCGACTCGGTGGCTCTGATCGGGAACCGCGGCTACGATGTGGGCGCAGTGGGCTCGCTTTTGCGGATTGACGGCAATTACGTGACGCCATCATTTTTCCGCGTGTTGCGAGCGTCGCCGACATTGGGCCGCGCTTTCACCGAAGAAGACGCGACATTCGGCAACGACAAGTTCGCCATCCTGAGTTACGGGCTTTGGAAGGATATGTTCGCCCGAGACCGGAACGTGCTTGGCAAGGACATCCGGCTGAGCGGTGTGCCGTATCGGATTGTCGGCGTCATGCCGGCAAGCTTCGAGGTACAAAGCCTGGGGACTGAAACCAAAGTCTGGGTTCCATTCGCTTTTGAGCCGCGGCAGACTGCCGATGATGCCCGCCACAACAACAACTGGGGCATGGTAGCGCGGCTGAAGCCCGGGGTCACGGTGGCTTACGCGCAGCGGCGCATCGACGCCATCAACAAGCACAACATCGAGAGGTTTCCGAAGTTCCGCAAACTGTTGGAAGATGCCGGATTCTGCAGCAGAGTGGTGGGGCTGAAAGACGAGCTGGTGAAGTCCATCCGGGCGACGCTCTACCTGCTCCAGGCCGCAGTGGCCTTCGTGCTGTTCATTGGGTGCGTGAATGTAGCGAATCTGATGTTGGTCCGCTCGAGCATTCGGATGAAGGAGATGGCCATCCGCTTCAGCCTGGGCGCGGGGCGGTGGCGCCTGGCGCGGCAGCTTCTTACCGAAAGCGTTACGGTCGCGGTGCTGGGCGGATGCCTGGGGCTGCTTGTCGGACTCGCCGGCATTCGCCTGCTCGCGTACCTGGGGGCCAAGGACTTGCCTCGTGGCCACGATCTGCACATGGACGGCGCGGTACTGGCGGTTACCGCGGCCATAGCGGTGCTAACAGGATTGATATTCGGCAGCGTTCCTGTGTTTCACCTCTACCGCCGCGATCTGAACGATATTTTCCGGCAGACGGGAAGGACCGGCACTTCGGAGCGGCGTGCGGTCTGGACACGGTCGGCCCTGGTGGTGTGCCAGGTGTCGCTGGCCTTCATTCTGCTGATCGGCTCCGGCCTGCTCACGCTGAGTTTCGCACGGCTACTCTCCGTCCGTCCTGGGTTTCAGCCGCAGAACGTATTCACGGCGCAATTCTCCCTGCCCGACGCCCGATACAAAGACGAAGCTCGCGTCCGCAACTTGGAAGCCGCGCTTCTGGAGAATATCCGGGCACTCCCCGGAGTAACTGCAGCGGGAGCGACCACGTTTCTGCCCTTCAGCAACAGCCAGAACGCCAGCGTGACGACCGTTGTAGGCCACAATCTCGCGCCCGGAGAGAATCCCCCGGTCCCGGCATGGAACACGGTGGACACCGGCTACTTCCGCGCCATGGGAATCCCTCTCTTGCAGGGAAGAGTTTTCAACGAGAGCGACGCCGACAAGTCACTGAAGGTTGCGATCATCGACCAATTCCTGGCGCGCAAGTACTGGCCGGCTGGCAACGCGGTTGGCGGCAAAGTCAAGCGAGGCATTGAGAGTGAAGATCCCGAGTTGACGGTTGTCGGAGTCGTGGGCATCGTGAAGACCGGGAATCTCGCGGACCAAAACCCCGTCGGACAGGTTTATATCCCCTACAAACAGGACGTCGCGAGGACGATGCATCTGGTGGTGAAGACCAATCGGGACGATCCGCAACTAAGCACTGCCATCCGGCGCGAAATTTTACAGGCCGACCCCGAGTTGCCGCTGTTTGACATCAAGACGATGCCGGAGCGTCTTTCGGCCTCCGTATTGAGTAGCCGCGCGGCGATGATCCTGTGCCTCATATTCGGCGGGCTGGCGCTTGCGCTGTCTGCGATCGGTATCTATGGCGTTCTCGCCTACACCGTGACCCAGCGGACGCGCGAATTCGGCATCCGCGTGGCGCTTGGCGCGACGGTGCGCGACATCCTTGGGACGGTGCTCGGAAAAGGTCTGCGACTGGCGGGTATTGGGCTTGGTATCGGGATGGCTGCCGCGCTTGCCCTCACGCGCCTGATGACGACTCTGCTGTACGATGTGAAGCCGACGGACCCGGTTGTCTTCCTGGTCGTGGCCGCCGCGTTAGGTCTGGTGGCACTGTTCGCATCCCTTCTCCCATCGCTGCGGGCAGTGCGGATTCAGCCTGCCGCCGCACTTCGAGACGAATAATTGCGGCTACAGAATCTCGAACCGCGCCCAGCCCGGCAAGGATGACGGCTGGTCATTCAGGAAAACGATGTGGCGGGTCTTGGGAAACGGCAACCCGGAGGCCAGCGCACTGTTGTAAACGCTGATGCTCTTGAGGATCTGCCGGTAATCCTCATTCGCGGTATCGAGCCAGGCTGATTTCCCGATTAATCCCGCGCCCCATCCCAGGGACAGCACGCACGCTCCGGAGCTGCGTGCTTCCGCAAGGCGGGCCTCGATTTCTTCGAGAGTCTTGGAAAACAGTTGCAGTCCGGTGCGCGCGGCGTAGTCCTTGTGAAGAGCCAGAATCGAGGCCGCATAATTGTTCGCGGATTCAAACACGCTCGCCCGGTTGACAGCCTCCCGCCAGCCCAGCGCCCGGCGAATCTCCGGGGTATCGAAAAAACCTTTCTCCTCCCAGTTACCTTCAAATGTACTTCCGGGCGGAGCCATCTCGGCGAAGATTGGGGTGCTGTCCTCAGGCCTGCGTCCGTCAGCGGCGCCGCGCGGGCTTTGTTTCCAGCCGAGCGCGTATTGGCCCTGGCCGCGTCCCACCAGCACGCCGATGCGTAGCAGGTAGATCTTGAATCGCGAGTAATCGACCGGGTTGGAATCAGCGGCACTGAAGAACCGCGTGCGGCTGTTACCGCCGGTTCCGATGATCTGCTCTTCGGCGGGTTCCGCGGGCCGGCGCGAGGGGCGATCGGCGCGCAACCGGGTGGTGAGATCGTGCAGGATTCCGTCCTTCAGTCCCGCAAACAGCATGCCCGTCCGCAGCGCGCCTTTGATGGCTGAGCCCGGCAGGTACGGGCCGGAAGGGCTGGCTGCGAATGTGGGAATGTTCAGGCTCTCACCGATAGCCCGGTTCCAGTAGGCGGAGTACGCCGCATGCTCGAAAGGAATGCGCCGATGAGCGAAGTTCTGCGCGAATCCGCCCCACGATGCAAAATCCAGCTTGGTCGCGCGTTTGAGCTGGGCGAGGTAGCCCTCCAGGCGCGGGCCTTTGGCCAGCAGCTTGAAGATGCGCCCCTGATCGAGCACATTCACCTGGTCTTTCCAGACCATGTAGTCGATGGCGGAAAGCCGGCCGCCGTCGCCGACGAGTACCGGAGTGAGGCAGGTGAGACGGTATCTCATGATGCTGCCTGCCAGGGAACCGGAATGGCGAGCGCGAATCCGGAGCGATAAACCGGATGCACGAAACCTTCGGGTGCAACGTCCGCCGCTGCCCCTTGGACGGGATTCTCCGCGACGAGGACCGATCCCTCCCCGACCATGTTGAGAGTCTTCTTAAGATCACCCGAGCGCGACGGGCTCTCCACGCGGCCGCTTCGCGCCAGAACATAATAGTTCCCGCGGCTCCAGTCCACCGCGTCCGAGGCAGCCGGATTGAACAAAGAGAGCAGCCAGTAGGCTATGGACGCTTCCGCTGGAGGGGCGTCGCCGGATGGCGGCTCGGCGCTTCCGTTCACGGCCGCGGACGCCGCGGGTTGTTCGGCGAGGATCATCTGCGGCAACAGGCCTTCGATGAACTCTGGCGGCTCGGAGCGCCCCCAACCGCGAGCGCGCTCTCCGCCGAAACCAGAATCAGCCAGCAGCCGGATAGCCGCACGCACGCGTCCATCCCAGCGTTCCCGCTGTTGCTCATCGGCGAAAGAAATGACAGCCCACATGCCTGCTCCGGGAAGGAATTCGATGCAAGCAACAGCGTGCGGCTCCACGTTGCCCGAAAGGCGGTCCACTGCCGCTCCGGAGCGCAGGCCCAAGCGAAACGGACCGGACCGGCCATTGGGGACAAGGCACTGGCTGGCGCCGTCCACATCCCACCGATCTTCCTGAAGCGCGCGGCCACTTAACAAAGGCTCGACCAATCCCAGCGGAACGAAGCGTGCGCCTTTCCACCGTATTTTGGTCGAAGCCGGAGGAGGCCATACGGTTCTCGGGGGAATGACGAAACCGATGTCGTGGTGAAAAGGGTAGAGCGAGCTGAGACGGACCGCAGAGCCCGCCGGGTTATTCGCCGTAGCATCGAGCCAGGCATCCAGATGGCCCAGCAGGCGCATGGCGCCAGTCACAGCGGAATAAAACGAATCGCTGTGGTAGACGGGGTCCACCCCATCGCGAGCTCCCGTGTCGGGTCCGATGCGCCACGGTCCCGTGGGGCGGAGCTTCACCACCAGCCCCGGCTGAGGCGCTGCCGTCATTCTGATATAAACGACGTGCCGGATTCACTGACCAGCTTTTGCAGTGCCGCCACATCAGCTCCGGAGATCAGTTCCTTTTGCGGGCCGCCGGAGGCGTAATACTCGCGGTTGCGCCAGATGAGTTTGAGATTTGCCAGCCGCACGCGTCCACTGCCGCGCGAACCGGCGCCGCCGAGCGCATCATCTTCCAGCAGCCGGAGGCCTTGCACGAGCTGGCCGAACAGGGGAGCATCCTCCTCACACAGCACGTCCATGATGAAACGGACCCGGAAGCGGGCGCCCGCCGGCACGCGTTCCAGGGTTCGTGGATTCGCCTGGGAGGTAATGCGGTCGATCGCATTCTCGCTCTTGACTTCGGTCAGCTCGTCGTCGAGGTTTTCACGCATGGACGCCGTGATGCTCTCCAGTTCGAGCGGCGCATCGAAAACCGCGAGGCGCGCGGGGCTGGCGTTGTGGCTTTCCACCGGCTCGCCCGTCACCCGTTCCATGCGTCCCGAGTTCCGGCCAAAGAGCAGGCAGATGTCATCATCCGGCCGGTCGCTCTGATGGATGCGCACTTCCTGGCCCCTGCGTCGGGAAAGATACACCAACTCAGAGGGCGCCGCCGCGCCTGAAAATTGCTCAAGCAGCGAGCGGATCTTGCCGCGCAGAGAGCTTCCTGGTATGTACGGATGGCCCAGGGCATCCTTAACAACGGGGTTATCCGAGCCGCCGATCTCGAGCGACCCCTTGCCGGCGCCAATGTGGAGCCCGGTCTCGCAATGCAGCTCGCCGTCCAGGATCATTTTTCCGATGAGTCTCAGTTCCGTTTGCGTCGTGTGCGCGCTCATTCTTCCTCGCGTGTGAACATTCTTTGTGTGCGGCCGCTATTCGTTATACGCCACGATGGCTTCGAACAGGTCCCGAAAGCGCTCGTAGCCGCGGCTGTCGTTCTTGCGCGTGACTTGCAGCAAGAGCTTTTCCATCTGATCGAGGCTGCGCAGCGAGTGCCGCGCAATGGTGTAGGCCAGACGCGCCCGCAACATCACGAACTGGTGCTGACGCTCATTCTCGGGAGCGCGGTAGGCGCGGCGGACCGCATTGTAGAGCCGGCGCAACTGGCTTTTGGTGGCGGAGTCCATGTCCCGCATGCGGCTGACGATGCCGTGGGCCTGGTTGTCCAGATACAAGCTGTCGCTGATGAGCTTCTCTAGATCGATCTCCGGGGGACCCTCGGGACGGCCGCGGTCTCCCCGGTCGCCGCGCCGGTCGTCACGACGGCCCTCTTCGCGCGGACGCCCCTCACGGCCTTCACGGGGCGGCCTGGATTCGCGACTCCTCACTTCCTGCTCTTGTGCCATGCTGATTAGACCTCGCTGGCCAGCCGGGCCCACTCCATCGCCACCAGACCGGCCGGCCTGAGCTTCACCCGCATTCCGGGCTTCGCTTGTGGAAGGGCTTTCCTCCCTACGATCTCATTCACCAGGTGCGCGCGCAACTTCTCGAACTCGCGATCCCGCGAGTTTCCCAGCGCGCGGTGAAAGCGACGCTGGAACCGGCCCAGCCGGCTGATGGCAGCATCGGCATCCGGCGAGCCGCCCACGGTGATCTCCTTCTGGTAAAAACCGCGCAGTTGCGCGAGGAACTGCCGCGACCCGCGAAACTCCTCGAGCATCTGCAGGATCGTGTCTTTCAACTCGGCCGCATCCGCCAGCCGTTTCCATTCGAGCACCCGGCCCAGAAGGTAAATGCAATCTTTATCCGAGGATTTTGCGAGATCCAGATTTCGGCCCGCCTGCTCGTAGACCGCGGCGAGCGGTGAGTCGGGTTCCGGCGCGAGCGCCAGCGCCATGGAGATGGTCTTGGCTTCCGGACCGGGAAAATCCTTGAGATTCTCCTCGGTGAACCGGTGAAACAAGCGTTGCAGTTCACGAGCCAGGAGAATCAGGGCGTCCCACGATCCGTAGATGGCAAAGTCGTCCCCTCCTGAATACAGGATGGTGACCTTCCTCCAGAACTCGGGCATGGAACACAAGACCTCGAGTTCCCCGGCGAAGAACTGCTTGTAAAGAACCGAAACCTGCACGTGCTCTTCGATGGTTTGGACCCTCCGCAGCCGGACCAGAAAATGGTCGACGTCGCCGCGCAGCATGCCCCAGAGGTGCTGGCCCTGGGCGCGTCGCGCGAGAACAGCGGTTGTGGCGGCGCCTCGGCCGTCGTCGCTGGTAGCGGCATGACGCGCGAGAATGATCCCGTCGAGCGAAAGATTCGAGGACAGGCTCCAGGTGTACTTGCCGGCGCCGGGAGTCACCAGCGCCGGCGATTCCGGCGACCAGCCGATCACGGAGGCCTCCCGTACTTTCAAGCCCAACGCCGAGGCAAAATAACGATCCGCATCCGAGTTGGCAGACTCACTCTGTGGAGAAAAGGGACGGAAAGCTTCTGAGCCGATTCCCGCCAACGGTGTGCTGCGCTGGCGCTGAAGGTCCTCATTGAGCCGTTTGCGAACGACGCTCCAGTCTCCCAGATTTTCCGTCACGGCCCATAGAAGTTTCAACTGATCGTTCGATAGCTCGGTGATCTGGCGGGCGGCGGCGCCCAGAAACTGGCTGGCAGTGTCTCGTGCTTCCCCAGGCAAAACCAGCAGGAACTGCCCGCCTCCGCTCGAGCCCAGCAGGACCCGCGAAAGCCCCATTTCCGCAAGCAAGGCGCGCGGCAGCACTTCGGAAATGAGCGTCAGCCATTGGGAACGGCCGGCGAGCAATTCTTCACCGGCAGCTCCACGCAGACCGCCGGCTGCAAGGAACGCCTCAACACCCAAAATTCTGCCCTGTAAAAGGATCTGCTCGGACATCAGGCTTCGGGAAACTCGCGGAAAGCGCTTAGTCTACCACAGCAGGTCGCCTGCGGTGGAACACCCGCCGCCACAAAGGGGCCACACCCGCTCCGCCTGCCAAGCATAGAATAACTGCATGCAAGGCTCACCGCTCCGCACGCTGTTCACCGAGCAGGAGATCCAAAAACGAATCCGGGAAATGGGTGCGCAGATTGACGCCGACTATCCCGGAGGCACCCTGCACCTGGTATGCATCTTGAAGGGCGCATGCTTCTTCCTGGCCGATCTGGCGCGCGCTATCGAACGCGACGTGGTCGTCGATTTCATGGGGATTTCCAGCTATGGGCGCGGCAAAACGACATCGGGCGCTGTGAAGCTGACTAAAGATCTGGACATGACGATCGAGAGCGCGGATGTGCTGCTGGTGGAAGATATCGTGGATACGGGGGTCACCATTACGTATCTGGTCAACATTCTCGAGCAGCGCAAGCCCAAATCCGTCCGCATTGCGGCGCTCCTGGATAAGCCGAGCCGCCGGTTACGTCCGGTGAAAGTCGCCTACGTGGGTTTTGAGATCCCCGATGAATTCGTGGTCGGGTATGGGCTCGATTACGCGGAACGCTACCGGAACCTGCGGGATGTGTGCATTCTGGAAGGCCCCCAAGTCGCGTAGTGTGAGAGGTGTAAATTGGAAGCCTTTTCCGCAAGTGCTATGATTTTAGTTAGATTTCAATAAATGGAGGAAGTAGCAAGATGGGTCCGCTAGGTTGGCAGGAAATGGCCTTCATCTTTCTCCTGGCTCTTCTCCTGTTCGGGCCGAAGAAGCTCCCCGAATTGGGAAAGCAAGTGGCGAAGGGTTTGGCTGAATTCCGCCGCGCGCAAAACGAGCTGAAAGCTACGTTCGAGCGCGAGATGAAAAGCCTGGAGCGGGAAAACGAATCGATCAGGGAAGTGACCACCAGCTACTCACACGATACGTACAACTACGACTATTCTTCCTACGACTCCGGATCGTATGGTTCGGAGCCGCACGATTCCACCGCAAACACTGCTGCAGCCATCACAAGCGCATCCGCACCTCAGGGCGCTGAGTTAACGTCGGGAGCCGTCCCGGAAGGGGTCATTGCCAGCGGAAGTATCGCAGCTGCCGGAACCGAAAGTTCCGTTGCGAACACCGCGGAACCGGGCACCTCCGAAACCGAGGCGCCCTCTCACCCCGGAACTGAATCCCCGACGACCGAACAGCGAGCCTTGACAAGTTAGCATGTCGTCACCCGAAGATCCAAAGGGAGCGCAAGCTCCCGAGGGGGAAGGTGCATCCTCGTCCGGCCCCTCCACAGCCTTGGTTCCCGCCACCGGCGCAGGCGGGTCGGGCAGCTCCAATCCTCCGCCTCCACCCTCGGATTCCGGCGACGAGGAAGAGGGAATGCTGCGGATGTCGTTCCTGGAGCACCTGGAGGAGCTGCGCTCGCGGATTTTGCGGGCGCTGGGGGGCGTGGGTGTCGCGTTCGTCATCAGCCTGACCTTCTGCAACGACCTGTGGAAAATCGTCAGCGCGCCGGCTGTCGGCGCTCTGAAGACTCTAGGGTACAAGGGTCTAAACGGCGGCGATCCCAATCTCTATCAGATCGCCCCCATGGATTATTTCAACATCGTCTGGGTGAAACTGCCCATTCTGACCGGGATCTTCATCGCTTCTCCGTGGATTCTCTACCAGGTTTGGGCGTTTATCGCGCCAGGATTGTACAAGCGCGAGCGGCGCTGGGCGGCTCCGTTCGTCATTAGCTCGGCCGGCTTGTTCGTCGCCGGTGGCTTATTCGGCTATTTTGTGGCCTTCCGCTACGGTCTGACCTTCTTGCTCGGCCTCGGTCAGTCCTACGGCGTCACCGCGATGGTTTCCATGGTCGAGTATTTCGACCTGTTCGTCGACGTCATTCTCGGGATCGGCCTCATCTTCGAGATGCCGGTGCTGATCTTCTTTTTGACGCTTCTGCACATCACCAGCCCCAGCTTCCTGATCCGCCACAGCCGGTACGCCATTCTCGCCATCACCATCATCGCCGCCATCGTCACCCCGACTCCGGACATCTTCAACATGATGCTGTTCGCCGTTCCGATGTGCGGCCTCTTCTATCTTGGAATTTTCGCCAGCTATCTGTTAGTGCTGCATCGCGAGCACAAGAAGTTCCCGTGGCGCCCGGTGCTCAAATGGATGGCGATCATTTTACTGATCGCAGCCATCGTGGGTTATTACTTTGCCGCCAGACATGGTTATCACTTGTTAACCCACTGGCCGTTCCTGACGCGCTGATCCGCTGGAAATTAGTATTCGAAGTGGTGTAACATCAGTCGACGCTGTACTTACCCGGGGAAAAGGCGTCGTGAACATCAATAAGACGATTCGCGAGCTCATAGAAGAGAAGAAGCGGCTTGACCGCGTCATCGGCACTCTGGAGGAGATGCAGCGAAACGGCCGCGTCGAAGTAGTGCTGCCTCCGCCCAAAAGACGCGGCCGGAAGTCCATGGACGAGCAGGCGCGCCAACAAGTTTCGGAGCGCATGAAACGCTACTGGGAGACACGCCGCCGTCAGGACAACATCTTGGAGCCGAATCTGGGGCAGGGCGAGGCCTAAGACGCGGTTCAGGCCCGCAGTGATATCATAGAGTTCACCCCGAACGAGAGTGGGCGGCTAGCTCAGCTGGGAGAGCACGGCGTTCGCAACGCCGGGGTCGTGGGTTCGAATCCCATGCCGTCCACCAAGCTTCCGGGCTCTACGCCAACAACGGGGGCAAACCGCAATCCCGAACTGATTTCTAAGAATAGACCGCCGCCGCGCGGAAGGCTCGCACAAGCAGTGTTTCCAGTGACTTGTTGGTCATGACCCGAAATCAATTGCCGCGCAATATTAACTCGACACGGTCCGGTCTTCATGGGCGATCGATCGGCGCGCTCTGTCCGCAAAATATGGCGACTGTCACGAAAACGCTTCAGGCAGGCTACAGTGAGCTTGCAGGTCGCTAAGATAGATATCAAAAAGGGCTGCACGAAGCTTTTCTTGGGAGGCCCGTTCGTGCCCTCAGTAAACAGGAACGTTCGCCCTTCCGGCCGGTTGGTTAGGGAACCTTCGTTGAAAAAAGAGAGGAGTACCGAGAGGTGAAACGGCGCGTGTTTCTCGGATTGACGGGAGCAGCGGCTCTGCGACTTGGGATAGAGAGTCTGGGAAGGGCTCAGAGCGTAAACGGGCCGCCGAGGGATGCGACAGCGCCTGGGGAATTGCGGTTGGCGGGAATGAGCCTTGCGGAGTTGCGCCAAAGGCTCTACGACCAGCTCTTCCAGGTTCTTCTGCCCTTCTGGGACAAGCACGGAATCGACCACCAATATGGCGGCCTCATGTGCAGTCTGGATTACGACGGCACACTTCTCAACACTGGCAAGAACCTATGGTTTCTCGGGCGCGCTATCTGGGTTTTCAGTTTTTTGTATAACCACTTTGGAAATGACCCCCAGCATCTGGAGGTGGCGAAGAGGACCAAGGAATTTGTGTTTAAGTACGCGCGGCAAAAGGACGGCTGGTGGGCGGAAGAGTTCTCTCAGGAAGGGAAAGTTCTGAGGCCCTTCAGCGGCGACACGGAGGGAATGTACCACCTCGCCGAAGGCCTCCAAGAGTACGCTGCTGCCAGCGGAGACGACCAGTCCCGTGAAGCCGCCTTCGCCATCCTGAACAGGCTCTTCCGGGACTTCGACAGCCCGGCGTTTCGGTACCGGGGAGCGGATTTCCCCTATCTGTGGGGCAGCAAACGCGCCATAAGGCCCCAAGGGTTGTGGTTTCTGAATCTCAGGATCGCTACTCAGATGCTCGCGCGGCAGGACGATCCGCAAATCGCCGCGATCGCGGACCGCGCCGTGGACGCGATCATGAACAGGCATTACAACCCCGACATCGGCCTGAATACCGAAATGTTGTATTACGACTTCACTCGACCGAAACAGGAAGCACAGAAGTCGCGCTTCGGCCACTCGGTCGAGGCCCTGTGGATGGTCATGGACGAAGCGAATCGCCGCCACGATGAGGCGCTCTGGAAAACCTGCGCCCAGCGCATCCATCACCATCTCAATGCCGGTTGGGACTACATCTACGGAGGACTCTCCCAGTGGGTCAACGTGGATCACCCCTCCTATCAATGGCCGGTGGAGACTCCGCCAGGGACCCATCAGCAATTGCATTTCACCGGTGAGTATGAATATATGAAGTGCCTGTGGTGCCAAAATGAAGTGCTCGTCGCAACTCTAAACGTGCTGGAGCGAACCGGCGCGGAGTGGGCGGCAGAGTATTTCGGAATGGCGTACCAGATTGTTAACGAGAAGTTCTGGCAGAAGGAGCGCGGGTACCCAGCCGGGTACATGCTTTTCGCCGGCCGCCGGATGACCTTGCAGCCTCACGTCGGCCGCCAGGACAACTATCATCCCCTGCGCCAACTGATGTTGAACATCCTCACGCTGGACAGGATGATGGCGCGTGATGCGGCTTTCAAGAAAGAAACTTCAGTCTCCGTTCCACGTCCCTAGTCTCCTGTATCTAACGCCTCTTTACAATGACGTACCTTTCGCAGAATGCTGGACGCCGGTGCCGTCCAGACAAAAGGTCGTGGAGCTTTGTTGTTCTCTCTAATGTATTCGCGGATGGCTCTGACCAGTTCTCCCACGCTTCTAAAGGTGCCTCGACGAATGCGCTTGCGTGTAATTTCGGCAAACCAACGCTCGACTAAGTTGATCCACGAACTGCCGGTCGGAGTGTAATGCAAGTGATATCGCGGGTGAGCGCGGAACCACCCCTGCACTGCGGGATGTTTGTGGGTGCCGTAATTATCGAGGATCAAATGAATCTGCCTCCTGCGGGGAGCAGCACGGTCGAGGGCTTCCAGGAAGCTCAGGAACTCGATGTGCCGGTGCCGCGGTTGGCATGAACCGATGACCTTTCCCGTGAGCACATCCAGAGCCGCGAACAGGGTAGTGGTTCCGTGCCGGGTGTAATCGTGCGTTTGCCGGGCGGGAATTCCAGGCCGCAGCGGGAGCAGAGGTTGCGTGCGGTCCAGCGCCTGGATCTGGCTCTTCTCATCCACGCTAAACACCAAAGCCCGGTCCGGTGGGTTCAGATACAGACCCACGATGTCGCGCACCTTGGCCGCAAAGTGCGGGTCCGTGCTGAGCTTGAAGGACTCGATGCGATGGGGCTGCAGACCATAGGACTGCCAAATACGAAAGACCGTCGAGTGACTGACTCCTTGCGCCTGCGCCAGGGTGCGTGCACTCCAATGTGTCGCATCTTTGGGGCTGGTGTGCAGGGTGGCGTCGATGATGGTGGCGATTTGTTCGGCGGTGATCTGTTTCTTGCGGCCCGGTCGCGGCGCATCTTGCAACAGACCCTCCACACCACCCCGTTGATACCTTCGGCGCCACTGAATGACCGTTGGGCGGCTGGTGGCGAGTTCCTGGGCCAGCTGGTTGTTGGAGACGCCGTCGGCGGCACCTAACACGATGGAGGCACGTAACGCCAGTTTCTGCGGTGTTCTCGGATTACGCACCAGTCGTGTCAGTTCCCGTCGATCCTTTGGGCTCACGTTCAGAGCTTCGGCACTTTCCCACATCGTGAGAACAGTATGCGTCACATTTGCGCAGTTGTAAATATATTTCAGATACGGAAGACTAGAACCTCCTCAAAACACGAGAGAAAAGTTTTTCAGTAATTCTGTCCTGAAATCGTTGTCCCGATGCCGGTGTAAGTAGGAACCAAGCCTGTCCTCCGAAACGGACGGCGCAATGGATGACCTCGCATCGTGTCACGTACGCTCAACCCACAGTCGGCGAATCTTAACGCCTCCACTCCATCCAAGATTTTCGAGCCCGCTGCCCGCGAAACACTACGCGCGCACCTGGGCCGCGCCCTCACCGACGTCGAGTGGGCGCAGGCACGGGTCAGATTGCTCGAGTTCGTGACCATTTTGCGCCGATGGAACGACAAAGCCAACACACCGGCGTCAGGAGTTGGTAATGTTGAGTGACAGTATGCGAGATTCTGCCAGGAACACCATGCGAGCACAACCGAACCCCCCAGCTCTACTGTACGCCCGGGTCTCCAGCAAAGAGCAGGAGCAAGGCTAATCTCAAACATATGCACATTCGCTGCAAACAGTTCATAGCAACACCCACCAGCAACGTGACGTGCAGGGCGGTTCTGTACGCGCGAGTGTCCAGCAAAGAGCAGGAAATGGGTTACAGCATCGCTGCCCAGCAAGAGCTGCTCCGCCGGTATGCCTCCGACCGGAATCTGGCTGTTGAGGAGTTCTCGGACGCGGAGACCGCCAAGACCGTCGGGCGGCCAGGATTCAGCGCTATGGTAGCGTACCTCAGGAAGCATCCGGACTGCCGCGTGTTGCTGGTGGAAAAGCCGGACCGTTTATCGCGGAACTTCAAAGACTGCGCCACGATTGATGAGTTGGGCGTGGAAGTACATTTTGTCAAGCAGAATTTCATACTGTCCAAACAGTCGCGGTCGTCGGATAAGCTCACGTATGGGTTGAACGTCCTGCTGGCGAAACATTACATCGATAACCTGTCCGAAGAGGTCCAAAAAGGGCTTCGGACCAAAGCGGCGCAGAAGCTCTGGCCGTCGTATGCGCCCCTGGGCTACGTGAACACGGTCGGCGCTGACGGGAAAAAGATCATCGCGCCGGATCCTGTGCTCGGGCCGATTGTGACAAAGCTGTTTGAATGGTACGCCAGCGGAGAATATTCGCTCAAGGCGCTCGCCAAAAAGGCATACGAGGAAGGGTTCCGTTTCCGCAAGAGTCAAGGTAAGGTTCCTGTGACGACGCTGCACAAGATTCTCCGAAAGCGGATCTACAGGGGTGATTTCGATTACGGCGGTTCCACCTATGAGGGGATTCACAAGCCGCTGGTAACGCGCGAGGTTTGGGAGCGTGTGCAGGAAATCCTGGACGGGCGACACGATCGGAAGCACCGGAAGGTCACGCATGATTTTGTCTATTCGGGCATGGTGCGCTGTGGGCACTGCGGTTGCTCGCTGGTTGGCGAAGTTAAAAAGGGACGGTACGTGTATTACCACTGCACTGGCTACCGCGGCAAGTGTCCGGAACCATATACGCGTGAAGAGGTCTTGAAGCAGCAGTTCGCGACCCGCTTGCGTGCTTTGATCGTACCCCCAGCTGTGCTCGACTGGTTGAAATCGGAACTGGTCGAGTCCGATCGAACCGAGCAGGCTGCTCGTGCGGAAGCACTACGGCGTCAGCGGATGGACGAGGAAAGACTGGAGGCCCGATTGGAAGTGTTATACGAGGACCGGTTGGACGGGAGAATTGACACCGCGACATACGACAAGAAAGCGCGCGACATTCGTCAGCAACTGGAACAGATCCGACGCAGGATTAACGATACCAAGGTCATAGCGTTTCCTGCGGTAAGCCAAGCTGTGGATCTGATGGCGCTGACGAGCCGGGCGGCTGATCTATTTCTGGAGCAAGATGGGGCTGAGCAGCGTAGACTGCTCCATTTGGTGTTGCAAGAGGCCACCTGGAAGGGGGGCGAGTTGCGCATGTGCCTTCGCGAGCCATTTGAAAATTTAACGCTTTCGAACCGTGCAATCCATACAAACGGCACGGATTTGAATGAGGGTGGTCCGAATTTTGATAACTGGCGGAGAGGGGGGGATTCGAACCCCCGGTAGAGCTTTTGGCCCTACGACGGTTTAGCAAACCGCTGCTTTCGAC
>Ga0335080_10003136_pt1 | contig 16671 bp, 13 predicted proteins | sample Lox_Sample_34_FD_206720 | JGI IMG/M metagenome (GOLD analysis project Ga0335080, IMG submission 206720) | Soil microbial communities from Loxahatchee National Wildlife Refuge, Florida, United States - Lox_Sample_3.4 | ecosystem: Environmental > Terrestrial > Soil > Wetlands | place: USA...
TCCCAGTCCCTGACCAAGCACGTCGTGGACGCGGCCGGCCTCGCGGCCGTGGTCCGAAGCCTGGTCGGCGGGGGAGAGGACGGACTCCAATCGGACGGACTCCGATCGGCGACGGGCCGGAGCGACGAGGAGTGGAAGCGGGAGTGGCTTCACGCGATCGGAGCCTCGGCGCTCGCGAGCGCTCGGAGCTCGCCGCGCCCTTGAGCCCCGCCCCCGCCTCAGCTCTTCTTCGCCGGAGCCAGGCTCAGCACGAGGGAGACGCTGAAGCCCTGGTCGGTCTTCTTGTAGGGCGCCAGGACGGTGAGGCCCGTGGAGATCCCGCCCGGCGTGAAGAGCGGCACCTCGGCGAGAGGCGGGTCGTTGTTGTAGAGGATGCGCCAGTTGACCTTGAGGCCGAGCCCCTTCGTCATCGCCACCTGCAGGCCGAACTGCGCGTCGAAGCGCCGGGCGGTCGAGTCCTCCAGGCTCTGGTCGCCGATGAAGGTGTGGCTGAAGGTCGTGCTCGGGAAGAGCTTCTGGCGGAAGTCCCAGCCGAGGCGGGCGCCGACGAACGACTTGCTCCCGCCGACGGTGTAGGCCTCGTCCGTGTAGGTGACCCCGAGCGCAGCCCTATAGCTCGTCGCGTCGCTGTTCACGAACAGGTAGCCGAAGCCGGCGTCGCCGACCCATCGGTTCTGGATGCCCGAGAAGCGGTTGCGCTCCCAGCCCGCGCCCACGGTGGTGAAGACGCGGTCGGACAGCTTGTAGTCGTAGCGCCCCCGCGCGTAGTAGGCCTCGGCGGTCGGCTGGGGGTCGGGCACGCGCACATCGAAGTCGGTCGGGGTCCCCACGGCGTAGCGGGAGTCGGGGGACGAGCTCGCACGGATGCCGCCCGCGGCGAAGGAGATCCCCTGCTTCGTCCAGCGCCGGGCGACGTCGCCCTTGAAGCCGAGGCTGCGCGAGCTCGAGTTGCCGGAGGTGAGGACGTAGGAGAGGTCGGCGTTGGCGTAGAAGCCGGGCGCATCGAGCTTGAAGGCCTTGTCGTCCACCGCCTTCGTGTCGGCGGGGGCGGCGCTCGTCTGGGCCCGGGCGGGGACGGCGAAGAGGCCGAGCGCGGCGGTGGCGAGGGCGACCGGCGGCGTGAGGGACATGCCTTCTTCCTTCCGGGAATCGGGTCCGAGGGGGCTTGAGAACAGCCAGATAACGCTCTCTCGCCGCGACTGTCAAGGTGAGGGGAGGGTGGACACCCAGGCGTCCCGCGCGGCCTCGATCTAGAATGACCATTCCTTGAAACGCGGTCTCCCGGTCGTCTACCTCACGGTCTTCATCGACCTCGTCGGCTTCGGCCTGATCCTGCCCCAGCTGCCGTACTACGCGGAGCGGTTCGGCGCCACCGGGGTCTGGGTGGGGGCGATCCTCACCGCCTACTCGGCGGCGCAGCTCGTGGGCGCGTCGGTCCTCGGGCGCCTCTCCGACCGCGTCGGCCGCCGCCCCGTCCTCCTCATGAGCCTCGCGGGCTCCGCGGCCTCCTTCCTGCTCTCGGGGCTCGCGGGCTCGCTCTTCGTTCTCCTCACCGCCCGGGCCCTGGCCGGGCTCTTCGGGGGCAGCATCGCGGCGGCCCAGGCGGTCATCGCGGACGTGACGACGCAGCGGGAGAGGGCGAGGTACATGGGCCTCCTCGGCGCCTCGATCGGCCTCGGCTTCGTCCTCGGCCCCGCTCTCGGGTCCGGCCTCGCGCGGTTCGGCTTCGGCGCCGCCGCGTTCTCGGCCTCCCTCCTCGCCGCGGCCAACCTGCTCTACGCCTTCCTCCGCCTCCCCGAGACGCGGAGCGCCGCGGAGCGCCGGCACGTCCACTCGCGCGTCGACTGGTCCAACCTCCTCGACGCCCTCCGCCATCCCTCGATCGGGCGCCTCCTCGCCGCCACGTTCCTCTGCACCCTCGCTTTCGTGGCCATGGAGGCGACGTTCGCGCTCCTCGGCGAGGCTCGCTTCGGCCTGACCGCGGGGCGGCTCGGCCTGGTGTTCGCGTACGTCGGGGTCGTCATGGTGATCGTGCAGGGCGGCCTCGTCGGGCGCCTCGCCCTCCGCTTCGGGGAGCGCGCCGTCGCCACGACCGGGACCCTCCTCATGGCAGCGAGCCTCGCTGCGCTCCCGCTCGCGTCCTCTCTCGCGGCGGCGGCGGGCGTGCTGGCCGGCCTCGCGGCCGGACAGGGGCTGACGACGCCGATGCTCTCGACCCTCCTCTCGCGGGCCACGGACGCCGATGAGCAGGGCGGGACCCTGGGCCTCGGCCAGTCGCTCGCCGCCGCCGCCCGCGCCGTCGGGCCGATCGGGGCGGGCTGGCTCTACGACCGCGCGACGGGCGCGCCCTACGCGGCGGGCGCGGCGCTGATGGTCGTGGCCGCGCTCCTCGTGGGGACCGGGCGCACCGACTGATCACTCCGCGGCCAGCCGGTAGCCCACGCCGGTCTCCGTCAGCAGGTACTTCGGCCGCGCCGGGTCCTCCTCCAGCTTGTGCCGGAGCTGGCCCATGTAGACGCGCAGGTAGTGCGACTGGCCGGTGGACCCCGGCCCCCAGACCTCCTGGAGGAGCTGGCGGTGGGTGAGGACCTTCCCCGCGTGCCGGGCCAGGGCCGCGAGAAGGTTGAACTCGGTGCGGGTGAGCCGCACCTCCTCGCCTCGAACGGAGACGCGCCGCGCCGCGAGGTCGACGCGCAGGTCGCCCGCCTCGAACGCGGTCTCGCCGCCGCCGGACGCGAGCCGGGCCGCGTGCCGCAGGGCCACGCGCATCCGGGCGAGGAGCTCGCCCACGCCGAACGGTTTCGTCAGGTAGTCGTCGGCACCCGCGTCGAGGGCCTCGATCTTGTCGCGCTCCTGGCCCCGGGCGGAGAGCACGACGATCGGCACCGCCGACCACGCCCGGATGCGCCGCGCGACCTCGACCCCGTCCAGGTCCGGCAGGCCCAGGTCGAGCAGGACCAGGTCGGGCGCGCGCACGGCGGCCTCGACGAGGGCCCGCTCCCCCGTCGCCGCCTCGGCGAGGCGATAGCCGTGGGCGGAGAGGCTCGCCCGCAGGAAGCGCAGCACCTGGGGCTCGTCCTCGACGACCAGGACCAGCCGGCCGGATCCCTCGCCCGCGTCCTCAGCCGGCCGTTCGCTCACCGTCGTCCTCTGCCGCCGGCGGGGGCGCGGGCTCGAGGGGAAGCGTGAAGCGGAAAAGCGTCCCCCGTGGCTCGCCGCGCTCGGCCCAGATGCGGCCGCCGTGCGCGGTCACGATGGCCCGGCAGATCGGAAGGCCCAGGCCGAAGCCGCGGGGAGCGGAGTCCGCGCGGTAGAACTTCTCGAACACCCTCTCCTCCGTCCCCGGAGGGAGACCGGGCCCCTCGTCCGCCACCTCCACCTCGACCGCGCCGTCCGCCGCTCGCGCCGCGACCCGGATCGCGCCCTCCTTCTCGGTGTACTTCGCCGCGTTCTCGAGGAGGTTCACGAGGGCCTGCTCGACGAGGACCCCGTCGACGGGCACGAGGGGGAGATCGACCGGGATCGAGACGCGGACCGCACGGTCCTTCAAGGCGGGCTCGAGCCGCGCGAGGGCCGACCCCACGAGCTCCTCCAGGGAGTGCCAGTCGCGGTTGAGCTGGAGCGAGCCCGACTCGAGCCGCGTCATGTCGAGCAGGTTGGTGACGAGCCGGTTGAGGCGCCCCGCCTCCTCGTAGATCGCCTCCTCGAGATCGCGCCGCCCCTCGTCGCCGAGGGACGAGCCCTGGAGCAGGCTGCTCGCGGCGCCGGTGATCGTGGCCAGGGGAGTGCGCAGGTCGTGGGAGACCGAGCTCAAGAGCGTGCTGCGCAGCCGCTCGGACTCCATGGCGACGCGCGCCTGCTGGGCCTCGTCGGCCAGGCGGGCCCGCTCGAGGCCGGAGGCGATCTGCCGGGCGAGGGCCTCGAGGAGGTCGGCCTGGTCGGGGCGCAGGGGGAGGAGCGAAGGGTCGGGGCGCAGGCCCAGCACCCCGAGGACGGCCCGCGTCCCGCGGAGCGGCAGGTACACAGCCGCCGCCCCGGGCAGGGTGTCAGTCCCGAGGCCGGCCGGCTGGCCGTGGTCGAACGCCCACTGCGCGACCGCGGTCTCCCGGGAGCCCTCCCCCGGCGCCTCCCCGCCCGCCGCGCGGAGGGCGCCCGACGGCCCCGGGACGAAGGCCGCGGCCGGGCCGCCGAAGACGTCGGACACGTGGCGCGAGCCGACCCCGGCCACCTCCTCGACCGTGCGGGCCGCCGCGACGTCCCGGCTCATCGCGTAGAGGACCTGCGTCCGCTGCTCCCGCTGCCGCGCCGCGTCGGCCTGGGCCCGCACCCGCGCCGCGAGCGTGCTGATCAGCAGGCTCACGACCAGCATCACCGCGAAGGTGACGACGTACTGGGTGTCGGTGACGGCGAACGTCAGGTAGGGCGGCACGAAGAAGAAGTCGAAGGCGGCCACGCTCAGGACGGCGGTCGCCGCGGCCGGCCCGCGGCCGAGGCGGGAAGCGACGAACGCCACCCCGAGGAGGTACGTCATCACGAGGTTGGACCGGTCGAAGCGGCCGACCATCGCCCAGCAGAGGAGCGTGCACAGGACGACGACCGCCCCCGACCAGACGTAGTGCAGCGGCCGGGCCGAAAGGGGAAGGGTCGGCCGCCGGGCCGGAGCCGCCGCCTCGGCCCGCTCGCCGGAGACGATGAAGACGTCGATGTCGCCGCTCGCCCGCACGATGGCGTCGACCAGGGAGCCGCGCAGGCGGTCGCGCCAGCGCCCGTGGGCCGGCTTTCCGACCACGATCGTGCTGATGTTGCGCTGGCGCGCGAAGGCGAGCAGGGCCTCGCTCACGCTCGGCCCGGAGACGGTCGCGGTCTTGGCCCCGAGCTGCTCGGCGAGGGCGAAGGCAGCGGCGAGGTCGCTCCGCTCGGCGGGAGAGAGCGGGGGCTGGCCGGGGCTCTCCACCCACACCGCGATCCACTCCGCCCGCAGCCGCGCCGCGAGGCGCCGCGCCGCTCGGACCAGCCGGCCGCTCTCGGGGTTCGGCCGGATGGAGACGAGGACGCGCTCGGCCACGGGCCAGGTCGCCTCGATCGCGTGGTCCCGGCGGTAGACCTGCACGTCCGCGTCCACGTGCTCGGCCGTGCGGCGGAGAGCCAGCTCCCGCAGGGCGGTGAGGTTGCCCTTCCGGAAGAAGCGCTTCACCGCGCGGGCCGCCTGGTCGGGCAGGTAGACCTTGCCCTCCTCCAGGCGGCGCAGCAGGTCCTCGGGCGGCAGGTCCACGAACTCGACCTCGTCCGCTTCGTCGAGCACGCGGTCGGGCAAGGTCTCGCGGACCAGGACGCCGGTGACGCGCTCGACGAGGTCGTTCACGCTCTCCAGGTGCTGCACGTTGAGGGTCGTCCAGACGTCGATGCCGGCCTCGAGGAGCTCCCGCGCGTCCTGCCAGCGCTTCGGGTGGCGGGAGCCGGGAGCGTTGCTGTGGGCGAGCTCGTCGAGGAGGAGGAGACCCGGGCGGCGGGCGATCGCAGCATCGATGTCGAACTCCTGCAGCCGGACCCCGCGGTGCTCGACCTCGCGCGGCGGGAGGCGCTCGAACCCCTCGGCGAGGGCGGCCGTTTCGACGCGGCGGTGGGTCTCCACCCAGCCGATGACCACGTCCTTGCCCGCCGCGCGCTGGGCCCGGGCCGCCGAGAGCATGGCGTACGTCTTCCCGACTCCGGGGGCGGCTCCGAAGAACACCTTGAGCCGACCGCGCTTCGCCTCGTCGCGCTGGACGCGGCGGAGCAACGCGTCGGGGTCCGGCCTCGTCTCGCTCACCCCTGGCCTCGGAAGGAGATTACCTGCCCCGCTCGGCTTCCGCGAGCAGGGCCGCGATCACCCGAGCCACGTCGGACAGGGACCGGCGGGCGTCGGTGGTCGCCGGAGCGCCGCTCCCCCAGACGTCGAGCCAGCCGCAATGCCGTTTCCCCGCCACCAGCGACAGCCGGCCGCCCTCCGCGGGGAGCGGGAGGCCCCGGCGAGGCAGGCTTTCGCGTGCTCGCCCCGGCGGCAGCAGCGTGTCGAGCTCGAGCGCCTGGCCGGGCACGGGCCTCGCCGGACCGGGCCCGGACGTGGCCAGCACGCCGTTGGCCCGGTCGCGGACGACTGCGGCGGCGACGGGCAGGCTGAGCCGGCACGCGTCGAGAGTCCGGACCAGCCGGGGCTCGAGCGGTCCCCCCTGCTCCAGCTCGGCCACCGAGGAGTGGACGAGCTCGAGCTGCTTGCGCCCGGGAGCTCGCGGGGCCGCCCATCGCCCCCGCCCCGACGCCAGAGAGGCCGTGAGGAGGCCGCACGCGGCGAGGCCGAAGAAGGCGAGCAGGTCGTGCTTCTCGGCGATCGTGAGCCTCATGTAGGGCTGGGTCAGGAAGAAGTCGAGGCTGAGGGCCGAAGCGACCGCGGTCGCCACCGCCGCCGTCCGCCCCCCGAATTCCCCGACCACGATCGTCAGGGCGAGGAAGAGGAACGTGAAGTTCGACGCGGTGGTGAAGTCGCGGACCGGGACGAGGGCCATGCCCAGGAGGACGGCGGCAATGGGTCCCGCGCCCAGGTAGATCAGGTCCTTGCCGTCGTCCTCCATGGCGTCCTCCGAGCGGCGGGCTTCCCGACGGCCGATGCCGCTCACATCATCTCTCTAAGGCCGACGCGCCACGATGAGCCACCAGGACCGCTGCCCCGGCCCGGTGGTGAACCGGTCGTCCCGGCGGACGATCTCGAACCCGGCCTGCCGGAGCCAGCCCTCGGCCGCGTCGGGAGGGTCGTGGTGATGCCCTCCCGGGCCAGGTGATCCCGCCTCGCCGACGTCCGGCCCGGGGTCGACCACGACCAGCCGTCCACCCGAGTGGAGGGCCTCGCGCACGTGGCCGAGGATCGCCGCCTTGTCCTCGATCTCGTGGAGCGCGTTGGCGACGAGAACGGCGTCGGCGCCTCCCGCCGGCAGGTGAGGGTCTCCGGTCTCGCCGAGTACGGTCTCGAGGTTGCGCCGCGCGCGCAGGAGAGCCCGCACCCGCAGGAACAGCAGCGGGAACCGGCGGACGTCGACCGCGACGACGCGGCCTCGGCGGCCCACGACCGTCGCGAGCTTCAGCGCGAAATACCCCACTCCCGAGCCGAGGTCGACGACGACCTTTCCCTCTCGGACGTCGAGGGCCCGCACGACTTCGGCCGGCCGTTGCCACCCGTCCCGCTCCGCTTCGGCGACGTCCACCGCCCGAGCCGCACTGAGGGTCCACCAGACCGCGGCCAGGGCGGGGACGGTGGCCGCCGCGAGGGCGAGGACGAGACCGATCCGCCATCGATAGGCCTTCTCCGAGCCCGTCACGACCGCAGGCGGCTCGGCGCGGCCGGGAGGCCGTCCCGCACGTCCATGGCCCCCATCCGGCCCCATGGCCCTCCGGCCTCAGCTTCCCGCGTGGGCCGGGCCTGGGAAGCGCCGGTCGAGGTCCAGGTTCAGGAGCAGGACGTTGACCCGGGGCTCGCCCAGGAGGCCGAACGTGCGGGCTTCCGTCCGCGCCTCGACGAGGTCCAGGATCTCCTTCGGGGCGACGCCTCGCGCGGCGGCGATGCGCGGCGCCTGCCAGCGCGCGGCCTCCGGCGAGAGGTGCGGGTCGAGGCCGCTCCCGGACGCGGTGACGAGCTCGACCGGCACCGCCCCCGCGGCCTGCGGGTTGTCCGATCGGAGACGCGCGACGTCGGCGGCCACGCGGTCGCGGAGCTTCTGCGACGTCGGCCCGAGGTTCGAGCCCGACGAGCCGGTGGCGTCGTATCCGTCGCCGGCGGCCGACGGACGCGGCTGGAAGTAGGCCGGACTCTTGAAGCCCTGGGCGATCAGCTCCGAGCCGACGACCCGTCCGTCCTTCGTGAGCAGGCTGCCGCCGGCCCGGTAGGGGAAGGCCGCCTGGGCGAGGCCGGTGATCGCGAGCGGGTAGAGGAGGCCGGTCAGGACGAGGGTCACCACGGTCATGCGCAGCGCGACGAGGAGCTCGGTCTTCATCGGGATCCCCCTAGACGAGGCCGATCGCGGCCAGGATGACATCGACGATCTTGATGCCCACGAAGGGGGCGACGACGCCGCCCACGCCGTAGACGAGGAGGGACCGGCGCAGGAGCGCGGCGGCGCCGAAAGGCCGGTACCGCACGCCGCGGAGCGCGAGCGGGATGAGGGCCACGATGATGAGCGCGTTGAAGATCACCGCCGAAAGGATCGCGCTCTCCGGCGAGGTGAGGCGCATGACGTTGAGAGGGGCGATCTGGGGGAAGACCACCACGAACATGGCGGGCAGGATCGCGAAGTACTTCGCCACGTCGTTGGCGATCGAGAAGGTGGTGAGGCAGCCGCGGGTCATGAGGAGCTGCTTACCGACCTCGACCACCTCGAGGAGCTTCGTGGGGTTGCTGTCGAGGTCCACCATGTTGCCGGCCTCGCGGGCGGCCTGGGTGCCGGTGTTCATCGCGATGGCCACGTCGGCCTGGGCGAGGGCGGGAGCGTCGTTCGTGCCGTCGCCGGTCATGGCCACGAGCTTCCCCCTGGCCTGCTCCTCGCGGATGAGCGCGAGCTTCATCTCCGGCGTGGCCTCGGCCAGGAAGTCGTCGACGCCCGCCTCGGCCGCGATCGCGGCCGCGGTGAGCGGGTTGTCGCCCGTGATCATGACGGTGCGCAGCCCCATCGTCCGGAACCGGGCGAAGCGTTCCTTGATGCCGCCCTTGACGATGTCCTTGAGGTGGATCACCCCCAGCACCCGGGGCCCGTCGGAGACGGCGAGGGGCGTGCCCCCGGACTTGGCGATGGAGGCGGCCGTCTGCTCGACCTGGGGCGGGACGCTGCCGCCGAGCGAGGCCACGTGCCGCCCCACCGCGTCGACCGCGCCCTTGCGGATCACCCGGCCGTTCAGGTCGCAGCCGCTCATCCGGGTCTGGGCCGAGAACGGCACGAACCTCGCCTCGGGCTGCTTGAGCTCGCGGCCCCGCAGCCCGTAGCGCTCCTTGGCCAGGACGACGATCGACCGGCCTTCGGGCGTCTCGTCGGCCAGGCTCGCGATCTGGGCCGCGTTCGCGAGGTCCTCGACGCGGTGGCCCGGCGCGGGCAGGAACTCGGTGGCCATCCGGTTGCCGAGGGTGATCGTGCCCGTCTTGTCGAGCAGCATGGTGTCCACGTCGCCCGCCGCCTCGACCGCGCGGCCGCTCATCGGGATGACGTTGTGGCGGATGAGCCGATCCATGCCCGCGATGCCGATGGCCGAGAGCAGCCCGCCGATCGTGGTCGGGATGAGGCACACCAGCAAGGCCACGATGACGGTCGAGGAGAAGCGCAGGCCGGAGTAGAGGCCGAAGGGCACGAGGGTCACGCAGGCGATCAGGAAGATGACGGTCATCCCGGCCAGCAGGACGGTGAGGGCGATCTCGTTCGGCGTCTTCTGCCTCTTCGCCCCCTCGACGAGGCCGATGATGCGGTCGAGGAAGGAGTGCCCGGGGTCGACGCCGATCCGGACCACGATGCGGTCGGAAAGGACCCTCGTCCCTCCGGTCACCGCCGAGCGGTCGCCGCCGCTCTCGCGGATCACCGGCGCCGACTCGCCGGTGACCGCGGACTCGTCCACCGAAGCGATCCCCTCGATCACCTCCCCGTCGCCGGGGATGACCTGGTTCGCCTCCACGACCACGACGTCGCCCTTGCGCAGGCTCGACGCGGCGACCGTCTCCTCCCGGCCGTCGACGAGCTTGCGGGCGACCGTCTCCTGACGCAGGCCGCGCAGCGCGGCGGCCTGGGCCTTGCCCCGGCCCTCGGCGAGGGCTTCGGCGAAGTTCGCGAAGAGGACGGTGAACCAGAGCCACAGGGCCACGTTGCCGGTGAACCAGGCGGGCTGGGCCCCCGGGACGGCGACAACGAGGTCGCGCGCCCAGATGAGCGTCGTGAGGACGCTGCCCACCTCCACCACGAACATCACCGGGTTCTTCACCATCGCCCGGGGATCGAGCTTGCGGACGCTGTCCAGGGCGGCGGCCCGGAGGAGGGGCGCCTCCCAGGCCGAGATGGCACGAACACGCACCTTGTCGCTCATGGCTCAGAACACCTTTCCGGACTGGGCGAGGAAGTGCTCGACGATGGGGCTGAGGCTCAGCGCGGGGAAGAACGTCAGGGCCCCGACGATGAGGATGACGCCGACGAGCAGGGCGGCGAAGAGCGGTCCGTTCGTGGGCAGCGTCCCCGGCCCCGGCGGGACCGACTTCTTGCCCGCCAGCACGCCGGCGATGCCGAGGGCGGGGACGATCATCAGGAACCGCCCCGCGAGCATGGTGATGCCGAGCGAGACGTTGTACCAGGGGGTGTTCGCGTTCAGGCCCCCGAAGGCGGACCCGTTGTTGCCGGCGCCGCTGCTGAAGGCGTAGAGGATCTCCGAGAGGCCGTGGGGACCGGCGTTGGCGAGCGAGGAGAGACCGTAGGGGGCGACGCTCGACCAGGCCGCGAAGGCCAGGATCACGAGGGGGAACACGAGCACGTACAGCATCGCCAGCTTGACTTCCTTCGTCTCGACCTTCTTCCCCAGGTACTCGGGCGTGCGGCCCACCATCAGGCCGGCGATGAAGACGGACAGGACCGCCATCACCAGCATCCCGTAGAGCCCGGCGCCGACCCCGCCGAAGACCACCTCGCCGAGCTGGATGTTGAAGAGGGGCACGAGCCCCCCGAGCGGGGTGAAGCTGTCGTGCATCCCGTTGACCGCGCCGCAGGAGGCGTCGGTGGTGACGGTGGCGTACAGGGCGGAGCTCGCGATGCCGAAGCGGACCTCCTTCCCTTCCATGTTCCCGAGCCCGGGCGCGGCGCCGAGCCGGTCGACGATCGACGGGCTCCCTCCAGACTCCGCCCAGTAGGCCGCAGTGACGCCGACGAGGAAGAGGAACGCCATCGCGCCGAAGAGCGCCCACCCCTGCCGCTGGTCCTTCGCCATCCGGCCGAAGGTGTAGGTGAGGCCGGCCGGGATGGCGAAGATCAGGAACATCGAGAAGAAGTTCGTGAGGGGGTTCGGGTTCTCGAAGGGATGGGCGGCGTTGGCGTTGAAGAAGCCGCCTCCGTTCGTGCCGAGCTGCTTGATGACCTCCTGCGAGGCGACCGGGCCCATCGCGATCACCTGCTTCCCGCCCTCGAGGGTCGCCACGTCCTGGTAGGGAGAGAGGTTCTGGATCATCCCCTGCGACACGAAGACGAGGGCGAACACGACCGAGAGCGGGAGCAGGACGTAGACCGTCGACCGGGTGAGGTCGACCCAGAAGTTGCCGATCGTGCCCGGTCCCTTGCCATCGCCCCGACGCGTGATCCCGCGGGCGAGAGCCACCGCCACTGCCATGCCCGCCGCGGCCGAGATGAAGTTGTGCCAGGCGAGGCCGGCCATCTGGCTGAGGTAGCTCATCGTGACCTCGCCGGTGTAGCCCTGCCAGTTGGTGTTGGTCGTGAAGCTCGCCGCGGTGTTGAAGGACGAGAACGCCTCGACGGGCCCCAGCTTCTGCGGGTTGAAGGGCAGGACGTGCTGGAGGCGCTGGAGGGCGTAGGTCACGAGCATCGTGAAGGCGCTGAAGGCGAGCAGCCCCGTGGCGTAGACGGACCAGGACTGCTCCCGGCCGTCGACGCCCGAGAGGCGGTAGACGAGGCGCTCCAGCCACCCGAGCGGGCGGCGGAGGAAGTGGCTCTCGCCCTCCATCACCCGGTGCATGAAGGCGCCGAGGGGCGCCGTCACCGCGAGGATCGTGGCGAAGAAGAAGAGGATCTGGATCCATCCGTTGGGGGTCAAGGCTCGGGCTCCTTCCTCAGAACCGTTCGGGCTTCAGGAGGGCGTAGGCGAGGTAGGCGAGGAGCAGCACGGACAGCAGCAGGCCGACGAGGTATTCGAGACCCATGTCCCCCCCCTAGATGCGCTCGCAGGCCCTGACGTAGAGCCAGGCGGCGGCGAAGAAGGCCACGGTCGACAGCACGAGAAGCAGGTCGATCATCGTTCCTCCACGAGATGTCCTCTCGTCTTCACAGCTTGACGAGCAGGGCGAACGTGAGCCGGTTCTCGTCCTTGCGCAGGTCGGGCGACCAGCCCGGCACGGACGATCCCGGAGCGCCCGTGTTGCCTCCTGGCGGCGTCACTCCCCCGCTCCCCGAGAAGTACGGTACGTTCGCGTGCCGGTGGTTGAACTCGAGCCGGAAGATGAAGAACGGGCTCGGGTAGTAGTCCAGCGTCACTTGGGTGTCCCAGGCCTTGAAGGGGTCGCCGGGGTTCATGGTGAAGTACGGCGTCCCGGAGAAGGCGGTCGCCCCGTTGATCGGCGGCATGAGCACCAGGTAGCGGCCGGGGTTGTTGATTGCCCCGCCGCCGACCGTGAAGCCCAGCCGGTCGTGGTCGAACCAGAGCCGGTTGTAGGCCATGAACCCGAGGAAGAACTGCGATGGGCTCTCCGGCGTTCCGCCCGAGCAGCTCACGCCCCCGCCCGACTCGCAGCCCGCGTCGATCGTCAACGACGCGGCGGCCTTGCTCAGGAAGGAGCCGGGAGCGTCGTGGTACTTGAACATGATGCTGTCGTCGGTGTGGAAGCGCCTGCGGTCCGGGTTGCCGAGGGTGTCGGCTCCGAAGTACTGGTTGCCGAGGATCCCCAGGCGCGCGCTCGGCCGCCAGAGGATCTGCAAGCCGACACCGGGGGCATTGTTGAACTTGCCGTAGGACTGCCACCCGTTGACGAACCAAGGCTCGATCTTCAGCTTGTCGCTCGGGAAGATCTGGACGCGCATGCCGTTGAAGAACCACGGCGTGTTCGAGGAGACGTACGAGGGCTGGTAGGTCCAGTTGTCGAAGTTGTAGTAGCTCCAGAGGCCGACGTAGGACATGAAGATCCCGGCCTGGACGTTGATGCCGTTCCACTTGTCGATGTGGTACCCGCCGTAGGCCTCGGAGATGTAGCGGTAGGCGTTGTCGAGGCTCCACTGCCCGCGGCCCGGGCTCGCGTCGTTGCGCGGTGTCGTGGAGGAGTACATGCCGAACTGGGTCATCAGCCGCGCCTGCACGTTCTTGTAGTTGAGGTCGCCGCCGACCCCGAGCTGCGTGAGCTGGAACTCGTCGTGACGGAAGACCTCGCTCGAGCCGGAGATCGTGTCGTCCTGAGGCTTGTTGAAGCTGTAGTGGTAGGCGGTGTCGACCCGGAACTCGCCCGTGAACGCCTTCATCGACAGGGGCCTCTCGCTCGCCCCGTAGTTTCCCGGCATCCAGGAGAAGTCGGCGAACGCGAAGGGCTCGGCGGCGGGAGGCTTGGGCGTGGGCTCGGGAGACGGCGCCTGCGTCCCGGTCGTCGCCGGCGCGGCCGGGTCCGAGGACTGCGCGCGGGCGCCGCCCGTCAGCGAGAGGGCGGCGGCGATTCCGAGGAGAGGGACGGCAACGCGAGTCATGAGTCGAGCCTCCTGCCAGGCGTTCAGGCCTGCCCTGCGCACGGCCACACGGCCATCGGCAGCCTGCTCAAGATAGCCACGTCGGCGTCAGGCTCGCGTCAAGATGCGCCCGCGACACATAAGAAAAGCATCAAGATCCTGCAAGTGCTTCTTATCCAGGCAGATGCGCTCACTCGAGGCCGTAGCGCCGCCGCTTGCGCCAGAGGGTGGACGTGTTGATCCCGAGGGTCGCTGCCGCGTCCTCGAGCGTCGGGCTCTCGCTCAGGACCCGCGAGATGTGCTCCTTCTCGACCTGCTCGAGGCTCGCGGCGGCCGAATGCGCCGTCGGGAGGCTCGGCGGCGTCTTGAACACGCTGTCCGGGAGGTACTCGGGCCCGATCACGTTGCCCGGGCACAGCACCGCGGCCCGCTCCACCGCGTTCCGAAGCTCCCTGATGTTCCCCGGCCACTCGTGATCCCGTAGCGCCCGGGCCGACGCCTCCGAGAGGTCCAGCGGAGACCTCCCGCTGCGAATGGCGACCGTGCCGAGCAGGCGCCTCGCGAGGGCGAGGATGTCCTCCCGGCGCTCGCGCAGAGGGGGGAGGGTCAGGGTGATGACGCTCAGGCGGTAGAAGAGGTCCTCGCGGAACCGCCGCGCCGCGATCTCCGTCGTCAGGTCGCGATTGGACGCGGCGATGATCCGGGTGTCGACGGCGAGCGTCCTCTGGCCGCCGACCCTCTCGAAGGCCTGCTCCTGCACGAAGCGCAGGAGCTTCGCCTGCAGCTCGGGAGAGAGGTCCGCGATCTCGTCGAGGAAGACGGTCCCCCCCGCTGCGGCCTCGAGCCGCCCCGGCTTGTCCTTCACCGCCCCCGTGAACGCGCCCCGCACGTGCCCGAACAGCTCGCTCTCCAGCAGCTGGTCGGAGAGCGTCGTGCAGTTGACGAGGACGAACGGCTGCCGGTGTCGACGGCTCCAGCGGTGGAGCTGGCGCGCGAGCACGTTCTTGCCCGTGCCGCTCTCGCCCTGCAGGAGGACGGTCGCGTCGCTCGCCGCCGCCCGCTCCGCGGTCTCCAGGAGACGGCGCATCGCGGTGCTCCGGGTCTCGAGCAGCGGCACGTCCTCCACGGCGTCCCGCAGGGCCCGGTTCTCCTCCTGGAGCCGGCGTAGCTCGAGCTCGGGCTCGACGACGTCTCGCGTCTCGTCGGACGTGCCGTCCACCATTCGTTCCTCTCCGAGGAGTCGGACGACAACCTACGCCTTCGCGGGTCAAGGCCGGGTCAGGACGGGGGCGCGCAGCGTAAAGGGCGCGTCAAGAAGCGGGCGTCGAGCCGTGCGAAATGCTCGGTGGCCGTGCCGCGAAATGCAGGATCGCTCGTCTGCCAGGCGCCAAAGGGCCGTCGCTCCTGGCTTCGGCGGTTGGCACGCGAGATGCCTAGGAGTCTCGCGCCGTCGGGCGGCGCTCTGACGCGGCCGCCGCGCGGGGAGGTGGATCCATGGCCGGTAAGAGGTCGACTGTGGGAATGGCGGCTCTGCTGCTGGGACTCTCGACGATGGCGGCGGCCGAGACCGTCGTGGGCGTCGTCACCGCCGTCTCCGGAGACGAGGTCCGGGTCAAGACCAGGCACGGTGAGGAGAGAGTCGCGACCCTGAACGTCCGGACCGCCTACGCCCGGTGGATCACCCACAAGCCCTGGCAACAGGAGACCGTGGCCGACCGCGCGTTCGTCAAGGCGGGCCGCTGCGTCGCCGTCGAGCTCCAGCGTGACGACCCGCGCGTGGCGAAGGTAGTCCGCATCAGCCCGGACGAGGTCGGCACCGTCTACTCGCCTTGCCTGTGAACGGAGGCTCGACGATGAGGAAGATCCACGCGACGACGGCTCTTCTGCTCCTCCTCCTGGCCCAGGTGCGCACCGCGGGCGCGCAATCGACCCGCGGGTCGATCGTCGGGGTCACCCTGGACCCGTCCCTCCTCGTCGCGCCCGCCACGGCGGTCACGGCGAGGAACCTCGAGGAGAACACGACGCAGGCCACGGTCTCGGACGGAAACGGGCTCTTCCAGCTCGTGAACCTGAAGCCGGGCCGCTACGAGGTCGCGGCCACCAAGGACGGGTTCGCCCCCGTCGTCCTGCCCCCCTTGACCCTGGCCGCCCGCCAGACCCTGCGGGTGGAGGTGACGCTCCAGGTCGCGACGGCCAGCGAGTCGGTGGAGGTGACCTCCGACGTCGGGAGGGTCGACACCGAGACCGGCACCCTCAGCGCGAGCCAGGCCTTCCACGACGTCATGCAGCTCCCCGTCAACACCCGGGGAGCGACCACCAGCGCGCTCGGCGCGATCGCGGTCATGCCCGGCGTCCAGCAGGACACGAGCGGCAACGTGTCCATCGGGGGCGCTCCGCCTTCCCAGATCGGCTACTCGGTGGATGGCGTGTCCACCGCCAACAACCGCCAGAACGGCGCCCTGGCGAACCTCTACCCCTCCTCGGAGATCCTCGACGAGATCAAGGTCACCGCCTTCAACAACAACGCCGAGTTCGCCCAAATCGGAGACGTGACCGTGACGACGAAGGGCGGGGGCAACGGTTTCCACGGCAGCGTCTTCGAGTACCACCAGGACGACGCGCTCGACGCCCGGACCTACGGCTTCGAGACCAAGGCACCCAAGAAGTTCGACACGTTCGGGGGCAGCCTGAGCGGCCCGCTCGTGAAGAACCGCGCGTTCTTCTTCGTCGACTACGAGGGCAACCGCCGCCGCACCTCCGCGCCGCTCCAGCTCCTGGTTCCGACCGCCGCCGAGCGCGCGGGCGACCTCTCGGCCCTGGCCGCCGCTCCCGTCCTCGATCCCGCCACCGGACGACCCTTTCCCGGCAACGTGATCCCCGCCGACCGCATCAACGCCACCGCGCGCGCCCTCCTCGACGGGTACTACCCGATGCCCAACAGCTCCGCCAGCCCGAGCGCCAACCTCCTCCTCCAGACCCCGACCCCGTCGAACACCGACGGCTTCGACGCCCGCGTCGACCTCTGGGCCAGCACGCAGCACTCGCTCTACGTCCGCGTGAGCTGGAAAGACGTCTCGTCCACCGTCCAGAATGGGCTGCTCCCGAGCGAGACGGCCGCGGAGCAGAACCGCAACCTGCTCCTCTCTCACAACTACACGATCAACTCGAAGCTCGTGAACGAGCTCCGGCTCGGAATGAGCCGGGTCTCCTCGCACGTGTCCTTCCCGATCCGGGGCGCGGACGCCCTGGC
>Ga0335080_10003140_pt1 | contig 16666 bp, 12 predicted proteins | sample Lox_Sample_34_FD_206720 | JGI IMG/M metagenome (GOLD analysis project Ga0335080, IMG submission 206720) | Soil microbial communities from Loxahatchee National Wildlife Refuge, Florida, United States - Lox_Sample_3.4 | ecosystem: Environmental > Terrestrial > Soil > Wetlands | place: USA...
GAGATATCCACCAGCGCTCGGAATGGTCACCGCGTTCTCGCCAATAATGCGGTGGCCGCGCGAGCAGTTTCCCGACGCAATACCGTCGAACTCCAGCGGCACCACTTGGTCATCCAGCATCGCTACCAGCCACCGCACGGGACGCACGAAGCGCTCCCCGGGTTTGCGCCAGTACATGCTCTTGGGCCAGTAGATGGAATTGATTTCTTTTGGAAGCAACTCGGCCAGAATCTCTGCCGTCGTGCGGCCCTTCTTCGTGACTTTGGCGGCGAGGTATTCACCTTTGGGAGTACTGACCCGCTCCAGCCTGGAAGGGTCGACGCCGGCCTTCCTGGCAAAGGCCTGCGCTGCCGGGGTGGGCTGGTTATCCTGGAAGGCAACACTGACCGAAGGGCCGGTGATCTGCTCGGTGACGTCGGGCTGAGCCTGCCGAACCCCGCCGGCCATGACAACCAGGCGGCGCGGCGTGTCGTCATGCATGATCTTGCCGTTCTCCCACAGATGCTCGCGATTCAGCAGATCGGAGACGCGCTTCTCCAACTCGGCCGAGGCCGCTGCGATCATTCGCGCCGGGATCTCTTCACAACCGATTTCCAGCAGAAAATCAGGCATTCTGTCTAACCTATCTTCCCAGAAAAGACCACCCGCCGACTGTGAGCGGCGTCACATTGCTAAAATCTGTGATCTCGCCCGCGATAGACGCCCTTCGACTGCCTGGAAGCATCGCTTCGCGAGCTTCCACCCGCTCCGGATGACACGTCATTTCGACGTTGACACAATCTCTAGCTGCTTCCTATTACCTTTAGGAGCCTTCTCAGGCTCTTCATCATTCAAATCTTCGACTTGTTGGTCCACAAAGGCCTTCGCGATCCCAACCGCCAGGGCCCGCACGCGCGCAATCACGCCCACGCGCTCGGTCACGGAGATTGCCCCGCGCGCATCCAGGATGTTGAACAGGTGCGAGCACTTCAAACATAGATCGTAAGCGCCAAGCAGCGGAAAACGCTTCTTGTCCAGCCGACCTGTCCTTGGCTCTCCGTTGGTGGGAGAGACAGGGCGGGAATTTTGATCCCTCGATAGCGCCCCATACTGCTCCAGCAGCCCCTTGCACTCCGATTCGCACAACTCGAAGTGCTTCCAGGCTTTCTCGACGTCCGCCATCTCGAAGTTGTAGACGGAAAATTGCAGCTCATCCGCCAGTCGTACGTCGCCATAGGTCGTAACCCGGCCTGATTCCGGGTCGCGCGCCCAGACGATGTCGTAGATCGAATCCACGTCTTGCAGGAAAGCTCCGATGCGCTCCAGCCCGTAGGTCAGCTCCGCCGAAATCGGATTCAGGTCCACGCCGCCGCACTGCTGGAAATAAGTGAACTGCGTGATCTCCAACCCATCGAGCATCACCTGCCAGCCGATGCCCCACGCCCCCAGCGTGGGCGATTCCCAGTTGTCTTCTTCGAACTTGATGTCGTGCTGGCGCAAATCAATCCCCATCGCGCCTAGCGACTCGAGATAAAGCTCCTGCACCTTCGCCGGCGGGGGCTTCAGGATGACCTGCAACTGCATGTGTTTGTACAGGCGATTGGGATTTTCGCCATACCGACCATCCGCGGGGCGCCGCGAAGGCTGCACGTAGGCAACTTTGTAAGGATTGGGGCCGAGCACGCGCAGGAAAGTTTCGGGCGCCATGGTGCCCGCGCCGACTTCGACGTCGTAAGGCTGCTGCAGCACACATCCACGCTCCGCCCAGAACGCCTGGAGACGCAGGATGAGGTCTTGGAACGTGAGCGGATTGGACTTGGTATTGGCCATGCAGCTTTTAGCTCTTAGCTCAAAGCCCAGCGGTTTAGCCAAGGGCTAAGAGCTAACAGCTAAGTACCGATCTTCTCCAGCATTCCCGCGGTGACCAGCTTCTTCTCGATGTTCCGCTGCAAGATCTGCACCAGCAACTTCCGCAGATCCGCTCCTCGCGCCCTGGGCCACGGATCGCCAGTGAAACTCTCTACCGGTGCGCGAAACATCTGAGCCGCTGCCACGCGGGACTCGCTCGAAATCTCCGACGAGGCCAGCCGCTTATCATCGCCGCACATCAGGCCGTCGGCCAGGACATGAAAGTAGGCACGACTTCCGTTCAGCGCCCGGCCGCAGACGATGCACTCGGAGAACTCCGGCAAAAAGCCCACCAGCCGGGTCATCCACAGGTCAAAGTAGGTGATGGGCATCCAGATGTCTGGCCCGCGCAACGCCGCCAGCACCGAGAGCGTCAGGCGAAAAATCGCGTCGTTCGCCTCGCGGTCCGGCAGCAACTCGTCCAACAACTCAGCCACGTGCCCCAGCGCTACGGCCCGCGGATAACTCACTTCAGTGGCCAGCGGCGACTCCAGCACCTCGCAGGAATCCAGTCGTGCCAACTCCTGCCGCTCACGGTCTTCGTAATACGCTCGGACATAGGTGAGCGGTTCGAGCGCTCCCCCGAACCGCCGTCTGGACTTCTTTGCTGAACGCGCCACGCCCCGCACCTTGCCTTCGGCTCGCGTAAACAGCGTCACCAGCAGATCGGCCTCACGCAGCGAATAGGTGCGCAGGACAATCGCCTCCGACTCCTTCAGTGCCATGGAAGCCCAGCGGGTTAATTCCTGATTGTAACGGAGGGATGGGGAGATGGAAAGGAGCGGAGTCGAACCTCAGATGTCGGACCTCGGACTCCAAATCTGTTCGGCGGAAAAGCACTGCGTTTGAAAATCCGCAGGTTTGGCTGAGGTCCGAGGTCTGAAGTCCGAGGTCCGGGTTTATCGCCCGTAATACTTCGCGTTCCGCTCGGTGAAGGCTTTCCACTTTTCCGGCAGATCGTCCAGCGCGAAGATCGCCGACACCGGACACACCGGCACGCAGGCGCCGCAGTCGATGCATTCTACGGGGTCGATATAGAGCATTTCCTCGGAAGCGTGGGCCTCCTCATCCTTCTTGGGATGGATGCAATCCACCGGGCAGGCGTCGACGCAAGCCGTGTCCTTGGTCCCGATGCAGGGTTCTGCGATTACGTATGCCATATCGTTGTTCGTCTCCTGAAATTATGCGGAACTCGTGAGAACCGCACATTCTAGCAAGAATGCCGGTTGCGGTCGAGCAAACCGCAGGGAACTGCAATACCCGTGTGGGAACGGGTCTTTGACCCGTCCACGGGGAGCTACGAGGCTGGTTTACCCGCGCGGTTCGCCAAGTAAGCCCTCGCTTCACGAAGTTCCTCACAGTCGGCCACATTCGCTTCCTGACAAGCCGCCGAATACCATCGAAGAGCGACCGCGCCGTCGACCGGGACGCCAAGGCCACGCGCGTAGATTCGGGCGAGTTCGATCTGCGCGAAGAACTCTCCTGTCCTTGCCGCCTTCTCATAAAGGCGAACTGCCTCCTGCAGACCCTGGGGTGTGCCCAGCCCATCGGCGTACATGCGAGCTAAACTAGCCATAGCCCGCGGAACCCCTTGCTCAGCCGCATTCGAAAGAAGGCGAAACGCCTCCTTATAGTCCACCTCGACATCTACTCCATCTAGATAACAGATGCCCAAGAAGGCTTCGGCTACGACACTGCCAGACTGAGCTTTCCGTCGCAACTCCGCAATGGGCAGGCGTTCCATAACCACTTACGCCCCCACCAACTCCCGCTCCGCGCTCGGCTGATACTCCACGATATACCCCGCCACCGCGCTGGCCGCGACTGTCAGCGGCGAAGCCAGATACATCTGCCCCGGCCCGCTGCGTCCCGGAAAATTGCGGTTCTGCGCGCTAATCACGACCTGATCCGGCCGCGTCGAAACTCCCGGCCCGGCATTGATGCAGGCTCCGCAACTCGGCTCGATCACGTGCGCCCCAGCCTTCTGGAATACGTCCAGATATCCCTGCTGGACGCAATAATCCCGTGTTTCCTGTGATCCAAACTGGATGTAGAACTTCACCGAATCGGCTACGCGCTTGCCGTGCTTCAGCGCGTCAGCCAGCACGCGAGCGTACATGTCCATGTCTTCATTCTTGCCGGCGGTGCAGGTGCCGCCGTAGGCCAGTTCTACCGGCACCGGCGTATTCAGATCGTGGATGTATTTTCCGTTGCCGGGATCGCCTGGGGTCGCAACCATCGGTGTGATCCCGGCCGCGTCGAGTTCGATCACTTCGGCATATTGGGCACCCGGATCGCTTTGCAGGCCTGCAATCATGGCTTCCGCTTGCTTGTGATCCATTCCGCGCCGCTCCACCAGGAAATCGACGACCTTGTCGTCGGGCGCCACAATCCCGGTAAAGCCGCCGATTTCTGCCGCCATGTTGGTCATGGTAGCGCGCTCGTCGACGCTCAGTTCTTCAATGGCATCGCCCGCGTATTCCATCACCTTAGCCAGCGCCTTGCCGCTGCGGACGTAGTCGAGGCTGAGAATCTTCAGGATGAAATCCTTGGCAGTGACATTGGGCTGCTTCTTGCCACGGATGACAATCTTCACCGACTCCGGCACTTTGACCCGAACATCTTTCGTGATCCAGCTATTGAAGACGTCGGTGGTGCCTATGCCAAAGGCCACGCATCCCATGGCTCCGACGTGCGGGGTATGCGAATCCGAGCCGACGTTCACCTGCCCCGGAAGCGCATAAGACTCGAGCATCACCGAGTGGCAGATACCCTCCGAACCCTTGCGGTCTTTCAATTCACCGTGCAGCTTGATCCCCTGCGCTTTGGCAAAGCTCTCCTGCTTGAGTTTGAGTTGCGTCGCCAGATCGAGCAGTCCCATCTTCTTCTTTTCTTCGGAGATCACCTCGTCGAGGAAAGTCAGGTGATCGCGGAAGAAGCGGATCGAGGCAGCGTCATTCACCGGCACGTCTTTGCCGACAAACTGCTCGTAGAAGATGGCCGCCATCGGCGTGACGTATTCATGGCTGAAACGAAGATCGACGCGGGTGAAGCCGGAGTCGCCGGGCTGGACGGCGGGAACCCCGACCCCGCCATCTCCGCGAACCATATGCCGCGCAAAAACCTTCTCGGTCAGCGTCATCGGGCGCTTCGCGGTCTGGATCGGCGGCAGAAACACCTTGCCCTGCATGCGGGCAACGTTGAACGGGAACAGGCCGCCGTACTCGATCACCTGCCGCGTAATCTCGTCTTCCCCCTGGGTGAATTCCGAGAGCGGAATCTGTTCCCCGGCGCGAATCCTGTCGATCAGCGAGAAATTGGTTGAGGTCAGCACACCCAGGTTTTGACAATTCTGCTTGTAGATGCGCTCGATATTTTCCGCGATCACCAGCTGAATACCGGCGCACATCTCGGCGTAGGGCGACTGTTCGCGGCTCGATCCCTTGCCACGGCGTTTACCGCTCACTGCCGCTACGAATCCGCCGCGCTTCACATCGCCGCGCTGGATAGGAATCTCGTTGCCACACTTCAGGCCGAGGTAAGGAATCTCGCCGAGCGTCTGGTCAAAATAAAAGCAGAGGTGTGCGGGCGTGATTTCGTCGGTTGAGATGTCGTCGCGGAGTTTGGGGTTATTGGCGGGATTCTTCGTATCCCAAGGCAAGTCCTCGCCCGCCAGCTGACGTTTGATCAGCGACGGATCCTCGGTAAGAAACAGCACGCGCCCCTTCAACGGCACGCTATTCGGACGCTTTTCAATTTTTCGATCCAGCAGCAAATGAGCCACAGTTCAAGTCCGTAAATTAGTTGGAGTGATCTTGCGTCCGCCAGCTCCCGGGAAGCCAGCCCCTCACATCCTTGATCTATTGTACCGCCAGTGCCGGTTTGGCAAAGGATGGCTGAGGCTTGCGGAAGTCCGAGGTCCGACGTCCCTTCAGTGATGTCCCGCCGCCGACTTCCGGTCATATTTCTCTCCTGCCGGAATCGCCACAGCCAACTGATTCTGTTTCGGCGGCAGCGGGCAGGTCGCGTATGGCGTCACCGAGCACGGCGGATTGTAGGCCTCGTTGAAATCAAGCACGATGGTGTTATTGACTACCGGCTCGCTGTAGAGAAATCTTCCAGGCGGATAGGTGTCGGTCTTGCTGGTCAGATCTTTAAAAATGAAGAAGAGGGCTTCCTTCGGATCACCACCCAGAGCGGAGAGCCGTACTTCTTCGCCATTGATTTTGAAACTGGCTTCGCCCGCTACTGGAGTTGGCGTCACATCACCCAACACATTCGGCACGTCCACCATCTTCTTGCCGTCGCTGGGAATCCAGGTGGCCGTGATCTTGTACGAGATATTGAGCGGGTAAAACTCCGGACGATAGTCATGAACCGCTGCGCTGTCGAGGTCTTTTACTCGTATACCAATGCGCTGCCCGCGCTGGATCACGTGCATTCGCAGCTTGCCAAGCTCTAAGACCGTCGCCTTGCCGGAAGTATCCGCCTGCAGTTTCGCCGTGGTAACCGGCTTACCGTCGATCGTGGCTTGCACGCCGGAGGCGAACTTCACGCTCACATCGCTGCCCTGGAGATCGAACTCTCCCGCTCTTGCCGGAGCCGTATGCTCGGGAAGCACGAAGGCATTCTTGGCATCGGTTCCGAAGGTATTCGGACCGGCTTTCAGCCAGAACAAGCCCGCCAGAGGCAGCCAGTTGTCCTTCATGTCGGCCATCAGGTCGGCCTTCCACTTGTCGAAGGATTGCTGGTAAGCCGGGTCCACAGGTGCACTCTGTCCCAGACCTGGCCGGCACAGCATCGTGACTGCAACCATGATCGCCATGGAGGCAAGAATCCTGTTTTGCTTGGTCATATGCGCTGCCATCCTCTTTGGAGATCAACCCCGGTTCAACCCTAGCCGCGATATGCAGCCAGGTCCGGCAACGGTTCGAGCCCGCGTCCTTCCAGAATGGCGGCAAACTCCGCCAACAGGTTCTGGTGCACCAAGCCGTTGGATGCAAGAGTTTCGCGGCTGGCAATCTGGAAGAGACCGCCGTGAAAGTCCGTCACCCGCCCCCCCGCTTCTTCGACGATCAGCACTCCCGCCGCCGTGTCCCAGGGATTGAGATTGAATTCCCAGAACCCGTCAAAACGGCCGCAGGCCACCGAGCACAAGTCCAGGGCAGCGGATCCTGCCCGGCGCACGCCGTGGGTGCGCAGCGTGATCTGGTGATAGAAAAAGATGTTGGGATTCTTGTGGCGCTTGTGGCTGGGAAACCCGGTCGCCACCAGGCACTCGGCCAGATTCGACACCTTGGAGACCTGGATTCGCTGCTCATTGAGATACGCGCCGCATCCCTTCTCAGCCACGAACATCTCGTCGCGCGTGGGATCGAAGATCACGCCCGCAACGCGCTTCCCTTTATGCTCTAGCGCCAGTGAGACGCAAAACACGGGAAAGCCGTGCGCGAAGTTCGTAGTGCCGTCCAGCGGATCGACGTACCAGCGGTAATCGCTGCCCTGCGCGTGCAAGCCGCCTTCTTCTCCCAATATGTCATGCGTGGGCCAGCGTTCGCGTATGCGCTCGAGGATGAGGGCTTCCGACTTTCGGTCCGCGACCGTGACCAAGTCAACATCGCCCTTGTATTCCACTTTGACATGCTGGTGGAAATATTCCATCAGCAGTCCGCCGGCTTCTCGCGCGATTTCCACCATGCCGGGAACGAACTCGGTTTGAAATTGGGATTGAGCCATCAAGGCAGCAGGTTCGCAGACATCAGGGCTTGGCGCGCTTTCCCCCATCCTCCGCGATGTACATGATTTCGTGTTTGTAAATGAACAGATTCGGGCCGTCCTCCCGGGTGAGCCGAACCATGTTCTTGTCGTAATACTCGATCCAGCCGCGGACGACTTCTCCGTGGGCCAGCTTGATGCTGACCGCCTTCTGTTTCTCGCTGAGCAACTTGAGATAGCCCGCTTCTTCCATGGTGTCTTCCGGCGGGGGAGTCCGTCCCTTGCGGGCTTGGCCTGATCCAGGTGGGTGAAAGGGCATGGGAGCATTTTACACGGTAGAAAGCCGCTCCCACGCGGCGCCGGGACGAAAAAGGCCACCGCCGATAGCGGTGGCCCATAGGATGTTGGCCGGAAACTAGAAGACAATCTTCAAGCCGAACTCCATCTGCCGCGGAGCCCCCAGCGAGAACACGCCGGAGCCCACGCCGATCCGGTTCGACGCGCGATTGGCATCGGTAGCTCCTGAGATCGTATTCGCCGACCCGCTCAGGATTCCCAGCAGCTTGTTGGTAGGCCCGTCGAAGTTGGCGAAATTGAAAATGTTGAATGCCGAAACGCTGGGTTCGACCGAAAAGTGTTCTGTAATCTTGATCGGCCACGCGAAGGTCGCGTCCAGACTCTTAAGCCAGCCAAGTCCCACATTGCCCAAGGGTGCGGTGGCAACGCAGGAAGGCTGCGCCGCGTTCAATGGGATGCCATTGGCATCGCAAGCTCCGGGAGTAGTCGCCCCCAGGTCAGCCAGTTGCGAAGCAGTAAATAGATTGGCGTTCACCAGCGCCACTCCGGCGGGCGTCAGCAGGCCTGCGCTGTTGCTGAGGTAATTGTTCACGACGTTGTTCAGGCCGCCGGCGCTGATGCCCCGTCCGAATTGTCCCACCTGCGTCCCGGGAAGCAGATCGCCGTAGCCGTTGTTGCTGGTTTGACTGGCGCCGCCAAACGATCCATCGCCATCGACATCGGTGCGAAAGATTTCTCCCGGAGTCCCCGCACCCGACGGCAGCCACAACGACTGGGCAAAGGGTGAATTGAAATGGCCGATGAAACTGACCCGCGCCCCATGCCATGTCTCAAAGATCGTGCCGAAGGACAGCTGGTGTTTGCGGTCCTGCGAAGCTGGACCAAACGCATGATTCGGGCTGGTGAAGCTTTCCGCCAGGGGCAGGAAGTCCTGGTCCCCAATGCCGCCGCCGTACGGCACGTTGCTCTTGAAGCTGGACAACGCGTAGGAAAGCTGGAGGTTGATGCTGTGGATGCCGGGCGCTGGATTGCTCATCTGGCTGCGCAGCGAAACCTGCAAGCCGTTGTAGACCGAGCGTCCACCCGGGAAAAACATAGTATTTCTGCCCACCAGCGGATTGATCCCGGCGAATGCCGCGCCGGTATCCGGGGTCAGGCCAAACAATTCCGCGGGGAACCCGCCAGCCAGATATTGGGCCCCGGAATCCAGGCCGTTGCTGGCGAAATCGGTAATGCTGGCATTGGTAACGCTGCCAAGATAGCAACTCACCGACGCCTGCGAGCTGGCCCCGGCAGCGGTGGCAGCGGGACAGCCCGCCGAGCTCGGATTGGCCGCCAGCGTGTTGTTGATCGCATTCAATGCGGCATTCACGTTCAAGTACCGTGCATCACCCACATGGTTTGTGTCCACGCCCAGCAGATAGTGGGTGGCCACATTGCGGACGTAATCCACACTCAGAACCGTTCCCTGGTGCAGTTGGCGCTGGAATCCAAAGTTCATCTGGACGGAGCGGGGCGACGTGTAACTCGGCGCAAACAGGCTGCCCAGTCCATTCAGCAGTTGTCCGACAAAGAACGGATTCGGCGAACTTGCCCCCAAAGCAGCGCTGGCCGCCTGGAACTGCTTCTGCAGATCACCGAGGGCAGCCTGTACGTTGCCAATCGGATTCCCGCAAACCTGCGTCGCCAGGTCGAGTCCGTCGACCGACGTCACCACCGAACCATCCGGAAGTATCAGTTGACCGCCGGGGCAAGGATCGCCGGGCTGAGCATTGAACTCGCCCTTCTCCAGCCGAACCACGCGGTCAAACAGCAGGTTGTTGAATACGGTGTTGTCGTAGTAGAGGCCAATTCCGGCCCGCACCACGAACTTGCCGCTGCCTCGAGGATCCCAGGCCAAGCCCAGTTGCGGCCCGAAATTCTTGTTGGGCTGGTTCACACGGTCGCCCAAACCCGGAATGAAGCCGAACTGATCCAGCAGATTTCCGCTGCAGCTGATCAAAGTGGTCGCGGAACAGGGAATCGGCGCCAGGTCTGAATCCGTGCGTCCGGTATCGCGCGCGTATCGCAGGCCGTAGCTGACGGTGAGGTTGGGACGAACCTTCCAGTTGTCCCCAACGTAGAACTGGAAGCGGGTGTCGCCCAAACCGCCGCAGGGAAAACCAAAGGCGCTCTTTTCCGTGAAGCATCCGAATCCGTTTCCAATGATGACCCCATCCACCGGGTAGTTCAGCGGGTTCGCCGCTCCGCCGGGGAAGGGTCCGCCCGCGGCAAGCGCCTGGGTGGACGCTTGCGTATCCAGCGCAATCTGCGGCCCTAAGCCGTAGAAGTTGGCGTTGGCGTAGACGTCAATCTTGTTGAAACCGATTCCGTAGCGGAACAGGTGCGAGTGGAAGGTCCGGCTGCCGTCATACTTGAATTCCTTGTTGCCCTGAATCGTGGTTTGCGGCGCCAGGAAGTTGGGACCGCTCACGAACCCTGCCCCCCCGTCAAAGTACATCTGCACATCCGGAGCCGGATTGAAGATATTCGTGCCCGTCACCGCGTCGTTGATGTGGTTCTGGAATTTGCTGTAGGCGAAGCGAATGCTGTGGGTGTAGTCGCCGGTATTGAAATCGAATCCGATCGCATGTGCCGGCGTGTTGTCCAGGTTCTTGAACGGCGAGAAATTGCTCCCCCCGAATCCCGCCACTACGCTGTTGTTGTCGTAAGTGAATTTGTAAAAGAGCCGCGCGGCGTGCCAGCCAAACTGGTAATCGAGGCGTCCGTCCAGTTCGCTTTCGCGATACGGCGAGCTATATCCCCCGGAAAGGCCAGTGAACGGAGCACTAAACGCAACCGGGGCGAACAGGTCCTGCTTGAAACGTTCGCCTGCCAGGAAGAAGAACAGCCGGTCCTTGAGGATGGGGCCACCCACACTGCCGCCAAACACGTTGCGCTGGAAAGGCAAGTCCTGGCCACCGGGGAAATTGGCTCCGCCTGCGCGCCTGTCCCGAAAGTTCCCAAAGGCATCGCCGTGCAGCTGATTCGTGCCCGACTTGGTGACGACGTTGATGGTGCCGGACGAGGTGAGCTCCGAAGAGAGATCCAAGCTTGACTGCCCCACCTGAAACTCCTGAATCGAGCCCATGGCAATGTTCTGGGTCGTCGTCCCCACGTTCTCATCGCTGATGTCCAGACCGTCCACCTCGATGCGCGCCGTGCGTCCGGCGCGGCCGCCAATGGAGATCGACGAGAAACCGTTCTTGGTAGGATCGAAGGTCTGCCCGTCTTCGATCTGCACTCCCGGCTCCAACTGGGCAAGATCCAGAAAGTTCCGGCTCATGGGCAGCTTTTCAATCTGTTGGGTCGTGACTACGCCCTGTACCGTCGCTTGCTCGGTGTTGACCTGCACCGATTCTCCGCGCACTTCGACAACCTGACTCTCTTCACCAACCTGTAGCCTGACACTGCCCGGCGCGGCAGAAGACACTTGTACAGTGACCGGGAGTTCGACCGTGTGAAATCCCTTGGACTCCACTCGAACCACGTAGTTGCCCGGAATCAGCGCGCCCGATGTGTAGGTACCGGCCGAACTAGTTGTGGTGGTAATCACGTGTCCGGTGGCTTTCTCGGTAATCGTCACCTTAGCGCCACTGACTACCGCGCCGGTGGGATCGATCACTGTTCCTAGAATTGTTCCGGTCGAGACCGTGGTCTGCGCTACCAGACACGGCAGGAGCAGCAGCACAGCGAGCAGAGAGATCAAAATCGTTTGAATTGTGCGGGGGAAGCGGTTCAGCAACAACATTGGTTACCTTCCTTTTTGGTTCCTGCTTTAGTGGACCAGTAAAACGCCGCCCGGCTTACGGATCGAGAGGCAACAGAGGTGGACAGGTCGGGTCAGGAGGCAGTGATCAGCGCGGCTTTGCACCCGGGTCGCAGGCGAAATGCGTTGGTCTGGAATTCCGTCCTCCCACACCCACTTCTTACGGCAATCCGCTGCAATTGCTGTTCCGATACAGTTGGAGACAAATTCTATCTGTTTTGTCAAGCAGTTGAGAAGTCGCGGCTGGTTCCGCAGGGCCATCTTCCTTCCAAGTATGGAAGTTTCCTCCGGAGAACGGAACGCCTTGCTCCCTCTCAATGCGATTTCGACGTGTAGTAGCCTACCCGGTTTCGCACTCTATATACGGGCTTCGAATTCGGTCCCTGCACCTCAATTTGGATGCGGCGAAACTCGGAATCGGAGAGCCTTTGCGAGGGATAGTAGGCCAGCAGGTACTGGGTGCGGAGTTCGTCGCTGATCTGGTGGAACGCGTCGTCAAGTTGCGGGACGGAGGTCGCGTAAAAATACCGGCCGCCGGTGTCGGTGGAAAGCTGAATCAGCGCGTGCTCGCCGCCGGTGTCGCGTCCCGCACTGGATTCGATCGGCACCACGATGATGCTGTAGACGATCGCCTCCGCCTCGGCAGCGGCGCGCAGCGCTTCCTGGTAGTTCACCTTGCTCACCGTGTCGCCGCCGTCGGTGATGACCACCATCACCTTCCTTCCCTGTCGCGGTTCCAGGGCCTCGGCGCCGAGGTAAAGAGCGTCGTAAAGCGCGGTGGCCGAGCCCAGGCGCACCCGGTCGATGGCCCGATCAATACTCTTCACGTCAGAAGTGAATGGCAAAACTTCGTTCACCACTTCGCTGAACTGATAGAGCGACAGCGCATCCACAGGCCGGAGAATGGCATGGGCAAAGCGGCGTGCGGATACCAGCTCAAGTGGCAAATCCTTACGGGTGCTCAGGCTGGTATCGATGGCCAGCACAATCGAGAGCGGCAGCGCCGACTCCTTGTCGAACACCGCGATCTTCTGGTCTTTGCCGTCTTCCCGCAGGGCAAAATCTTCCTTCTTGAGTCCCGCCACCGGCCCGCCATGATCGTCCGTGACCGTCACGAACACGTTGACCATCTTGACGTCCACTTTGAACGTGGTATCGGGAGCCTGGGCGAAGCACGGCAGACAGACGGCCAGCAGCGCGCCCAGGATGGCGGTGTTTTTCATCAGGGATCTACTCACTTGGATGCAGGCTTTTCGGCACGGCTGCCTTCGGCCCGCGGGATCTCGGCTGGAAAAGGCTCGCCGTCTGCCCAGACTGCGCCATCCTCAAAGTGCTCTTTTTTCCAGATGGGGACAGTGCGCTTCAGAGTATCGATCAGCCAGCGGCAGGCTTCAAAGGCCGCCGCCCGATGAGCCGATGCCACCGCGATCAGAACACTGGTCTCGCCGATTTCCAAACGGCCCAGCCGGTGGACGATAGCCACATCCCGCACTTTGAATTGGCTGATGGCCTGGTCGGCGAGCTCTTCCATCTGCTTGAGGGCCATCTCCTCGTAGGCCTCGTAGTCGAGGAACAGAGTATGGCGTCCGCGAGTCTGGTTACGGACAATGCCGTCAAACACCACGCAAGCCCCATCCTCCGGTTGCTTATGCGCCGCCACGACCTGCTCCGCGTCGATACGCTCTCTGACAATGCGAACATAGCGCCGGCGACCGGCTGGCTGTCCCGCGGCTGCCTCGCCCGCGCCCCCGCTGACCGGAGGAAGCAGGGCCACCTCATCGTTGGCATGCAGCTTGGTGCCCGGTCCCGCATATTCCTGATTCACTGACATGGCAAGGGAAGGCAGAAGATCCCTGATCTCCGGAAAGCTTTGTTCGTAATGCTGAAGAAGATCAGCCAGATTGGCGCCATCCTTCAAGGCGAGCGAATCGCCCGTTCGACCAGTCACGTCCTTCAGTATGCCGAAAAATAAGACGCGAACCTGCACGCACGTAGTCTATCGTGTGTTGCGCGACCTTGCGAGAATTCGAAACAGGGCCCCGAACTCCTGATTTCGGGGAGTTCGCATCGGTGCAGAAGTCTCTCGATTGACACGGTTGTCATCCCATCTCATACTTCGTTTGTTCTTCTTCGCCGGTCCGAATGGCAACGGGTATCACGGATTTCTCAGAAAACCGTGAGCTTGTCAGCCGAGGCTACGGCACCGCGAAACCATAGCTCTTTAGCAATTCCTTGGTGGCAGGTTTCTGTATGAAGGCCTCGAATGCCTTCGCGGTCTCCTTGTCCTTGGCCGACTTCATGACTACGCAGGCCTGACGAATCGCCGGATAATCGTCCGCTGGAATCTCCGTATAGCGCCCCTTGTCTTTCATCTTTGGCGACAAGGCCAGAGAGAGCGCCACAATCCCGACATCGGCTGCGCCAGAGACCACAAACGACGCCGTCTGCGAGATGTTTTCTCCGAGCACCAGCTTGTCGCTCACCTTGTCATAGACGCCTTCCTTCTTCATCGCTGCCACTGCTGCCTGGCCATAGGGCGCGTGTTCCGGATTGGCGATCGCGATTTTTTGCACGCTGGGATCAGTGAGCGAACGCAGTCCCGGGCCAATGTCGAGCTTCGACGCATTCAACACCCAGATCACGATCTTTCCCGTGGCGTACTCGAAATATGATCCCGGTTCGGCCAGCCCCGCCGCCTCCAGCTTTTTCGGATAATCGAGGTTGGCGGAAAAGAACATGTCGAAGGGCGCGCCGTTCTGCAATTGCTGATAGAAGTTTCCCGACGAACCGTAGGTAACTTTCACGCTCTTGCCGGTCTCTTTCTGAAAGCGGGCCGCAATATCCTGCATGGCAAATTGCAGATCAGCCGCCGCCGCAACCGTGATTTCCTGCGCTGAACACAGTGAACCCAGGCAAAGCAAGAGTGCAACCACTATCTTTTTCATGGGATGACTCCCGAGTTGATTTTCACCATTTCGCAAGGACCTGAAGCCGGCGGGAGACTATGCGAAAACAGTCCCGCCGCGAATCCATGCGCACTCTGCTGCGGTAGGCCTCTAACTGTAACCCGAAAGCCAAAAAAATTGCCAGCCCGCAAAAGGCTGGCAACTGACAACAGGCTGCTGATTTAACTCACCGGCTGCTCGCTAAGCACCTTCTCGCGCTCCTCGGCATCCTGTTTTTCCTCGCGTGGGGAAGAAGGCAGAGCCAGTTCCAGCGCTTCGTCGATGGTCTTGATGTAGTGGACGGTCAGGTTTTCCAGCTGCTCTGGCGTGAGGTCCTCATCCACGTTCATCTTGTTTTCCGCCGGCAAGAGCACGTCCCGTACACCGGCGCGCTTGGCGGCCAGCACTTTTTCCTTGATTCCGCCCACCGGAAGAACGTTTCCGCTAAGCGTAATTTCGCCGGTCATGGCCGTCAGCGGCCGTACGCGGCGATCGGTAAGCAGCGAGACCAGCGCTGTAGCCATGGTCACGCCCGCGGAAGGACCGTCCTTCGGAATCGCCCCGGCCGGCACGTGCATGTGAATGTCGTGCTCAGCGAAGAAATTCTCCGGGATCCCCAGCTTCAGCGCATTCGACCGCACCCAGGTCAGAGCAGCCTGCATGGATTCCTGCATGACCTGGCCAATCTGCCCGGTCATGGTGAATCCACCTTTGCCCTTCATGCTGTTGGCCTCGACGAACAGCACGTCGCCGCCGGTCGGAGTCCAAGCCAACCCCACCGCTACTCCGGTCCGCTTGGTGCGTTCCGCGATTTCGCCTTCGACCCGGATCTTGATTCCGCCCAGAAATTCCTGAACGACGTCAGTCGTGACAACCAGCTTCTCGGTCTTCCCTTCCGCCAGGCGCCGCGCCTGCTTGCGGCAAATCGTCCCGATATTCCGTTCCAGGCTGCGGACCCCCGCCTCACGGGTGTAGTGGCGAATGATGTATCCAATGGCTTCTGCCGGAAACTCGATCTGCTCCGGCGTAATGCCGTTCTCCTCCACCTGGCGCGGTACCAGATACTGGAACGCAATGTGAAGTTTCTCTTCCTCGGTGTAGCCCTGGAGTTCGATGATCTCCATGCGGTCGCGCAAGGGCTCGGCCACCGGATCGAGCATGTTAGCCGTAGTAATGAACAAGACCTTCGACAGATCGAAGGTCACGTCGAGATAGTTATCCCGGAAGGTCGCGTTCTGCTCGGGATCGAGCGCTTCCAGCAGCGCCGACGCTGGATCGCCGCGGAAATCCCGCCCCACCTTGTCAATCTCATCCAGCATGAACACCGGATCCTTGGTCTCCGCGCGGCGTATGCCCTGGATAATCTGTCCAGGCAAAGCTCCGATGTAGGTTCTGCGGTGCCCGCGTATCTCGGCTTCGTCGTGCACGCCACCCAGCGAGAGCCGCACAAACTTGCGTCCCAGGGCGCGCGCGATGGACTTGCCCAGCGAAGTCTTGCCTACGCCCGGAGGCCCGACAAAACACAAAATCGGCCCCTTCATGCTCGGCTTGAGCCGGCGCACCGACAGGTAATCGAGAATTCGGTCCTTGACCTTCTGCAGGTCGTAGTGATCGGTATCCAGAATCTCTTTCGCCTTGGTAATATCGACTTCGCCACCGGAAGACTTCGCCCACGGCAAAACTGCCAGCCACTCGATGTAGTTGCGGGTTACCGAGTAGTCGGCGGCCATCGGCGACATGCGCGACAGCCGGCCCAACTCCTTCAAGGCTTCCTTTTTTACTTCGTCGGGCATGCCGGCCGCTTCAATCTTCTGCCGCAGGTCCTCCACATCGCGCTGGCCCTCATCCGCCTCTCCCAACTCTTTCTGAATCGCCTTCATCTGCTCACGCAGGTAGTACTCGCGCTGGGTTTGCTGGACGCGGTCCTGCACTTCCGATTGGATCTTATTGCGCAGTTGCTGGACTTCGAGTTCCTTGGCCAGGTGCTGGTTGATTTTCTCCAGCCGCACCCGGA
>Ga0335080_10003141_pt1 | contig 16659 bp, 19 predicted proteins | sample Lox_Sample_34_FD_206720 | JGI IMG/M metagenome (GOLD analysis project Ga0335080, IMG submission 206720) | Soil microbial communities from Loxahatchee National Wildlife Refuge, Florida, United States - Lox_Sample_3.4 | ecosystem: Environmental > Terrestrial > Soil > Wetlands | place: USA...
GGTCCTTCGACTACAGCTGTACGCTCCATGCCGGCCAGACCGGAACGATCGTCGTGCGGCCGGCCCGCGCGGCAAACGAGATCGCCTACACCGTGAACGCCTGGGATATGACGCGCGTCGTCGGCGACAACTCGTCCGACGACTCTACGGAGTTTCGCCGGACGATGGGAACCTTCGTGTGCGGCGTCCGGCTTCCTTCCGGAGCGAAACTCACCGGAATCGAATTATCGGCCTGCCACGAAACGACCGATACCGGCTCTGTGCAGGCGGGTCTCTCGATTTGCCCGGAGCCGATGCAGGACTGCACCATGATCCTGAGCGTCGTCAGCGAAAAAACGGGGGTATCGCGGCCTTGCCGGGTCTTCACGACGGACCTCGCCGACGGCCCGATCATCGACAACCTGAACAACACCTATGGTCTGCAGGTCTTCGTCGTCGACCAAACGTTTCGGAGCGTGAAGCTTTATTACAAGAGAGGCCTCAGCCCGGCCCCCGCGACGGCGACCTTCGCCGACGTTCCGACGAACAATCAGTTCTTCCGGGTCATCGAGGCGCTGGCGGCGTCCGGCATCACGCAGGGATGCGGCAACGGGAACTTCTGCCCGAACGATCCGGTGACCCGCGGGAGCATGGCGAGCTTCCTGGCGCGGGCGCTGGGACTGTTCTGGGCGAACTGACGGGCGACGCCCGCTAATCACGAACGGGCGGGGACAAGCCCCGCCCATACGACGATCCCGCCGCGGTAGGGGCGGCCCTTGCGGCCTGGACGAGCGGCGGCGGCGGCGCATGCTCGCGATAGGAGACATTCATCGGCCGATCCGTCGGCGCTATCCTAGATCGGCCGTGGGAATCCTCCATCGAACGCCCGCGCCCCCGCTGTCGGACTTCGTGGCGCTCCTCTGGCTCTACGAGACCGACCGTCCGTCCCACGAGAAGGAGCTCGCGCTTCCGAGCGGCGCGGCGGAGCTCGTCGTCAACCTGCGGGAGGACGAGACGCGGCTCTACGACGCCGGCGACGCGGAGCGGTGCATGCGGCTTCCCGGCGCGGTCGTTTGCGGGCCGCAGTCGGAGTACTTCGTCATCGACACCGAGGAGCAGATCGCGACCGCCGGCGTCCACTTCAAGGCCGGCGGCATCTTCCCGTTCGTCGAGCCGCCGTCGCACGAGATCGCCGAAAGGCACACGGCTCTCGAGGACCTCTGGGGACGGGCCGACGCGCGGCGTCTGCGGCTGCAGCTTCTCGAGGCGCCGACGCCGGAGGAAAAGCTCGACGCGCTCGAGCGGGAGCTCCTCGCGCGGCTCCGGCGCGGGCCCGAACGGCATCCGGCGGTCGCGCACGCGCTCGGAAAGTTCCGGCGCGTGCCGCACCTCCAGACGATCGCCGACGTGACGCGCGAGATCGGCCTCTCGCCGCGGCGCTTCATCGAAGTGTTCAAGGAGGAGGTCGGGCTCGCGCCGAAAGCCTTCTGCCGCGTGCGCCGGTTCCAGCGAGTGCTGACGAGCATTTACGAGAGAGAGTCGGTCGAGTGGGCGGACGTGGCGGTGGCATGCGGATACTACGACCAGGCGCACCTCATCCACGATTTCCGGGCGTTTTCGGGGATCAATCCGACGGCGTACATGGAGCGGAGAGGGCGACACCGGAATCACGTGGCGATTTAGTCCCCGTCAATTTCTTACAATCCCTCTCCGGCCGCACGCGCCACACTCCGACCCTTCGAAGGAGGTCACCATGAGCAGCACTCCCGAATCCCCCAACGACGTCGTCACGCCGTACCTCATCGTCAAAGGCGCGGCGGCGGCGATCGACTTCTACGAGAGAGTCTTCGGCGCGGTCGAGAAGATGCGCATGGAGGACGGCGCGCGCATCGGCCACGCGGAGCTTCGCATCGGCAAGTCCGCGATCATGCTCGCCGACGCATATCCCGAGAACAGGCTGCTCGGCCCGCGAGAGCTCGGAGGATCGCCCGTCCGTCTCCTGGTCGAGACGCGGGACGTCGACGCGGTCGCGGCGCGCGCGGCGGCGGCGGGCGCGAAGGTCCTGCAGCCGCCGACCGACCAGCCCTACGGCGAGCGCAACACGAAGCTCGAGGACCCGTTCGGCCACGTCTGGATCTTCTCGGCGCCGATCGGGAAGCGCGCCGTGAAGGCCGTGCCCGACGGGGTCCACACCGTCACACCATACCTGCTCGTCAAAGGCGCGGCGAAGCTCATGACCTTTCTCGAGAAGGCGTTCGGCGCACGCGAGAAGTACAAGCTCGCCGACGAGACGGGCCGCATCCACCACGCGGAGATGTGGATCGGCGACTCCGTCGTCATGCTGTCGGACGGGAGCGACGAGTGGGGGCCGACGAGAACGAACATCAACCTCGCGGTCGAGGACTGCGACGCGATGTACAAGAGCGCGATGGCCGCCGGCGGAAAGTCTCTGCGCGAGCCCGCGACGCAGTTCTACGGCGACCGCAGCGCCGGCGTCGAGGATCCGTTCGGGAACCACTGGTGGATGTCGACGCACGTCGAGGACGTGTCGCCGGAGGAGATCGAGAGAAGGGCGGCGGCGGCGGGCCGGTGAACGTGGGCGGGGACAATCCCCGCCCCTACGCATGAAATCGTAGGGCGGCCCTTGCGGCCGCCCGGGCGTCAGGGCCGTCCGTTACCGATCCCCCCGCACGAACCGCTCGTACAGCTCCACCTCGGTCTTGCTCCCGATCGCGAGGGGGATGCGCTCGTGGAGGGTCTTCGGCACGACGTCGAGCACGGCCTCGCGTCCGGTCGTCGCGGCGCCGCCGGCCTGCTCGACGATCCACGCGAGCGGCGCGCACTCGTAGAGGAGCCGCAGCTTCCCCGTCGCTTTTCCGCCCGGTCCCGCGTCGGCCGGATACAGGTAGATGCCGCCCTCGAGCAGGATCCGATGGACATCGGCAACCAGAGACGCCGAGTATCTGGTCGCGTAAGGCCGGCCGCTCGCGGGATCGCGCTCCTTCAGGTACTCGACGAACGCGCGCACCTCGGGCGCCCAGCCGTGCGACCGCCCCTCGTTGACCGCGTACCCCTTGCCGCGCGCCGGCATCCGCACGCGCTCGGCCGTCAGCAGGAACTCGCCGATCGACGGATCGAGCGTGAAGACGTGGACGCCGTCGCCATCGGTGTAGACGAGGAGGACCGCCGGCCCGAAGAGCAGGTAACCCGAGACGATCTGGCGACGCCCGTCGTGAAGGAGGTCCCGTTCGCCGCCCTCCTCGCGCCGCCGCACGGAGAAGATCGTGCCGAGGGTCCCGTTGACGTCGATGTTGGAGGAGCCGTCCATCGGGTCGAAGAGGATGGCGTAGCGGCCGTCGCGCTCGTTGCTTTCGTAGACGTACGGCGCCTCGAGCTCCTCCGACGCGGCGAGCATCACCAGCCCGCCGTAGTCGAACGTCTCCAGCAGGATCTCGTTGGCGATGACGTCGAGCTTCTTCTGCTCCTCGCCCTGGACGTTGCCGGTGCCGGCGGATCCGAGCGTCGCGCGCAGTCCCGCGACCGCGAGCTCCCGCGCGATGCGTTTGCCGGCGACGCCGAAGCGCATGAGGAGCATCGAGAGCTCGCCGGTCGCGCCGGGATGCGCGTGCTCGCGCTCGAGGATGAAACGGTCGAGCGTGATCACGAAGGGATCAGCTGGTTTCCCGCTTCACGTGCCAGGTGCCCTTGACCTTCGGGCCCTGCTGGTTCCATCGCTCGATCGTGAACTCGCCGGTGATGACGTCGCCGTCGATCGTGCCGGCGAACGTCGTGCGCACGTCGCAATCGCAATCGGGGTCGGTATACGGATCCATCGTGCCCGTCAGGATCCCCTTCTCGCTCCGCACGAAACTGACGGTCAGGACCTGCGGAATGTTGCGGATCTGCTCCTCGGAGAGGTCCTTGCCGTGCGCCGGCTTGATCGGCTCTTTCGAGCCCTTCGGCCACATGAGGACGTCGCCGTGGCCTTCCGTTCCCGACTTGAACTCGAAGATGATCGAGCCCGAGCGCCCGTTCTGCTTGCTCTCGTACTCGCCCTTCCACTTGCCAACGAGGAGCTTGGTGTCGTTCTTCGCGCCTTCGACCGCGACCGAGGGCGAGACCGGCGTCGACGAGCACGCGGCCGCGAGAGCCGACGAGAGAACGACCGCCGCGAGGGCATAGCGCTTCATGGAAGACCTCCTTCGACGCCCGCGACGAATCCTGCCACAGTTGGCGGCCCTCCGGCGCGCGTCAGGGACCGGCGGCGCGAACCCACGCGCGCCAGGCCGGCTTCGCCGCGCCGTCGGGCGTCTGGAGTCCGCGGTGCGCGAAGAACGCATCGCGCCGGCGCTCGAGATCCGTCGCGGCCTTGCCGTCCGGCGCGGTGTCGCGCCACGAGACCCAGCGCGCGAAGAGGATGCGCCGGCCGTCGGCGCCGGCGACCAGGCGCCGCATCCGCCGCACGAAATCGGCCTGCTTGTCCGGCGTGCCGCCGTTCTCCTCGGCCGAGGAATACGAGACCTCGGGGAACGCGATGGGACGATTCGGAGCGGCATCGAGGATCGCCCGCCAGTCCTTCTCGATCGAGTCCGGACCCCGCTGGAAGAAGGGCTTCGACGATTCGAACGGCGCATAGATGTAGAAGAGGACCGGGCTGCGCTGGTGGAGCGCGGCGGCGACCGTCGGCGCCGGGCTCTCGGTCGGAGCCGACGTCGTGACGCCGACCTTCAGGCGCGGCGCCTTCCTGCCGAGAAACTGTACCGCGCCGTCGAAGAGGCGCCGATAGGCCCGCAGCTCGTCGGGCTTGTCGGCGAAGTACGCGTCCGCCTCGTAGCCGAGCGAGAGCGTCGAGATGTCGCGCAGCGCCGGCTCGAGCGCGTCGAGCAGGCGGCCGAGCCGGAGGGAGAGGCGGCTGTCGTCGAACGCGATGCCCGCGAGGTCCGCCGGGACGTCGCGCGCGCGGCCGGCGACGAGCGGGAGGTCGAGGTGGAGGATCGCGCCGGACTGGCGCAGGAGGCGCGCCGTGCGGATGAGGTCGGCGACGCGGTACTGGCGCGGCTGCGGCTCCGCCGCCGACCAGGAGAGGTTGAGCGCGTAGAGCGAGGCGCCGGTCTGGCGCGCGAGGTCGAGCGCGCGGCGCTGCTCGGCGGCCGGCGTGCCCGCGGGGAGGTTGACGTCGAGGCCGAGGGCGGGATGGACCGTGGCCGGCTCGGGCGCGGCAGCGAGGAGAGAGAGCGCGGCGAGGGAGAGAAGAAGCGCGCGGCGGAGTCGGGGCACGGGCGACATTATGAGGGGAGGCGCCCGTGGCGGGTGTTGGCGGCTCGGGCGGGGACAAGTCCCGCCCTTACGTCATGGACAAAATGTCGGGGCGGCCCTTGTGGCCGCCCGGACCCCCCTACGCCACCGGCGTTCCGACGAGCACGACCGGTCCGGTCGGCGCCGCGACGCCGCCGCGCGGCTCGACGGTCACCGCGAAATTCTGCGCGGCGGCGATCGCCGCGAGGTCCGGCGACTCGTGGAACGCCCGCCCCTGCGGATCCGCGTCGAAGACGCCGGCGGCCACGGGCTTGCCCTGATCGAAGACCCAGAGCTCGTACTGCTTGCCGACGGGCAGCACCGCGAGATTGCCCGCGAGGAGGATCCCGCGCTTGGCCTTCTCGCTCCAGAAGACGCGGGCGCGCGCGTCCGGCTGCGGGTCCTTGCCCGCGAGCGAGAGGATCCGCACGTCCTCGCTCTCGAGGACCTTCACGCGCAGGTCCCGACGCGCGATCTCGCGCTCGGCCGACGACAACTTCGCGGAGAGCTCCGTCGCGCGGCCCCGGAGCTCCTGGCGCTGCCCGCGCAGCCGCAGATCGTCGAGCCCGAGAAACGCGAGCACGAGAGACGCCGCGGCCGCGACGAACCAGGCCACGCTCTCGGAGACGGAGCGCTTCCGGCGCATCGGCGCGATCTTTCCGGTGCCGGTCTCCATCTTCGCGAGGATCTGCGCCCGCAGACCCGGGCGGGGCGCGCGGGGCGGGACCTGCGCGGCGAGCGCCGAGGACGCCGCGCGCAGGTCGGCCAGGATCTCCTCGCAGCGCGCGCAGCCCTCCTCGAGATGCTTCTGGAAGACGCGCGCATCCTCGCCCTCGAGAGCGGACAGGGCGGCGAGAGCCGCCAGCTCCTCGTGGGTCTCGTTATGACGCATCTCTCCCCTCGGATAGGTACGGGCGAATTCGGTCCCGGAGTTTCATGAGGCCCAGGCGCATCCGCGTCTTGACCGTGCCGAGCGGCGCCTTCGTCTTCTCGGCGATTTCCTGCTGCGTCAGGCCCCCGAAATACGCGAGCTCGAGCGCCTGCCGCTGGTCGGCCGGCAGCTCCCCGATGGCCGCGCGGCAGATCGTCTCCCACTGCCGCCCCTCGGCTCCCGAAACCGGGTCCTCCGGCGACACCGGGTCGGCCGCCTCCTCCAGCGGCCGCAGGCGCTCGCGGCCGCCGGGCCGGCGAGCGCGCAGGCGGTCGATCGCGCGGCTGCGCGTCGCGACGAGGAGCCACGCGAGGACGGTCCCGCGCGTTCCGTCGAAGCTCGCGGCCGCGCGCCAGACGTAGAGGAAGACTTCCTGCAGGACTTCCTCCGCCTCGCCGGTGTCGCCGATGATTCGCGAGGCGAGACCGTTCAGCCGCGCGGCGTACCGGTCGTAGAGGAGCGCCAGGGCGTCCGCGTCGCGCCGCTCGATCCGGGAAACGAGGGCCCGGTCGGTCTCGGTGCTCGCCATCGTCGTCGCGCCGGAGGATACCCCGAAGATCCGCGGCGCTGCGGCGGAGTCGGTACAATCGTCGCAAGGAGAAATCCCATGCAGAGACGCCGCGATCTTTTTCGAGAGGCGGGCCGGGTCGGCCTCGCGCTGGGGCTCGCCGCGGCGGGGCGGCCGCTTTTCGCGCTGCCGGGCAAGAGCAAGGCGGCCGGCGAAAAGCCCGACGCCGCGGACGACGTCACGCTGATGAACACGGCGCTCGCTCTCGAGCACCAGGCGATCTGGGCGTACGGGCTCGCGGGATCGAGCGGCCTGCTGTCGGCCAAGGCGAAAGAGGTCGGGCTGCTCTTCCAGGGAAGCCACGAGCTGCACCGGGATCTGCTCGTCGACGCGGTGAAGGGAAAGGGCGGAACGCCGGCCGAGCCGCAGAAGGAATACAAGTTCGGAGTGCCGCTCGGCAACGAGAAGGACGTGCTCGAGCTCGCGTTCAAGCTGGAGGTCGGCGCCGCGCGCGTGTATCTCTACGTCGTGGACCGATTCCGGGATCGCGCGCTCTCGGCGTCGGCGGGAAAGATCCTGTCCGACGAAGTGCTGCACGCGACCGTGCTGCGGAGCGTGCTCGGGCGGGATCCGGTGCCGACGTTCCGGTTGATCGAGTCGTAGGGCAGGCCCGTCATGACGGGCGAAATGTAGGGGCGGCCCTTGCGGCCGCCCGGCGTTCAGGGGCGGGGACGAGCCCCGCCCCGACGCGGCTCTCCGCCATTGACGCCGGGGACGGCGTCACATCACCAGCGTCGACTCGCGCTTCTTGTCCGGCACCGCGTCCGGAATCGTGACGGGCCCGTGCTTCAGATCCTCGCGGATGATCAGATCGAGGAACAGCTCGCGCACGCCCTCCTGCCCGCCCTTCTTGAATTGCCGCGTCACGTCGCGGGGCGCGAGCGAGATCCCGGTCATCGCCTTGAGGTACTGACAGAAGACCGTCGAGCGCGACCGGAACGAGATGACGAGAAGAAAGAGAAGCACCCCACAGGCGGAAATCAACGCCCAATCGCCCGTCGAGGAGAGCGAGAAAACGCCTCGCATGCTCGATTTCCTTCTCTTTCGAACCGGTTGAACTGCCCAAAATCTTAACAGATTTCAGGGCTTCGGGAGGCCCTTTTGGGCCAGAAACTCCCGCGCCACGTCCTCCGGCCGCTGCTTGTCCCGGTCCACGGCGGCGTTGAGCCTCCGCATGGCGGCGGCATCGAGCGTTCCGGCAAGGGCCTCGAGCGTTTGCCGGACGCCGTGCCGCTCCCGCCACAGCCTCCCCCGAACGACGAACGCCGCCTCGTACGGCGGGAAGTAGCGGCGGTCGTCCTCCAGCACGACGGCGCCGAGCGCGGCGATGAGGCCGTCGGTCGAGTTGCCGGCGATGAGATCCACCTTGCGGCTCTCGAGCGCGGCATAGAGAAGCCCGAGGTCCATCTCGACGGGGCGCTGCGCGAATTGGAGCCCGTAGGCGCGCGAGAGACCCGCGAGGCCATCCTGGCGCTCGACGAACTCGTAGCCGAAGCCGGGCCGGATCTCGTTCTCGTGCGCGACGAGGTCGGAGATCTTGCTCAGGTTCCACCGCTTCGCGTCGTCGGGGCGCACGATCAACGCGAAGTTGTTCTCGAAGCCGAGCGGCGGCGACCAGACGAGATCCCATTGCTTTCGGTACGCCTCCGCGACCGCGCGCCGCACCGCCGCCGGATCGGACACCGGCTTCTCGCGCAGGATCGCCGTGAGCGCGGTGCCCGTGTACTCGGGGTAGACGTCGAGCTCCCCCGCCACGATCGCCTTGTGGCAGACGAACGTCCCGCCGAGATTGAGCCGGCGCTCCACGGGCAGCCCGGTGGCCTCGAGCGCCTGGGCGACGATCTCGCCGAGGATCACCTGCTCGGAAAAATTCTTCGAGCCGACGCGGATGGGTTGGCGCGCGCCGCGACATCCCGCCGCGAAGACCAGAGTGGCGGCAATCGCCATCGCCACGAGCCGCCTCACGGCGTCCTCCACGACGAATCGCGCCGCTCGAGCCAGCCGAGCGCGCCGTCCACCACGAGCGCGAGGAGCGCCGCCGGCAAAGCGCCCGCGAGGATGAGCCGGTTGTCCACCGTCGCGATGCCGCGATAGATCAGGACGCCGAGGCCTCCGGCGCCGATCGCCGCCGCGATGGCGGCGAGGCCGACCGAGACGACGGCCGCGATGCGCACGCCCGCGAGCACCACCGGCAGCGCGAGCGGCAGCTCGACGAGGCGCAGCCGCTCGCCGCGCGTCATGCCGAGGCCCGTCGCCGCCTCGACCGTCGCGGGATCGACCGACGTGATGCCGGCGTAGGTGTTCCGAAGGATCGGCAGGAGCGCGTACACGACGAGCGCGGTGACCGCGGTGCGCGCGCCGATGCCGCCGAGCAGCGGCAGAGGGATCAGGAACCCGAAGAGGGCGAGGCTCGGGACGGTCTGAATGACCGAGGCCGCCGCGAGCACGGGCTTCGCGAGCTTCGGCCGCCGCGTCAGCGCGATGCCGAGGGGCAGACCGATCGCGACCGCGAGCGCCGTCGAGACGAGGACGAGCACGACGTGCTGGCCCGTCAGCGCGGCGATTTCGGCGCGGCGCTCCCAGAAGTACGCCGGGAAGCCGCTCACGCCATCCCCTGTTCGACGAAGTCGCGGACGAAGGCGTCCGCCGGCGACCGCTCGAGCTCCGCGCGCGTGCCGGCCTGACGCACGCGGCCGCGGTCGATCACCGCGATCCGGTCGGCGAGGCGGAACGCCTCGCGCAGGTCGTGCGTGACGAGCAGGACCGCTTTGCCGAGGCGCCTCTTCCATTCGAGGAACTCGCGCTGGAGCGCGGTGCGCGCGATCGGGTCGAGCGCGCCGAACGGCTCGTCCATCAGCACGATTGGCGGGTCCGCCGCGAGGGCACGGGCGACGCCGACGCGCTGACGCTGTCCGCCCGAGAGCTCGCGCGGGCGGCGCGCCGCGAATTCCCCCGGCGGCAGGCCCACCATCGCGAGGAGCTCGTCGGCGCGGCGGCGCCGGTCGGCGACCGGCCAGCCGAGCAGGCGCGGCACGGCCGCGACGTTCTCCGCGACGCTCCAGTGCGGGAACAGGCCGCCCTCCTGGATCACGTAGCCGAGGCGGCGGCGCAGCGCGACCGCATCTTCCGACCGGACGTCCTTGCCGAGGACGCGCACGGCACCGCCGTCCGCTTCGAGCAGGCGATTGACGAGCTTCAGCGCGGTCGTCTTGCCGCAGCCCGAGGGGCCGATGAGCGCGACGGTCTCTCCGGCCCCGATCGCGAGAGTGAACCCGTCGAGCGCCGCGCGCCCGGCGAAGCTCTTGGTGACGGATTGGAACTCGATGGCGGTGGTAGACAAGCTATCAGCTATCAGCTATCAGCTATCAGCTATCGGCTATCGGCTATCGGCTCGGAGATCGCACAGAATCATTCTGGCTGACAGCTGACAGCCGATAGCTCATGGCGGACAGCTAAGATAGTCCCCATGCAATCAGTCTACGACGCGGTCGTCATCGGCGGCGGTCCCGCGGGCTCGACCGTCGCGACGCTGCTCGCGCGCGCGGGGCGCCGCGTCGTCGTGCTGGAGAAGGAACGCTTCCCCCGCTTCCACGTCGGCGAATCGCTCCTGCCCTACAGCCTCCCGATCCTCGAGAAGCTCGGCGTGCTCGAGAAGGTGCGCGCGGCCGGCTTTCAGGAGAAGTACGGCGCGTACTTCTGGAACGACATGGACGGCGAGAGCGTGCGGCCGGTGGTCTTTCGGGAGGCCGACGAACGGCACCCGATGGCCTACCAGGTCAAGCGCGCGGAGTTCGACAACCTGCTGCTGCGGCACTCGGCCTCGTGCGGCGCGGAGGTGCGCGAGGAGACGGCCGTCGAGGACGTGCTCTTCGAGGGCGGCCGCGCCGTCGGCGTGCGCGCGAAACCGAAGGGCGGCGCGGAGATGGAGATCCGCGCGCGCGCCGTCGTCGACGCGTCGGGACAGGGGGCCTTCCTGTCGCGCAAGCTCGGCACGCGCAGCTTCGACGCGAAGTTGAAGCGCGCGGCGCTCTTCGCGCACTACCGCGGCATCCGCTGGCCCGAAGAGCACCAGCCCGGCGACATCCTGCTGCCGATCGACTCGGGCGTCTGGTACTGGATCATCCCGTTTTCCGACGGCACGGCGAGCGTCGGCGCGGTGTTCGATCCCGCGGTCGCAAAGGAGTCCGGCGCGCCGTCGCTCGAGGCGCGCTTCGACTGGTTGATCGCGCGATCGCCGCGGATGCCCGCGCTCCTCGCCGGGAGCGCGCGTTTCTCGCCCGTCCACGCGATCTCGGACTACTCGTCGAGCTCCGCGCGGATGGGCGGCGACGGGTACGTGCTCGCGGGCGATGCCGCGACCTTTCTGGATCCGGTGTTCTCGACGGGCGTTTTCCTCGCGCTCGCAATGGGCGAGCGCGCCGCGGGCGCGATCGACCGCGCGCTTTCGAGGCACGGCCGCCTGGACGCGGCGGACCTGAGGTCGTACGAGCGCGAGGCGCGCAAGCTCGTCGCGCGGTTCCGGCGCTTCGTCTACAACTTCTACGATCCGATCTTTTTCGAGGCCTTCTGCACGCCGGATCCGCCGTCGCCGATGGTCAAGGCCGTCACGCGCGTGCTCGCGGGCGGCGTCGAGCGCCCGCCGCTCGGCGAGCGGATCTGGACCCAGCTCATGCTGTGGGGTGTCGGCTTCGATCGATTCCGGCGGCGAATCGGGCTCGGGCCGAAGCCCGCGGACCCGCGGCGGCAGCAGGCAGCGTAGCTCCCCGGGGCGCCGTGGTCATCGAGCGCTGCTCCTTCGTCGCGATCACGAGTTCGGACCTCGCGGCGGCGCGTGTCTTCTGGGTGGAGCGGATGGGTTTCTCCGTCACCGAGGAGGAGACCGGGCATCACTTCATCGTGGACGCCGGAGGCCTCCGCCTCTGCGTGGACGGTCCGGACGGCGACATCCATCGAACGGGCTCGAGCGATCCCGTGCTGGGCCTCAAGGTCGCGTCCCTGACGAAAACGCTCGCGGAGCTGGCTCGAAAGGGGATCCGGCCGACCCGGGGTCCGATCGCGGCCGCAAAGGGATCCTGGGCGGCGCTGCAGGACCCCGACGGACGGACGGTGATTCTGACCGAAGCGGACTGAGCGCCGCGAGAGTCTAGGGCGCGCCGAGGAGCGCCTTCTTCAGGTCGTCCTGCACCGGGTTCGGGCCGAGCCACACCGCGAAGAGCGCGTCGGCGAAATCGCGCCCCTCGATGACGCCGCGGTCGGTGCCGCGCACCGTGACGTTGGTTCCCTTGTCCGGAATCCAGGTCAGCGCGATCTCGTCGCCCTCGACGACGTCGGGAATCATCGTGCCGAGCTTGTCGAGGCGCGGCTTCAGCTTCGGGATCTGGGCCTTCGAGTTGCGCTCGAAGCCTTCGGAGATCGCGTCGGTGATCTGCGAGCCCTTGAGGCTTCGCAGGATGTGGAGATGCATGCTCTTGATCTCGGTCGCGGAGAGGATCGACGCCGCGTCCTTCGACGGGTTCTCGACGTAGAGGCCGGCGACGTAGACCTTGAACAAGAGCTTCTTGCGCAGGCCCGCGCCATTCAACTTCAGCGTCTTGCCGTCGACCGTGGCCGTTTCCGGGAGGCGCACGCCGGCGACCTCGGAGGCCGCGGCGAGGGCCGGGAGGAGGAGGAAGAGGGAGAGGGGGGCGAGAAGCTTCTTCATGGCGGGATTCTAGTCCCCGGGCCCGGGACCCTCGCCCACCCTCTCCCCTCGGAGAGGGAGCTTCTCGTGTTTCCCTCGCCCCCGTCTGCGGGGCAGAGGGTCAGGGTGAGGGGGGCGTGCTCTTACTCGCTCGTGTACCGAGCCTTCGCGAGATCCAGGATTTCCTCGATGAGCTGGCTGTACGACCGGCCCGCCTTTCGCGCGGCCATCGCGAATTCGGCGCCGGACGAGAGCCACGGGTTCGGGTTCGCCTCGATGACGTACACGTCGCCCTTGGCCGAAAGGCGCATGTCGATGCGCCCGTAGTCGCGCAGCTTCAGCGCCTGGTACGCCGCGACCGCCGTCTCGGAAAGCCGCTGCGTCGTCTCCTCGTCCAGGCCCTCGACCGGCGCGGATTTCGTGACCTTGTACGCCTCGGTCTCCTTCTCCCACTTCACTTCCTTGCCCGCGATGCGCGGCGTGCCCTCGGGCAGCTTCGAGAGGTCGAGCTCGACGAGCGGCAGCGCCTCGGGATTCTCGTTGCCGATGACGGCGGCGTAGATCTCGCGCCCCTCGATGTACTCCTCGATCAGCGCCGGCGCGTCGAACTCCTCGTGGATGTCGTGGATCTTCTCCATGAGCTCCTTGACGCTCGCGACGACGGAGGACGCGTCGATGCCGATCGAGCCATCCTCGGACGTCGGCTTCACGATGAGCGGGAAGGAGATGTCGTGCGAGTGATCGAGCTTGCCGCGGTACGACGTCGCGAAGTACGGCGTGCGAATCCCATGGAACGCGAAGATCTTCTTGGCGAGCGCCTTGTCCTGCGCGAGATAGAGACCGTGCGGGCCGGCGCCCGTGTACGGAACGCCGAGAAGGTCGAGATACGCCGCCATGTTCATGTCCATCGTGTCGTCGCCGGCGTAGGACTCGACGAGGTTGAAGAAGAGGTCGGCGTCGCAGCGCGCGAGGGCAATGAGCGATTGGGTTCGGCCGTCCACGACCTGGTAGGTCGGCTCGTAGCCCAGCTTCTGCAGGGCCTCGAAAATTTCCTGCCGGTCGGGCTTGTCCTTCTTCTTCCGCTTCTTCTTCTTGGGCGGCCGGCCCTTCCGCGGCAGCGGCGCGTCCGGGGGCGGCGCTTCGGTCTCGACTTCGTCTTCGAGGACGTCGTAGAGGACGGCCACCTTCATCGCTTTCTCTCGATTCATGCGTCGCCCTCCTCCGCGAGCGCCTTCACGACTGAACGAACTTTCCGCGCGTCACGTAGTTCATCGCCAGGGCCGTGGCATAGGCCGTGACTTCCGCCACGTGCTCTTTCTCGCGGCGCGTGTTTGCCGAAAGGCCCATCTCCCCGACGCGGGAACCGATCGACTCGACGAGCTCCTTGATCAAAGGCCGCGGCACACCGGTCCAGTAGGCGACCTTGTCGACGATCGTCTTGCGGTTCTCGCGCAGAAGATCCGCCGCCGGGCGGACGTCCTTCTTCTTGCGGCGCGAGACCTTGAAGATGTCGGCGAGGTCCGTGTCGAGGGCGAGCTCCGTCGGCGAGAGATGCTTCTGGGGCGCGCGCTGGAAGAAGTCCGCAACGGTCGTCTCCATCTCGTCGACGGTCAGATCGGTGCGGCCCTTGCCGTGCGGCGGATCGAGGCCGCGCAGGCGACGCGCCTGGCGGTCCACATACCGCAGCTTCGCGAGCGCGGGCCAGCCCTTGTATCTCTTGCGCCACTGCGACCGCGGCGTCAGCCAGACGGCGAACGTCTCGGCAAAATCCTCGTCGGGATGCTTCTGCGCGTACCAGCCGGCGATGTGCCGCACGAAACGGCGCGAGAACGGAATCGGGCGGTAGTTGTCGCGATACGGGCGGCGGAACGGACCGAAGAGATCCCGCCACTCCGGTGTCTTGTACAGCTCGTAGGCATAGTTGAAGGCGTGCCCCGCCTCGTGGCGGAGGTACATCAGGATCTCGCGCTCATCTTCGAGATCGTTCATGGCCTTCTCGAGCCGGGCGAGCTTCGGATCGGCGAGATAGAACGGAATTCCGATCACGGGTTCGCCCGAAGGACAGCCCCATTCGTCGGTCAGATAGCAGAGCGGACGAAATTTCTTCAGGCCCTTGCTTTCGAGCTCGCGGTAAAGCTTCTGAACGTACCGTTCGAGGTGCGATCCTTCGAGCTTGAGCCCGAGCTCCTTGATGGGCTTGGTCAGGATCTCCTGGATATCCGGAGGAGCTTTTTCAAAAGCTTGCACGCGGGCTCTTCAAGGGTAGCACGAAGATTCGCGCGATCGTGCGCTTCCCGTCGGTATGGCGGATTGCCGAACCGATCGGATCTACAATTCTTCCTGGAGGATTCGATGGCCGACGTCACGATCAAGATGATTCCCAACGGACCGTATCGCGCGAACGGACCGTTCACGATCGTCGATCCGAAAGGAAATCCGATCTCGATCGAAGAAGGACGCAGCGTGTCGCTGTGCCGCTGCGGCAACTCGGCGAACAAGCCGTTCTGCGACGGCACGCACGGGAGAATCGGATTTTCGGCGGACGAGGCGGCGCGCAGGTAGCGATGCGAACGGGCGCAACAGCGCTCGCGTCTCTCGTCCTCCTCGCGGCGCGCGCGGCGGTTTCGTCGCCGCCGGCGTCGATCACCGACGACTTTTCCGGCGAAGGCCGCCACGAGACCATCACGGCGGTCACGCACGGCGACGGCGTGCGCCTCGAGGCGCGCGACGCGGCGGGCAAGCGCGTCGGGACCGCAGCGAACGTTCCCGTGCCCGGCGGCGGCCGCCCTGCCGTCGCCATGATCTCCGGATCGATCGGCAGCGCCGGGGCTCTGCTCGAGGTCGCGGCGTCGCGCGGCGACACCGTCTGCCGCAGCGTCTGGCGGCTGCGCGACGGCGCGCTCAACCGGCTCCCGGTCTTCGGCGAGAAGGACGCGCTGCCCGACTGCGACTCGGACGGCTGGACGAGCCATTGGGACCAGCGATTCAATGAGCCGGCGCGCTACGTGCGAGAGCGCGCGCATCCGGTCGCGCAGGGCATGCTCCACGAGAGTCGCATCTACACGTTCCGAGGATTCGAGATGCGACTCGACGCGGCGAAGTCGTCGGCCGAGGTCAACGGCGTCTCGATTCCGGCGTGGGTCGAGGCGACGCTGTACCCGAACGCGAACCTCGAAGAGCTCGCGCGGCGATACGCGCTCTCCGGGCTAACGAAGGGTCCGCGACTGCGCTTCGAGACGGACCGCGAAAAGGGCGCCTTCGCGGCGGTGCTTTCGGATGCCCAAGGCGAGCTCCGGCTCCCCGTCACCGCGGCGAAGCCTTTCGAGCAGGACGAGAAGGGACTCGAGATCACGGCGGGGAAGGTCGCGATCCGGCTGACGGTGGCCGGCGGAAAGGCGCCTCAAAGCGCCGCCGTTCGCGGCGCCGGACGGTTCGACGGCGGCTACGCCTCGATCATCCGGTGGCAGGACCGGGAGATCCAGGTCTTCGCCAGCGCCGAGCAGGAGCTCGCGCTGGAATACCTGCCCGGCGCCTGGACGACCGAGCGCCGCGAGCGCCTCGTCGTCTCCCCCATCGCGGGCCCGGCGTCCGTACGCCTGGGGGACGCCGACGTCGTTCTGGACTTCGCGGGCGCTCCGGCGGGCACGGACCTGCTCCTGACGCCTCCGGCCGGCGGCCCGGCGAGCTGGGCGCTCAAGCTCGAGGGGCCCGACGCGTTCCGCCGCGTGCCCGTGCAGTGCGGGCCCGACGGCGGCGACTGCCGCGCGGCCGGCGAAGGACAGACGTTTCGCCGGATCGGCAGTCAGCTCAACCGCTGAACTGTTGACTCTTTCGCCGCGAAATCCATTACGCTTCCGTACAAACCCATGGAACTGTCCGTTCTCGGGACGCTCGTCCAGACGGTCGGCGCCGTCCTCCTGGCGCTCATCTTCTTTTACCTGTCCCGCGGGAGCGGGAGCCGCGTGCTCAAGGCGGCCGGGTGGGGTTGGCTGTTCCTCTCCCTCGCGCTCGGCGGCCTGATCCTCTCGGTCCTCTACGACTTCCCCTACGAGCGATTCCCGTATCAGTACTTCAAGTTCCTCTACTTCGCCGCGCTCATCGTCGCGGCCGACCGCATCGACCACGACTTCCCGATCGGGCGGCCGATCTTCCGCGCCGCGATCGGCTCCCTGCCGCTCGCGTTCGCCATCGCCGCGCTCTTCAACG
>Ga0335080_10003142_pt1 | contig 16658 bp, 14 predicted proteins | sample Lox_Sample_34_FD_206720 | JGI IMG/M metagenome (GOLD analysis project Ga0335080, IMG submission 206720) | Soil microbial communities from Loxahatchee National Wildlife Refuge, Florida, United States - Lox_Sample_3.4 | ecosystem: Environmental > Terrestrial > Soil > Wetlands | place: USA...
GACAAACTGACCTATGCGGGCAATGCGGACAACCTCCTAGACGTGTCTGCGGACTCGCGGTATCGCTTTGTGCTCGGCGATATCGCCGACGCTCGTATCGTCGACTCCATCCTGCAGGCTGGAGTCGATTCGGTTGTGAATCTTGCCGCCGAGACCCACGTTGATCGCAGCATTCTGGACTCCGCGCCGTTTCTCCACACCAATGTCTTAGGAACACAGGTCTTGTTGGAAAGCGCCCGCCGTCACAACATCCGGCGATTTATCCACGTGAGCTCGGACGAGATTTACGGAAGCGTACAGAAGGGCGAGTTTCGAGGAGAGGATGCCACGCTGGCGCCAAGTAGCCCGTACGCTGCCAGCAAAGCGGCCGGGGACCACTTGGTTTCCGCGTACGCTCGAACTTATGGCTTGCCGTGCCTGATCTTACGCCCGTCAAACAACTATGGGCCGCGTCAATTTCCTGAAAAGTTCATTCCGCTAGTCATCGCAAACGCCCTGGATGGAAAACCGCTCCCGATCTACGGCGACGGCCTCCATGAAAGGGACTGGATGCACGTGGAGGATTTCTGCGCCGCTCTTCTATGCGCCTTACGAATGCCAGAAGCCCTCGGCGTCTATAATATTTCGGCGAACAATCCCATGGTCAATCTCAATCTTGCCGGCGAGATTTTGCGGATACTCGGCAAACCAACTTCACTGGTCCGGCACGTCGCCGATCGCCTCGGCCACGACCGCAGGTACGCCATGGACAGCTCGAGTTTTCGCCGCGACTTGGGCTGGGAACCCAAGATTCCTTTCGAAGAGGGTCTACGCTCGACAGTCAAGTGGTATGAAGCCAACGCCCAGTTTTTGGAAAGGACGCGTACCGCAGAGTATTGCCGCTTCTATGAACGGAATTACGGACACCGGATCATCGTTTCGCATGTCAAGGCAAGCCGAAGCGCGCCCGAGGACTAGGCATTGAATCTCGAGAGAAAACGAATCGACGTGCGCTGGATCTACCTGGCGATCTACTGCGTCGTTGGCTTGGCACTCTTCTGGCGACCGCTCTTGACTCTGTGGCATGTCGGTCTAAGTGACGAGAACGTCTCGCATGTATTTGTAGTTCCGTTAATTTCAGTCTGGCTGCTAATCTTCGAAAAGAAAGAAATGCCCGCGGGCGTGCAAGCGGATTTCTACGGCGCTTTTCTCTTTCTTTTGCCTGCGGTCTTCCTGACCGGGTGGAATTGGTACGTGAATGCGGGGCCGTTCTCCGGGAACTTGACTCTTCCGCTCCTTACGCTGCTCTTATGCGTAACCGCCGGATTTGTATTCTTCTTTGGCCGGACCGGAGCTCGTCGCTCCTGGTTTCCTTTGGCGTTCCTGCTCTTTGCCATTCCCCTTCCGTCATTCCTTCTTCAGAGATTCATCTACTGGCTGCAAGCGGGCTCGGCCGCCGTAGCGGAATTCTTCTTCGAGTTAAGTGGGTTCCCGGTGATGCGTGAAGGTTTCGTGTTCCGGCTCCCGCGGATCAGTATCGAAGTGGCACAGGAATGCAGCGGAATTCGTTCTAGTATCGCCCTGCTGATCTTGGCGGTGTTGGTCTCGCATTTTTCGTTTCGGCCATTCTGGAAGAAGGCAGCGTTCGTCGGCGCCGGCCTGTTGATGATGGTGATCAAGAACGGAATTCGAATCGCCAGCCTGACTCTCCTTGCAAATTACGTGAATCCGGATTTTCTCTATGGAAAGCTTCACCACCGGGGAGGAGTCGTTTTCTTTTTGCTTGGGTTGGCGCTGCTGATTCCCGTTTACCAGCTGCTCCGCAGAGGCGAGGGAACGCCCGCATTCCGGAAGATGGCAGAGCCTGCGTAAGAGATCAATCCTGCGGCTCTTTTCCTCCACTGTACCCGTAGTAATACGAATTATAGGTTTCGGCCCGGTCCACGCGATTGAGCACGACGCCAAGAAGGTTCTTTTCCCGGAATTCTGAAGAAGCTTTTTTCGCAACTTCGAAATCCGTAGAGCCGGCGCGAACGACGAACAACACACCGTCGCACATATCCGCCAAAATACTGGCGTCGTGCACGGCAATTGCGGGCGGCGAATCAATAATCACCCAATCGAATATCTCAGACATGCGATCGATGAAGTTCTTCATCCGCTCGCTGTGCAACAGTTCGCTCGGGTTGGTCACGTCGCTTCCGCCCGGAATGAAACACAAATTCCCACCCGGACCGACTTGTATTGCGTCTGTCTCTGTGACATTTCCACGAAGAAAATCGGATAGGCCCGGCTTCTCGGGTGCTCCCAACTGCAGGTGAAGCCGCGAAGCTCTCAAGTCGCCATCGATCAAGAGGACGCGTTTGTCGGCCTGCCGAATAAACGAAACCGCCAGACTCGCTGCAACAAATGTTTTGCCTTCCGCCGGCACGCTGCTGGACACCACGATAGAACGAAGCTTCTGTACCGCTGCGATTTGGTACAGGCGCGAGCGAAGCGTCCTGAATTTCTCGGCGACTAGAAAATTCTCGCGTTCCCGCACAAAAATGCTGGACTTGCTCTCCACCTTCCATTGCACTGAATTGCATTTCTGGACGAGCCGCTCAAAGCGTCCCGGAACTCCGTGAACGATCGGTTGCTGAGGGAGCGTCAGGTCTGCAACTTCGAGAGAAGGCGCAACCGCGATCCTAGCCGATGCTTCGGCTTCCAGTTCCACCAAATCCGGCCCGCTTGGCGAGACCAGCTGCGCATTTCGTTCCTGCGCGGCCTTCTTCAGAGCTTCGTGAATGCGACTCATCGGTTCCTCATCTGTTACGGTTTAGGATGGACAACCATCCCCGACATCGCCATGTCCTGGCTGGGAATCATCGTCAGCACGGGAAGCTTCAAGCAGAGTTCAACGTCGCGCTCGCTATACATGGTTTTGTCCGTAAGGGCGACCAGGTAAAGAATGCCGAGCCCCAACGCTAGGCCAGCTCCTGCCCCACCGCCTAGAAACATGATTTTCTTCGGGAAGGAGGGGCTGATCGGCAGGCTCGGCGGATCCAAAACGCGGAATGTCTCGCTTTGTTGCTTGTTTTCCATATCACGGACGAAGGATGAATTCTGCTGCTTTTTCAGCAGATCGTTGTACATGTCCGATGCGGTCTGATAATTACGCGTCAATTCCTTGATTTGCTGTTCGACCATCGGGCTAGCTTGCACGCGGCCTTGCAGCATTCGAATCTGGTCCTGAACCTGAGCCTGGTGCTTCGTTGTATCCGCGATGCTGATCTCGTCCAGTTTGATCTTGGCGCGGAGTTGTTGCACTTGGGGAGACTCGCGTGTGACGCCGGGATTCCCGCTTGCGGGCTTCGGGTCCGCTCCAGCCGCCATGCGGCGCTTGGTGTCTTCAATCTGTGCTTTGAGCTTGATGACGTCCGGATGCTCGGGAGTGTACTTGGCCAGAAGTTCTGCCAATTGTGACTGCTCGGCGCTCAGTTGCTGATCGAGCGAATCCTGGCTCTGCGTTCCCGTTTGCGCAGCCCGCGAAGTGGCCTCTTGCTGGTTCAGCAGCGTCTCGTTAAATGTTTTGTCCTGCTGCGACCGGCTCAGCTGCTGGTTGGCCGCTTCCAGTTGCGTATACAGCCCCGTCAACATGCTCATGTTGCTTTGCTGTTCTTCTGGCAGCGAGCCCAGAAACTGGCGCTTGAATTGCGCCAGCTTGGCATCCTGCTCGTCCAACTTCCCCTTGGCGTCATTGACCTGCTGCGTCAACACCTCTGCGGTAACGACGGCCTGTTGGGTGCGGCTCAGCGCGTTTTGCTCCATAAACATGGATGTGATATCGGTACAAATCTGCTGGGCAATTCGCGGGTCTTTAAAGGTAACACTCACACGAAAGCCGGGCGGTTGCCGGTCCATCGATCCCGCCATCGGTTCCATCAGCGACACGTCGATGGACTGACGCAGGCGATCCACCAGGTCTTCCATATGCTTCTTGTCGCGGTCTTCGGCGTACAGGTTCAATTTCTCGATAATCGGTTGTAAGCGGGAGCGGCTGAGAATTTGCTCTTTCATTGACGCCAGCCGGTGATAAAGATCCTCCGTGGCGAGCATCGGAATGAGTTCCTTGGAAACCGCGGGTGGCTCGACCAGAACCATCGTGGAAGACGTGTACTTCTTCGGCAAAACAAAAGTCGCGGCCAAGGCAATAGCAGCAGCGACAAACGTCGTGGTAGGCAGCACCCACCAGAACCGCCGCAAGATGCGTTTGATTTCCCGAGTGTCGATTTCGCCATTCCTCAGCATTGGATCACTTTACCTCAAAAAGTTCTCGGCATCACCGCACAAACGCGGAGACCTTCAAGTGACAGTTGCAAGGCCTGTGCCAGTCGCCTTCGTCTCGAGCCCATCCACCGGTCCTTCGCTAAACCCTTTCTCCTCAATTTATTGCCAGAGGCCCCGCATGCTTCTCCGGAGTGGTCCCGCGCTGCTATGCCCTCCTCCGACGCAACGGTGGAAGTAATCTATCCCATTTATCCCGAAAATCTCCACCTTGACCCCGAGGCCAGTCAGACATAGCGCACTCCAGGCCAGATACGGACGACATCTCGACAAGTCCCTCTAATTCTTTGCTGTACTTTAGCTTATCGTCACACGGAGGTCTCGTCTACGACACAAGCAACGCGCCAGGACGGTATTCCTTGTTACTATGACCCTTACGCCAGCCCGGGACCCCGAATGAGTCACTCGACGCATTGCCGAATCTGCCTTCTTTTGCTGTTCGCCCCTCTGTTGACTCTACACTCCTGCTCCCGAGATCCTAGCGTGCGCAAGCAGAAGTTCCTTGCTCAGGGCAATCAAGCTTTCGATCAAGCCAAGTATTCCGACGCGATGATCTATTACGGCCGGGCGCTTCAGCTGGACCCTCGCTTCCCGGAAGCGCATTACAAGCTCGCTCAGACTTACATGAAGACCGGCAGTTGGGCTTCGGCGTTCCAGGAACTACTGCGAACCGTTGATTTGCAGCCCGCCAATTGGGCCGCTCAACTCGATTTGGGAAAGATGCAGTTGGCTGGAGGCAAGGCGCAAGACGCCAAAGACCGCGCTTTGCTGATCCTGAAAAACAATCCCCGGGATGCTGAGGCGAAGATGCTGCTTTCCGACGCAAATGTCGCGTTGGGCAACTTGACCGAAGCGCTCCAGGAAGCGAATGACGCGATCAGCCTCTCACCAGACAAGCCGATGCTATACATGAACGTCGGACACATCCAGGTGAGAATGAAGGACCTGCCCGCAGCGGAGCTGAGCTTTAGGAAAGCGGTCGAACTGGAGAAGACTTCGCCGCTGCCCCTGATTACTTTGGGCAAGTTCTACCAACAGCAGAGGAACTGGGTCGACGCCGAGAAGTGCTTCAAACTGGCGATTGACACGGCGCCGAAGGATGTCGCTCCGCGCGCCGCGCTGGCCGGAATGTTTTTTAACCAGGGGCAACCCGATGCGGCCGAAGGTGTTCTGAAACAGGCAAAAGAGCAACTGGGCAGCGACCCCAATGCCTACCGCCTGCTCGGCGAATCGTACCTGGCGCGTGGTGAGTCCGATAAGGCGCTCGCGGAATTCGCCGACCTCGTTGCGAAACATCCCGACGATTCAATGGTCCGAAAGAGTTACGCGCAACTCTTGATCTTGAGCAACAGGATAGAAGACGCCAAGAACCAGACTCAGGAGATTCTGAAAAAGTCGCCGCAGGATCCGGAAGCGCTGATCCTCCGCGGCCAGACGGAACTCCGCCAGAACCAGACCGACCAGGCAATTTCAACACTTCAATCTGCACTGAAGAGCGCGCCCGAAAACGCGATCGGCCATTATCAACTCGGCTTGGCTTATAAACAGAAAGGCAGCGCAGAACAGGCAGAGCAGCAATGGCGCGAGGCGGTCCGTTTACGGCCCAATCTGGCCGAGGCTTGGGTCGCGCTCGGCACAAGTGCTACGCAGCGCTCCGATTGGCGAGGCCTGGAACAAATCAGTGACGAACTGCGCAAAAGTGCGCCAAACGCCGTGGACGCTTACCTCTTTCACGCCACCGCTCGCTTCAATCAAGGTGACGCCGCGGGCGCCGAGGCGGACCTGAAACAGCTTGTCCAGGCCGCGCCAAATCAACCCGTGCCCTACATCAAGTTGGGGCAACTGCGCCTGGCACAGAAACGTTTCGACGAGGCCAACAGCTATTTTCGGCAAGCGCTCACGCACGACGCCAATTCCATCGAGGCGACACGCGGCATCGTCGATGTCGATCTGGCAAAGAATCAAGCTCCCGAGGCCGTCAAATTCCTTCAGGAACAGATCAGCAGGAATGCGAATTCTTCGGCGCTGTACCTGATGCAGGGAGAAACGTTGTTGCGTTTGAGACAAAACGACGACGCCGTGTCCGCTCTGCAACATGCGGTTCAATTGGATAACTCGAATGTCGGCGCCTTGGTCCTCCTCGCGCAAGCGCAAGCTGGTCTGAATCAACCCGACCGGGCGATCGCCAGTTATCAAAAGGCAATCGAGCTCTCACCCAGGGACCAACGCTTGCTCGTGGCTCTAGGCGCTCTTTATGAAAGGACGGGCGACTGGCAACACGCTGAAGAGGCTTACCAGAAAGCACTCGCGATCAAGCCGGATGATCCCTTTGCGGCGAACAACCTCGCCTACCTCTTGTTGGAACACAACGGAGACATAACCCTGGCCCTCAGCCTGGCGCAAACAGCCCGCAAAGTACTTCCGAATCTCCCAAATTCTGCGGACACGTTGGGCTGGGCTTATTATCACAATCACGCATATGCTTCGGCAGCCCCCCTCTTTGAAGAAGCCGTGAAGGCCACCCCGAACAATCAGGCCTATCGCTATCACCTGGGAATCACTTACCAACAGCTGCAGAATCCCGCTCGTGCAAAAGCGGAGTTGGAGAAAGCGATCAGTCTTGATCCGAAATCGCCAATCGCGGAGCAAGCCCGGCGCGCTATCGAAAAGCCGGCCAGTTGAGCTTTCAGCGGATTACAAGGACGAAAAGTTGAGCCTTCGACTGAAGTACTGGTTGCCCGCTATCGTTATTGCAGTTTTGATCTCGGCCTTCTCGACCAGATATTTCAGCGCCGAGGAGACCGCGCGTGTCATCTTCCCGATATTGCACTGGCTTTTCCCGTTCGCCAATCGCCACGCTTTGCATTTCGCACACTTTCTGATTCGCAAGGCGGCCCACATCACGGAATTCGCCGCCTTCAGCATCGCCGTGTTTCACGGGGTCCGCGGGCCCCGCTCCGGCTGGAAGCTCTCCTGGGCCATCTGGACGCTGGCCATCGCCATTGCGTATGCCGGCCTGGACGAGTGGCACCAATCGTTTGTGCCGATGCGCGAACCTCGGCTTCGCGATGTCTTCATCGATGGCATAGGCGCGCTGCTCGCTCAAACCGCGGTGTGGGTCTACGCCAAAATACATCGGAGCCCGGCCGCGTCGGCCGAGCTCCGAGAAAAAACCGTGCAAACGATTCCAGAGTGAAAATTACGGGATGGCCGCGCTGGCTGAATTCGAGTAGCTACTTTCGTTCCCACTCGAATCGACTGCCGTGGTCACATAGTAGTAGGTCGTGCCGCTCTGTAGCGTTGATGAATCGGTGTAGGATATTCCGCTCACCAACGCCGAATTGATCTTTGCGTAACCCGAGCCGCTCGTCGTACTGCGGTACACGTTGTAGCCGTTCACCGTGGAGGTACTTGCCGTCCAGCTGAGCGCCACGGTATGCGGTGTGACCGCCACGCCGGTTCCTGACAGCGAAATCGTCGTGGGTGAGCCCGTCGCATTGCTGGTCACGGTTACGCTGCCAGTGTCGCCACCTGCTGCAGTGGGCGAGAAAACGACACCAAAGCTGAGACGTTGCCCCGCCGAAAGTGTCACCGGCGCGCCTGCGCCGCTCAGAGTGAACCCCGCCCCGCTCTCCGTAATGCTCGAGATGGTGACGTTGCTGTTTCCGCTATTCGTCACCGTAACGGTTTGCGTGGACGATGCCCCAGAGTTCACATTGCCAAACGCCAGGCTCGTGCTGCTGAAGGAAAGCGTCTGCGACGCGGCAACGCCCGTGCCCGTCAGTGCGATTGAAGTTGGAGAACTGGGAGCGTTGCTGACGATCGTAACTGCGCCGCTGACCGCACCAGCGGACGCCGGAGAGAACACGATGTTGAAACTCGTGGATCGACTCGCCGCCAGGGAGATCGGCAAGGAGAGCGAACCGGTGCTGAATCCGCTGCCGCTTGCGCTTACCTGCGATATCGTCAATGTGCCGGTGCCGTTGTTCGTAATTTGCACCGTTTGCGTGCTAGGCGCGCCCATTGTGACGTCGCCAAAACTCGCGCTTGCCGGGGTCACCGTCAAGGCCGGCTGCACGCCAACTCCGTTCACGGGAATGACCGCCGAATTCCCGCTGCTGCTGGAAACAGTGATATTCCCGGAAATATTTTCCGCCGCGGTCGGCTGAAAGTTGACGGTCATTGCCGCGCTCTGTCCGGCATTCAACGTCACCGGTGTGGACATCCCGGAGACACTGAAGTCTTTTGCGTTCACGGAAACCTGGGAGAGCGTGACGCTGGTATTGCCGCTGTTGGTTACCGTTACGCTTTTAGAGGTACTCGTTCCCGCATTTACGTTGGCAAAGCTCACGCTAGCCGGATTGGCGGAAAGCGTGACCGCTGCCGCAACTCCGGTGCCTGCCAGCACAACCGCGTTCGGCGAGTTCGGCGCATTGCTGGAAATGCTCACACTGCCTGCAAGGCTGCCCGCCGTCGTCGGAGCAAAGAGCACACTGAAGGTGGTGCTCGCACCCGCCGCGATGGTAGCCGGCGTGTTCAATCCGCTGACACTGTATGGTGCGCCGTTCACCGAGATCTGCCCCACCGTCAGCGAAGCTGTGCCGGTATTCGTCACCGTGAAGCTCTGCGACTTGGTCTGCCCATCGACCACGCTGCCGAAATTGAATGTCGACGGTGAAACCGACAGGCCCGCCTGGGCTCCCGTTCCACTCAAGGGAATCGTCAGCGAGGAATTGGATGCGTCGCTCACGATCGTAATGGACCCGGAGGCGTTGCCCGCTGCCGCAGGCGCATAGGTCGCCGTCAAAGTGGCGGACGCGGACGGATTCAGAGTTGCCTGCGCTACCAGTCCCGTGACCGAGTAGCCCGTCCCGCTTGCTGTCACGCTGGAAATCTTCACTGCGGCATTCCCGGTGTTCGTGACCACCACTTGCTGGTTAGCGCTGCTGCCCACTGACTGAGTTCCAAACGCCAAGCTAGCAGGCGAAGCCGAAAGTCTTCCAGACGCGGCCGCGCTGCCGGTTCCGCTCAGGGGGATCGATACAGTCGGATTCGCGGTGTCATTGCTCGTAATCGAGAGACTTCCCGTCGCGCTGCCAGCCGTGGTCGGACTAAAGGTCACTGCCACATTGGCGGATTGCCCAGCCGCGATGGTGGCTGGAGTGGTAATCCCGCTGATGGAGAACTCGGCTCCCGTCAAGGTCAATACGGAGACGGTCAAATTGCTAGTCCCGGTATTCGACAGCACCACATTTGTGGTGCCTTTGGTGCCAGTAGACACGCTCCCGAAGTCAACCGAAGTCGGGCTCACGGACAGTTGTGGTCCACCGGTGTTGCTCGCGCTGACCGCCGTCGCCGAAAGGTTCACCACGACTGGCGTGCTCCCGCTGTCGCCCGAAACCGTCAGCGTACCGGCTAGATTGCCAGCAGCCGTCGCCGTCACACCCACGGTGAAGTTCGCCGACTGACCCGGCGCCAGGCCCAGCGGCATCGCCATGCCGCTCACTGAAAATTGTGCGTTGGAAACTTGCGCCGAAGTAATGCTAAGCGAGGCGTTTCCCGTGTTCGACACCGTGACCGTTTGCGTGGACTGCTTGCCAACCGTCACTTTCCCAAAGGCCACACTGGCGGGACTTAGTTGGAACGACTCGGTCGTCTGGCCAGAGGTGTTCTTTGCCGTGACCACTCCGGCGCAGCCATGAAGCGCGAGTACCGCCGGAATCACCAGGGCAACGACAACTAACTTTCGCACCAGACTCGTTTCGCCGCGAAATCCACTTCGAGTGCTGTCCACAGACTTCCGACCGATCATGACCACCCTCCATGCCCCAGATTCAGAGTAGGCACTCGAAGAAGGTCGGAAAACTGGTGGGAGGAACAAAAGAAGGACAGGCGAAGCGGCTGTTCGGCGTTCTACAAGGATTTTGCCCTTGTGTTCAACCTGTACAAGGGGGCAGACGGTGTGCAAGCGTCACATGCAAGCACCTTGTAAAAGCTAAGGCTTCTGTTTGCAGTTATTTAAATTGGTGGCGAGTCGCGCTCTAACCTGGCTCAGTCGCTTGCCGGCGTTTGCAGGGGAGCGTTTGGTTCATGGCCGGGACCCTTCGCAGTATGGCGACGGGAAATCAACCCGGCATCTCTAATCTTGTAGATCAAGGCCCGATAACTGATCTTCAGCTCTTGTGCCGTCTTCCGCCGGTTCCATTGGTTGGCGCGCAGCGTCTCCAGAATCACGTTGCGTTCCATCTGCTTCATGGCGTCTCGGGCCAGCTTCTTCAAGGGCAACGCGCTGCCATCCGGGTTTTCGACTCGCGGATTTCGGCTTTTCTTGGCGAGACTCTCGGCATTCGCGGCCGCTTCCGGTCCGATCAGAACGTACCTCGCAATCATGTTGGACAGTTCCCGAATGTTTCCCGGCCACGCCAGGTTCTGCAGATACTCGAACGTTTCTGGGGGAAATTGCGTCGGTTGCATGCCGAATTGCTTCTGAAAATTTCGCCGGAAGAATTCCACAAGAGTAGGAATATCTTCGAGCCTCTCACGCAACGGGGGAAGCTTGAGCCGAAATACGTGGATTCGGTAAAAAAGGTCCTGGCGGAAACGGCCTTCCCGCGTTTCTTTCTCCAAGTCTTTGTTCGTGGCGCAAAGCAGTCGGGTGTCAATCTTCCGCTCGATGCTGTCGCCTATTCTCGAGAACGTTCCGTCTTGCAAAAAGTGGAGCAATTTACTCTGAAGGTTCAGGTCCAGATCCGCGATCTCATCCAGGAACAGTGACCCGCAATGTGCCAACTCCACCCGTCCCGGCTTGGCAAAATTCGCGCCGGTGAAGGCTCCTTTTTCGTAACCGAAAAGTTCGCTCTCGAGCAGCGCGCCCGGAATCGCTGCGCAGTTCACTTTGACGAATTCGCCCGTTGCGTAGCCGGAATTGTTATGGACCCACCGGGCTATCGCTTCCTTGCCGGTGCCCCCCTCTCCTGTCAGCAGGATGGGAATGTTGGTCCGCGCGATTCTATCAACGTGCGTGCGGAGTGCCGCCATGCCGACGGTCCTGCCGAATAGCACCTCATCCGGTGGAGTCGGGTTCCACGCATCGGAATACTTCACTTTTGCCGATAGTTCCTTGGGCATAGGGCTTGCCCACTGAAGTGCAAACCGCCAACCACACCTGTGTAAAAGTTTCCCCCGGCAAACTTCCTCGTCCAAAAACTAAGACCTTTGTTTCTGGCTAGATACATAGATACAGGACGAGCCAGTTGTAGTACCACGGCTGCCATAGGGGCATCGGGTTGAGCTAGGAAGAGGAAATTCTGAGGAATCGGATGAGAACAAATATTCCCATCCGGACGACGTTACCAATCGTTTACGAGGTTCCTTGGCCGAGCGGAACTAGTCTCCTGCGGTATTAAGCCCGCGCCATTTCGCCGCGAATAATATCGTACCGCTCAATCACAGCCGCAACGCCCATGCGCGATTCCCCGTCCTCGAGTCGACGTTCCACCCGCACGACTTTTCCCTGCGCGCGCACAAACACGTCACCTCCGCGCGTAATTTCCGCAGGTAGTGTCAGGGTGATGTCTAGGTCTGAGCCCGCTTCTAGATCGCGGGTTACCACAAAGTACAGGCCGCGTGTCGAAATATCGCGCGTCCTTCCATCCTGCCGAGTTACCAGGCTTTCCGCTGCAAAGCGTATGCTGATGGGCAGGGTCAAGTCATAGCGCCGCGCCGTCCGGCGTTCTGTCATTACAGACATCCTCGGCTCCCGTGGGTGGCCATCCAGTCGCAGCCACCAATCGAATTTTATCCTGATGAAGTGCCGTACATGCTGGGTGCGGGAAGAACTGCAAGGGCCGGCAATCAAAACCCCTCAATGAAACGGAATTGAACGGCAATCCAGCCCGATTCCCTGGCGAGCCCCGGCTCACTTCCCAACCCTGCAAGCCCTGACGAGACGCTACACCTGAACCGGCGTGACGCCTCAACCGCTTGTACTTATCGGAGCGCACGATACCTCACGCCGTTCTCTTATCGCAAGTTTTCTTTTTACTGTGATTGCCTGAGCGCAAATCCCTCGTACTAGAACATGCCCGAATCCCTGGCTCTTCGGCAACGCCCGTCCCAGTCCGTCGGCCGTCGCCCACAGAATCAGCGCGATAAGATTGGGTTATTCGTAGTTGCAGTTAGTTCAAAGATGCGGGTTTAACGTTCCGCGATTGGAGGGACAGAGATCGCCCGCCTGTTCTTAAACGGGCGTCGGCTCGTCCGAAGTCTTCGCGGCAGGAGCGCGCCTGTTTCGCGGCGTGTCCAAATTGAATTGGCGCATTTTGTACAGCAAAGCCTTATAGCTGATTCCGAGCATTTTGGCGGCGTCTTTTCGGCACCAGCGGGTCTTTTCCAACGCATCCGCGATCGCTTCCATTTCCGCTTCATCTTTCAAGCCACGTACCAGGGCTTTCAGACCCTGCTCACGCGCCACCGGGGCTTCTTCACGCGGTGAAGTGCGCTGCCGCGAGGCTGACATCTCGATCAATTCGCGGAGGCTGCCTTCGTCATCCTCGAGAATGACATAACGCTTGACGAAATTTTCCAGTTCCCGAAGATTTCCGGGCCACGGATAGCTCATCGCCGCATCCAGCAGGTGCTTTGACGGGCTCTGCGGGGTCTTCCCGAATTTCTCGCTGTACTTTTCCAGGAAATGGCGGAACAGCAGCGGAATTTCTGAAGTCCGCTCGCGCAGCGGAGGCACATTGATCGACAACACATTCAACCGGTAATACAAATCTTCGCGGAACCGGCCGGTCTTCATTGCTTCGTGCACGTCAACGTTGGTCGCAGCCAGCACGCGCACATCCGTTTCCACCAGATGCCGCCCTCCCAGGCGGGAATACTGGTGATCCTGGAGCACGTGCAACAACTTCGCTTGCAGGTGCACGGACATCTCCGCGATCTCGTCGAGGAAGATTGTCCCCTTGTTGGCCAGTTCGAATTTTCCAGGCTTGGCGCGCACCGCTCCCGTAAAAGCGCCTTGCTCGAAGCCGAATAATTCCGACTCCAGCAATTCTCCCGGCAGAGCAGCGCAATTCACCTTAACAAAGGGCTGATTGCGGCGCTTCGACCGCAAGTGAATCATCCTTGCCACCACTTCCTTGCCCACGCCGCTTTCGCCGCAGACGAATACCGGAACATCGACCGGCGCGATTTGCAGGATTTGCTGTCGAATACGCACCATTTGCGGGCTGGCCGCCAGAAAACTGAGATCTTCGGTGACTTGGTCGCAGTAGTCCTTGAGCGTCTGGTTCTCTTGCACCAGTTGCTTCTTTTGACGCGACTTCAACATCGCCGCGTCCAGTTCCGTCTTCTCGAACGGCTTCGTCAGGTAATCATGTGCACCGAGGCGAATCGCCTCCACCACCGTGCCCACCTCGTTTAAACAGGACAGCATGATTACGTTGAGGCTGCGGTCCAAGTGCATTAATTCCTGCAGCGTCTCGAGACCGCCCATTTCCGGCATCAGCACATCCAGGATGATGAAGTCCGGTCTTTCGCCGGTGGCGATTTTGTCGATCGCTTCCTTCCCGCTGCCCACCGTCTCGACGGCGAAGCCGTCCACCTCTAACAAGGTCTGGAGGTACTTCCGTATGCTGGGCTCATCGTCTACTACGAGAATCTTTTCCTTTACTGCCATCTCGCTCTCCCTTTACCCCTGAACTTCAGTTCTGATCCATCGGCAACAAGAACGCGAAGGAACTTCCGCCGTGTGCAACGCTCTCGACCCAGATCTTTCCGCGATGCGCTTGAATCAGCCTCTTGGCGATTGCCAGGCCAAGGCCCATCCCGGAAGTGTTCTTGTCGACGCGCATGAACTCTTCAAATATTTCTTGGTGATGCTCCGGCGCGATGCCAGGGCCGGAATCGGTTACGCTCACTTCGACGCTGTTGGGGCGCGGCAAGCGGAACCTCCGGCGCTCCTCCACCGGCGCGATATGCGCAACACGCCGTTCCCAGAAGTGCGGCCGCGCGCGCAGCGACACCGTTCCGTTGCTCGGCGTGTGTTTTAACGCGTTGTCCAGAAGGTTCGAAACGACCTGCTGCACTTTCTGATAATCAAATTTGAACGCCGGTATCGACGGATCGAGATGGCTCTCCAGCTTGACACCCTTCCGCTGATACGCCTCCGACCACCGGCTTCCGATCTCGGCAACGCAGTCGCGAAGATCGTTTTCGCGCAACTGCAAAACCAGCTTCCCGCTTTCCAATGCCGAGTAGTTCAGGAACATCGAGACAAGCCGCACCAGCCTCTCGCAACTTTCTTTCGATTCTTCCAGAATATCGCGCTGTTTCTCGGTGAGCTTTCCGAGCGATCCGGTCAGAAGCAAATCGTAATAACCCTTGATCACCGCGAGGGGAGTTTTTAATTCGTGCGCTGCGGAGGCGAGAAACACCGTCTTCTGCCGGTTTACTTCCTGTAATTTCAAATATGCGGCCAGCAGGTTGCGATAGGTGATTTCACGCTCCTGCAACAATTCCTGCACCGTGGGTTGAGCTCCCTCCCCTCCGGTGCTATCCGTTTCCATTTCAATTGCCAGCCAGTCCGATTGCGGAATCCAGTTCAAACGGGCTCGGCAAGGACGGCCGCCCAGTGTCGCCTCTAATGCGATGTTCTTCTCGCCCTGTTCACTACGCACGAACATGTCGCTCGGTTCTACTTTGAATAGCTCTCTGAGGAGATTCGGCGGATTCTCGATATCCATACCCACCGACGAGAAATATTTCTTGGCCCGCTCATTTAGGATTAACGTCTGGCCTTCGCGGTTCGCAACAATGAAGCCGCGATCCAGCCGATCCAACAGATTACGTACATGTTCAACGGAAACGCTGGCGCTGTCCTTCTGAATGCCGCTGGGTGTGGATAATATTGTTCCCATAGAAATTGAAAAATTATGGCAATTATTTTCCTATTGGTACGTCGTTCATCCTTTCAAACCACCATCGGGCTGTCAATGGCAAAAGCGTTCCATTTGCTCATTTCGGGAAAACCTGTGGGTAATGTTCCTTGAAAAGTGCCACCTTTTGGTGCAGCGGTTCCGACGCTCCGCCATTAAGCGCTTTTCTTTCAGTTTTTTAGATTGAGTTTGCTGCAGAGCAACTGGCATTTTACCTGCTTGTACTGTACTAGTGCCGGAGTACTATGAATTCGGACCTCAAACTGAATCGTTCGGTTGGTAGCCCCAATCTTGAACCCGTGTACTCGCGCAACGCTTCCCGGATTCGGCTCCAGGTCCCTGTGTTTCTCCGCGGCACCGATGCCGCAGGTGTGGATTTCATCGAGCTCACGCGCACATTGAATATCAGCGCTCGCGGGGCGTGCATAACTTGTTCTCATCATCTGCGTGTTAATCAAATTGTTCACCTGACCATTCCCGCCCCTGCACCCGCCTCTTCCAGTATGGTCCCGAGCGAGACTCCCCCAATCACCGCAAAAGTCCGGCGCCAGCAGGACCTGGGAGATTTGCGAGTCTTTGGATTGGAATTCCTCCGCCCACTTGAGTAAATCTCTGCCACTTCCTGGAAATGTGACCGGTAATCGGCTATCCCTGGTCCGATTTGGCCATGCCCTCCCACTCGCTTATCTGCCCGGTTTGTAATAAGATGCCGCCGTCCCGGAGCCTTTCTCCTCGGGCAGAGCGGTCCCTGAGTGGCACTAGGCTTGCACCTTCTTTTTACAGCCATCTGATGTAGTGCCGCCCCATACCCCGCGGGGAGGCAGATTGTAGGGAAAACCCAGCCATGCCCAACGGAGCCTCGGCGGCCCCGCGTTTGCTATTCGAAGACGCCTATCTCGAGCTACTTGCTGACACGCTCGAGCAGATGGATATTCCTGCGCGCAGCCAGTTTCTCCAACGCTATTTTCAGACCACCACCCATCTCGACCTCCGCGAGAGTCAGTGTTTGCAGCTCTGGGAAGAAATGCTCACGCGCCGCAAAGAAATGTCCGAAAGGTTGGCGCGTTCTGTGTCGCTCAAGACTGTCCTGATGGATGTGCTTTCTTCCGCAGGCCTTGTCCGCGTTCCTGTAATTCTCGAATACGAGCAGTACAAGAAACTTCAATTGAGCGCGGTCACAGATCCGCTGACCGGCCTCTACAACCGCCGTCTGTTCGCGGAATCCTTCGAAAAGGAACTGAACCGCGCACGCCGTTACGGGCTTCCCCTCAGCATTGTCATGCTCGATCTTCATCGCTTCAAGGAAGTCAACGACCAGTACGGCCATCCTCGTGGCGACGATGTCTTGCGAGCAGTAGCCTCCACGCTGCAAAAAGCATTGCGAACTTCCGACTCCGCATTCCGTATCGGCGG
>Ga0335080_10003143_pt1 | contig 16656 bp, 14 predicted proteins | sample Lox_Sample_34_FD_206720 | JGI IMG/M metagenome (GOLD analysis project Ga0335080, IMG submission 206720) | Soil microbial communities from Loxahatchee National Wildlife Refuge, Florida, United States - Lox_Sample_3.4 | ecosystem: Environmental > Terrestrial > Soil > Wetlands | place: USA...
GCCGAGCCCCAGTGCGACAAAAACCAGAGCGCGCAGCGAGCCTTCAAATCGCGACGCAATACGGCTGCATCTGGCCACGCCCGAATCGGCTGGCCTGCTTCCGGCAGCCACCCTGGGCCGGAATAAAGAAATCGGCGGGAAGTTATTCACTGAAAACGCTCGGTGTTTTCTCAACCATACCACCCAGGCGGCGATGAAAAAAGCGGGCAGGACCTTGCGATGTAGGGTGGGCGTCAGCTTTCGGCCAGAAACTCGTATTCGTCGATCACGGCGGCGACGGCCAGCTTGTTCGTCGGGTCTCCGCCCTCCACGCGCACCACGTGGCCCTTGCAGCGCACGCGAATCGCTTCCGTCAGCGTGATTTCGGGCGGAAGAGTCAGCGTGAAATCGATTCCCGCCCCGGCTTGAATGCCGGAATCGATGTAAAAGCAGATTCCGCGGGCGCTCACGTCGCGAGTCTGCGCGGCGTGCTCCTCGACGGGCTCGCCGTAGGTGACGCTCACCGGCAAACGCAACGGAAACCGTCGCGTGGCTCGTTTGTCTTTCCCCTGCATCTGATCCTGTCGCGCCTGGGTTTCGGCCATTGGGCCTCCGGAACTGCCTAAGCATGGCGATTCGTCAGCGGGCTGTCAAGTCGGCTAAGCGGCTGTTAGCGTTTAGAATGAATAGGTGGTTTTCGTTCTCGACAACTACGATTCGTTCACTTACAACCTCGTTCAGTACATCGGCGAACTGGGAGCGCAGGTCGAGGTGCGGCGCAACGACGAAGTTACCATTGGCGAAATCGAAGCGCTGCGCCCCGAACGCATCGTAGTTTCTCCCGGACCTTGCACCCCTCAGGATGCCGGCATCAGCATCGAACTGATTCGCCACTTTGCCGGCAAGCTCCCTCTGCTGGGAGTGTGCCTCGGACATCAGGCAATGGGCGCGGCCTTCGGCGGAGAAGTCGTGCGCGCCAGGAACCTGATGCACGGAAAAACCAGCGCCGTCCAGCACGATGGGCGGACAATTTTTCGTGGCGTCGATTCTCCGATGACTGCGACTCGCTATCATTCCCTGATCGTGCGCGAGGAAAATTTGCCGCGCGATCTTGAAGTCAGCGCCTGGACTCGCGAGCAGGACGGCACACGCGTCATCATGGGTTTGCGCCACCGGAAGTTCCCGATCGAGGGCGTGCAGTTTCATCCCGAGAGCGTGCTGACCAGCGCCGGGAAACAGATGGTAGGAAATTTCCTGGAACTTTAGCCAATGTTGGCCGCCTTCCTGAGCCAATACCATGACTGAACCTCACTATCTCGCCATCTGGGAATTTCACGTCAAGACGGAATGCGCTTCTGAGTTCGAGCGAGTCTATGGCTCGCACGGTCCATGGGCGCAGCTTTTTCGCCGGAGTCCCGAGTATCTCGGCACTGAGCTTGTCCGCGACTTGAGCCGCGCGGGAAGGTATTTAACAATGGATCGCTGGACTTCGCATGAGGCTCTGGGGCACTTCAAACGGCAGTTTGCGGAGGAATACGCTGCTCTAGACAAAGAATGCGAGCGGATGACGCAAGCGGAGGCCATGATTGGAGACTTTGAGTTGACCGCTCCATGACTTTGGCTCGGTTGCTCCGCTATTCCATCCCCGAGCGCGCCATCTCAACCGCCCGGATCACCGCCCGCGACTTGTTTTCCGTCTCTCTAAACTCGCTTTCGGGCTCGGAGTCGGCGACGATCCCCGCTCCCGCCTGAAGGTGCGCATTCTTTCCCTTCATCAGCAGCGTTCGGATCGCAATGCAGGAATCCAGGTTGCCGGCGAAGTCGGCATAGAGAACCGAGCCTCCGTAAACTCCGCGGCGGGCCGGCTCCAACTCTTCGATGATTTGCATGGCCCGGACCTTCGGCGCGCCGCTCAGCGTGCCCGCGGGAAAGCACGCGGCGAAGGCGTCCAGCGCATCGAGTTCGGGACGCAGCCGGCCTTCGAGCGCGGAGACGATGTGCATTACATGCGAGTAGCGCTCCACATACATAAGGTCGCGGACTATTACCGATCCATATTCGCTGACCCGGCCCAGATCGTTGCGCCCTAAGTCGACCAACATCACGTGCTCGGCCCGCTCTTTTTCGTCGGCGAGCATTTTCTGTTCCAGCGCCGCGTCTTCCCCTTCGTTATTGCCGCGCGGGTGCGTGCCGGCGATGGGGCGGTATTCGAGTTTGCGCCCGGCGACCCGCACCAGCATTTCAGGGGACGAGCCCAGCACGTGCAGGGGCGCGGCATTCCTCGTCTTCTTCGTTCCCTTTCCTCCCTCTCGCCTCCCGTTTGATCCACCGCCAAAGCGGAGGAAGTACATGTAAGGCGAAGGATTCACCGTCCGCAGCGCGCGATACAGATCGAAGGGCTCGACCGAGGGGTCGAAATCCCAGCGCTGCGAGAGTACGACCTGGAATATGTCTCCGGCGGCGATGTATTCCTTGGCGCGGCGAACGCTCTCTAGGAACCTTGCCCTGGGCGTTCGCGCGCGTACCTTCAGCTTTGACTTGGCCGCAGGCTTGGGCCAGTGCGAGGGCTTCCAACCCGAAGCCAGTTTGCGCTCGATCTGCGCGATCGCGCGCACCGCGCCGTCGTAGGCGCTGCGCAGCGCGCCTTTAGACGCACAACTCGAAACATCGGCCGAGGCCACAATGTGAATCTGGTGGCGGAGATGATCGAAAGCCAGGACGCGATCGAAAAACATGAGAATGCAGTCCGGGACGCCCAGGTCGTCTTCCGCTTGAGGACGATTGTGCGAGCCGATGTCTTCGAGCTGGCGCACGATGTCGTAGGCGCAATAGCCGACTGCTCCCGCGGTAAAAGGCGGCAGGCCTTCGACCTGCGCGGGCCGGTGCTGGTGGAGAAGTTCTTTGATTACCTCGAACACGCTGGCGGTTCGGGTTTCAATCTTTGGAATAAGCGCTGGTTTCTTCTCGGCGCCGCGTTTCCTTCGAGGTAAGCCCGCCGAATCGCGCTGAATTGTGATCTGATCGCCGCGCGACTCGAGCCGCAGAAATGGTCGAACGCCGAGAAACGTGTAACGGCCGATTTTTTCTCCGCCTTCCACAGACTCGAGCAGGAAGGCATAGGGCTCGCCGGCAGCGACCGCCAGAAACGCGGACACCGGCGTGAGCAGGTCAGCGGAGATCGACTTCGCCACCGGCACGAGCGTGGAATCGCGGGCCAGGCGCGCAAACTCGTGATAGTCCGGACGGATCATGAGGATGAGACGCCGCGTCTCGGCATCCGATCATTATATGGAACGCCATTCGATCCTGAGGCGCTCGGCTGCCAGACACGCTGGCGCAGACAGACCCAACGCTCAACGCCGCCCGCGCCGACTTGCGCTTGCTTCGCCTCAGGGGCATCACTATACTTGCAGTTTCGTCTGTCCGAGTGGGGAGGCGGCCAACCTGCGCCAGCCGGCGCGTGAAACGCAATCAATACCGGAGATTTCTTATGACGACGACCATTGACCTGGCACAGGAAACAAATCCATGGATGGCGCAAGCTGCGCGCTTCGACCTTGCAGCGCGCAAATTGAATCTCGATGACGGACTCTGGCGGGTCCTGCGGACTCCGAGCCGCGAGATTACGGTTCACATCCCGGTGCAGATGGATGATGGTCATCTCGAAGTGTTTACCGGCTACCGCGTTCAGCATTCCATAGCTCGCGGTCCAGCCAAGGGCGGAATTCGCTACGCCCCCGACGTCAATCTGGATGAGGTGCGCGCTCTGGCGAGTTGGATGACCTGGAAGTGCGCGGTGGTAAACATTCCCTTCGGCGGCGCAAAGGGCGGGATCATCTGTGATCCCCACAAGATGTCGATGGGCGAACTGGAGCGGATGACCCGGCGTTATACCGCCGAGCTTTTCGAATTCATCGGACCTGAAAAGGACGTGCCCGCCCCCGACGTGAACACCAACGAGCAGATCATGGCGTGGATGATGGATACCTATTCCATGCACGCCCGCCAGACCGTGACGGCCGTAGTTACCGGCAAGCCGATCAACATCGGCGGCTCGCGCGGGCGGCGCGAGGCCACCGGCCGTGGCGTTCTCATGGTCTGCGATCAGGCCGTCAAAAAGCTGCGCTTGAATCGCGATGAGACGCGGGTCATCGTGCAGGGCTTCGGCAACGTGGGTTCGAACGCCGCTCGCCTGATGGCGGAGGCGGGCTACAAGATCATCGGAATTCTCGAGGTGGGTGGCGGACTCCACAACCCGAAAGGCATCGATCTCGAGGCGTTGTGGGAGTTCCGCCAGCGCAATGGGACGATTCACGGATTCCCCGGCGCCGGGAAGTACGACAGCAACGATCTGATCCTCGAAGATTGCGACATCCTCATTCCCGCCGCGACCGAAAACGTCATTACCAGCCGGAATGCGGATCGCGTAAAGTGCAAGGTTTTGGCGGAGGGCGCCAACGGCCCCACCACGGCCGCCGCCGACGATATTCTTGCCGACAAGAAAGTCTTCGTGATTCCCGACATTTTGGCCAATGCCGGCGGCGTCACAACCTCTTACTTCGAGTGGGTACAGGACCGGCAGGGCTATTTCTGGAAGGAATCGGTGGTCAACGAACACCTTGCCGACATCATGGTGACGGCCTTTGCCGACGTCGTACGCTATGCCGAAACGCATGGCGTCAACAACCGTATCGCCGCTTACATGCTGGCGATTGACCGCGTCGCTTACACCATTCGTCAGCGCGGAATCTACGCCTAAGCGCTTCTTCGGGCCTCCGGCTGGAGGCCCTTTTTCTTTTGCACGTGATTAATCTGGAACGGCAAATCAACCTCGGGAGCAATCGACACAATGTCAAAAAACTGCATTGCGAAAATTCTCGTCGCCATACTCGCCTTCACCCTCGCTGGAGGAATGGTCTTCGCGCAAGCCGGAGCCAAGCCCGCTTCGAAGGACACAACCGCCGCCGCCAAGGCGGAACTGCTCGACATCAACTCGGCCACCAAAGATCAGCTTGAGGCCCTGCCGGGAATCGGATCAGCCTATTCGCAGAAGATCATCGACGGACGTCCCTACTCGCGGAAGGACCAGCTCGCCTCGAAGAAGATCATCCCCCAGGCCACTTACGACAAGATCAAGGACAAGATCATCGCGAAACAAAAGAAGTAGTAGCCGCCAGGACCTTACCCGCCGAAAGCACAAAAAAGGGCCGCAGAGATCGCGCCTGATTTCTGCGGCTCGCTTCTTTCCGGCTCGCACAGGTCTATGGCAGCAGGCCGAATACTCCTACTCCGGTCTGCGTCCCGACGTAAACCTTTCCGTTGGCAATCATCGGCGTGATGTATTTGTTGCCGTTTCCAAAGTGGTCGCGGCCGTTGGCGGCCTGATTCGAGTTATAGAGCTCGACCCCCAAATTGCCCGCATTGTAGGCATGCAGAACCGCCGGAGAAGTATTCTCCGCCGCCCAGAGAATCATGTTCTTCTTCGTGTTGCCTGAGATGCTCGGCGTTGCCCCCGGATATCCGAACGAGTTGGCGCTCTGCGACTGCGGCGTCGAATTAAGCTTCGCGCTCGAGTTGAACGGGAAAGCTTTGATTCTGTCGCCCGAGGATCCGTAATAGATCGTGCCCAGCCCGAATGCGGGCGACGAAAACACCGAGCCCGCCAGTGCCCCCGTCAACTCCTGATAAATCTGACTGTTGTTACTCGGGTTGAACTTCCCCATGTTCGTGCGATCGGCAATATAAATGTTCTTGTCCTTGCCCGCTCCCACCACTAACTGGTGTACCCCACCGCTGGAATCTTTGATATTGGGCACGACCATCGCTCCACCCGAGCCCAGGTCTTCATCCGAATTCGACTCCGAAACCGTGTTGTACATGTTGAAGTAGTCGGCCACCACCATTTTCTTCTTCTTCGTCGAAACCTTGATGATGCCGTTCCCGTAGTCGCCCTTGACCGGGAAGCCGTTCGGGTCGAGCGTGGTGTCAAATGTGCCATTGGCGTCGTCGAAGTAGATATTTCCGCCCGAGTCCGCGGCCAAGCCCGCGCCTGCGGCCCAGATCGCGCCCTCGTTGCCGTTCGGCGTTACGTTGAGCACCGACTTTTGCGCGAGAGTCTGCTCGTCATACGCAATCAGCCAGCCGGTATAAGGCCGGATGTCGCAGTGCGAACCCCATGCCGTATAAATGGTGTGATTGAGCAGCAGCAGGCCGGAGCGCTCCTTGTACTGCGCGGGATCGAAGATTACAAACCCGCCCTGGCTGTTGTCCCCGGTGCCCGGAAATTGGGCGGCGATATCGACCGGGCTGCCGGATTGTTCGCCACCCGTCGTCACATCGAGCGCGTGCAGCCGCTGATGGTGGTTGCCTTTCGAGTCCAGGCTCATCGCGATCAGATACATCGTGCCGTGTGGACCAGACGACATGTCGATCCCTGGGGTCGAAGTGATTCCGATCTTCGGGGTCACCTGCCCACAGTTGCGGCTGTCGGACGCGCTTTCATTGGCTTCCAGGGTAGTGACCTGCCACAGCAGACCGCCGTTGTCGGCGTCGAAGGCGTAGACAGTGGCGTTTTCGCTTTCCACAAAAACGACATTGTGCGCTCCGCCGTTTACGGTCAGATTGGGAACGTAGAGAGGCTCCGCGTCAACCAGCCCGTCCGTGGGGAGAACAAAGAGCTTGCCGAACGTATTTACATTCACGTTCTTCAGTGTGAGCGTAGTTTCACTCGGGTTCCTGCCCGTTCGCTCGTTGTCATTGTGCCAGGTGAGCACTCCTTTAAACGCCGGCGCCGCGTTGGCGACGGTTTCGAAACGGGAGACGAGGAGGAAAACAACGATGAAAAGGGAAAGGGCGGCAAACAGCAGCGCGGGGAGGGTTCGCTTCATAAAGACCTCGGGTCGAAGCCGCTAAAGGCTTCGAGAGCTGGATTTTGAAACGAAGACGCGCTCAACGATTCTACCCTAGAAATATCGCCAATGGCACGCCACAGCACGCGGAAGTGCCGGTCTGGCGCAGGATTGCGGCCGGCTCATCGTGGCGTCGTCATCCCACCGGCAGCGTGAAATAAAACACTGAGCCATGTCCAAGCTGGCTGGTCAAGCCCAGCCGGCCGCCGTGGGCTTCGACGATCGATTTGCAGATCGCCAGGCCCATGCCGGTGCCATGAACCTGCACGCGCTGGTTGCGTCCGCGGTAAAACTTTTCGAATACCAGCGATTGCTCGAAATCGTCAATGCCCGGGCCGCGGTCCGCGATGCTGATGGTGAGCATGCCCGGCTTGTTCGTGACCGAGTCGCGCGCCTCCCCGGTGATCCGAATGGGCGCGCCGCCCGGCGAATACTTGGCGGCATTTTCCAGCAGGTGAACTAGAACCTCTTTGATGTGCGCGGAATCCATGCGCGCCGGCGGAAGGTCGTCGGGGATGCGGACATCGACCGGGTGCTGCGCCAGCAGTTGCTTCAGTTCGTCGAGCGCCTCATGCACGGTCGGAAGGATCGGCGCGGTGGTAAAGGTGAATTCGACCTTGTTCGCGTCAAGCTGCGCCATTTCCGCAGCCTCCCCGATGAGCCGATTGAGGCGGTCGCTTTCTTCGTTAATGATGGTCAGCAGTTCGTGCGCCTGGGCCGGCGAGTACGTCGAGGTACCGAGCAATGAAGTAACGGACGCTTTGATGGCGGTCAGAGGCGTGCGAAACTCGTGCGTCACCGAGTCGAGCAGAACGGAACGAAGTTGTTCACTTTCGCGCGAGGCCTCGGCGCGGCTTAGCTTTTCAAACGCGCTCGCGCGCTCGATCGCGATGGCAACGAGGCTGCCGATCGCTTCCAGCGTTTGCCGCGAGAGCCGCGAGCCCGAGACTCCCATGCTGCCAACCACTCGGACTCCAACCCGCAGCGGCATGAACGCCAGTTGGCTGGCGCTGTCGATGCGCGGCTCTCCGCGCAGCGCGACAATCTGCAGATCGCGCGACTCCAGACCGTCGATGGCGGGGCCGGAGCGGTAAACGTCGGCACGGCTGGAGAGCGAAATCGCCGCCGAGCGGACTCCAAAGGAGTCCACGATGTACCGCGGGATCAGGTTGAGCAGCTCGGCGGCATTTTCGCTTGAAAGCAGCAGTTGACTGAAGGCATACAGGCGCTCGAGTTCCTGGCGGCGTTCGACGGCCGTGCGCTGTCCCCGTTGGGCGCGTGCCGACAGTTCGCTGCCCGCAACCGCCGTCGCGAGGAAGGCAAACAGTGCGATCCAGTTTTGCGGGTCCGCGATCGTGAACGTGCCCGTGGGAGGAAGAAAATAATAGTTGAAAGACAAGGTGGCGATAATCGCCAGGAGAACGGCCTGCCGAATGCCGTAGAAGGCGGAGATGCCCAGTACTCCCAGCAGGAACAACAAGGCGACCGTAGTCGAGTTGAGGTGAAGAAAGCGGAAACCCACCAACGTTACGGCGGCGATCCAAAATGCCGCAATCAGATATCCGCTGACGGATCGGGCGGCAGGTTTCACGTGGAGATTGTAATCGAGTAACCAGCGGCGAGCCACGCGACCGGCTCCGCGTCCCGGGCAAACATCGAGACCGGCCGGGCGCTGCGCTCCGAACAATCGACAAAGACTCGCGTCTCGACGACAATATTCGCAATCGCATTCGCCATGACCAAAACTCCCGAACAGTGGCTTGAGGAAGCGACGCCCGCCCCCAGGAAGATTGGCGTCTTCAAGCTTTTTCTCGGTTACGCTCCCGGCGTCGGCAAAACGCACACCATGCTCACGGAAGCGATACGGCGCAAAAGCCGCGGCGAGGATGTTGTCATCGGCGTGATCGAAACCCACGGGCGAAAGGCCGTCGGCGAGCTGGTTACCCAGCTCGAACTCGTGCCCCGCAAGGCAATCGAGTACAAGGGCGCCCAGTTTGAAGAAATGGATGTCGATGCCATTCTGGCCCGCAAACCGCGGGTTGCGCTGGTGGACGAACTCGCGCACACCAACATCGAAGGCAGCAAGCACCGCAAGCGCTACGAAGATGTCTTCGAACTGCTGGACGCAGGCATCGACGTGCTTTCCACCCTGAACATTCAGCACCTCGAGAGCGTTACCCCAACCGTACAGGGCGTCACCGGAATCCAGGTGCGCGAAACCGTACCCGACTGGGTGCTCCAGCGCGTGAATGAAGTGGTGATGATCGATCTGACGCCCGAGGCGCTCCAGAACCGGATGCGCCGCGGCGATGTCTATCCTCAGGAGCGCGTTGGGCGCGCGCTCGAGAATTTCTTCCGCGAGACGAATCTCATCGCGTTGCGCGAACTGGCTCTCCGGCAGGTGGCGCAGGCCGTCGACCATACCCTTGAGCAGCGCCGCGAGGTCCTCGAAAAAGACCGGACTGCGGTGGCGATTCGCGAGCGCATCGCGGTTTGCGTCAGTTCCAACCCGGCCGCGCAGTATCTCATCGCCCGCGGGGCGCGTATGTCGCAGGCGATGAACGCGGAACTCTTTGTCGTCTATACCGACCTCGGCCAGGATAACAGCGAGGAGAACCAGCGCACGCTCAATGCGAACATTCGTTTCGCCGAAAACGTTGGGGCGGCAATCGTGCGGCTGCAGGGGAGAAACGTGGCGCAGGCGGTTGCCGAATTCGTCAACGAAAAGCACATTACGCAGGTCGTGTTTGGGCGCTCGGCCACTCGTGGATGGAAACGGTACTTTTATCTTTCGGCGATCCACCAGTTCCTCCGCGATGCTCCGGCAGTCGACGTTCACATCGTGACCCAGGAACCAAGCTGAGCCGGTGATGTCGGAACACAAACACATTCTCGTGGTCGATGACGAATCGCAGATCACCCGCGTCCTGCGCACCTCCCTGTCGAGCCACGGCTATGACATTCGCGCCGCGAATGACGGCGAAACCGCTCTCGAGATCATGAAGGACTGGAAGCCCGATCTCGTCATTACCGACTTGGCCATGCCCAACATGGACGGTCTGGAATTGTGCCGCCGGCTGCGTACCCAGACCCAGGTCCCGATCATCGTGCTCTCGGTGCGCGGCGAGGAGCGAACCAAGGTCAAGGCGCTCGATGCCGGCGCCGACGACTATGTCACCAAGCCATTCGGCATGGAAGAGCTGCTCGCTCGCGTTCGGGCCAATCTGCGGAGGGAGCGGGCGGATGATTCCGGCTCGGCGCCCATCAAACTAGGTGACTTCAGGATCGATCCCGGAGCGCGTACCGTCTCTGTCAAGGATCGGGCAGTCCATCTCACCCCCAAGGAGTTTGAGCTCCTCACCTACCTCGCCCGTCACCCGGGTAAGGTCATCACACATCGCGCCTTGCTGGCCGCAGTCTGGGGAGGCCAGAGCACGGAGCAAGTGGAATATCTTCGCGTCTTCGTAGGCCAACTCCGGAAAAAACTTGAGTCGTCGCCCGATTCTCCCCGCTACATCATCACCGACCCGTGGGTCGGCTATCGCTTCGAACCGGGCGCTTAGCCTTCTCCCGCCCTGTTTGTCTTGCACTTAAATTCCTTACGACTTTTTTATTTTCGATTTACGCACACTTTACGCGTAGTCAATTCAAATGTTCTGGATGCCGGTGAACGTGGAACCGGCCGAACGGGACCAAGCTTATGTCGATTGAAGAAGTATCTGCGGAACGATTTGCGCAACTGTTTCATCACTACCATCAGGTGCTCGGGGAAAACTCGGGAAATGCGGCGCACATGCGCACCTGCGACGCCTGGGCCAATGTGCCTTTGGCTGAGAAGAACAGAATGATCGCCGCGACCCGGCTCGCCCTCCTCGAAGTCGAGGTGATTCCTACCGAGCGCGAAAATAGGCGATATTTTGCGAAGCCCGGCGAAGCCGAGTGGGGTTGCTGAGCCCTCGTTACAACGTCCGTAGCCAAAGGGTAGATAGAGAAGCGATTCCCTCTTTATGACTTCTTTAGGAATTCTTTACCGCTCTTTTACGGGTATGCCTGTTTAATCACTCTGGCGCCTCGCCCCCCTACAGACACTGATGATCTACATGTTGCTAACCGTGTGCGCGCTTTGCGAATTCTTCCTCCTCCAGTTCCTGATCGTCCTGGTGAAGGAAGGCCGAAACGCAAGCCGCGAGCGGGAGATGGTGCTGAGCGGCTGGAAATCGGTAACAGAAAGTGAAGAACTATTTCCTATGACGATGGAATCAAGAGGCAGGAAGTCGAAGCGTAAGGCATCATCCGGTGTGAAAACCTCTGCGTTTGTGCTCATCGCTGTTATCACCTTCGCTTTGGAGCTGACGGCTCCGCTGCGCGCTCAGCAACCGAGTGCAGCCGCGCCCGCCGCGCCGGCGATTTCCCCCGACGTTGCCAGACAGATCGAAGCCCTGACCAGGCGTGTCGAACAACTGGAGCGGCAATTGAGGGAACACGAAGCCTACGCGCAACCGAACACGGTGGTGCACTCCGCGAAGGCGACTGCGGCGGTTCAGACGCTGGTTGCGCCCGCCCCGGCTGCGCTTCCGCCGCAGGAGCAGTCTTCGTCCGCCGAACCTGCCCAAGCCGCAACAATCGCGCCCTTTTCCGAGTCGGATTGGACCTGGCTGAACGGCAATCCGCGCACGAAGGACGCGCCTTTCGACTCCAGGTTCTTCACGCCCGAGATCCGCAGCGACGTCGCCTACCATTACGACTGGAACCATCCCAAGGACGACACGATTGGCGGTTCGAGCGAGGTCTTTCGCTCGAATGAAGTAAGTCTCACGCACCTCGGGGTCGGTGGAGATTTTCACTACGACCATGTTCGTGCGCGCGTCTTTACTCAATTAGGTTTGTATTCCACCGCCACCCCGCGCAACGATGCCAGCTACTCGCGCGGCCAATGGCAACTCGATAACGCTTATCGCTATCTGAATGAAGCATACGGCGGTTATCACATTGACGCCCTGCATGGCATCAACGTAGACGCCGGAATCTTTCTTTCCTATGTAGGCTTATTCAGCTTCTATCAGTTCGATAACTGGGCTTACCAGCCGTCCTATGTGTCATCGAACACGCCGTGGTTTTTCACGGGCATGCGCATCCAGATCTTCCCCACCGCCAAGTTGAAGATTGAACCCTGGATTATTAACGGATGGCAATCCTACGCGAGACCCAATGGCCGGCTGGGGTTTGGCGGCCAGATTCTATGGCGTCCAACCCCATGGATGTCGATTATCGCCAATAATTACGGCGCTGGCGCTGACGCAGTCGGAATCCCCAATCGCACTCGCTATCACACCGACGACAGTATCCAGATCAAGTATTACGACCACCCCGAGCGCTTCCTCGACAAGATGGCCTTCAGCCTAACCGGCGACGCCGGCTGCGAGGAAGGTGGAGGCGTGGCCTGCACCGGTAATAAGAAGGACACGAACGGCAATATCGTCGCGTACAAGCAAAGCTTCCTCGGTTTCATGCTGTACAACCGTTGGTGGTTCCATAAAGATCGCTACGGCTTCACGCTTGGCGGAGGCCAGATCAACAACCCCGGCCGGTATCTCGTATTGCTGCCACCGATTAACGGCGCCACCGCAACTTCGGGTACTCCTTACTTCACCGAGAATCCTGGCGATCAATTCAAGGCCTGGGACATGTCTGCAACCTACGACTACATGCCCAGCCAGTACATCACATTTCGTTGGGAGTACAACCACCGCCACGCGAATGTGCCGTACTTCAACGGGCCTGGCGGCCTTACTCCTCCCGGAGGAAACCAGGGCGCTCCCGGCTCCGTCGTACTAGACTGGTCGCCGGATTTACGAGACACCGAAAATCGCGGCACGATGGCGATCCTGGTCAAGTTCTGAGCCTGGGTTGTCTAGCAGGCTGAGGAGGAAGCGAGGACGAAGTGAGGAGGACGTTCGGAATGCAACCATTACCACAGAAGCGTTACCGGCGGAAGCATCACCATGCAAGCATCACCGTGGAGGAGCGGCCCTTCAGGGCCGCGGGAGTCGTTTTGAATCGACTGGGGCTTTAGCCCCTGTCCGCTCTTCGCGCCGGAATGATTTTTCCCCAACCTGCTAGAGCATGGTTCAACCATGCCAATAAGTTAGTAACTGGAGGCTGCTGTGCAAGACCTCATTTACGTCGTAATCACCATCGCGTTTTTCGCGCTGTCGCTGGCGTACGTACGCTTTTGCGACCGCATTCACTGAAGGATGCTTTATGAACACTGAATCGATCGTCATGCTCATCGTGAGCGCGGCTTTGATGGTCTACCTGCTCTACGCCCTGCTCAGGCCGGAGAAATTCTGATGACTGCCAATGGTTGGTTCCAGATCTTGCTTTTCCTCGCCATCATTCTGGCGATCACCAAGCCGCTCGGCGTGTACATGGCCAAGGTGTTCAGCGGAGAGAAGACATTCTTCGATCCCCTGGCGCGCCCGCTCGAGCGCCTTCTCTATCGCGTCACCGGTGTCGATGAAAAGCACGAGATGCGCTGGACGGAGTACGCCTTCGCTATGCTGCTCTTCAGCGTCGTGTCGATGCTCGTGCTTTACGTGATGCAACGCATACAGGGCTATCTGCCCTTCAACCCGCAGAAGTTCGGTGCGGTCAGCCCCGCACATGTCGCCTTCAACACTGCTGCATCGTTCACCACGAATACGAACTGGCAGACGTATTCCGGCGAGAACACCATGAGCTATTTCACGCAGATGGCAGGACTCGCCTTCCACAACTTCGTCTCCGCCGCCACCGGCATCGCGCTCGCCATCGCGTTTATTCGCGGCATTGCCCGCCGCCAGATGCAGACCATCGGCAACTTTTGGGTGGACCTGGTCCGCGGCTGTGTATGGATCCTCTTGCCCGTCTCGATCGTCGGCGCGCTCATATTGGTCTCGCAGGGCGTGGTCCAGAACCTGAAGCCGTATGACAACGCCAGGCTCATCGAGCCAATGCAAATCCAAAAAGTCGGCACGGATGGCAAGCCCATGGTCGACGCCCAAGGCAAGCCGGTCATGGACACCGTCACCGGCCAGACCATCGCGCAAGGCCCGGTGGCGTCCCAGGAGATCATCAAGGAATTCGGCACGAACGGCGGCGGATTCTTCAATGCCAACAGCGCGCATCCATTCGAAAATCCCACCCCCTTCACCAACCTGTTCGAACTGGTGATGATCTTCGCCATTGGCGCTGGGCTTACTTATACGCTCGGCCGCATGACCGGTTCCCCGCGTCACGGCTGGGCAGTCTGGGCGGCCATGGCAATTCTTTTTCTTGCCGGCGTAACGGTCGCCTATTCGGCGGAGGCTCGCGGCAACCCTCTCCTGGCCAACACCGACCAGCGGCCCACCGCCCTTCAGTCCGGCGGCAACATGGAGGGCAAGGAAGTCCGCTTTGGTATCGCCAACTCGGCCCTCTTCGCCACCGTCACCACCGATGCCAGTTGCGGCGCCATCAACGGCTGGCACGATTCGTACACGCCGCTGGGCGGCATGGTCCCGCTGGTAAACATCATGCTCAGCGAGGTGATCTTCGGCGGCGTCGGCGCGGGCATGTACGGCATGTTGATCTACATCGTGCTCGCAGTATTCATCGCAGGCCTGATGGTAGGCCGTACGCCCGAATATCTCGGAAAAAAGATCGAGGCCTACGACGTCAAGATGGCCATGCTGGTGACACTCGTCTTCCCTCTGGTGATCCTCTGCTTCACCGGCATCTCTACCGTCAACAGCTTTGGCGCCTCCAGCATCTCGAACCCCGGTCCGCACGGCCTCAGCGAAATCCTCTACGCCTTCGTCTCCGGAGCCGGCAACAACGGCTCGGCCTTCGGCGGGCTGACAGCGAATACGCTTTGGTATGACGTGACGATCGGGCTCACCATGCTGGCTGGCCGCTTCCTCATGATCATCCCCATGCTCGCCATCGCCGGCAATCTCGCGGGCAAAAAGTATGTTCCGCCCTCCCTTGGCACATTCCCCGTGACGACTCCCTTGTTCACCGTGCTCCTGATCGGCGTCATCCTGATCGTCGGCGCACTCACTTTCTTCCCCGCGCTCAGCTTAGGCCCGATTCTTGAACACCTGCTCATGGTGGCTGGCAAGACATTTTAAAAGGATTTTCGATGGCAACGACAATGGAACCCAAAGAAATCACCACGCCGAAGGTAGTGCTGCTAGGCCAATCTCCACGCAGGCACTCGGGCAAGAAAGCGATCTGGGAGTGGAAGATCATCCGCCAGGCGCTCATCGATTGCATCTTGAAGCTGAACCCGCGCAAGATGATGGGCAATCCCGTCATGTTCGTGGTCGAGGTCGGCAGCGTCATTACCACCGCATTGCTGTTCAAGGGCGGACCGGACTTCAAGTTCAACCTGCAGATCACGCTCTGGCTCTGGTTCACCGTGCTCTTTGCCAACTTCGCCGAAGCCATGGCCGAAGGCCGCGGCAAAGCACAGGCCGACACTCTGCGCAAGGCGCGCTCGGAAACGATTGCCAACCGGATCGGGTTGAGCGGCGCGGTCGAGCAGTGCCCAGGCTCAAAGCTGCGCACTGGCGATCACGTCTACGTCTCGGCTGGTGAACTCATTCCTTCCGACGGCGACATCGTCGAGGGCGTCGCCTCCGTCGACGAGTCGGCCATCACCGGCGAGTCGGCTCCGGTCATCCGCGAAGCCGGCGGCGATCGCTCAGCCGTCACCGGCGGCACTCGCGTCCTGTCCGACAAAATTAGAATTAAGATCACGTCCAATCCCGGCGAGACCTTCCTCGATCGCATGATCGCCCTCGTCGAAGGAGCCGAGCGCCAGAAAACTCCCAATGAAATCGCGCTCAACATCCTCCTCGCCGGACTCACCATCATCTTCCTGCTGGCAGTAGTCACGCTGCAGCCGTTTGCCATCTACTCCGGCTCTCCTCAAACCGTATTCGTGCTCGTTTCGCTGCTCGTCTGCCTCATTCCTACCACCATCGGCGGCCTCCTCTCCGCCATCGGCATCGCGGGCATGGATCGCCTCGTCCAGCACAACGTGCTCGCCATGTCCGGACGCGCCGTCGAGGCCGCCGGCGACGTCAACACGCTTCTCCTCGATAAAACCGGCACCATCACTCTCGGCAATCGCCAGGCCGCCGAATTCATTCCCGCTCCCGGCATCACCGAAGCCGAGATGGCCGACGCCGCGCAACTCTCCTCCCTCGCCGACGAAACCCCCGAAGGCCGTTCCATCGTCGTCCTCGCCAAAGAGCGTTACGGCTTGCGTGGCCGCGAACTGTCTTCTCACGAAGCCGTCTTCGTCCCCTTCACCGCCCAAACTCGCATGTCCGGCGTGAACCTCGATGGCCGCGAGATTCGCAAAGGCGCGGTCGATGCCATCACAAAATACCTCAACCAGTTCGGCACATCTCTCCCCCGCGAAATCCAGTCGAGTGTCGAGCAAATCTCGCGCTCCGGCGGCACGCCCCTCGTGGTCGCCGAAAATCAGCGCGCCCTCGGCGTCATTTATCTGAAAGACATCGTCAAGGGCGGCATGATCGAGCGCTTCAAACAACTGCGCGCCATGGGCATCAAGACCGTGATGATCACTGGAGACAATCCGCTCACCGCCGCCGCCATCGCGCGCGAAGCCGGAGTCGACGACTTCCTCGCCGAAGCCACTCCAAAAGACAAGATGGACCTTATCCGCCGCGAGCAGGCCGATGGCAAGCTCGTAGCCATGACCGGCGACGGCACCAAT
>Ga0335080_10003144_pt1 | contig 16656 bp, 14 predicted proteins | sample Lox_Sample_34_FD_206720 | JGI IMG/M metagenome (GOLD analysis project Ga0335080, IMG submission 206720) | Soil microbial communities from Loxahatchee National Wildlife Refuge, Florida, United States - Lox_Sample_3.4 | ecosystem: Environmental > Terrestrial > Soil > Wetlands | place: USA...
TTGTCCTCTTATGTCCACCAACACGCTCGCGCAAGCGGCCTCGCCTTATCTGCGGTCGGCGATGCACCAGCCCATTCATTGGTATGAGTGGGGCGAGGAAGCTTTCGCTACGGCGCAGCGCGAGAAGAAGCCCATTCTGCTGGACATCGGCGCGGTGTGGTGCCACTGGTGTCACGTGATGGACCACGAGTCCTACGACGATCCCGAGGTAGCGCGCATCGTCAACGAGAGCTTCATCGCGGTGAAGGTGGACCGCGACGAGCGTCCTGACATCGACAGCCGCTACCAGGCCGCGGTCTCCGCGCTCAGCGGGCAAGGCGGCTGGCCGCTCACGGCGTTTCTCACGCCCGACGGCAAACCGTTTTACGGTGGCACCTACTTCCCGCCCGATGACCGCCTCGGGCGTCCCGGCTTCAAGCGCGTGCTGCAGGCCATCGCCGGCGCCTTCCGCGAGAAGCACGGCGAAGTCCGCCAGCAGGCGGACATGGTGATGAACGCGCTCTCGCAAGCAGAGGCTTTCACCGGGCGCTCGGCGGCGCTCTCATCCACGATTGCCGCCGGCATCATTAGCTCCGCCTTGCGGCTGTTCGACGCGGAGCACGGCGGCTTCGGCACCGCGCCCAAGTTTCCGCACCCGGCGATTCTCGACCTCATCATCGATCGCTACGCGCGCACCGGGGAATCGCACCTCAAGACGGTCATCGAGACCACGCTCACGCGCATGGCGGGCGGCGGCGTCTACGACCAGCTTGCCGGCGGCTTCCACCGCTACTCGGTGGACGAGCGCTGGGTGGTGCCGCACTTCGAAAAAATGTCCTATGACAACTCGGAGCTGCTGAAGAACTACGTGCACGGCTTTCAGGCCCTCGGGGAGCCGTTCTTCGCCGAGGTCGCCCGCGACGTCATCCGCTGGATGGATGAAGTGCTCAGCGACCGCGAGCGCGGCGGCTTCTACGCCTCGCAGGATGCCGACATCGGCATGGAAGACGACGGCGACTACTTCACCTGGACGCTCGGCGAAGCCCGCGCCGTGCTCAGCGAAGACGAGCTGAAAGTCGCCGGCTATTACTACGACATCGGCGAAATCGGCGAAATGCACCACAACCCGGAGAAGAACGTGCTGCACGTGCGGGCGACGCTCGAAGAGATCGCCGTTCGCGTGGGAACCCCGGCCGAACGCGTGCGCACTCTTCTCGAGTCAGCCAGGCAAAAGCTGCTGGCCGCGCGGCTGAAGCGCCAGACGCCCTACGTCGATAAAACTGTCTATGTGAACTGGAACGCGCTGTGCGTTTCCGCCTATCTCGACGCCGCGCGCGTGCTCTGGCTCGAGGAGGCGCGGCATTTCGCGCTGCGCTCGCTCGATCGCATCCTGGCGGAGGCGTGGAAGCCCGAGTCCGGGCTGAAGCACGTCGTCGCCTATTCCGATCCGCAGGTAAAGCATCGCGACGTGCCTGGCCTGCTCGACGATTACGCCTTCGCGACGATTGCCTGCCTCGACGCCTACGAAGCCACGGCGGCGCTCAGCTACTTCAATTTCGCACGGCGCATCGGCGATGTCATGATCGAGCGGTTCTACGACAAAGATGGCGGTGGTTTCTTCGACGTCGAAAACCACTCCTCAGCGCCCGAGATCGGCGCGCTTTCCGCGCGGCGCAAGCCCTTCCAGGATTCCCCCACGCCGGCCGGCAACTCCGCGGCGGCCATCGCGCTGCTGCGCCTGCACGCCTACACTCACGATGAGAGCTATCGCGAGAAGGCGCAGCGCACACTGGAGGTCTTTGCCGGCATGGCCGAGCAGTACGGGCTCTTCGCCGGAACGTACGGCATCGCAGCGTCGCTCTTCACCACCCCGCACACCCAGGTGGTGATCGTCGGCAGCGATGAGGCAGCCGATAAACTTCAGGCCGCCGCGCTCGCCCCCTTTGCCTTGGGCAAAGCGGTGGTGCGGATTCCCGGAGAAAACGAAGCTCTTCCGCAGAACCTGCCGCCGGCACTGGCGGAAACCATTCCCCAGGTGCCCGAGGTAAAGTCCGGCAAGGCGGTTGCGGTGGTCTGCTCCGACTTTGCCTGCCAGCCGCCAGTCAGCGATCCGCAAGAGCTGGCGGCCAGGCTGCGCCGTCCTGTCTCGTCTTAATCACCCACATCTGCCAAAGGGCGCCAGATGTGGGGCACCTTAGGTTCCAGTTTTCTTGAGTTAAGCAGTTTTTTCCCAGCGCTGGAGCAGGCTGGTTCGATGCTTCGCACGATCCCCGCCAGAAATGATCTGTCTCTTGAGGTAACGAATGGTAAGAGGGCGGTCGTCGATGGTGACGGTCCCGTGTGCAGGACAGTTATAAGTAATGGCCCGCTGGTGGAACCAGGGTTCGGCGTCGATTCGCAGCGCCCAAGCAGAGCAGGTGCACTCACCGTTCATGTGACCCCCACAGATAGATCTGGATTCGCTCTCCACCGCTCGGCGGGAAAACTCGCCGCCACGGCGTCGATCATATGAACCTGAATTTACCACCCTTGGATGTCGCCTTTTTCCTCAATAGCTTACAAACCTGTGGATATCGCAGTGCCACAATGGCTAGCCTTGGATTGCGAAGACTCCCACAAGAAAGAGACAGTACCGAGGCAAGCCGAAGGCAAAGCCCGCAAGAGCTGAACCAGCCAGGTTGCTGTTCCTCAGTTCTCAGCCATAAATATGGTATCAATCAAGAGTTGCGGCCTCAGCTCTGGTGAATATAGGCGCGCATCATGCGCACTTCTTCGTCTTTCTCGGTGAGGTCGCGCAGCAGGATGTCGCGCAGGGAGACGATGCCTTTCAGCTTCTTGCCGTCCACAATCGGCAGATGGCGAAAACCATGCTGTCGCATCAGCAGCATGCAGTGCTCGATGTTGTCGCGGATGTCGACGGTGAAAGGATGGGCCGTCATCACATCGGCGACGCGCGTCTTGGCCGGGTCGAGGCCTTCGGCGACCACTTTGGTCATGATGTCGCGCTCGGAGAAGATGCCCACCAGTTCGCCTTCGCGCAGCACCGGCACCGCGCCGATGTTGTTCGTGGCCATGTGCTGCGATGCCTCGATCACAGTCTGCTCGGCGGTGACGGTGTGGGCAACATGGTCCTTGACCAAGTCATAGATTGTCCCCATCGGGACACCTCCTGGCCTTGCCGGCGCGGGCTTTGCCCACCCGGAACACAGATGACAAAAACTGCAGTCAGGCAGCCTCGCGACCCGAGGCCGCTCCCCACGGCAGGGGGGACATCATACTACTTGTCGAGGTCAAAGCTGTCGAGCACGCGGCTCTCGGAGTCCAGCAGCATCACCCAGCGGTGGTAGACCACCCGCTCCAGGTCTCCGGGCAGCGGCGCCAGGCGTTGCTCGCACACATCGGGCAGCGGACGAACGCGCTTTTCCAACCCCGGCGGCAGGACCTGGCCGGGTTGCAAGCGCTGGTCCTGCGTCTCTCGGCGGCTGGTCAGCTCAGGGGCGAACTCGGAGCCGTGCTCGGAAAAGCAGTTGCGAATCAGCCGCTGATCGCGCAGGCTGAAGCGCGACATAGCCGGATCGCCGGGCTCGGAGCGAAGATCGCCGCGGCCGCCGCCAATCTCGGGCGCTGGAGCACTCGGAGGCGGGGGCGGCGCCGGTGGTCCTGGCGGAGGTGGAGCGCTGGCCTGCGGCGTCGCTGCAGGCGGAGGATCCGCCGATACCACGAACGCCAGCAGAGCTTCGGACTCGATGGTCGCATCTTTCTTTCCGCTGGCCGCGGCCACGCCGGTTCCGGCGCCTGCCCCGACAACCGTGCCCACGGCAGCTCCCTTGCCTCCGCCGGCGATGGCGCCAATCACCGCGCCCAGAGCGGCGCCGCCGCCAATTTTCGTGGCGTTGCTCTTGGTGTGCGACTCGCCGCGCAGCGTGTACGGTTCGACGCGCACCGGCGTGGTGCGTCCGTTGTAGCTGATCTGCGTGATCTCGAGGGCCAGCACGCCGGGATCGCTGAGCCGGCCGGAAGCGTGCGCCTCGGTCACGCGTCCCGCTACATCCGCGCCCTTGGGATACATCTCCCGCCCCTCGATTACCAGCGGCTCGGTCAGCGTGGCGTGAAATATGTCTCCCACCTGGACCTTCTCGCTGGTCAGGCTTTCGACAATCCGCACTTCGATCGTCGTGCCCGCCGGTATGTAGTTTCTACGATCGTGCTGATACTCGTCCGCAGACGCGGCTGCGCACAAAACCATCGCCAATAGGATGACGTTTACCGCTGACCGCTTCATGACTTCCTCTCCCTGCTGCAACTTGAAACTGGCTTGATTGAGGACTAGAAGGCGCGTGCCCGAATCGTACCCCGCTTCCAATCCATGCACAAGGTCGCTGTTCGCCACCGCTGTTTGCCACCGAGGCACTGAGACACAGAGTTTGGGTTATTGAGAGAGACTTTCCTCTGAGCCTCTGTGGCTAAGGCTACCCCATAAACACGAAGTATGAGCACGTCCACAACCGCGTGGGAATGCTGCCCCGCGGACGCGCCGTCACAATAACGTTGTAGTCATCGGTCACGTTGAGATGGTCGAGGATCGGCTCGCCGGCTTGCGGCTCAACCAGGGCGAGATAGCGCAGAAATTCGTAGATATCGTCGGCGCCGCTGTAACCCGGCGCGGCGAACGAAAGCTCAGTCGGTTCCTCGGCAAAATGCCAGCTCAGGGACGCGGCCAGCGCCACCGCCTTCTCGTAGGCTGCTCCCGACACCGCGCCTGGCGCCGGATTATCGAACACAATGCGCAGCTTGCGCTCGTCCTCGCGCGTGAACTCGCGCACCATCAGCGACATCGCTTTGGCCGACGCCTTCCAGTCCACGTGCCGCGCCGAATCCTCCGGCATGTGCTCGCGGATGCGGTAGAGATCGTGCCCGCGGCCGCGCATGAAGGCCTCGAACTCGCCGGTGATCATGGGCAGAATTTCGAACATCTCGTCCGGCGGCTCGATCGAGGGGTACACGATGATCTCGCGCGCGAGCGCAATCCTCCGCGTCTTCACCAGGAAGGAAAACGGAAAACGCGTAGCGATGCCGAAGCCCTCCTGCTGGTAGCGCCCGCGGTGCTCGAAGCGCAACTCAACGTCGGCTGTGGCGGCCGTACGCGCGGCAATGTAGGGAAAATAAACCGGCGCTGAGAAGATTGCCGGGGGGGCAGCAGTTTCGCGCCCGGCGCGCAATTGCAGGTCCGGCATGTGGAACCACTGCTGCTCGGGTGGCGCGCTGAGCGGCAGACCAAAGTTCGCGCGCTCCCAGCGCCAGCGCTTGCCCGCGGCTTTCGCCCGCGGCGGGACCACGCTCACGGAGAACGACGGCGCCCGCCGCCGGCGATTGTGCAGCGTCAACCGAGCCAGCGAGGTCGAACCCGCGAAGACGTGCGCCGGCACGGAGACTTCCAGTTCCAGCCCGCGCAGCACGCCTGCCGACGCCACGCCGGAAACCACAATCGCCGCGAGCATCGCCGAAACCACGATGAACAGCAGATTGTTGCCGCTGGTGAGCGCCGCTACGCCGATCACCAGCACGAAGACGGAGTAGACCAGCCCTTCACGCGTTACGTCGTAATCGAGCGCGTCGCGCACCCGCGGCACCGCCACCCGCCGCGCCAGATAAGGCACGGTGGTCACCGCAACCAGGCCGGCAAGAATCAGCGCCAGCGAAGCAAAGATCGCAGTTTCGAGCAGGTTCCCGGACTCCCGCGTGACCGTAGAGAAGAGCGCCGCCGCGAACGCCAGCGCCAGCCCCGCAAGCGCGAGGAAGAAACGGAGCCACGCTCCGCGCTCGATGCCGAAGCGGCCCGCCGAACTCCGGCTTGCCGGGACTTTTACTGTACCTGCCACCTACCCCCCTTACGTCACAACTAAATGAAATCAGCATCTTACGCAGGCAATAATATACTTGACGCACATATTGTCGTGGGTCGTGCTGTTGCTTGCCGTGACAGGGCTAGGGTTGTTGTTTGGCATGGTCAACGTCGTTCCCGTGCTCGCAAGCGCCCCACTCGCTTGTCGGTTTACCGGACACGTGGAAGAAGCAAACGGTCGTCCAATGCGGACGATCCCAGACATCGTCATAACGGATGATTGCCTGAAGGAACAATCCAGATTTGTTCGCAGTGTAGTCAGCTATATCCTGCGCATTAATACGTCTTTTATCGAGAGTAAAAGAGAAGTTCGTGGCACCCGGTGCCAGTATTCCACGGCTGTGTGTGTGGGTGGACTCCACGATGCTGGTATAAGAAAACCAATTTGGCGAAGGGGTAGGTTCCTTCTGGGTCACGATGATGACGCCTTGAGGAATGACTCCAAGGGCAGGAGTTTTGCCCGTATTGATTTCCGCAATCGTGATTTCCGGCTCATTGCCAGATACGCTCAGGTCTTTGTCCATCTTAAATTCGCCCGTCACGACCCATGGCCTCTGATCGAGACGGCTCTGTTCGATAGTTTGGTCAAGCGCATCTCTATTCTGTGTCAGGGTGGCCGCGAGAGCATTTTTGTTGGCGACATTGGCAGCTTCGGATGCCTTGGCCATTCGCTCGAGACGTTTAACAGCTTCTTCGGTCTGAACCTTTACCCCCCCTCTGTGTACGATGCGAATTGATTGGCAGCCTCGGCGTTTTGGTCCGCTGCGTCAGAAATTTCGTTGGCTGCGTCTACTGATCTTGCGCAGCCTCAGCGATTTCTTCCGTGTGACTAGCTTGCTGGCTCGCAGCGACGGCCAAGTTGTGAGTATCAACGCTACCGGAGGCAATTTCACGGAGTGTCCAACCGGCGAATATCGTGTAGAAGAAAGTAGAGACAGCGATCACGAAGGTAAACACAAGCTGCCAGCGGTCATGCGGTTTCGCATCCGGGAAATGCTTATGCATGAACCGCTGAAATCTCGATTGTTTTGGGGAATTGCCTGCTTTTGTCTCGGCGTGGCGATCAGCTTGCCCTCTATTTTCTACGTCATCGCCTCTTTCATGTTTGGCGTCCGGCCTGGGTACGATCGGTATCTCTTGTGGTCGTCCATTGGCATCGTTGTTGCTTTTGTCTGCACTCATTTTGGACTCCACTTGCTGCTCTCTTAAGGCGCAAGCTATAGAAAGCATGAAACATCCGGGCGGCCCTGGGGGCGGATTCTACTTCTGGATTTTCGATGACACGCTCCAGACCGCCCAGCGTGAAATGAGCCTCATTGTCTTCAGGAACTGGTCATCTAGCGAAGGCCGCTGGCTCCCCTAGTGGTACGACCCATGCGGCGCCCTTCCCCACCGAATAGGCGTAACATTATAAGTAGCACGCCTTGTTTCTATGGCTACTTTGAAGCAGATTTTAGATCAGCAAGTCCGCGAGGCAGCGCCGGAGTTGGTCGAACCGCTCGACCGCAACCGCCTGCGCTGCTACTCCTGCGGACATCAATGCCCCATTCCCGAGGGCCAGGCCGGCGTCTGCAAGGTCCGCTATAACCAGGGTGGAAAGCTCTATGTGCCCTGGGGATACGTGGGCGGCGTGCAGTGCGACCCCATCGAGAAGAAGCCGTTTTTCCACGTACATCCTGGCGCGCTGGCCTACAGCTTCGGCATGCTGGGATGCGACCTGCACTGCTCCTACTGCCAGAACTGGGTCACGTCGCAGGCGTTGCGCGATCCTGATGCCGTCTCGCCGCCGCTCGCGGTCAAGCCGGAAGCGCTGGTCGGAGAAGCGCTGAACCTGGGCGCGCGCGTGCTGGTGAGCACCTATAACGAGCCGCTGATCACCAGCGAGTGGGCGGTCGCAATCTTCAAAGAAGCCAAAGCCGCCGGCCTCGAGACTGCGTTCGTCTCCAACGGCAACGGCACGCCGCAGGTGCTCGAATACCTGCGCCCATGGATCGACTTCTACAAAGTTGACCTGAAGAGCTTCGACAACCGCCACTACCGCCAGCTCGGCGGGCGCATCGCGCCGATTCTGGAGACCATCCGCAGCCTGCACGAAATGGGCATCTGGGTGGAGATCGTGACCTTGCTCATCCCCGGTTTCAACGACTCCGAAGATGAGCTGAAGCGGGCGGCAGAGTTCCTGGCTGGCGTCTCACTCGATATTCCCTGGCACGTCACCGCCTTCCACCAGGATTACAAGATGACCGACCCGGAAGACACGCCGCCGGAGACGCTGCTGCGCGCCAAGGCCATCGGGCACGAGGCCGGGCTGCGTTTTATCTACGCCGGAAATTTGCCCGGGCAAGTCGGCAACGCGGAGAGCACATACTGCCCGCACTGCCACACGCTGCTGGTCGAGCGCTACGGCTACTTCATCCGCGGATACCACATCACCAGCGATGGCGCCTGTCCGAAATGCAAGCAGTCGATTCCCGGATGCTGGGACACGAAGTTCCAGGGCCAGATCACGTCACGCCCCTTTTCGCCACGCTTCCACGCCCGCGCGCCGCTGATCTCTTTATCCTGAAACCTTCGTTACCTAAGATGTTGTCAGGTGCCCTGCAACACGAGGAAACAAACAGCCCGATTTGGTGTTTACACATCTAAGAGTACAAAAGGCAATTCAAGAGATGTGGATTGGCAGGCATGGGACGTCTGCCATGAGAAAGAGAGAAAACACTGTGAGGAATATTGTGCGTCCGCGCTCAGAATTTCTTATCGCGATCATGCTGGTGCTAGTCGCCGCGTTCGCGCTCGAAGCCGCGGCTCAGGAGTACACGCCGCCGCCACCGCCGCCTCCGCCCGGTCCCAACCAGGTTGCGCCCGCGCCGCCGCCACCGCCGGGGCCGCCGCTCTCCGCAAGCCAGATGGATCATCTAGTGTCCAGAGTTGCGCTCTATCCCGACCCCCTGCTGGCGCAGGTGCTGGCCGCCGCCAGCTACTCAGACCAGATACCCGAGGCTGCCGCGTGGGCCAATCAGCATGCGTACGAAAAAAGTGACCGGCTGGCGGAAGAAATCCGCGAGGACAACCTGCAGTGGAACCCCGCGGTCATCGCGCTGCTGCCATTCCCCTCGGTGCTCAACATGATGGCGCAGGATCCGGCCTGGACACAGGAACTGGGGAACGCCGTGCTGATGGACAGGCCCGGGGTGATGGAGGCAGTTCAGCGCCTGCGCCGGGAGGCGTACCAATACCACTATCTGACCACGAACCCGTACGAGACCGTGGTTGATTCCGGCGGCTATCTGGAAGTTTTGCCGGTCAATCCGGCTTACATTTACGTTCCCGCGTACGACCCGTTGCTCGTCTTTGCGCCTCCGCGGCCGGGGTTCTTTGTTGGCGGCGCTCTTCGCTTCGGTCCCGCGATTGTCATCGGGCCGGCTTTTGCGCCGTGGGGATGGGCGCATCCTTACTTCGGATGGCGCGAGCACGCGATCTTCTTTGATCACACTCCCTGGGTGCGCGGCTGGGCCAATCGCGGCTACTACTATCACCCCTACGCGCGCCCGTGGACGCCGCGGCCCGGACCGCGCGTGGAGCACCACGAGTTCAGGCATCGCTAAAACAACGGCGGTTTTCGCTGAGGCTGCCGGACCGGAAAACATGATTCAGTCCGGTAGCCTTGCGAACCTTCCCGCCATTACATGTGCTTGATGAGGTGGGCGACCTTTTTACCCGCCTCTTCCGTGTAGTGCACCGTGACCTTCTCGCCCTTTTTGGCCGTGTATTCGGTTCCCTTCACCACTCCGTGCTCGGTATCGACGGCAGCATCCTTGGCGAGGTGGTAGGTCTCCTCGGAACCATCTTCGGTCTTTACCGTAACCGTGCGGCCCGCCTTGTCCAGGCCCATCACCGTGCCCTTGCCCACCTTCACCGTATCTTTTCCAATGTCATCGACCGCGGTCGCCGTCTTCTCCCCCGCCTCGCCGGTGTAGTGGACAACAACGTGTGTTCCCTCCTTGCCCGCAAGGTAGCTATCGACGGCACCGGTCTTGACGGCCGTGGCTGCATGCACGGCGGTCTTCCCCGTGAACTTGAAGACCTCTTCTGTGCCGTCGGCGGTCTTTACGGCAATCTTCTTTCCCGCCGAATCCACCTTCGTCACCACCCCTTCGGTGGCATGTTCCAGGGCCAGGGCGGGCGGAACAACGATCAACGCAATCAGCAACGACCTGAGCGCAAATTTCGCCATGGTTAGTCGCTCCTTTTTTTGTTTTGTGCGAATCAGCCCCGATGTTCGATGCAAGGCTGCAGCGGAAGACGCACGAATGTCGACTCGCCGTTAGCCGCGCTGGTCTGCCACCCGGGCGCGATAGCGATGCCAGATGAACAGCACCAACGCCAGAGCCAGGATCACGATAATCAGATTTACGCGCCCCATCACGTGTACCAGCGTGTCCCACTGGCTACCAAAAAAGTAGCCCGCCAGCGAAATGGCCGTCACCCACAACGAAGCTCCAAGAAAATTAAAGAGCACGAATTGGCGCCACGGCATGCACAACACACCGGCCAGCGGCCCGGCGATTACACGCATTCCGAAGATGAAGCGAGCGAAAAAAATGGCGATATGCCCGTGCCGCTCGAACAGTCGCTCGCCGCGGCGGATGGTGTGGTCGCCGATGCGAAAGATGTGCTGATAGCGTTCGAGCAGCGGCCGCCCTCCGCGCCGCCCGATGAAGTAGCCCAGATTGTCGCCCAGCGTGCAGGCGGCAATTCCAAACAGGATCAGATATGGCAGATGTAGTTCGCCCTCATCATAGGCGAGAAAGCTGGCGAAGAGCAGCACCGTTTCCCCGGGCACGGGCACGCCGGCGTTCTCCAGCAGCAATACCGCCGGCACCGTCCAGTAGCCCCACCGCCGGAAGTGATCAGCGAGAAGCTCGTACCACCACGATCCCATGCGTCTCCCGGGCAGCCTTATATGCCACGCACCTAGTTAGACTACATGCCGAAGGGGCGTGCTCCAAGCGGCTGCGCAGGCAACCACATGCTAGCCCCGGCCGTCCAATTGTTAGACATCGCCTCTGTCGCTTCTGTTAAAACCTGGGGGGAGCTTCGGCTCCCCCGTTTTTTGCCAAGTTTCAAGGCTTTCGCAGGGGTTCGCAAGAATCTCCATTTATTCGTAGGCGCCTTCCAAAATCAGTAGACCCGCCTCGTAAGTCTCGCTATAATTCTGTAACTCCGAGGAGCCGATAGGGTTAGTTGACCTTGCCGAACACTGTGCTGGAACCGGAGTTGCAGCGGGGGCGTAAGTCCGCAGATAAAGCGCGGATTCGTCGCGTGCAGCAACCGCTCATGAAGCGAGAGGTCCAGATCCGCTTTGCGGCCGTTTTGCTGGGGTTCCTCACCCTGACGGCAGTTATCTTTGCGGTGCTGAACTTCCGCAAAGAAGTCCAGTTTCAGATCCCGAGCGACGGCGTCTGGTGGGTGGAGCACGAAGGCTGGCTGCGCGCGCAGCGCGTGCTGTCCAGCGGCCCGGGAGAAAAAGCGGGCATTAAGCAGGGTGATGAGTTGGTTGCCATTAACAACCAAACCATCAACACCGCCGCTCAATTGATGCAACGCACCTTTCGCGTGGGCGTGTGGACCAGCGCTACCTATTCCCTGGTGCGCGATGAAGTTCCGCTGAACGTCCAGATCATCCTGGTTCCTGCGGACAAGTCGCTCTACCTCGGACTGCGGCTCATCGCGCTGATCTACCTTGGAATCGGGTTGTATGTTCTCCTGCGCCGTTGGAGTGCGCCCAAGTCGACTCACTTCTACGTGTTCTGCCTGGTCTCCTTCATTTTCTACTCGTTTCATTACGTCGGAAACTGGAGTGCCTTCGACCAAACCATCTATTGGGCCAACGCCGTCGCCTGGCTGCTGCAGCCGGCACTGTTTTTGCACTTTGCGCTGACCTTCCCGGAGCCGAAGGAGTTTGTCCGCAGGCATCGCTCGCTGGTGCCTCTGGTTTATCTTCCTGGGCTGCTGCTGATGGCTTTGCACGTGTGGGTTATCTGGACGCGCGCCGCCACCGAAGTGCTGAACTGGAACCTGAACCGGTTGGAGATGTTCTACTTGGCTGCGCTATTTGCCGCCTCGGCGATGGTTTTCTGGAACACCTACCGGCGCGCGCACACTCCCATTCTGCGCCAACAGCTAAAGTGGGTAACTCGCGGCACTATTCTGGCAATCACACCGTTCACTCTCTTCTACGTCATCCCCTTTCTCTTCGGCGCGCTGCCCAGCGGCGTGATGACAGTGTCTGCCTTCTCGCTGGTTTTTCTGCCGCTCACGTTTGGCTACGCCATCGTGCGCTACCGCCTGATGGACGTTGACCTCATCTTCAAGCGCGGCATGGCATACACGCTGGCCGCGGCCGCGGTCCTCGGGCTTTATTTCGGCGCGGTGGGCGTAGCGGCGGAAATCGTGCACACGCGCATGCCGGGCGCTGGTCCCGCCGGGCTCGTTGTGGCGATGATCGTAGCCGCGCTCCTGTTCGAGCCCATGAAGAACTGGATCCAGGAGCGCCTCGACCGCGTTTTCTATCGCAAGCGTTACGACTACCGGCGCACGCTGATCGATTTTGGCCGCGACCTCAGCTCCGAAACCGATCTGGAGAAGATGCTCAGCTCGGTGATCGACCGCCTCTCGCGCACGCTGCTGGTGGACCGTATTGCGGTCTTTCTGGGCAGCCCCGACCTGCCGGAGCAGATCACGCTGGCGCAGTCTTTCGGCATCTCTGATACCAAGGCGCTCGACCTGACTTTCCTCGCGCGCCGTCCGTTTCAGGCCGGACACTTGTTTTACGAGAACACTCACCAGGCTTTGCACGAATCGCCAGCGGCCCAGCAGACCATCGCCCGCCTCGACCTTAACTATTACATTCCCTGCACGGTGCAGCACCGCATCATCGCCGTGCTCGGGTTGGGCAAAACGATAGAGGGTGATTTCCTTTCCAGTGAAGACGTCGAACTGCTGGAGACCATGGCGGGCTACATCGGCATCGCCATTCAGAATGCGCGCCTCTACGCTTCGCTCGAGCAGAAGGTGCTGGAGTATGAGCGGCTGAAGGACTTCAACGAGAACATCGTCGAATCGATCAATGTGGGCGTGCTGGCGGTCGATCTGGAAGATCGCATCGAATCCTGGAACTCGCAGATGGAAGTGATGTACGCCAAGCCGCGCGCGCAGGTACTGGGCCGCCCGCTCAGCGAGGTTTTTCCTGCATCGTTCGTCGAGAACTTTTACCGCGTGCGGCAGACCTCCGGCATTCACAATCTCTACAAATTCCGCCTGGAAACTCCCACGGGCGAGACCCGCGTGACCAACATCGCTATCGCACCACTGGTAACCCGCCGCTTCCACGTGATCGGGCGGCTCATCATCCTGGACGACATCACCGAGCGCGTTGCTCTAGAAGCGCAGCTCTCGCAAGCGGACAAAATGTCCTCCATCGGCCTGCTGGCCGCTGGCGTGGCGCACGAGGTCAACACGCCGCTAGCGGTCATCTCCTCCTACGCGCAGATGCTCGCCAAGCAACTCACCGGCGACGAAAAAAAATCGGCGCTCATGGAGAAAATCACTCGCCAGACCTTTCGCGCCTCCGAGATCGTCAACAATCTGCTGAACTTTTCCCGTACCAGTGGCGCCGAGTTCGGTGAGATCGATGTGAACAAGATCATCCACGACACACTCACGCTCCTCGAGCACCAGTTCAAGACGGCGCGCATAGACGTGAAGCAGGAATTCGCCGCCGGCCTGCCGCCGATCCAGGGCAACGCCGGCCGTCTGCAACAGGTTTTCCTTAACCTTTTTCTTAATGCCAAGGATGCCATGCCCAGCGGCGGCCGTCTGCTAGTTGCGACTGCCAACGGCAACGGCGTCAACGTTACTGTCTCGGATACGGGCTCGGGCATTGCCGCCGAGCACATCAACCGCATCTACGATCCGTTCTTCACCACCAAGAACGCGCCGCGCGAAGGCCAGAGCCGCGGCACCGGCCTGGGCTTGTCGGTAACCTATGGCATCATCCAGGAGCACGCCGGCAAGATTCGTGTGGAGAGCCAGCCCGGCAGCGGGACCACCTTCCACTTGGAATTTCCGCGGGTGAGGAAGGCGGTGTCGGCATGAGACAAAATCGGGTTTCCATTCGTAACGCAATGAGGGACTTCTAATGGCTCATTCCGCAGTCTTACAACGCGCACCGATCAATCCGGAGCCCGCATCCGCCGCCTCGATCCTTATCGTGGACGACGAAACCGAGATTCGCGAATCGCTGCAAACTCTTCTCGAGTTCGAAGGCTACCGCGTTGACACCGCCGAAAACGGCGAAGACGGCCTGGCCCGCATCGCCAGCCAGCCTTACGACTTAGTCCTACTTGATCTGGCATTGCCCGGGCGCAACGGCATGGAAGTGCTGGCCGACATACGCGAGCGCGATCCGGAGCTTTCCGTCATCATGATCACCGCCTACGGCACGGTCGAAAACGCGGTAAACGCTATGCAGTCCGGCGCGACCAACTTCATTCAGAAGCCGTGGGACAACGAGAAGCTGCTCGCCGACGTGCGCGCCGCCGTCGCCCGCCGCCGCGTCGAGGAAGAAAACCTCCAGCTCAAGCGCGCCCTCAAACAGCGCTACAACTTCGAAAACATCGTGGGCAAGAGCGAGCCCATGCTGCGCATTCTGGACCTCGTGGGCCAGGTGGCGCCCAGCCGGTCTACCGTTCTCATCCAGGGCGAGAGCGGCACCGGAAAAGAACTCATTGCAAAAGCCATCCACATGAACTCGCCGCGCAAAGACCGGCCCTTCGTGCCCGTGAACGCCGGCTCCATGCCCGCCGATCTGCTCGAATCCACGCTCTTCGGCCACGTCAAAGGAGCATTCACTAGCGCGGTCGCGTCGAAGAAAGGACTGTTTGAAGTCGCCGATCGGGGCACGCTTTTCCTCGACGAAATCGGCACCATGGGCCTCGACACGCAGGCCAAAATCCTGCGCGTGCTGCAGGACCGCAAGTTCATGCACCTGGGCGGCGTTCACGAAGTACAGGTGGACGTGCGCGTCATCGCCGCTACCAACGTCGATCTCAAGAAGATGGTGCAGGCAGGCCGCTTCCGCGAAGACCTCTTCTATCGCCTCAACGTCATCAGCCTGGAGCTGCCGCCGCTGCGCCATCGCCGCGAAGACGTCCCGCGCCTGGTCGAGCACTTCCTCGAGCGTTTCTGCACCGAGAATGGCCAGGCCCCGAAGCACGTCTCCACCGACGCCATGCGCGCCCTGATGGACTATGACTGGCCGGGCAACGTGCGCGAGCTTGAAAACGTGGTCGAGCGTGCCGTGGTGCTTTCGGCCAGCCCGATGATCGGCAGCGACCTGTTGCCCGCCAGCGTGACCGGCCGCGACGCCTTCGCCGGCGTGGTCGAAGCCGGCCCCGATAGCAGCTTGTTCGACATTGTGGAAGACTGTGAGCGGCGCATCATCGTCAGTATGCTGGAGCGCTGCCACTGGAACCAGACGGAAGCCGCCGAGCGATTCCACATCCCCCTCTCCACCCTCAACCAAAAAATCAAGCGTCTCAACATCGAAATCAAGCGCAAGAACGGAAAGTAAGAAGGGCAGACGCCCCTCCAAGCCCGGTACATCACGACACCTACCTTGCCAGGTTTGCCAAGTGTGGTTAAGGGAACGTGTCCGCTTTCAGCGGTAGACTTCCCTACGGTGGCCGACGCGGAGAACGAGCACGATGAGGCAATCATCTTCGATCTTACAGATCGGCTGGTAGTCGCCGACGCGATATTTGCAGAAGTCCCCGAATCGCGAACCGTGCAGGGCCTGTCCGATGGCAGGTGGATCCTCCAGCTTCGCGACGCGTTGATGAAGGAAGCGCAGGGTACGTTGCGGTGCTGGGCGTCGAGCTTGTTCAGTTCCTGGTCAGCTTCCTCGGAAAGTTCAACGTTCCACGCCATGACGTTTTCGTTGCGTCTTCAGCGGGATGGGCAAGATATACGTCCTCAATCTCTTCCAGATGCTGCAGAAGCGCCTCGCGTACATAGTAGGTGTTGGTGCGCCCTGTACGGCGGGCCAGCTTTTCCAGCCGTTTTTCGATTGATTGCGGAAGCCGGATGGCTAACATCACATTCCTCGCTGTCAGACATTTATGGCGGGCTGGGTCGCCAACCGGGCGATGCCCGGCCCAAAACCAGTGCTTCCCGATAGCGAACAAAAATAGTGCTCGCGGTCGCTGCGCGCTTGCATCAGAAATCCCCAATTCTGCCCACAATAAAAGGGCTGCTGACGCGAGCAAGCGGAGGTGCCTGCCCGGTGAGCAAACTTTATGATCTCAAAGTATTAATCGAGAACAAGATCAAAGCCGACGGGCTCGATGCCATGGCGGTCAAAGGCAAGATCGGGTTGCGCTCCGGTCGGACCCTGGCTCTGATTTCACCCACCACTCCCGACGACCCGGATTCGCTGGCCAAGTTGCGGCTGGCCGTCAAAGAAGTGCTGAACATCGAGGCGTGAGGAGCCTACGCATGAAGTGGAATTTGATTCGCACCAAGGTCCTGGCCGCATTGCTTGGCTGTCTGATCGCGGGAGTGGGCGGCATCGTGGCGCTGATGCACTTCAGCTTCGCACGCAACGCACAAGCCCTGGCGGCAGGCTCGGTCAGGGATGCGCAAAAGCTGTTCACCATCCTGGACGTCAGGGAAATCAGCAAAATGACGGCCGTCGGCGAAACGCTGCTGGCGAA
>Ga0335080_10003145_pt1 | contig 16655 bp, 13 predicted proteins | sample Lox_Sample_34_FD_206720 | JGI IMG/M metagenome (GOLD analysis project Ga0335080, IMG submission 206720) | Soil microbial communities from Loxahatchee National Wildlife Refuge, Florida, United States - Lox_Sample_3.4 | ecosystem: Environmental > Terrestrial > Soil > Wetlands | place: USA...
TGAACGACCTCATCGCGTGGGTGAGCGCGCATCCTGAGGAGGATCTGTCGGTTGAGGCACTGGCGGCGCGCATCTGCGTCTCGCCGCGAAGTCTCACGCGCCGCTTCGTCAAGGCCTTCGGGCTGCCGCCGGGACGCGTGGTCGAGATGCTGCGACTCGATGAGGCGCGCCGGCGCATGACTGCGACCCGAAGCTCCATCGCCCGCATCGCCGAGTCTGTGGGCTTTCGCAGCGCGGACACCTTCCGCCGCGCCTTCGAGCGGCGCTTCAATACGACACCACGGCACTACCGCGACCGCTTCCGCGCGAACGGCGCGTCGCGCTCCGCTACCGTCGCAACCAGCGTCACGCACGGGTCGAGCGTGCGGCCGGTCGCAGCCCACCCCTGAGCGGAGCCGGCCGGCGCGGCGCGCGCAAGAGATCGGCGTCTAGAACACCAGCGCCCGCGCGGCCAGCAGGCCAAGCGCACTGGCGCACAGCCCGGCCGCGACCAGGACCTCCGGCCACTCGCATATCGGCGGTAACAACAAACAATCCACGCGACCGGCAGTGAGGCGGTAGAGCAGCGGGTAGAGGGCGCGGCGCATCCAGGTCTCGGCCCAGTTGGCGGTGCGCGTCAATTCGTAGTCAAAGAGATAGTACTCGCGGTCCGGGTAACCCGCCGGGCGCGATCGCTGGCCGTCCGCATAGGATGCGGTCCGGTCGAGCACGAAGGGCTCGATGACGGGCGTCACGCCGGAGCGCAGGCCGAGGAGGTCGATGGGACGCCCGTCCGCCCGACGGAGCCACACGCCGTAGTCGACATCGATGAGGATGTTGGCGCCGTCTGCGCTGACTTGCACCAGGCAATGCGCTTCGGCAGGGGCGGCGCGACGGAATACCGTGATCTGTGCCCCGCGTATGCCGATGCTGTCGAGGCACGTAATGAAAAGTCGATGTACTCCGGAACAGCAGCCGCCCTTGCGCAGAATCGTGCTCGGCGAGGCGCCGAGAGCGCCGAAGAGCGGAACGAGGACCGGGTCTCGCCGGAGACGTTTCACGTCCGCGAAGATCATGCGGCCCAAGGCAAAGGCGGCGTCCCGCTCCGAGGCGCTGCCCTGCGTGGCGCCTCGCGCGAACGCGGCGATGTGCCGCCGTCGCAGGTGGTATGCGCACAGTGATGTCAGTGCGCCCACGAGCAGTGCCAAGCCGATTGCGTCGATCAAGACCGACCCCGCGACCTAAGCCGAGGGCTGAGCTGTTCTATTATCCCTCGGCGGCGACACAAAATTAAACTCATAAATTCCGCTTGACCATAGGGCGCCAACGCTTGCCTGCTTCGCCCGAGTGCAGGGCTCTTGCGTCGCGGCGGTTCGGGGTCAGATGCGGTGCATCAGGACGGGTGTATTGCAGTGCGAGTCGGCTGCTACAATTCGCCCGCGCAAAATGGCCTTTCTCGCTGAACTCTTTATCTTTTTGCGCGATCGCCGCAAGGCGTGGCTGCGGCCCGTCGTCGTGCTTGCGTTGATCGTTGCGGCTCTGGTGGCCCTCTCCAACGGGGTTTTCGACGTTTTCCTGCCCGCGGCGGCCGAGGACCACCTGGCGCCGCTCGAGCGCGGTCACTACAGGCAGGATCGGGCGTTTTTCAACAGGTACTCCGCAATCAAGCGATGGCCGCTGCGGTTGGGATGAATCCAATCGAGAGCGTCGCCGCGATTGAAGACGAAGTACTGACCGACCCGGATAGGGTGCACGGCGTTCGGCGTCGCGGCGAATGCCGCGCTGAGGTCTATCGCGCCGATCTCGGGGCTCAGTCCGCGGAGAATCGTCCTCTGCGGCTCACCCGCAAGCAACTCGCTCGACCAGCGCACGCCGTCTCGTTGGTAGCGGGAGGCAGCGTCCGCCGATATCTGCATCTCGTAGGGAAAGAGCAGCACGCACAGCTGCGCGCCGTTCGTGCGCAAGGCCGCCGACAGCCTGTTGATCCGTGCGACGGTCTGCTCGACGACCGCGGCATTGCGGGTCGGATGAAGCTCGTACATCTCGTCGCCGTGGTAGCCGTAGCCGAGGCGGGTCGCGAGGCTGGTGAGCCGCAGCCGCAGGTAGTAGTACACGTAGGAGCGTGTTCTGAGGAAGTCCAGGTACTTGCTGATCACGCGTCTCACGCCGTGCAGCTGCGGCCGCTGCGCCACGGCCGAGCCCTTGTCGGGCAGGATGTCGTTGAGGTCCATGGCGTAGACTACTTCGTCAAGCCGGAATCGCTCGACCAGGGCGAGGATCTTCGCAATGGCCACCTCGTCGGCGATGCCGTCCTCGCCCGGACCGCCGAAATTCATGTAGTAGCGGTCCTGGCGCGCGTCGCGGATGATGTCCGAGTAGCGGTAGCCAAAGCCTGCACCGATTCCGCTCGTTATCGAGTCACCCCAGAAGCCCACGCGCTCGCGTGTATCCGTCGGGTCCCAGTCGCGGTCCGGATAGCCATCCGAGTTGAACGGTATGTCGCCGAAGGAATAGCTGTTGAGCCGGTTCGATACGCTGATCGGCGTGTAATAGTGCATCTGAAACGGAGCGCCGTAGCGCAGCACAACTTCAGCGAGCGCCACGAGGATGGAGAAGAGCAGCACAACCCAGCACAGCAGGATGCTGCGTTGATGGCTGGCAATGAATCGAGCGCTGCGGGCGCGGCGTGAGTCGGCCGGCGTTGAGAGGCGCTCGCGCATCGCGCTGTCCGGGCCGTGCAACGATCCCTGGGGCATACGTCGTGCTGCCGTGACTGCGGCCCAGCGCCGAGGCGTTTCAGCCTACCAATGCCCGCGCGGTGTAACGACGCCGGCGCGAGTCGCCGCCGCACGTTGCGCAGTCATGGCCGGCCCGGCCTGCCGTCGGACCTCGTCGGCCCGAGGCAAGGTGGCGCGGATGCGCTGCGAGAAGTCCGCAGCGTCGCCCGCGGCTTGTGCGAGCGGATTTATCAGCGCGCGCCGCCGCAGCTCCTCGAATGGCACGCTGGTGTCGAGTCTGCCCTGCTCGTAGAGGTACTCCGGGACGTATCCGCTCAACAGGATCTTCCACGAGTAGGGTACACGTCCGGGATTCACCCGCGAGTTGAGCCAGATCGCGCTGGTGCAATTGGTGGTCAGGGTGTTGTACCACTCGGCGTGGTCCTTGAGCACGTTGAGCTGGTGCATGTACTCCAGAAACAAGCGTCGCGCATTGTCGACACTGCCGTGCAGCCGGTAGAGGTACACCTGCTCCGGCGGGTCGTGGCGGTAGTTCGTCCGCAGCCTGACGAGGTCCCGCTCATCGCCTACGACGTAATAGAGCTCGTACTGGCGGAAGAATCCCTGCACCGACGAGTACCCCTCACCGCGCTCGCGGCGTGTTTCGATGGAGATGGCGACATGACTACCGTCGGCGAACCCGAAGCTCAGGAACACGTGTGCGATCGTCGGGCCCGCCCAGTAGGAGGCGAACAGGTCGACGGCGTCGAGCTGGCCCAGATCGAAGGTCCGATCGTAGTAGGCGGGCGTGAAGTCGGTCTCGCTGCGGTAGTCGAAGTTGCGGATGTTGTGCAGCGTGACGCGGTCGCCGTCGACCGAGGCGTAGGCGAGGACCGCATTCTCCGGCTCCCAGTCGCGGTGATTGGAGGGCTCGATCGCGCTCCAGCAGGCCACCAGCAGCGCGAACAGCGCCACGAATGCGGCGAATGCCTGCCGGCGCGGACGGCGCACTGCGAAGACGGCAATGAGAAGCAGTGCGAGAGCAGCGTACGCCACGGCGAGTCCGTGGCGTAGCAGCTCGTTTGCATGGTCCCAGTAGACGAGCGCCAGCACGCCCCACGCGCTCATGCCGAGCATCAGCACGCCGAGCAGCGCCAGGGCGATCACTTGCGCCGTCCTCCTGATCCTCGCCGTCATGGGGTAGTAGCCTCAAGGTGCAGCGGGACGATAGATTATCGGCATAGCGGCCGAAGCGCCTCCTGCACAACGTGTCGGGCTACGTCGGGGGACGGACACCGATCCGCTGAATCGTCCCCAGCGCGCGCACCAGGGGCCAGGCGAGGAGATCCCCGTCCGGGCCGCAAGGGGAGAGCCCAGCGGGGTACGCTTCAGACCGTCCCCGCCACCGCGTGCAGCAGCGCCACGGTGTCGGAAAAGCGTTGCGCCTCGGCATGGCTACGATCGAGCTCGCTCTGCAGGTCCTGACGCTGCGCATCGAGCAGCGAAAGCTCGCTGATCCCGCCTGCGGCGAAGCGCTGCCGGGCGATGGTGTAGCTCGCGGCCGACTGCTCGTAGGCGTTGGCGCGCGCCTGTAGTGCCAGGGCATCGGCTTCCAGGATCCGCAGGCTATCGGCGACCTGCTGCAGCGACTCGAGCACGGTCTGCTCGTAGGCCTGCGCCGCTACGTCGTACGCGGCCACCGCGGAGCGCTTCTTCGCGCGCAGCTCCCCGGCATGGAAGATCGGCTGCAGCAGCTTTGCGCCGATACTCCACACGTTGAAGCTGTCGACCAGATCGGCAGCATCGGTGCGGTCAGAACCGGCGTAACCGGAGATGGTGATGTTCGGAAAGAGGTTGGCCGTCGCGACACCGACGTTGGCACTCGCCTCGTGCCACAGTGCTTCCGAGGCCCGCACATCGGGGCGCCGCCGCACGAGCTCCGCAGGCACCGTCACAGGCACCTCGGTGGGAAGCTTGAGATCCTGAAGCTTGAAGCGCGGCACGGCCACCGCGGCGGGCGCTTTGCCGGTGTAGACGGCGAGCTGGTGATCGACCTGCTGGCGCTGGGCCTTGAGCGAGGGCAAGGTCGCGCGCAGCTGCTCGAGCTGGCTGCGCTGGTTCTGTAAATCCTCCAGGGCGATGCCGCCCGCCCGATAGCGCTCCTCGCTGATGGCGAGCTGTCGGCCCTGTGCCTCGAGGAGCTGCTCGGTGAATTCGACCTGCGCCTCGAGGTCCGCCTGTCGTATGGCCGCCGAGACGACGTTGGCGGCCAGCGTCAGGTCTGCGGCCTGCGATTCGTAAGACTGGTATTCGCCCTGCGCCCGCACGCCCTCGAGGCCGCGCCGGTTGGCACCGAAGAGATCGAGGGTATAGGACACGTTGACCTGGGCGTTGTACAAGGTGAAGGGTGGCGCGGGGGGGACTCCGGGGAAGCCGAACGCGGCGGGATCGAGCTTCTGGCGAGTCACGCCGAGCTGCGCATCGAGGGCCGGATAGAGCGTGCCACGGCTATGCGCCGTGAGATCCTCCTGCGCCTGGCGCAACCGCGCACGAGCCTCGAGCACCGTTGGGCTATGCGCCAGCGCATCCTCCACCAGAGCGTTGAGCGCAGCACACTGGAACGACTCCCACCAGCGGATCGATACGCTGTTGCTGGTGAAGTGCTGGACCGCACCCGCTTCTCCGCTCGCCGCCGCAGTCGCTGCGGGTTGCTCGGCGGGCGTGTACGCGCCGGTAGCGGGAGCCTGCGGGCGCTCGAAGTTCGGGCCGAGAGCGCACGCCGGGAGCAGAGTCGCGGCAACGAGGGCGAAATGACGAGCCTGCATGGTGAGCCTTTCGATCAGTCGAGCGTCCGGCGGTAGAACCGCAGCGCGACGAACATGACGAGAACGATGAAGAGTCCGATCGGCCACACGTCGGTCCACAGGTCCGACCAGCCGTTACCTTTCAGCAGGATTCCACGCACCAGGCGATTGAAATGCGTCAGGGGAAGTATCTCGCCGATGACGCGGGCCCAGCGCGGCATGCCCTGGAAGGGGAACATGAAGCCTGACAGCAGAATGTTGGGCAGGAAGTAGAACATGGTGAGCTGCATGGCCTGCAGCTGGTTCTGCGCCAGCGAAGAGAGCGAGATGCCGACCGTCAGGTTGGCCGCGATGAAGAAGAGGGCGGCACAGTAGAACGTGAAGAGGCTTCCTTCGAAAGGTACGGCGAACATTACCCATGCCGCCACCAGGATGATGCTGACCTGGAGCAGCCCGATGAGGATATAGGGGACGATCTTGCCGCTCAGTACCTCGAGCGGACGGATCGGCATGGCGAGCAGGTTCTCCATGGTGCCGCGCTCGCGCTCACGGGTGATCGCCAGCCCGGTCATGAGGACGAGCGTCATGCTGAGGATCACCCCCATGAGGCCGGGCACGATGAAGTACTGGGTGATGCCCTCGGGGTTGTAGAGACTATGCACGCGCACTTCGAACGGGGGCTGGCCGCCGGCGAGGCCGGCGAGGGGCCCGATGAGATCCTTGGTGGCCACGGACTGTGGCAGCTGCAGCGCTGCGGCGAGCGCATTGCCGGTCGCTGAGGGGTCGGTAGCATCGGCCTCGAGCAAGAGCGGCGGGCGCTCGCCGCGCAGCAGCCGACGGGTGAAATCCGGCGGGATGGTCAGTACGAACTGCAGCTTGCCCCGGGCGAGCTGCCGTCGCGCAGCTTCCTCGTTCGGCAGCTCCTGTACCAGGTCGAAGTAGTTGGAGGCGGTCATGCCCTCGACAAAGGTCCGGGTGAACTCGCTGTGGTCCTGCACCAGGAGCCCGGTGAGGAGGTGCTTGGGGTCGGAGTTGATGGCGTAGCCGAAGAGCGTCAGCTGCATGATGGGGATGCCGACGATCATCGCGAAGGTGATGCGATCGCGACGCAGCTGCAGGAATTCCTTGAGCACGACGCTCCACCAGCGCCGTGCCGAGAAGAAGTCCTGCCGCTTCATGGGCGCGGCTCTCCGGGAGAGGGCCCGGACTTGTTCATCAGGTAGATGAACACGTCCTCGATTCCCGTGTCGATCGGCTCGGCGCGCAACCCCGCGGCGTCGGCCGCCTCGGTCACGGCGGTGCGCAGGGCGGGCGCATCATGACCGATGGCGTGCAGCGATGAGCCGAAGACCACTGTCTGGTCGACGCCGGGCTTGCCGTGCAGCCGCTGCGCCAGCTCCGCGAGGTGCTCGCCGTGGATCGACCAGGTGCTCAGGTGCTGGCTGTGCACGACCTCGGCTGCCGTGCCCTGTACCAGGAGCTTCCCCCAGGCGATGAACGCGAGCTTGTGGCAGCGCTCGGCCTCATCCATGTAGTGGGTGCTGACGAGCACCGAGATGCCCTGGCTGGCGAGGCGATGCAGCTCTTCCCAGAAATCGCGCCGGGCGGTCGGGTCGACCCCGGCGGTCGGTTCGTCGAGCAACAGCAGGCGTGGCTGATGCAGCATGCAGGCAGCGAGTGCCAGGCGCTGCTTCCAGCCCCCTGAGAGCTCTCCGGCGAGCTGGTTGGCCCGATCCTTGAGGCCGAGGCCTTCGAGCGCGCGCTCCACCGCCTCGCGCCGGTCGGGCATCTCGTAGACGCGCGCGACGAAGTCGAGGTTCTCGCGGATCGACAGATCGTCCCAGAAGGAGAAGCGCTGAGTCATGTAGCCGACGTTGCGCTTGATCTGCTCGCTTTCGCTGAGGATGTCGTAGCCGAGGCAACTCCCGCTGCCCGAATCCGGAGTGAGGAGCCCGCACATCATGCGGATCGACGTAGTCTTGCCGCTGCCGTTCGGCCCGAGGAAGCCGAAGATCTCTCCAGGCTGCACCTGCAGGCTCAGGTCGATGACGACGTGCTTGTCGCCGAAGCTCTTGTTGAGGGCGCGCACGTCGATGGCCGGGATTGCCGAGGCGTTCACTGCAGCCGCACCGCCAGCGGTTGACCGGGGTGGAGCTTCACGGCGTCTTGCGGCGTCGGGTGAGCCTCGATCATGTAAATCAGCTTGCCGCGGGTATCGTTGCTGTAGATGACGGGCGGGGTGTACTCGGCCTCCGACGACACGTAGGTGATCGTGGCGGGAATGTCGGCCGCGCAGCCATCGCAGCGGAGGCTCACCTTGCGCCCGAGCGGAAGACTTCCGAGGAGCGTCTCGGGAACAAAGAAGCGTACCTTGATGTTCTGCGGCGGGAGCATGCGCACCACGGCGTTGCCAGCCATCACCCACTCGCCCTCGCGATACATGGTGTCGTACACGAGGCCAGCCCTCGGTGCCGAGACCGACTTCTGCTCGACCTTCCAGTCCGCTTGCGCGAGAACGGCACGCGCTGCCTGCACCTGGTTGTACTGCGCCTGGAGTTGCTGATCCCGACCCGGCAGCCGGGCCACATCGAGCTGGCTCTCGAGCTCGCTCACGTGGGCCGCATCGGTGCTCGCCTGCGCAAGCGTCGCCTCGAGCTGCTCGCGCGAGATGCCGCCGCTGCGGTACTGCGCCTCATCGCGCTCGCGCTGCTGCGAGGATTTTCGCGCCGAGGCCTCGGCCTGCTGCAGCTGGGCCCGGATCACCGCGATTTCCGGAGCGCGCTTGCCGGTTTTAAGATCCGCAAGCTGCGCCTCCGCGGCGGACAGCTGTTGTTGTGCCTGGTGTTGCTCCGCCTTCTCGTCAACCGCCTCCAGGCTGAAGAGCGTCGTGCCGCCCTCCACCTGCTGCCCGCGCGACACCGCGAGATGCTCGAGATGGCCCGACTGCGAGGAGGCCAGATAGACGAATTCCCCCTCGACGTACCCCTGGTAACTCGCGCTGCGGGAGCCGGAGCACGCGGGGAGCGCGAGCAGCAGCATGACGCTCATGAACGCACCCGCGCCCGGCGCTTGGCCGACGCCACGGTTGAGGATACTGCCGCGCTCGCTGGTCGGGTCCATGATCCTTCCTGCTAACCGTCGCGCGCCGCTGCCGGATGTCCCGAGAAGGCGCTCACCAGGAGTGCTTCGGCATGGCGGGCGATTTCCTCGCGACTGATGCCTTGCAGCACCGGTGGCAGCTGTTGCCACGTACCGATTGTGGCGAGCGGCAGGAGCGTGTTCCCGATGACGGACATCAGGACCAGCCGCGGCTCGAGCTCGGGGTTGATCTCGCCGCGACGCTGGGCGGCCGTGACGGTGCTGATCAGATGGCGGACGGACTCGAAGAACGCGAGCTTGAAGAGACGCGTGCGCAACTGCCCGCCTTCGCTTGCGATCTCGCGCAGCCACAGAGAGGGGAGCCAGGTGTTGGCCTCGGTGGCCTCGAAGATGCGCTGCACCAGCCCGCGCAGCATCGGCACGACCTCCTTGCTTTCGAGCACCGGCGACCAGACGCCGCTCAGGATCGGCAGCAGTCGCTCCTTGACGATGGCGTCGAGGAGGCGATTACGGTTCTTGAAGTAGTAGTGGACCATCGCCGGGGTGACGCCGGCCCGGCTGGCGATCTCGGCGAGCGTCGTGCCGGCGATTCCCTGTTCGCCGAAGAGCGTCAGCGCGGCATCGAGGAGCAGCTCGCGCAGGTCGACGCCGGCGACCGGACGGGGACGCCCGATGCTGCGGCGCGTGGCGCGCGCGGATCTCATTCAACCAATATTAATTAATGATATAAATAATATCAAGGCAACCGCGCAGTTCGCCCAGCGAGAGCCGCCCCTCGGCGTATGCGGGCGTGCGGCGCCGACGCCCGAGCACCCGGGCGTGTGGCGGCCGGGCAGGTATAGCAAAATCGGCGCAGGCGAAGGCTCGCAGGGGAAGTGCAGTGAGCTACCTCGAACAATTCAAGGTACGGCCCGGCAGCGCGGTCAAGCTCAAGGACATCGATCCCGACTACAAGGACCACCACGCGAGCCGTGAGGCCGCCGACAGGGAGATCGAACAGTTCCGCAAGCGGCTCCTCGCACTGCAGGAGATGCTTTACGTCGAGCGGCAGCGTTCGCTGCTCATCTGCCTTCAGGCGCTCGATACCGGGGGCAAGGACGGCACGATCAATCACTTCCTCGGCGCCATGAACCCTCAGGGTTGCAGGGTGGTGGGCTTTCACCCGCCGTCCGCGGAAGAGGCCTCGCACGACTTTCTCTGGCGCGTGCATCGCGCCGCCCCGGCGCGCGGCGAAGTGGTGATCTTCAACCGCTCGCACTACGAGGACGTGCTCGTCGTGCGTGTCCACGACCTGGTGCCGAAGCATGTCTGGTCCGCGCGCTACGACCTCATCAACAGCTTCGAGCAGGGGCTGATCGAGAACGGTACCCACATTCTCAAGTTCTTCCTGTACATCTCGAGCGAGGAGCAGCTGTCGCGGTTCAAGGACCGACTTGACGACCCCACCAAGCAATGGAAGATCAGCGAGGCTGACTACAAGGAGCGCAGCTACTGGGATGCGTACATGGCAGCGTACGAGGAGGCACTGTCGCGCTGCAGCACCGAGCACGCCCCGTGGTTCATCATCCCGGCCAATCACAAGTGGTTCCGCAATCTCGCGGTCGCGCAGATCGTCGTCGAGCACCTGGAGACGCTCGGCCTGAGCTATCCCAGGCCGACCGTCGACCTGGCGCGCATCCGCCGCGAGTATCACCAGGCGCAGAAGGCCGCAGGCGCGGGCGGTGCCGCCGCGCGTAGCAGTCCTTAACGGGCTCACTCGCGCGGCACACCATGATCGACGCAAACGACGACCGGGCCGCTGGCGTTGTCGCGTCTCTCGAGCGTTTGGCGCTCGATCTTCGATGGTCCTGGAACCACGCAACGGATGACGTGTGGCGGCAGCTCGAGCCCGAGCTCTGGGCGAGTACCCGCAACCCGTGGATCGTCCTGCAGACCGTCTCGCGTGAGCGGCTGACGCGGCTGCTGGCCGAATCCGGATTCAGCCGGCGGATCGAGGAGCTGCTCGGCGCCACCCGTCAGGCACGCGATGCGCCGGCTTGGTTTCAGCGCACTCACGCAGCTGCCGCGCTCGAGCGCGTGGCGTATTTCAGCATGGAGTTCATGTTGAGCGAAGCGCTGCCCATCTACGCGGGCGGCCTCGGCAACGTGGCGGGTGATCAGCTCAAGGCCGCCAGCGACCTCGGCGTGCCGGTGGTCGGGGTGGGTCTCCTCTACCAGCAGGGTTACTTCCGGCAGCTCATCGGCGCCGATGGCGCTCAACAGGCGCTGTTTCCCTACAACGACCCGGGGCAGCTCCCGGTGACTCCGCTGCGCACGGCGGACGGGCAATGGCTGCGGCTGCGCCTCGCGTTCCCGGGTGGAGCGTTCTGGGTTCGCACCTGGCAGGTGCAGGTCGGGCGCTTGCAGCTTTATCTGCTCGACAGCAACGACCCCGCCAACTACCCGACCCACCGGGCGATCACCAGCGAGCTCTACGGCGGCGGGCCGGAGCTGCGCTTGCAGCAGGAGCTCGCGCTCGGCATCGGCGGCTGGCGGCTGCTCGAGCTGCTCGGGCAAGCCCCGCACGTGTGCCATCTGAACGAAGGACATGCGGCCTTCGCGATCCTCGAACGCGCCCGCTCATTCATGCGCAGCGGCGGTCTCGCATTCGAGGCGGCCCTGGCTGTCACCCGCGCCGGGAACCTCTTCACCACCCACACTGCGGTTCCCGCCGGCTTCGACCGCTTTGACCCGCGCCTCATCGAGCAATACCTCGAGAGCTACGCGCGCGATGAGCTCGGCGTGCCGATGGAGAAGCTGTTGGGACTTGGGCGAGCCGATCCACGCAACGCCTCCGAGCCCTTCAACATGGCCTATCTGGCCGTGCGCGGAAGCGGTGCCGTCAATGGCGTGAGCCGTCTGCACGGTGAGGTGAGCCGGCGCATCTTCCTGCCGCTGTTCCCGCGCCGCCCGCCTGAGGAGGTGCCGGTGGGTTCGGTGACCAACGGAGTGCACGCACCGAGCTGGGACTCCCCGCAGGCAGACGAGCTGTGGACTCGCGCTTGCGGCAAGGGGCGCTGGCTCGAGGAGCTTGAAGCCCTGCAGAGTGCCTGCGCGGCCACTTCGGACATCGCTATCTGGCAATTCCGCAGCGCCGTGCGTGCGTCGCTGGTCGAGTACGTGCGCGAGCGGCTCAGGTGGCAACTCGGCGCCTCGGGCGTGGGCGAGGAGGCGCTCAAGAGCGGCCGCCAGCTGCTGCAGCCGCACGTGCTGACGCTCGGGTTTGCCCGACGGTTCGCCACCTACAAGCGCCCCAATCTGCTGCTATACGACCGGGAGCGGCTGGTGCGGCTGCTGACCGACCCGCAGCGACCCGTACAGCTGATTCTCGCCGGCAAGGCACATCCCGCCGATCTACCGGGCCAGGAACTGGTCCGGGAGTGGGTGCAGTTCGTACGCCGCAGCGAGGTGCGACCGCACGCCGTGTTCCTCAGTGACTACGACATGTTGTTGACCGAGCGACTGGTCGGAGGTGTCGACGTCTGGGTCAATACACCGCGCCGTCCCTGGGAGGCCTGTGGCACGAGCGGCATGAAAGTGCTCGTCAACGGCGGAGTCAATCTCTCGGAGCTCGATGGCTGGTGGGCGGAAGCCTATGCACCGCAGCTCGGCTGGGCGCTCGGCGACGGCAACGAGCACGGCGAAGACCCGTCATGGGATGCCGCCGAGGCTGCTCGGCTCTACGATCTTCTCGAACAACAGGTCATCCCGGAGTTCTATGAGCGCGATGCCGACGGCATCCCGAGGCGTTGGGTCGCGCGTGTGCGCGCGAGCATGGCGCAGCTCACCCCGCGCTTCTCGGCGAATCGCAGCGTGCGCGAGTACGTCGAGAAGTACTACCTGCCGGCGGCTGCCGCATTCCGCCGGCGCAGTGAGAATGGCGCGCGGCGCGGCGTGCAGATCGCCGCGCAGTTGCAGAGGCTCGAGCGGCACTGGGGTGGCCTGCGTTTCGGCCTGGTGGACGTCGAGACGCGTGACGGCGCACACCGCTTCGCCGCCGAGGTTGACTTTGGCACACTCGACCCCGCGCTGCTGCGCGTGGAGCTCTACGCCGAAGCGGGTGCGGGACAGCCGGTGGTGCGTCAGCCGATGATCCGCAGTGGGATAGCAGTGCCAGGAGGGAGGGCGGGGCGCGCGGTCTACGTTGCAAGCGTGCCCGCGCTGCGCGCGGTGAGTGATTTCACGGCGCGTATCGTCCCCGCCGGTGAGGATTTTGCGGTACCCCTGGAGGCTCCGCAGATTCTCTGGCAACACTGAGCCGCGCGAGCGCGATGACTATTCGGGCGGGCCGTCGGGCGATGCTAATCGAAGTCGATCGCCACGAGCACCCCGAGCGCATTGATCGCGCCTGGGGTCTGGTTAGTGCTGTCCTGGCGCTGATAGTAGAGCCGCAGGCTCGTGCGCACCCCGAAGCGCAGGTTCAGCCCCGCCTGAAAGCGGTTGCGGAAGAGCTCATTGTCGGAGAACTGGTAGAAGACCTCATCGCTGCTGTAGAGGTAGGAAATCGGGCCCCAATTCTCGGTCGCCCATCGGTATTCCGCCCGAAGGCGCAGCCGCCACGGATCACTCGAGGCGGTGAGCGTATTCTGCGGCATGAGGCGGATGGCAACGGTGCTGCGACCGAAGCGCCGCGCCCAGGTGACCGGCAGTCGGACGACCTGGGTGATATTGGGGTTTTCGCCCTGACGATTGCCGGTCAACTCGTGTCGGTAGCCGATGCCGAGTGTCCATTCCCCGGTCTTGTAGTTCAGGTCCGCGCCGAGCGCAGTGAGTATGGGGTTGGACAGGCTCTCGCTGAGCCGTAGCTGCCCGATCCCAGTGATCGTGATGTTGTCAGCGAGGGGTGCGATGACATCGAGCTCGGTCCACAGCTGCTCGTCCGGTACCCCGGTACCCGCCGACACTGCAGTCGGGAGCGCCGCAGCGAGCGCAGCGACGATGAGCACCGTGCGCCGCCGCGGCGGTCTTACGGCGATCGTGGGGCGGAGTGGCGCACACACGCGGTTCGTAGTCTCGCGGCTCATGGCTCCCTGGGTCCGCTCTTGCGGCGGTTCGCAAAGAATGCTGCCGTCAGTCGCAGAGGTCCATGAGACCTTGGGTCACCGGACGGCGGACGCCAGCTGCTAGGAGGCGGGCCCGAGGCTCGCCTCGGGCTGCCGCGGGCCTTCCTTGCGGGCCGGGGCGGCGGGAGTCCTCGCGCGTGAGGGCTCGGGGGGTGTCGGCCCGTCCGTGCCCGCGTCCCCGCCGAAGGCAACATCGAGCGCCTGGGCGACGTGGTCGACGAAGACGAATTGCAGCGCCGCACGGGTGCTCTGCGGGATTTCCTCGAGATCGCGCCGGTTGCGAGCCGGGAGGATCACGCGCTTGATACCGGCCCGAGCCGCGGCGATCGTCTTTTCCTTGATGCCGCCCACCGGCAGCACGAGGCCCCGCAAGCTGATCTCGCCGGTCATGGCGACGTCGGGGCGCACCGGCTCGCGCCGCAAAAGCGAGGCCAGCGAGACGAACATCGCAACGCCGGCGCTTGGGCCGTCTTTGGGGATCGCGCCCGCCGGCACGTGGACGTGAATGTCGCTCGCCTCGAAGAGCCGCGCATCGATGCCGAAATCCGCTGCCTGCGCCTTTACCAGGCTCAGCGCGGCCTGGGCGCTCTCCTTCATCACGTCGCCGAGCTGTCCGGTCAGGATCAGCTTGCCGCTGCCGGGCACCCGCGCCGACTCGACAAACAGGATATCGCCGCCGACCGGAGTCCAGGCGAGCCCGGTCGCCACGCCCGGGACGCTGGTGCGCTGCGCGACCTCGTTCTCGAAGCGCGACGGTCCGAGCACCGGCTCGAGATCAGCCTCATCGAAGTTCACGCTCGCCGCCTTGCTCTCGGCGATCTGCATGGCGGCATTGCGGATCAGCGCGCCGATCTGCCGCTCGAGGGCACGACAGCCCGCCTCGCGCGTGTAGTCGCTGATGAGGTGACTCAGTGCGCGATCGCTGATCGTGACTTTCGCGGCGTCGAGGCCGTTCGCCTTCAGCTGCCGCGGCACGAGATAACGCCTGGCGATCTCGAGCTTCTCCTCCTCGTTGTAGCCGTTGAGCTCGATGATCTCCATGCGATCGCGCAGGGGTCCCGAGATCGTATCGAGGACGTTGGCGGTGGCGATGAACAGCACGCGGCTCAGGTCGAAGGGCAGGGCGATGTAGTTGTCGCGGAAAGTGGAGTTCTGCTCGGGGTCGAGCACTTCGAGCAAAGCCGAGCTCGGATCGCCATGGAAGCTTGCCGAGAGCTTGTCGATCTCGTCGAGCATGCACACGGGGTTGCGCGTGCCGGCCTTGCGCAGCGCCTGGATGATGTTGCCCGGCAGTGCGCCGATGTAGGTGCGCCGATGGCCGCGGATCTCCGCCTCGTCGTGGACACCCCCGAGGCTCACCCGCACGAACTTCAGTCCCAGCGCCCGCGCAATGCTCTGACCGAGGGAGGTCTTGCCCACTCCGGGCGGCCCGACGAAGCACAGAATCGGACTGCGGCCCTGCGGGTTGAGCTTGCGTACCGCCAGGTATTCGAGGATGCGGCGCTTCACCTTCTCCAGGCCGTAGTGGTCCTCGTCGAGCACGCGTCGTGCCCGCTCGATGTCGATGTCCTCGGTGTCGGCGCGGCTCCAGGGGAGGGCGATGAGCCAGTCGAGATAGCTGCGGACCATGCCATACTCGGGGCTCGCCTCCTGCATGCGCTTGAGACGCTGCAGCTCCCGGCGCGCGTGCTCTTCGGCCTCCGGCGGCATGCCGGCGGCCGCAATTCCCTTCTCGAGCTCGGCGAGCTCGCCCTCGGCGTCATCGGTCTCGCCGAGCTCCTTCTGCAGCTGCCGCAGCTGCTCGCGCAGCACCGCCTCGCGCTGGCGCTCGCCGAGTGCCGCCTGAGTCTGCTCACTGATGTCCTTGGTGATCTTCAGCACCTCGACCCGATGAGTAAGGATGCGGGTGACCTTGTCGAGCCGCTCCTTGAGGTCGAGCGTTTCCAGCACCTCCTGCTTCTCGGCCGACTTCACGTCCATGAAGCTCATGATCAGATCCGCGAGCTGCCCCGCAGAATCGATGCCGGAGATCATCTGCGCGAGTTCCGGCGGCGTCTGCGGCAGCAACGCGAGTGCCTCGAGCGCGCGCTGCTTGAGGAGCGCAAAGCGCGCCTCGATCTCCGGCCCGCCAGCCACCGGCTCAGCGATCTTTTCGATGCGCGCGGCGAAGAACGGCGTCTCGCGCAGCATCTCCACCACGCGGAAACGACTCTCGCCCTGACACACCAGGTGGTGTGCCCCCTCGGGCGTCGTCACGTAGCGGATGAGCGTGCCGAGCACGCCGATCTGGTACAGATCGGCGGCGCTCGGCTTGTCGATCGCGGGATCACGCTGCGCGAGCAGGGCGATCTTGTGCCCGGAACGTACCGCTTCCTGCGCCGCCGCGATGCTCTGTTCCCGGCCGACGCTGATCGGCAGCACCACGCCCGGAAACAGCGCCACGTTACGGATCGGCACGATGGGCAGCGCGTCCGCCGGCAAAGGCGGCAGCTCGATGCGTGGCTTGGCACCGGGGTTGTTGGTTTCCGCCATGGCTACTCGCGCCGGTCCGTCCGCACGAGTCGCACTTCGAGGCACCCGTTGAGGTATTGCGTGCCTGCGAGCTTGACGGGCGGGCCCGACAACGCGATACGCCTCACGAAGCGACCGTGCGGCAACTCCACGCGGCGGATCACGGCCTCGCGGTGCGCGAGCTTTAGGGGTCGCAAAGCGCTCACCGTGAGCGAACTTTGCTCGAGGCGAACCTCGATGTCCTCGGGGACGACTCCCGGCAGGGCAAAGAGCAGTATCAGGCCGTCCTCGGTCTCCTGGATGTCGACCGGCGGCTCCCAGTTGACCGCATCGCTCCCGGGTCCCAGGTAACGCAGGAACCGTCGCTGCAGCCGCTCCGCCTGGTCCGAGAGCTCCAGCGCCTGCAGCCACATCCAGCCGTATTCCCGCTCAATGCTCATTGC
>Ga0335080_10003146_pt1 | contig 16655 bp, 13 predicted proteins | sample Lox_Sample_34_FD_206720 | JGI IMG/M metagenome (GOLD analysis project Ga0335080, IMG submission 206720) | Soil microbial communities from Loxahatchee National Wildlife Refuge, Florida, United States - Lox_Sample_3.4 | ecosystem: Environmental > Terrestrial > Soil > Wetlands | place: USA...
GGTTCGGTGCCCGGGCCTGCGGGCCGGTGACCGTGGTCTGGCTGGCCCAGGCGGTTAGCCTGGCGCCGCGGTGGCCGGTCAGGATGTCGGGCAGCATCTGCAGATGGTGCCCCGCTTGTCGTCCCGGTAGGCCGGGCTCTGCACCACCTCGTTGCGGGTGCCCGCGCTGATCACCAGGAACGCCAGGCCGTGCTCGGCGGCGATCCCGGCGACCAGCGCCTGCGGCCCATCACCCCCGGCCACCCCGAGCAGATCCGCGCCGTCAGCCCCCGCCTGCCGGGCCAGGGCCGCCACATCCACCTCGCCGGGGCCTTCCAGCAGTGCCACTTCGGCGCCCAGCGCCTCGGCCTTCTGCTTCAGCCCGAACTTGGCGACCTTGCCGCCACCCGACCTCAGGTTCATGATCAAGAACGCGCGGGCGACCGCCGCCAGGATCGGTCCAGTGATACCGGATGATTCGCTACGCATCTGGCCGTGGGTGTGCGTGCCCCCGAGATGCCCCCGAACAGCCATCAACAGCCAACGATTGCCATCTGCAAAGACCAGCCCAGCACCGCCTACCACGCCCAAGCCCGGCAGGTCCTCCAACGCCCCGATGCGCACCGCCATGTCCCACATCGACCTGGGCATCATCCCGCCCGGCACGGCGACCTGGACCAGGCCATGCACCACGGCCTGACCGCCTTCCGCTACGACCGCAAGGCCGAAGCCTCGCTGCTGTCCCAGCCGGGTACCGCGTCCGTCCGCGAACCGCTGGCCGGGGCTGGGATCGAAACAGCACGCCCGTTCGGAATTAAAATAGATTATTCCGAACGTGCTGCGGTACGTGCGCCTGGCCAGGATTCGGCGGCTGCGGGTCGAATGAACTCAGCGCGGGCTGCTCTCAGCGGATCACGCTCAGCTCACGGGCCCGGGCGACGGCCTCGGTCCGGTTGGCCGCGCCCAGCTTGCCCAGGACATGGCCCACATGCTTCTTGACGGTGTCCAGGGTGACCACCAGCTCACGGGCGATGGCCTGATTCGACCGGCCCGCCGCCAGCATCCGCAACACCTCGAGCTCGCGCCTGGTCAGCGGATCGACGATGCCGGATACGGCGGCAGGGCCGGGCTCTGTCGCGGGATGCCCGGCGCCGAAGGCCCGCTGGAGCCAGGCCAGGTAGCCGAGCGGGACGTCCGCAGCCGCCTGGCCGGTGCGCTGGGCCGTGATCAGCCGACCGAGCAGCGCGGCCATCGGCGGTCCCTCGTCGGCGAACACGCGCACATAACCCTGCGGACAGGCGATAACGAGCGCCCCAGCCAGGGCATCCACCGCTGCCCTCTCCTCGCCCCTGGCGGCCAGCGCCAGCGCCCGCAGCGCGCCGATCTCGATCAGGCTGCCCGCCCGGTCCTGGGCGGCCGCCGCCGCACGCAGTCGGCCCAGCAAGGCAAGGGCCCGCTCGGCCTCCCCCTGGGCCAGCAGGACGTGCGCCAGCACCAGGTGGCGACCCTCGTGGGGGTAGTCCGGCTTGTCATCCGCGCTGAGACCGCCCTCGGTGGTCCACCGGGCGGCCTCGGTCAAGTTGCCCTGGGCCAGCAGCAGCTTGGCATGTTGCGCCGGAACCGGGTTGAGCAGCCCGGCCGGGCCCGGCGCGGCCTGCCTGGCCTCGCCGATCGCCTCCCGGGCCCCGGCCGGATCACCGCTGGCCTGCCGGATCCAGGCCAGCGTCGTCAGGCCGGCGGCGAGGGCCCGCAGGTCGGCGAACTGGCGGCACAGCGCAATGCCGTCGCTGACATGCCGGAACGCCGTGTCGAGCTCGTTCCGCTGGTAGGCCACCTCGCCCAGGCCCACATACGCGGGGCCTGCGGTCGGCAACGGAGACCGGGCGGGCGCAGTGATGGCATCCAGCGCCTGCTGGCAGGTCCGGGCCGCCGCGTCCAGACGCCCCTGGGCACGCTGGACCTGGACGAGGTGATAGCAGCCCCAGGCGGCCACGGTGTACTGGCTGGCCGCCTGCCACCCAGCAATGCCGGACACGAACGCGCGCTCGGCGTCCGCGAGCCGGCCGCGGAGCCATTCGGCTATGCCCAGGTTGAGGTGGGCGATAGAACACAGCATCCGCTCGCCCTCGCTAAGCTCGGCCAGAGTCTGTGATGCGAACGCGGCCGTGCCCTCGGCGTTCCCGCGGAGCGCAGCGAGATAGCTTCGCAGCAGCGCGATCCCGGCGGCGATGTTCGCCAGCAGGCTGCCAGCCCGGTCGGCAGTAGGCTCGAACAGCTCATCGGCGGCGCTTGCGGATGCGAGCTCGGCCGCGTCGAGCAGTTGTTCCGCCGTCTCCACCCGGCCGCTGGTGGCCGCGGCCAGCTGGGCCTGCGCCAGCAACAGCCGGGGGCGCGACCTGACCAGGTCATCGGGCAGCGCCGACAGCCACCGCTGAACCGTCGCCCCTTCGCCGCGCAGGTAGAAGAGTTCGTCGAAGTGCTGCTCGATCAGCCGGGCGGCCCAGGTCATCTCCCCGGCGGCCGCCGCATGCCGGATCGCATCATCGGACAGTCCGCACTTGGTGTACCAGGTGGCCGCGTTGCAGTGCAGTTTCTCCGCGCGTCCGGGCTGTTGCTCCAGGCGGACGCGGAGCAGGTCGGCGAACAGATGGTGATAGCGCCACCAGCCGCGTACCTCATCCAGCGGCACCAGGAACAGGCCCGCCCGCTCCACCTGCTCTAGCAGCGCCTGGCTGCCGGTGTTGCCGGTGACCGCGTCGCACAGCGGGCCGGACAGCCGGTCCAGCACCGAGGTCTCCAGCAAGAACGTGCGCACCTGCTCGTCCTGCCGTTCGAGCACCTCCTCGGCCAGGTAGTCCAGGATGTAGCGGTGGCTGCCGGTAAACTTGGCTACGAACCCGGCGGCATCATCATGCCCGCGCAGCGACAGTGCGGCCAACTGCAACCCCGCAGCCCAGCCTTCAGTCCGCGCCGCCAGCGCCGCCACCGACGCCTCGGGGAGGGCCGCGGTGTCCTGCCGGAGCAGAGTCGCTGCTTCGGCAAGCGTGAACCGCAAGTCGGCCACGCGCACCTCGGTCAGCTGGCGGCGCGCTCGCAGCCGCGCCAGCGCCAACGGCGGATCGCTCCGGCTCGCCAGCACCACACGTATCCCGGCCGGCCGATGCTCAAGCAGGAACGCGAGCGACTCGTGCACCTGCTGCGAGCTGATCACATGGTAGTCATCGAGGACCAGCAGGGCCTCATCCGAGGCAAGTTCGTTGATCAGGGCCGTCAGCAGGCCCTCGAACGACGACGGCGCCGGCGGGCCGAGCAGCGGGGCCACCCGGTCGCCGATCCCGGGCCAGGCCCGGTCCAGAGCGGCCACCGCATGGCGCCAGAACCGGGCCGGGTCGTTATCCCCAGCATCCAGCGACAGCCACGCGGCCAGGTGCTCGCCGCGCCGGGCCCAGTCAGCCAGCAGGACGGTCTTACCGTACCCGGCCGGCGCGCAGACCAGGATCACCCCCCGGACAAGGCCCTCATCAAGCCGTTCCGCCAGCCGCGGCCGCGTTACCAGGCCCGGCTGCGATGCGGGCATGTACAGTTTGGTAGCCAGCAAGACATCCCGCTCCGGCGCGGTAATCCCAGATGAGGCCGCTGCGGGCGGCTCAGCCATCGGTAACCTGCACGCTGTGCGCCTCCGGCGATCCTCCGCATCGCTGTTAGTGACAATTATCCTCGCTTGTCAAGATGTAACAGGTTAATTCTTATGTCCGTAACTACTGCTACGTTTCAACCTACAGTGACATTTCTGATACACACCGTGACAAGAAGGGAACGGCCCGCCGGGCTGCGTTTTCGCAGCCAGCGGGCCGTTTTCGTGGCGGGTTATCGCCGGATCTCGAACTACTCCAGCCAGTCCGGCTGGGTGAGCAGATCGTACGGTCCCGGCGCTGGTGCTGCCGGGACCGTACCTTGGATGTGAGGGGGAACCGGTGTTAGCCGGCGGCCTGCTTGATGAGCGAGGCGACGGCGTTGGGCTGTGACACGTAGACCGAGTGGCTGGCGGCGGCCTCGATCATGGTGGCCCCGGTACGCTCGGCCATGGCACGCTGCGCAGACGGCGGGGTCATCCGGTCGTCTGCGGTGACGAGGTACCAGCTGGGCTTGATCCGCCAGGCGGCTTCGGTGATGGTTCCGCCGAGCGCGTTGATGCCCCCGGGGACCTGGGAGTCGGCCATGAACGCGGCCTGTGCGGTGGGCAGGTCGGCGGCGAATGAGACGTGGAACTTGTCCCGATCCAGGAACAAGAAGCCGTCCTAGGCGTGCTGTAAGCGCTCTCACCAGTCCCGGCTCTGTGGAGGAACGCGTCGGCGCCGGGCATGGTGTCAGTGTGGCGGCTGTGGTGTGCTGCGAGAGCCTGACCGGAAGGACTGGTCTGGCCAGATGGCCTGGAGTGTCCGCTGCGGCCAGTCATCGGGCTGATCGGATGCGCCGATGTAGCGTGCGTAAAACGAGCCGATGAGCATGCTGGTCAGCACGTCCGGATCTGCCGATGACGGCAGCTCCCCGGCCGTGATGCCGTCCAGCAGCGCCTGGCGCAGCAGGGTGCGGCGCGGCCCGGCCAGGCGGGTGCGGAAGATCTCCAGCAGTTGGGGATGACGTCGCTGTTCGGCCAGCAGTGTCCCGAGCACCGCCATGGCGTCTTCGGTGAGCAGGTTGCGGCGGAAGTTCTCCAGGATGGCCAGCGCACGCGCCCTGGGCGGCCCGGCCAGCGCGGGCAGCTCTGCGACGCGCAGGGATCTGACGACCGCCTCGGCGAGGGCGGCTTTGCTGCCGAATCGGCGCCGCACGCTCGGCACCGTCGTGCCCGCGGCGGCCGCGACCGATTCCAGCGACATCCGGGCATAGCCAAGCTCGCCGAGCTGCTGTCCGGCCGCAGCCAGGATGGCGCTGTCGAGTGCCAGGTTTCTGGGCCGGCCCGCGGGCCGTGTCCTGGTTGCTGGCACCGTAGCCTCCTGCGGGCAGGTGATATTATGTTGCGATAGCCTATCGTAATTTAATTCCGTCCGAGAGGTGGCGACCATGGCCACAACCCCCCTGCCCGAAGGCGCCGTCGTGCGTGTCTCCCGCGGCACCTTCGACCCCGCCCGGTTCGCCGAGGTCCAGGCCATGACCATCGCGACGGGCCGCTATCTGGTTCCGGCGATCTCCAGGCTGCCCGGGCTGATCAGCTATTACGTCGGGGCCTCTCCCGACGGCTCCATGATCCACGTCAGCATCTGGGATTCCGGCGAGCATGCCAGCCAGATGGGGCGGCTCAAGGAGATGATCGTGGACGCTCGCAACGACGCCGACAAGGCGGGGGTCAGCTTCACCCCGATCGTCAACTACCCGGTCGACTGGGTCATCTGAGCACCGGCCAGGTGCCGGGATGATCCGCCGTGCGCGGCCAGGCCGGACGACGAAACAGAACGTCGGCGCTGACCAGAGCACGGTCCGGGGCCAGGTGATCCCCGGCACCCAGGCACGGCGCATCCCCGGGTTCCGCGCCACCGGCCCGGCCCGCCGGGACCGCGAGAATGACGTCGCGTTCATGACCGTGACCTGGCAGCGCTGGCACCCGCTCCTGCGGCTATACACCCGCACCAGCGCAAAATTCGCTTCTCAAGCGAGTGGTCAGCAGGCTGCTCCGGGAACCACTTGCGGGAACCACCGTGCAAACTCTCCCAGGCACCCCAGGGCATCTCCAGGCATGGTTTCCGCAGTTCAGACGCGTGAGTCGGCTCTGGGAGCTGGGCGTATTCCGTGCCGTATTCCGCCTTACAAGCGAGAAGCCGGTGGTTCGAACCCACCTGCGCCCACCAAGTTTACACAGATCCATGGCTTTTTTAGAACTCTAATCGGAAATCCGGGGACCATGGCCGGGAACCACCGTTGCGCGTACCGGGTCGCGGAAAGGGTCCCCTGAGCGCATCAAGGGGCCGTCTCGCAGGCGGACTGCCGGGGCATACTGGTGGGGTGAGCAATGAGCAGCGCGGGGATGCGGATCAGCTGGCCGCCGCGGCAGAGGAAGTAGAGGCTGGCCGGGGGCCGGTCGCAGTCAGCCGTCCTGGTCACAAGCTTGTCGTGCTGGTATCTGCCGAGGAGTGGCAGCGGCTGGAGGAGCTGGAGTCGGCCGAGGCGACGGCGTGGTGGCGGCGTGATGCGGCCGGGCGTGCTCACTCAGGTGAGGAGCCGGGGGAGGGGGAGGAAGGCCCTGGCCTGGATGAGGCCGGGTTCCGGCGCCGCTTCGCTCATCTGTTCCGCGACGCCGGCGCCGCGTGACCGGGCGGCCCAGCCGCTGGAACCTGGACGTCCGGCCTCGTGCGCAGCGTCAGCTTGCGCGGTTGCCCGAGAAGATCGCTACGGCCGCGGCCGGGTTCGTCACTGGCCCGCTGCTGGAGAACCCTTACCGCGTCGGCCATCTGCTGCGGGATGAGTATGCCGGGCAGTATTCTGCCCGCCGTGGGCCTGACTGGCGTGTTCGCTACCGGATCGATGAGGACGCTCGCACCGTCATCGTCCTGGACATCTCTCATCGCTCGGATACTTACGGTACGTAAGCAAGCTGGCCCGCCGGGTGCCATGATCACTTCCGCGGGGGAATTGCCGGCCGCGGACCGCGACAGTTCCGCCGTCGCGCTGGAGTGGTGGCTCGCAGCGTCATGCGCGTCCCCGAGCGCGGTGAACCGCATATATCGCGCAGCAGATCCAGCATGATGCGTCCGCGCCGCTGCTAGGTACTGTCTCGCCACTAACCCGACCGGCGACCATGGATCTCCACCTGACCAGTCCAATCGGTGCTGGATCGAAGGTCAGCATTAAGGTGCTGCCGGCCGATAGCGTGGCGCTGCGTAACAGGCACTGTCCAGGAGAACGCACGCCGACCCGCCGTTCTGCGCGGTTGGCGGATCCTCAGCGATCATCAGTCCAGACGTGCAGATCGGGTCGCTATTGTCGGAGCTGAGCGCCATGGACTCGGCCCGGGCTTGTTCGAACTGCTCCTGGCCGAGGCGGGCGCGCAGCTGGTCCAGGCTGTCCTGTTCGAGGATGTGGTTGAGGCCCGGCGGGCTCGTGGCCACGCCGGGCCTTACCTCTCAGCTGGAGGCATGCTGGTAAGTGAGCGCGACGACGCCGCTCGGCGCTGGGGTTGCGCCGAGAAGCCTCAGCGGGAGCGCTTTGCCGTTGCCGCCAGCCGCTCCCGCACCGACTAGCACCGGGTGGATCGAGAGCCGGATTTCATCGACCAGGTGGTGGGCGAGCAGGGTTTGGCTGAGTCGACCGTATCCGTACATCATGAGATCACCACCATCTTCTTGCTTGAGCTCGGTCACGGCGGTGACGACGTCGTCGCGAATAAGAGTGGAGTTGTTCCAGTCAGCGTTCTCCAGCGTCGAGGAGAACACGTACTTGCGAATCGCGTTGATCGCGTCTGCGTACGGCCCGGTCTGTCTGGGCATCACATCGGCGAAGTACTCGTAGGTGCCTCGTCCCATGAGCATGCCGCCGAGGGCGTGCAGCGCCTGAACGGCTTCCTCCGCTGCGTCCGGGTCGAAGATCGCCCAGGAGCTCGGGTCTGCGGTGACGCCGTCGAGCGAGATGAAGGCGGAATTGATGATCTTGCGCATTGCGGTGCTCCTTCTGTGTCGTTTGTGAGCTATGTCAGGAAGACGAACAGGACCGGCCGGAACCGGACGCGGCTCTACGAGATTTCGAGGAGGTCCTAGCGCCGCCGAGCTCGGCGGACCCGATCGCAAGCACCGCTCGGCGCGGGTTCGGCGGCGAGCCGGGGGCCACTTCCCGGCCGCGGCCGCCACTCATCGAGGGCATGCCGGGGGCGCTTAGCGAACTCACCGCCCCACCGCCGGCAGAGGGCCTTCACGGGGTCCGTTGACGTCTCTGGCTCTGGTCTGTCCTGACCTAATCGGTGAGCTTCACCAGGACGATGAATGGCGGGCGCCGAAACCGGACACGCGTTAGGAGATTTCCAGGCTCTCGATCCGCCGCTGGAAGGACACGCGCTCGGCCGGGCTCCGGGCCAGCGCAATGGCGCGGGAGTAGTTCTCCCGGGCCGCGGCGTGGCAGCCGGCCCGCCGTTCCAGGTCAGCCCGGGCCGCCCAGTAGAACGGATACCGGGACAGCTTCGGCTCCCCGGCCAAGGCGATCAGCTCGCGGCGGCCAGCGTCGATGCCGTCCCGTTCGGCCACGGCCAGCGCGCAGTTCAGCGCCACGATCGGGCTCCACGACTGCTGGGCGAGGACCTGGTACAAGCCGACGATCCGGTCCCAGTCGGTCTTGCCGATCGATGGTGCTATCGCGTGCTCGCAGGCGATGCCGGCCTCCAGGTGCCAGCGGGACATGTGATCCCCGCTGGCCGAGCGGGCGAGATGCATCAGGCCGCGCTCGATGCGCGCCCGGTCCCAGCGGCTCCGGTCCTGGTCCTCGAGGGGGACGAACACACCGTGTTCATCCAGGCGGGCCGGCAGGCGAGCCGCACCAAAGCAGAACAGCGCGGCCAGAGCGTGCACGTCCGGATGCGCCGTCGCCTTGGCGTCCAGCAGCAGCTCGGTCAGGCGCAGCGCGTCCTGGCACAGGAACGGGCGTACCGGGTCGTGCGGGCTGCTGCCGTGATAGCCCTCGTTGAACAGCAGATAGAGCGATCGCAGCACGGAGTCCCGCCGGGCGCCGATGTCAGGCAGGTCGTCCACGTCGGGCAGCCGGCCCAGCTGACGCAGCCGGCCGCGACCCCGGTGCAGCCGCCGGTCGATGGTCTGCGTGTCGACCAGGAACGCCTGGCCGATCTCCTTGGGCGACAGGCCACACAGCCACCGCAGGATCAGCGTCACGTGCGTCTCGCGGTTCAGGCCGGGGTCGCAAACCGCGAACATCATCGCCAGCTGGCTGGCGCCCTCGGCAGCCGGGGCCAGTCCCGCCTCGATCGTGCCGGCCAGCGCCGTCGTCGTCGCCAGCTCGGGCAGCAGCGAGCGGTAGCGCTGTTCCCGGCGGATGATGTCGATCGCCCGGTTGCGGGCGGCCCGGATGATCCACGCCTTCGGGTCCTGCGGCAACCCGAAGCGCCAGGCGTGCATGGCACTGACCAGCGCGTCATGGACGACGTCCTCGGCGAGCGGGATGTTGGACGGGCCCAGAACCCGGGCCAGCGCGCTGACCAGGTGCGCGTACTCCTTCCGGAACAGATCCTCGACCAGCTCCGTAGATGACACCGCGGCCGGTCCTTCGTGCACGAGCCTCAGATCCCAGGGTCCTGGACCGGCCGCACCTCGACCGAACCGCCGAACTCATATGTCGGGCACGTGCGCGCCACGTCGATGGCGTCTTCCAGGGACGCGGCTTCGAAGATCATGCTGCCGGTCACCAGATCCTTCGACTCGGCGTAGGGGCCGTCGGTGACCACGCGCTCGTGGCCCCGGACCGCGGCCCCCGGGTTGTCCAGCGCGGTTCCGGCGTTGCGCCGACCCTGCCGGGCCAGCTCGTCGGACCAGCGATACCACTTCTCGACATGGGCCTGAAGCTCCGAGGGCGACAGATCGCGCCGCGAGACAGCGCCCCCGCGAAAGATCAGCATGAACTTGCTCCGCAGGGCGCGTTCCCCGCTTGGAGGTTCCGGCATCATGGCTCCCAACCGTATCCGCCGCCGGGCCTCATCGAACCTGCCACCGGGGCATCCGGGCCTATCTAGGCGGCACGGCCACCGCACCCTCCTTGAACTCCGGCGCAAAGTGATCCGGACACTGGCAGGCTCCCTGACGACCTTGCCGAGCAATGGCAGCGCGTCGATCAAGACAACACCGTCGGCGCCTGCCCGGCCTTGGGCAGCAACCGCGCCCGTTAGTCGCCGGGCCCGTGGGGTGGGCCGAGCAGCGTGACTCCGGCCTGCTCGGCGGCGCGGCGGATCGCCTCCTGGGTGGGCTCCCAGCCGTCGGGCATGGGCCGACTCAGGTCCCAGCCCGCTGCGCGGAAAACGGTCTCCTGGAAGCCGCCAGGGGTGGACAGCACGAGCATCCGGGAGGCGATGTCGCAGCGGACCGCGTGCGGGATATTGCGGGGCAGGAACGCGATCCCGCCGGGCAGGAGCCGGTGGCGCTCCTCGCCGACCCAGACGGTCATCTCCCCGTCCAGCAGCAGGAACGCTTCATCGTCGCGGCTGTGGACATGAACCGGCGAGGCAGAGCCACGCGGGCCATGGTTGTCGAATACTGTAAGCTGCCCGCCGGTGATCGCGGCGTCGAGGACGACCGCGAGCTCGGCGCCGCCGGTGTAGGCCAGCCGCTGGTGTTCGCCGGCCTGGCGGACGTAAGGCTGCGCGGACGCGCTGGGCACGGACATGGAAACCTCCGCGTAGATGTGATTCCTGGGCAATGTAATAGTCACTGACGAGTCTGCACACTGATCATGGCGTTCACGACCGGCACGGAGGCATTCGTGCCGGGGTGGCTACGCACACGCGTGTATTCGTGGCCACAAGACGCACGTTCTCGCTACCGATGTGGCTACGCGGTCCCTAACGGATGGGCCGAGGGAGCTACGTGAAGCATCTGTCATACAAGAGCAGTGAGCCCGAACTGAACGATCTGTACCCCGCAGTACGCCACAGATCGCTGATTATCCTCCGAGCGGAATCGGCGGTCTGGAGCATCTCTCCAGCGGTAGATCATCAATTCAGATCTCGCTGGTCGTGACATGGCGTGACCTGACGAGGCGGCCTACGTTTGGGTTCCGCTCAATCGCTGGGACCCTGCGGCTGGCCCAGCCCTCGGGTCTCAGCCCGGCCGGGAGGTGCCCGATGACCACAGCCGCCCCATCCACTGCGCACGCCACGATCCAGCCCGCCTTCACTGACCCCGAACGGCTTGCCCTCGCCGGGTACCTGGCCGGCTACCGCGGCCTGACCCGCGAGGCGTACACGCTGGACCTGCGCCAGTTCACCACTTGGTGCCGCGCCCGCTCCCTGCCCTTGTTCGCCGTCCGCCGCGCCGGCATCGAAAGCTCGCCCGCGACCTGGAAGCCCGCGGCCGGGCCCGGTCCAGCGTCACCCGGCGCCTGTGCACCATCGCCGGGTTCTACAAATACGCCGTGGATCACCCCGAGGAAGAACTCCTCGAGCATTCCCCGGCCGCACACGTCCGCCGGCCCCGGGTCGACTACGAATCGCATGCCGTCGCCCTGGACCGCAACGAGCTCGGCGCGCTGCTGGTCGCCGCCGGCCTCGGCCCGCCACTTGAGCATGCGCTGATCTCCCTGCTCGCGCTGAACGGGCTGCGAGTCTCGGAGGCCACCGGCGCCGACATCGAGCAGCTAGGCCTGGAACGCGGGCACCGGACCCTGACCATCACCCGCAAGGGCGGCAAGGTGGTGACGATACCGCTGGCGCCGCGCACGGCCCGGGCGATCGACCTGGCCGTCGGCGAACGCACCGGCGGCCCGGTGTTCCTGGCCGCGGACGGCCGGCGGCTGGACCGGCATGGCGCCGGCCGGATCGTCCGCAAGACCGCCCGCCGCTCCGGCATCAGCAAGACCGTCACGCCTCACACGCTGCGGCACGCGTCATCACAGCTGCGCTCGATTCAGGGGTGCCGCTGCGCGACGTCCAGGAAGCTGCCTCTCATGCTGATCCGCGGACCACGATCCGGTATGACCGGGCCCGCGGCAGCCTGGACCGGCACGCCACCTAAATCGTGGCTGCTTATATCGCGGGCGCCGCCAGGTAATCCGCGCCGGGCCGACAACGGCAACGACTCCGCCTGGCGGCCACAGCCGCCAGGCGGACAACCCGCGGCCGCCCGATGACAACGGCGGCGAGACGGTCACGGACCGCGACCTCACTACGAACGCGAACCGCCGTTATGGCCGGCAATCTGGCGGACCTGATTGCCGGCCTCGGCCGCGCCGAGCCGGGTGATCTGTCTCTGGCTGTGCGTCGGCTCGACGGCTGGCCCGCGTCCGGATCTGCATGATCGGGTTCGTGGTGATCCGCCGGGCTGGCCTGGGGAAGCATGCTGCTGCCGGGATGTTTCTGCCCGCCTTGGTTATCTCCGGGCAGGGCGGTACGGTCGGCTGGTGGGGGAGTTTTCCGGCGGCTTCGCCGGTGATGGTGATGCCGGTCCGGCCCGGGTCGGGGTGCGGCTGCCGCCGAGGCGGTTGTCCTTCGTCGGGAGAACCGCGGATCTCGGCGAGATCGCGGCCAGGCTGGCCCGGTATCCGGTGGTGACGCTGACCGGCGTCGGGGGAGTCGGGAAGACCGCGCTGGCGGTTGAGGCGGCGTGGATCGAGGTGTCGGCCGGGCGGGCGGACCTGGCCTGCTACGTCGACCTGGTGCCATGCCGCGGCGATGAGCAGGTGGTGGCCGCCCTGGTTGAGGCGGTGGGGATCAGGGGAGCCGAGGCGGCGGCGGGGCTTGACGCGGTGGCCGAAGCGGTGTCGGGCCGCCGGTGGCTACTGGTTATCGACAACTGCGAGCATGTGCTGGAATCGGCCCGGCGTGCCTGCGGGCAGCTGGCCGGGCAGGCCGCGGATCTGCGGGTTCTGACGACGAGCCGTATCCCGCTCGATATCGAGCCCGAATGCGTATGGCGGGTGCAGCCGATGGCTGTTCCGGGTGAGGCCGACCCCGCGGTTGCGACGGAGGCGGTGACGCTGTTCCTGGCCCGGGCCGCCATGGCGGGGGTGACGGTGCGGGCCGGGCCCGGTGAGCTGGTACTGGCGGGCAGCATCTGCCGTCAGGCGGGCGGGCTTCCGCTGGCGCTTGAGTTGGTCGCCAACCGGCTGCGGGTGGTCTCGCTGACCGAGCTCGCCGAGGGGCTGGGGCCGTCGGGATGGCCGGCCAGGACCACGGGCTCGGGACGCCATGACTCGCTGGAGGCGTGCCTGAGCTGGAGTCATGCGCTGCTGCCGGCCGGTGCGGCGGTGGTGTTCCGGCGGCTGAGCGTATTTCCTGGCGGGTTTGACCTTGCTGCGGCGCGGGAGGTGGCGGGGGCACAGCCGGTCGGGACCGGTCAGGTTGGCGTGCTGGTCGAGCAGCTGGTCACCGCGTCGCTGCTGGAGGCGGACACGAGCGGGACCAGGACCCGGTTCCGCTTCTACGAGCCGGTACGCCAGTATGCCGCGGCACGTCTGGCTGATGCCGGGGAAGAAGACCTGGCCCGGTGGCGCCACGCCCGCGCGTTCCTAGCCCGGGCCGAGGCGATCGAGCCGCTGCTGTTCGCGCCGCGGGCCGAGCAGCAGTGCGACCTGCTGGAGTCCGACCGGCCTGATCACGATGCGGCCCTGGGCTGGTTGTTGTCCTGCGGGGCGGCGGCGGAGGCGCAGCGGATGGCGGCAGCGCTGTATTTCTTCTGGTACACCCGCGGCTGGTTCGTGACCGGCTTGCGCTGGTTGCGTGCCGCGCTGGCGGCGGGGGCACAGGTCGAGCCGGTGGTCAGGGTGCGTGCCGAGGTCGGGCTGGCGCAGCTGGCCTTCATCGCCGGCGATTACCTGGCTTCGTTCGCGGCTATCGAGTCGGCCTTGCCGGCGGCCCGGCTGCTCGGTGACGATGTGGTGCTGGCCCGCTGCCTGGCGACCGCCGGTTATGTCTGGTGGTTCCTGGACCCGGACCATTCCGCCGCGCTTTTCGAAGAGGGCCTGGAGGCGGCCGGCCGGAGCGGCGATGACTGGACCCGCAGCACCGGCCTGGCCGGGCTGGGCTTTGCCCGCTACTTCGCCGGACGTTTCGACGCGGCGACCGGCCCGCTGCGGGAGGGGATCGAGCTGACGGCCCTGTCAGGGCGGCGGCAGCAGTTCGCGATGGCGGTGCTTGGCCGCGCCTCGGTTGAGCTATGGCTCGGGCAGCTCGCCGCCGCGGAGGCATCCGCGCAGCAAGCGGTGGGCGTGCTGGTGGCGATCGGCGATGCCACCTGGACCAGTGCGGCGCTGGCGATCCTGGCCGAGATCGAACGTGCCCGCGGCCGGCTGGATACGGCCGGGCAGCATGCTGCCGAGGCCATCGAGATCGCCGGGCGGGCCAACTCGGCCGTCAACGTGATGCTCGCCACCGGGCACCTGGGCCGTATTCTGCTGGCCCGCGGCGAACCGGGTGCGGCCGGCTGCCTCGATCAGGCCGTGCAACTAGCCCGCGCCTTCGCCGTGCGGCCGCTGCTGGCCTGGTGGCTCGACTCGCTCGGCGAGCTGGCCGAGCTGGAGGGCCGCCACGGCGACGCGCGAAGTTGGTACGAGCAAGCGGCCGGTCACGCGGCTGAATGCGGTCTGGAGGCCGATGCCGCCCGCGCCCGCCACCATCTGGGTCGGCTGGCCTGGCTGACGGGTGACCTGGCATCGGCGGTCAACAGCTGTCATGAGGCGCTGGCCGGGCAGCTCGAGGTCGGCGACTGTCTGGGCCTGGTCGAGACGCTGGAGACCCTCGGTGGCCTGCTGATCGATGAGGGACATGCCCGGCGTGGCCTGCCGCTGCTGGCCGCCTCCGCTACCGGCCGGGACGAGCTGGGTTTCCCCTGGCGGCCGATGGAAGCCGGGCGGATCGCTGGGTGGGTCGCAGCCGGGCGCGAGAGTCTCGGCGAGCAGGCGCAGCCTGCGTGGGAGCGCGGTGCCGGGCTCAGCGTCCAGGAAGCTGCCGCGATGGCCCGCCGGGGCCGGGGCCCGCGCCGGCGGCCTGCGTTCGGATGGCCGAGCCTGACCCCGGCTGAGCGGAACGTCGCCGATCTGATCGCCGGGGGGCTTACCAATCCCGAGATCGCGGCCCGCCTCGGGGTAAGCGCGGGCACCGTCAAGGGCCACGTGTCGAGCGTGCTGCGAAAGCTCGGCGTGCGCACCCGGGCTGAACTGGCCGCCGCCGTCTCCGGCCATTTCGGGATCTGACCCCCCATCCGGCAGATGTTCTTTTCGCCGCGCCACCGGATGCTATCTGCATGCCGAACGCAATCGTCAACGGAATCAGCATCGACTACACAGTGACCGGCGGCGGGCCGCCGGTGCTGCTCATCTGCGGCACCGGTCAGCCTGCCGACCTGTGGTTCGCCCAGGTGGCCGACCTGGCCGCCGCCGGGCACACCGTCATCACCTTCGACAACAGAGGCTGCGGGCGGTCCGAGGCGCCGCCCGCCCCCTACCTAGTAGCCGACATGGCCGCCGACACCGCGGCCCTGATCGAGCACCTCGGGCTCGGGCCGTGCGACATCATCGGCTACTCCCTCGGCGGCTACATCGCCCAGGAACTCGCCGTGACCCAGGTCGGCCTGGTCCGACGACTGGTGCTCCTGGCCGGGGCCGGTCCGGCCCCGGCCTACGCGGTGGCACGTGCCCGCGCCGCCGTCGACCTCGCCCGGGTCCTAGACCCGCTCCCGCCCAGCTTCGACGTCGCCGACCTGCTGCTGTCCCTGCATCCCATGGCCCAGCTCCAAGACGACGACGACGCGGTCAAGGTCACCATCAGCCTGATCGAAGCCGCCGCACCGTGGACCAACCCCGGGCGGCTCGGCCAGTACCAGGCCGATCTTGCCTGGCTCCAGGACAGCTGCCAGCTGGACCGGGTCAGCCAGATCAAGTCCCCCTGCCTGGCCATGGCGTTCGAGCATGACTGCTGGTTCCCCCCGCGGTCTGTGCGCGAAGCAGTCAAGCGGATTCCCGGCTGCCAGTACACCGAGCTACCCGGCCAGGGCCACGGCGCCCCCCTGCTGGCCCCAGGCCAGGTCAACCCCAGCCTCGCCGAGTTCCTCGGCTAAACCATGATCGGTCATCTGCTCCGCCTGTCGGCGTGCTTGACGCGGCATATCCGCCCTACCTGCAACCTAACCGGCGCTAGGGAATCCCGGTGAGAGCCCGGACGGCCCGGTGGGTGGCCGGGTGCACCGCGGCGGGATCGGTGACGCTGATCGGCGCCGGAGTGGCGCTGGCCTATGCGGACCGGCATCTGGTGCCTGCCAGCTTGACAGGCTGGACGTCTCGAAGTCTCCATGCAGGTGGTGAACGCGGCCGTCCCGGTGGCGGCTTTTGTCCTTGCTTCCAGGCGGCCGGAGAACCGGCTGAACGCACCCCACCGCGCCCAGCGATGACCACCTGCCGCGCCACGCTGATCCGCAGCAACAGCCTGCCGCGCTGGCCACACCGACCCTCGCCCGTCAGAACCACCGGGCCGGTCCCCGGCCTTGAGAAAGGGATCATCATGTGCGGTATCCTGCGCCTCCCCCGCCAGCCAGGCCGCCGTGGCCTCGCCGGCCGGACCATCCAAGACATCGCGGCCACAGCGAGCGTAGCCACCGGCCAGCACCGGCCCGCTCCCACGGCGACGCTGCCCCAGCGGTGCATGATGATCGCGCCGCGACTGCCGCCGCACACCATGCAGCTGTGCATCCACTGCCGCCACAGGCCGGCCGGGTTCTAGGTCAGCCACACCACCGGCCAGACAACGCGGCACCCCTGGTGCCTGTCCTGCTGCCAGGGGCCGGACCAAAGCCGCTACCACACGATCCCGTTCGACGGCCACGCCGGGGCGGGGCGACGGCCGTGAACGCCAGCGACGCCGCGCTGACCGGGCTGGCCGCCGCACGCACCGGCAGCACGGCCGGGCATCCCGCGCCTAACGCCCCCGCGGCCAGCAGCTTCGACCTGATCCTTCAAGCCGCCGCCGGCAGCGCCCTCGGCGGCTC
>Ga0335080_10003148_pt1 | contig 16653 bp, 12 predicted proteins | sample Lox_Sample_34_FD_206720 | JGI IMG/M metagenome (GOLD analysis project Ga0335080, IMG submission 206720) | Soil microbial communities from Loxahatchee National Wildlife Refuge, Florida, United States - Lox_Sample_3.4 | ecosystem: Environmental > Terrestrial > Soil > Wetlands | place: USA...
GACAAGCCAGGTAACGCTGCCCGCAGATAACAGGTAGCTGCACAGATGACATCCGGAATGACAAGTAGACGGCCCGGGATGACATCTTCACCGGATCCCTACAGCAGGCAGGAGTTTCGTCTTCCGTTAGCAAGAAAATCAGGGCCGGGGGTGAAAAAAGGGGCCTAAAACCCGATTTTATAAGTGTCAGCGATTTTTCGGTGGCACCGGGAACAGGTCCACATGTCTATTTTGTCATGCCCTCACCCTCTGTCCGCGTCATTCCTCCTCCCTGCCGTGCGCGGTGCCACCGCCCCGCTTGGGTGGCCGAGCCGCCGCCCGCGGCGGCCGACGGCGGCGGACCCGGCACGTTCCCCGGGGCGGGGCGCGTGCGGCGCCCGTGCGCGCCGTCCGGGCCGGACAGCGGCAAGCCCGCCTCCGCCCGCCCGGGAACCCCGCTCCCCAGCCCGTACGCCGTCCGGAAGGCGTACTGCTGCCGACCGGAGGCTGCCGTGACCGGCGGCTGGGAAGATCGCGAGCTTGACCGGGCGCCCGGAGGCGAGCGTGCATCGGCGTGGCACCAGGCCGCCCGCCGCGCGGCTCCCGTGGGCGGCTCGAACCGGCTCCTGTCCGTGGAAGAGCTGGCTGCCTATCTGGGCGTGCCGAAGAAGACCGTCTACAGCTGCTGGCGGCAGTGGGGCCTGCGCGGGTACCGGGTCGGCCGGCACCTGCGGTTCCGGCAGCGGCACGTAGAGGAATGGCTCCAGACCCGGGAGGAATAAACCGTGGCCACAATCTTCAAGCGCTGCGCGTGCCCCGAAGACCAGTGGGAGAACTGCCGGCACCAGTGGGTGGTCCGCTACCGCACCACAGGCGGCCGGTCCAGCCGTCAGCGCGAGCAGTCCTTCGGCGATAACCTGCGCGAGGCCGAGGACTTCGCCCTCAAAGTCGAGCACGACAAGCGCGCCCGCACCTTCGTCGACCCTAAAGCCGGGCGGGTCCTGTTCCGTGATGCCGCCGAGACCTGGCTCGGTCAGCACCTCGGGGCCGACTCCAGCATCGCCACCTACAAGTCGGTGCTGCGTGCTCACATCGACCCTGCCATCGGCCACAAGCCGATCGGGACCATCCGTCGCGAGGACATCAAGGCGCTCATCGCCGCCATGCACCGCAAGGGCCTGTCGGCCAGCAGGATCGGCTGCGCCCACCTGGTGATCAGCGCCGTGCTGGCCGAGGCGGTGCGGGACAGGAAGCTGGCAGAGTCTCCCTGTGCCGGCATCCAGCTTCCCGGCGTCGTGACCGCCGCCGACTTCATCCTGCCCGTCCACGCCCAGGTGGAGGCGGTCGCGGCCGGGCTGCCGGCGGACTGGGCCGCCACCGTGTGGCTGATGCACGGCTGCGGGCTGCGGATCGGGGAGGCCCTCGCAGTGAACCTGCGCTGCCGTATCAACGGCGGCAAGACGCTGCGCGCCCGGGAGCAGGTCAACCCAGCCGCGCTACTCCGCCCGCTGAAGTTCCGCCGGGAGGGGGAGTTCCGCGACATCCCGCTGCCGCAGTACGTGAGCGAGGCGATCGACAAGCACGCGGCAGAGCACGGCGCCACCAGTGACGGGTACCTGTTTCAGGGCCGCAAGTACAAGCTCGTCGTGCGCCGCTCCTACCAGGAGGACTTCCAGCGCGCCGCCGCCAGTGCAGGGCTACCGCCAGAGTTCATCCCGCACTCGCTGCGCCACTTGTACGCATCGGTCGCCCTAGCGGAGGGCATCCCGATCACCGAGGTGTCCCGCTGGCTCGGGCACAAGAGCATCGAGGTCACCCACCAGATCTACGGCCACCTTGTCCCAAGCTCCTTCGACCGTGCCCGCACCGCTCTCGACGCTGCTTACCATAAAGATCAGAAGCCGCAGCGGCGTGCCGGGAAACGGTGCTGAATCCGTGCTGACCCACGCCCACCCGACACGCGATCTACCTGCGGAAACTGCCCGCTGGTCCACGATCACCCAGATCTATGAAGGGACGAACCAGATCCAGCGGGTTGTAATGGCACGACAGCTCCTGAAGTGATCGCCGCCAGGCCTCTGCTCCGTCAGAAACTGCCCGCGGGCGGAACATCCTCGTGCCGGTAACGCGCCGGCTGCGACCATGAGAACTGGGCAGCAGATGGGGAAGATCCGCACCATGAAGGCAGGGTCGCGGTGGCCGGGGTACTCTGCCAGCTCTTTAACTGAGATCGCCGCCGGATCGGGGTGTCAGGCGGATAACCGGCAGTTCGCGGTCGGTCTTGCGCTGGTAGGCGGCGAAGCGGGCGCGGCGGCGGTGATCTGCCGCCATGCCTGCTCCCGTTCGGGTCCGTGCAGCTGGGGGCGGTCACCGGGGTCGCGCGGCCGTTCAGCGACGGCGAAGGCGGCTTCCGGATTGGCCTGCAGGTCGCGCCGCTTCTTCGACCCGCTCAGCCCGTGCTCGTTGTCCTCGCCGGACACCCGGTCCGGCCCGCCGCACTGCGGGGTGACCGCCTCGGCGAGCATACCGGGGCTGAGCAGGCGGCCGACGGCCAGAGCATTGCGGAAGCCGGCCGCCGCGGCAGCGGTGCCGTGGCCGTTGACCGCGGGGGTCTCCGCAGTCCGCCAGGCGGCGCTGTTGACCACGGCGCCGCCTTGGGCGCCGGGCGGATTGGTGGTGGCCACCGCCATGGACTCCCTTTCATCATATTCGCTTATATCGAATTATGTGGCGAGCGGAGCCCGTGGCTCGGTGCCACGCTTATCGGGCAATGTGCTACACCATCACGGCTGCACGGGTGGATCCCAACCGGGTAAATCGACTACATTGCCAAAGCAACTACGTACTAGGGGACCTACGCACACAGGGGGGCAACGCCGTGACCGACGCTACCAGTTCGTCTGCTGAGGAGGCCGAGGGTCCAACCCTTGCAACCACCCGGATGGAATGGCCGGACTGGGAGATACCGGACTCGCAGACATCGGATGGAACCGTCTGGCAGTTGGCGCGATACGTTGATCCGGAGGCGACGGAAGTACCTATCGGCGCGCACCTGCGTGGTCACTGGGACGGACCGAAAGCCGCCGAAGCGCGGGCCGCGGAGCTTTACGGCCTGATTGTCGACCGCGATATCCAGTACGCCAGAGATCCCTGGAATCCATCACGATTCGGCTATGCCGGCAACCATCCGAAGCAGCGCGTCAGGACCCCCGCCGAGGTGGTGCAGGGAGTAGGCTCGTGCCTCGACTTGAGCCTGCTTTTCGCCGGCATGGCGGTGGCAGCTAGTATCCGGCCTTTTGTCGCGGTAACCCTCAATGCCCCGACTCCGCATGCGCTCGTCGTACTGGATCTCTCCGAACCGCTGAGCAGGGATCAAGCGAAACGCGAGGAAGGGCCAGAGCACTGGCTGGACGAAGACGGTCATGGGGTGTGGCGACCCGAGAGCAAAAGCGGGCCGTCTGTTCCCCACGGCGTCCCCTGGTGGGAGCTGAGCCGAAGCGGCTGGTTGATCATAGACATTGCCTGTGCCGCTCGTACTGGGGTCAAACCAGCAGACGAATTCGAAGCCGCTTGCCTGGAGAAGCTGCCAGGGTGTTCAGCCAAGTCCGGTGTCACCTGGACACTGATTGACGTCGAGGCCGCGATGGACGGTCAGGAGCGATATAAGCCACCGGCAAGGCGAGCCAGTTATCCGATTCATTCTTATCTGCCGGAATTGCCCGAGTTCAGGCAGTACCCGACACGGCGGGACCTGATCAGCGAACTGGGTGCGACGGTGGGCAGTGGCAGCACCAGGCGACTGGTCTTGCAGGGACCAGGCGGCCGTGGCAAGAGCCTTCTTGCGCAGCGGCTCGCATGGGCGGCCGACAATGGGTGCGGATGGTTCCTCAACGCCACCGACGCGCCGACGCTGCGCGCCTCGCTGGCCGCCGCCGAGCAGGCAGAGAGAGGCCAGTGGCTGGAGGAGGGGGCACGCGCCGAACTGCCCGACAGCGCGGAGGTGACTCAGCTTGCTAGCGCCGCGCTCGCCCGGCTCAAGGCGGCCGAGGTTCCCTGGGTGGTCGTTCTCGACAACTGCGATGAGTCCCCCTCCGAGGACTTGCGGGCATGGTGCCCGCAGCCGCACCGTCCGGGTCAGATTGTCATCATTACGACCAGGAACGAAGCCTGGGCCTCGGAACCGGACGACTGGACGTTCAGGCTGGTCCCCGCGCTGCGCGCCGAGGATCTTCAGGAGCTTCATCTCCCGGCGGCGCTCATGGGCATGGCCGAGGACCCGCTCGTCGCCGAACCGCTTGCCGCCTTGGCGGCACGCGGCGCCACCGTCCCTGAGACCGGCCGGCACACTCCACAGGAGCTGGTGTGGACGCTGATCCTTGACGCTCTTGGGTCTGGCTCGCATGCGGTGCGGCTATCGGAACTCTTGGCCTGGCTGCCGCCAGAGCCCACGGACATCGACGCCGCGCCAGTGGGCACGGATGTCCTCCGCCGCCGTGAGGCAGCCGAAGAGCTGGTGCGGCTGCGCTTCCTGACCCCTGTTGCCCGGCCGAAAGAGCTGCGAGCCATCTGGCTCGAGGCGAGCGAGGCGGCGTCCAGCCAACCCCGTGCAACGGAGGTCACGCATCAGACTCGCCTCGTGCAGATGCACCGGATGCTCGCCGAGGTAATCCGAGAGAAAAAGCGGGCCGAGGGAAGCTCCGCGGTGCTGGCTGTCCTGGCTAGGGTGCTGACCAGTACCTGGGGACGCCGAGCTTTCATCCAGTCTGCAGACAACTCCGCGCTGGCGCGGCTTGAAGGCTCGGAACTGAAGGGTGTCGCGGAAGCGGCGGCGGATACCCGCATCAGGGGTCTCGCCTGGCACGGACTGGGATATGTCCGAGAGCGGAGAGGCCCGGTCGCTCAATCGGAGACAGCGTTCCTCCTGGCGCTTGAGGAACTTAACGCGGCGGCCAATCCGTACGAGGTTGCGGAAGCCAAGATCGGACTAGCCAGAATCGCCTTCCAGAAACGCGGCTTCGACCCAGCCGAGTTGCGGGCGGCCCAGGCCAGCGTCCAGGCGGCCCGTGCGCTCTTGGCCCAGATGGCCGGGACGGACGCCCGGCAACTGCGGGAGCAGGGCAATGCCATGTATTGGCTGATCGAGCGGAAACTCGCCGGTAAGGAAAAGGATCCGGAACTGAGATTCAGTCTCCTCTCACGCGTAGGCAACGAACTCCAGCGATCCTACGAACAGCGGCTGCGCATTATCCGCGGTGCTAATGCCGATGTGAGCGAGCCGCTGCGACTTGAAGACGGAATTGGCCCGGAGCGGGCCTACTATAACCTCGCAGGCCTTTACCTCGGTCTTGCCAAGGCCCGATACGATAACGCGAAAGTCTGGTGGCCTACCGCCAGCCCTGAGAAGCGCATGGATCTACTAGCTGAGGTCGAGAAAGACCTCGCGGCAGGGTCTAAGGTCTACCGTGAGGTCGCTGACATCCGGGCGCGCAGGTACATGAGAATGGCCCATCCGCATCATGCGGCCTGTATCAACGGTAATGCCATCGTGGCGCTCCATCAGGCCGTCTTGCTGAACCAGCCGGAGTATATGGTCGATGCCCTGCGCTGGGTCGCGGCCGCAGTACAGGAACGCTGGCAAGTGGCGTCGTTCTCTCCCGATGTGGCTGATGATCAGATCATCTCGAATGACGATGTGCAGAAGTCAGTAGAGCTTTCCGTTAAGATCTCCGTGGAGGGTATCCTAGCCGCCAACAAGGGAGCGACCGAGCAAGTCGATAAAGTGGTATCCGAAGCGTTGGACGAGTTGACGAACTGGACCAGCTACCATGTCCAGGCATCAGGCTGACTGTTGATGGCAGAGGGCAGATTCGTCGTTCACCTCCCGTCCCAGAGTTACGACTATATCAGTCTCTCCGATATCAAGGCGTGGCTGCGTCATCGTTTTCGCGCAAGCAATCTGTTCCGAATTGCGAGTTTCCCCAACCTTCCGGCTGGTGAATTCGGGATTGTCGTCGTTTTTAACGACGATAAGAGTCTGATGCTACTGTGGCTCATTGCCGCGGAACTGCAGGAAGCGGTCAGCAAAGTCGTTCCCGGGACAAGCGTGGAGCTGACTAGCGTTAAATCCTCTGAGGATCGCCGGCCACTCTGGGACAGGCCGACCGGGGAAAGCGCGACTGCCGATCGCTACGTCAACACACCGATCGTCCATGCTGGCACGGAGGAACCTGCCGTCATCGGCCAGCCGCTGGCGCTGGCCACGGACTACGAGGTGCTGCTCAACATCGGCGATTACCTCGCAGGCAGCCTGCTCTCTAGGGACGACGCATCGTTTCCGGACGGGCTGCTCCGGGATCAAGACCTGTGGCTGCGTGCCGTGCTGGTGCAGGACGGTCGCTCCGACCCGGTCACCCGGTCGTTCTGCCTGCCAGAGGCCGGCCCCAGCTTTTCGTGCGATTGCCAGCCCGACGACCCTCACGCGGATGACTGCGCCCGCCGCCCCTGGGTTCGGTTGCCGCTGCGTACGCCCGCCGAACCGGCGCTCATGCTCGCGGAAGTAGCTATCTACTACGAGGCGACGGTCGTCTACATCCTGCGGCTGACGCTGCCATTCGGCGAGGGCATTCCGGGTGGATTCCGTATAGACCTGATCGGCCGACTCACCCGTACCTTCAGCGACATGGGTAAGCTCGCCGGCAGATCGGTTTCGGTCGTGACCGCGGACGCCAGTTCGCGGGTAATCGTCAACTCCGTGGACTTTACCCACGGTCGCTTTGCGATCTCAGCGCGCCAGGCGGACACGTCGGCGAGTAATGTCAGGGAGACTCTGGACAGAGTGCACATCCAGGTTGCGAAGCGTGGCCTGCTTCGGACCTCGAAGCGCCAGCTGGTCTCCAACTTCGCGGCGGATTACAGCAAGGAGGCCGCTGAATTCCAGCACGACCTTCATCGGCTGGCGGTGGATGGCGCCAGCCTGTACTCCGCGCTGTTCGGTTCGCGCGATGTCCAGACGCTCCCTCACCTCTTGCGGCATGAGGCAGAGGTTCGGTGTCGTCCGCCGGTGATCCAGGTCATCGACGGGCAACCAGGTGACCGTGCGATGCTTTGGTCCGTGATCTACGACCTCCCGCTCTCGCGAAGCGCACGCTATGAGCCTTGCCCTTCGCTGGAGCAGTTCGGCCCGGCTGGCGACGCGACAATTGATCCGCCGCTGGTATGCCCCTATGACCGGGATCACTTCGGCCGCGACGACGTGCTCTGCCCATTTGGTTTCTGGGGTCTGTCGTGCGTCATCGAGCAGCCGCCAAGCGTGGAGCGCGACCTGGAGTCGGTGGTGTGGCCCAAGGAGGAAGAGCTGTCCTTCATCGTTGCACCGGATGAGACTCTGGACCCACGCCTCACGGAGCGGCACCTTCGGCTCCTGGCGGGACACCTGCCTGAGCGAACCGTCTCTATGCCTCCCATCGCGACTAGGGAGCAGCTGAGAGAGGTGCTTACCCCGCCTGCGATGGATGTTGTGTACTTTTACTGCCATTCGGGATATGAGCGCCGGAGCAGCCAGGGTGCGCCTGAGAATTACCTCAACCTCGGCGAGTACCAGGTCTGGCCACTGGACGTGAAAACGTGGGCACGAACGCATTGGCCTTACCCGCACTGGCCGATGAGGCATCCGCTCGTGATACTCAACGGCTGTCACACCACTGAGGCGAACAGCGGGACGCTGAACACCTTCGTGTCTGCCTTCGCGGACCATGCGGCGGCATCGGGCGTAGTCGGGACGGAGGTCACGCTGGAGCAGGGACTCGCCGGGTGGGCCATGGAACTCATGCTGGCTGCTCTCGCCAGGGGGGCAACCGTAGGGAATGCGATCCGCGAGGTCCGCTGGGCCATGCTTCGCCGGGGCAACGTCATGGGGTTTGCTTACACCCCGTATTGCCTGGCCAATCTTGCGCTTCGGCGACCGCTAGGGGAGGACTGAATGGCGGGCTCAAGTGTGGTCATGTCGGTGGGCGCCGTCTGCTTTGGCCTGACCGTTGGCTACTTCACCTACCGGACGCTGATGCGGAGCAAGAAGACGTCCGTCTCCGACCTGACAGCCGTCATCGGAGCGATCGGCGGAGCAGCGGTAACCGGCCTGTTCAACCCGGATCACGGGGACCTGTTCGGCTGGTACTCAATCGGCCTGGCCAGCGGTGTCGCGGTCTATTTCGTAGGATTCCGCATCTACAACGGGGTAAAGAAAACTGGAGCCTTTATGGACAGTGACACCCTTACTCCTCCCGGTCTGGGTGCCACGGATGACCCAGAGGTCGGTTCGTAAGCCTGACCGTGACCCGCCGGCCGGGAATTCGGCACAGCAGATCACCCAGATCTACGAGGGCACCAACCAGATCCAGCGCATGGTCATGGCCCGCCAGCTCCTGAAGGGCTGATTCAGGGCCACTGTTCCGCCGAATTCCGCGGCAGTAGTCGGGGCCGCACGGCCAATGGTGCCAGCGCGGCCCGGCCTGATGTGGCGGTTCAGGGTTCAGGCGGTGGTGGCATGGGTCTGACGTGCTGCCCGGGTGCGGTCCAGCAGCACGGCCAGGATGGCCCCGGCCAGGGCGGCGCCGACTGCGATCAGCGTGATCTGCCAGCCGGGCATGCCACCCCCGGTGATGACGGTCACGCCGGTCGTGGCGGCACTGGTGCAGCAGTCGGCTGGCGGCAGGGGCTCAGCGAGGGCGGCGGGTGCGGTGGCCAGGGCCAGCACGGCGCCGGCCAGCGTGATCACGACGGCGAGGATGCGTCGCGGGTAATTCATGGTGCCCTCCTGGGCGGGCGGCGGGTGCGGACAGTCGCGCCCGCATTGGTACTGCGGCGCGGGGGGCCTGGAACTACCTCGGAATCCGCCTGGACAGGCGGCCCGGGCCGGGTCACGGCACGGTTGCCGGGGTCAGCACGGACGGGTGTTGCTGAGCGAAGGCGGCGATCGAGTCCTGCTTGACGGCGGTCCAGAGCGGGGGGGCCAGCGTCGTGTCGAGGACCAGCTTGCCGTTCACCGTGTGCGTCGGCGCGAGGACGAACGTCCCGGCGCTGCCGCTGAGGTTGCCGGAGTTCTTCGCCAGTGAGGCGATCTCTGCATTGTTCATGTTGCTGTCCACCGTGAGCGCGCTGGTGATCGAGTTGAGCACCCTGACCATCGTCACCGGGTTGGTGACCAGATGGTCGTCGGCGATCTTGGTCAGCACCGCCCGGACGAAGTTCGCCTGGCGCAGCGTCCGGTCCGGGGCGCTGAGCGATTTTTCCCGGGCGTAGTAGACGGCGGTGAGACCGGTGAGGTGGTTGAGGCCCTTCTTGAACGTGTGCCCGTAGCTCTTGCTTGCCGTGGGGATCGTGACGTCCAGGCCGCCGATGGCGTTCACCAGATTGGTGATGTGGCTGAAGTCGATCCGGGCGTAGTGGTTGAACGGGATCCCGGTGACCTTGGTAACGGTCTTCACCAGCAGGCTCGGGCCGCCGTTCTCGAGCGCGTAGGAGAGCGGGTGCGTGCCCTTGCCCGGCACGTTGACCACGATGGTGTCCGGAATCGCCACCGCTCCGCCGTGCTTGCCGTCGGCGTTGAGGTGCAGGATCATCACGAGGTTGGCCGAGGTTGGCAGCGCGGCGTCCTTGACCGGCTTGCCGGTGGGGCCAAGTTCGGAACTGGTGACCAGGAACGTCTGACCGGAGCCTGCGCCGGGCGCGCCCACCGCCACCAGGTTGGCGACGTTCACCCGCGGAATGCTGCTGGCCACGTGGTTGAGGTAGGCGTAGCCGCCGGCCGCGAGCACGACCAGCAGGCCGAGGACGGAGCACAGCGCCACCAGCGCGATCCGCCACGCGCGACGCTTGCGCTTGGGTGGCTTCGGCCCGCCGCCGCCGGCATCCGGCGCGGAATACCTGAGACCTGCTCCGTTCCTCACATCGGATACATCGGACATCTATTTCCCCCGTCTAACCGCTTTCGCGCGCTTCACCCGGCCGTTTCCTGGGACATTCCGCCCGTCGTGGTGCCCCGGAAGACGGAATTTCGCTTCTCGAGGTTTGGTGCCTTGCGTGACCAAATCATCGATGTTTATTGCGTGAGCTGACCGCGATCACCGTCCTTACAGTGTGTTATGTTTTACTAACGTAGGGTAATACCTCCGGGCAACGAGGGGAAGAGCGGGGGAGCCCGGCGTCGGTGAGGTTCACAGGGACGGGGGTCCGCGTGATCGAGGACGCGCTGGCCGGCCGGGGGCGGCGGCAGCTGGGGCGGAGCCTGAGCAGATGGCCGCGGACCACCGCCGAGGCCGGATACGACGTGGTGGCGTGGACGTGCGGGATGCTGGTGGCGGCGAAGGCGCTGAACGGCCCGGCCTGGCACCCGGTGACCTCGACGGATCTGTGGTACGGGGTGACCGGGATCTGCGCGATCGTGGCCGGCTGCGGCCTGGCCGCCGGGCTGTACCGCGGCCGTTACCTGCGCGGCAGCCGAGACGAGGTCATCGCGGTCGGCCAGGCGGTCGCGCTGACCGCCGGCTGCCTGCTGGCCACCGGGCCGGTCCTGATGGGCGGCCTGCCCGCCTGGCCTGAGCAGATCCTGGGCGGCGCGCTGCTGGCCGTGGCGGCGATGCTCGGCGCGAGGTACGCGGCTTTCGCCATGCGGCTCCGATCGGTGTCTCCGGCCCCCGCCGCGGTGAAGATCATCGTTTTCGGTGCCGGGGAAGCGGGCACCCAGCTGATCCACCGGCTGGCCATGCCGTCCGCCCCGGCCTACCGGCCGGTTGCCATCCTCGACGACGACCCGGGCAAGCGGCGGCTGCGGATCCGCGGTGTCCCGGTGCTCGGCGGCCGGGGTCAGATGGCCGAGGCCGCGGAGCAGACCGGCGCGCGGGTGCTAATCATCGCCATCGCCGGCGGGAGCGGGAAGATCATCCGCGACCTCGCTGAGGCGGCCGAGCACTGCGGGCTCGTGCCGAAGGTGATCCCGTCGGTCCGGGAGCTGCTCACCGGCGGGGCGAAGATCGATGGCGTCCGTGATCCGCGGATCAGTGACCTGCTCGGGCGCCGCGTGGTGACCACCGACGTGACCCCGGTGCGTGAGCACATCGCGGGCCAGCGAGTGCTGGTAACCGGCGCCGGGGGATCCATCGGCGCCGAGCTCTGCCGCCAGCTGCACCGGCTCGGGCCGGCCGAGCTGATCATGCTGGACCGGGACGAGTCGGCCCTGCACGCGGTGCAGTTCTCGCTGCGCGGGCACGCTCTGCTCGACTCCGAGGAGACCGTCCTGGCCGACATCCGTGACCAGCGCCGGGTCCGCGAGGTATTCGCCAGGTTCCGGCCTGACATCGTCTTCCACGCAGCGGCACTCAAGCACCTGCCGCTGCTGGAGAGCTGCCCGGCCGAGGCGCTCAAGAGCAACGTCTGGGGCACGCTCACGGTCCTGGAGGCCGCGGCCGCCCACAGCGTCCGGGCGTTCGTCAACATCTCCACCGACAAGGCCGCGGATCCGGTGAGCGTGCTCGGCTGCTCCAAGCGGATCACCGAGCGGCTCACCGCGGGCATGGCCGCCCGGACCGGCGCCACGTACCTGAGCGTGCGCTTCGGCAACGTGCTCGGCAGCCGCGGCTCCGTGCTCACCACGTTGTCCGCGCAGGCCGCCGCGGGCGGCCCGGTCACGGTGACCCATCCCGAGGTGCGGCGCTACTTCATGCTGGCCGAGGAGGCGGCCCACCTGGTCCTGCAGGCGGCCGCGATCGGCCAGCCCGGTGAGGTCCTCGTGCTGGACATGGGCGAACCGGTGCGCATCGCGGACATCGCGCGGCGGCTGACCTCGAGCACCGGCCGCGAGGTCGACATCGTGTTCACCGGCCTGCGTCCCGGCGAGAAGATGATCGAGGACCGGCTCGGCCCCGGCGAGGTAGACCGGCGGCCCAACCACCCGCTGATCAGCCAGATACCGGTGCTGCCGCTGCGCGCGGATCAGGTCGTCGGCCTGGACCCGCATCTGGACGCGGGGTCGCTGCGCCGCGCCCTGGCCAGGTGCGCACGCGAGATCCCCGGCACCAGGCCGTCGGCCATCCCGCCGCAGCAGGCGGCCAGGGCGGCCACGCCCCTGGGTCACCAGGCCCCCCGGCGCCCGGCCGGGCAGTTCGTTCCGCGGCCCAGCCAGTTAAGGAGGCGGCCAGCCATGCCCCCATCCGAGTTCGGCCAGGTCCGCCACCAGCCTGTCAAGCAAGCTGGCCGTGTCCGCAAAAGCGCGCGGCGGCCCGCCCGCCGGGTCGGGCACGTCGTCCTCGGCGCGGTCGCCGAGCAGCGAGGCGCGGTCGCGTCCCGCGTGCGCCCGGGCCAGCCAGCCGGACAGCGGCTCACCGGGCCGACGCGGGCCGATCTGCCTACCGCGCCGGACGAGTTCCCTGAGCGTGAACGTGCGCGGCCACGCCTCCGGCTCGGTGACCACGGCATACCTGAGGTGCTCCCTGGTCATCGCGAGCACCAGCGCGGCATCGGCCAGGTCGGCGGCGGATACGACGCGGCTGCGGTGCGCGGCGGCCTCGATCCCGTACCGGGCCAGCACCGAGATCAACTCCGGGGGCGAGGCGGTTCCCTGGCCGGTCAGCCCGGCCGACCGGACCGGTACCAGCCCGGAGGGCACGCCGAGCGCGGCCAGCCGCCGGGACAGCAGGGCGGCCGCCATCGGCGACCGGCAGACGTTCGCCGTGCACAGGACCAGGATGCCGGCCGGCGCAGCCGTCCCGGCGCGGCGATCTGCGCCGTTTTTCCCGGTATTGCCGTGAATTGCCCGCCGCCTGTTTCTCGTGAAACTAATAAATCCACCGGGACCACGATACCGGCCGTACCTGAATTCCGCCTGCGACCGCCGTGGCGCAGCGTTCTAAGGCGTGCTCGCACCCATCTGGCCAGGCCGGACCGGCACTCGTTCCGTTCGGCCGCGACTTGCGGATCAGAGAGAAAGTCATAATGAACGAATTGGGCCCCGAGCCGACCTTTCGCGGTTATGTGCTTATCCTGCGGCGCAGGAAATGGTGGGTCGTCTCGCTGGCCTTGCTCGGCCTGGCCGTCAGCCTGGCGTTCTCGCTGACCGCGAGAAAACAGTACTCGGCCACCGCGCAACTGCTCGTGCAGCCGTCCGCCGCCGCGAACGGCGTCGGCTTCGTGCAGCAGCCGGTCACCCAGACCCAGGTGCAGACCGAGTTGCAGCTGGTCACCAGCGCCCCGGTGCAGCAGGCGGTGCGCGGCAAGCTGGACAGCGCGCCGGCCGTGTCCGTCGCCGAGGTGGGGCAGACGAACGTGATCGCCATCACGGCCACCAGCCCGGTGCCGTCTCGCGCGGCCAGCATCGCTAACCTCTACGCCGGCTCCTTCGTGCGGTACCGCCAGGCGGTGGCGGAACGTAACCTGGCCAACGCCGAGGCCCAGCTGCGCTCGCAGATCTCCGCGCTCGGCAAGGAACTCAGGCCCTTCAAGTCCGACACGACCTCACCGGTGGCCTCTGCGTTGCTCAACCAGCAGGCCGTGCTGAAGGAACAGCTGGCCCAGATGCAGGTCAGCGGCGCGGTCAACCCGAGCGACGTGACGCTGGTCACGCCCGCGCAGGCGCCCGTTTCACCGAGTTCCCCCAAGCCCGTCCAGGACGCCCTGCTCGGCCTGGCCGCCGGGCTCGCCCTCGGGCTGGCCGCCGCGTTCCTGCGCGACAGCCTGGATGACAAGCTGACCTCCAAGGAGGCGACCGAGCAGGCCGGCGGCACGCCGGTGCTGGCCATGACCCCGGTCGTGACCGCCTGGCGACGAGCGGCACCGGTGGTGGTGTCGGTCGCCGAGCCGAGCTCGCCGGCCGCGGAGTCGTACCGGTCGCTGCGCACCTCGCTGCTGTTCGCCCGGCAGGAACGCAAGCTGCGCAGCCTGATGGTCACCAGCCCGGGGATCAGCGAGGGGAAGACCGCCACCCTGGCCAACCTCGGGGTCGTATTCGCCCAGGCGGGCGAGCGGGTGCTGCTCGTCTCCTCCGACCTGCGCCGTCCCCGGATCGGCGAGTTCTTCCGGATGGAAGAACGGGTGGGCCTGGCCTCGGTCCTGCTCGGCCAGCTGACGCTGGAGGAGAGCGTGCGGCCGGTTCCCGGCGTCGAGCACCTCAGCCTGCTCCCGGCCGGGCCGGTCCCGTCCAACCCGGCCGAACTGCTCAACAGCGGCCGGGCCAGGGACCTGTTCGCGTCGCTGCGGGAACGCTACGACCTCGTCCTGATCGACACCCCGCCGGTGCTTCCGGTCACCGACGCCGCCATCTTGGCCCAGCACGCCGACGCCACGCTGCTGCTCGCCGCGGCCGGGCAGACCCGGCGCGCCGACCTGCACCGCGCCGTGGAACGGCTAAACCAGGTCAACGCCGACATCCTGGGCATCGTGCTGAACAAGGTAACCAGGCAGACCGGCCGCCACTACGGCTACTCGTACACGTACACGCCTTATAGCGCGCGCGACTCGCTCGCGGTGCCGGCCGACCACGGCCACCCGAACGGGAGCAGCGGCGTGCTCGAACACAACCCGCACTGACAGGTATTCCGGGGGGAATCTCATGTCGGGGGTAACCAACCTGCTCGCGGTCACGGCCTGCGGCGCGGTGGTCGCGGTGGCGGAACCGGTCACGATCCCGCTGCTGCGCCGGGCCGCCTTCATCGACGTGCCCGGTCACCGGTCCTCCCATACCGTCCCGACCCCGCGCGGCGGCGGCATCCCGGTCGTGGCCGGCCTGCTGGTCGCGGCATTCCTGATCGGGGGGGCGCTGGCCACCGTGTTCGCCTGCGCGGTGGCCGCCTTCGGCCTGCTCGGGTTCGCCGACGACATGCGCGGGCTGACCCCGGGCCTGCGGCTGGCCGCGCAGGTCGCCTGCGGCACCCTGGTCGCCCTGATCCTGGTCAGCAGCCGGCCGGGACCGCTAGCCGAACTAGTGCCCGCGGTCGTCGTCGGTACGGTCTGGATCACCGGCTTCGTCAACGCGTTCAACTTCATGGACGGCGTCAACGGGATAGCAGGGGTGCATGCCCTGCTCGCCGGGATGGTCTACGCCTGCCTGGGGTGGTGGCGCCACGACGGCTTCCTGATCCCGGCCGGCGCGGCGGTAGCCGTCGGCGCGCTCGCCTTCCTGCCCTGGAACGCCGGCCGGGCGCGGGTCTTCCTCGGCGACACGGGCAGCTACGCACTGGGCGCGGCGCTGGCCATACTCGCCGCCTACGCGGTCGTCCTGCGCGTTCCGGCCGAGGCGGCGCTCGGTCCGCTCGCGCTCTATATTGCCGACACCACCTGGACGCTGCTTCGTCGGATCCGGGCCGGCGAGCACTGGCTGGAGGCCCACCGGACCCACGTCTACCAGCAGTGGTGCGACGCCGGCTGGTCGCACCAGCGGGTGACGGTGGCGGCCGCGGCCGCCACCTCCCTGCTCAGCCTGCTCGGCACGGCCAGCCTGGCCGGCGATCCGGCCCTGCGCGCCGCCGCCGACCTGGCCGCGGCCGGCGTCCTGCTGGCCTACCTGAGGTCGCCGGCGCTGCTGGCCAGGCGTGCGTCCCTGGTTTCGGGGACGGGGGTGTTACGGCGATGCGCATCCTGGTGGTGACCCACTACTTCCCGCCGGAGACGGGGGCGCCGCAGGCCCGCCTGTCCGCCCTGGCGTCCGCCTGGGCCGCGGACGGCGACGAGGTCACCGTGCTCACCGGCATGCCCAACCATCCGACCGGGGTGATCCCGGCGCAGTACCGGGGCGCGATCCGGCGGCGCGAGCGCCGGGACGGCTACCGGGTGCTGCGCACCTGGCTGTACGCCACCCCGAACGAGGGGGTGGCCCGCAAGACCATCGGCCACCTGAGCTTCACGCTCACCAGCGTGCTGCTCGGCGGGCGCGCCAGCGGCCCGGCCGACGTGGTCGTCGTCTCCTCGCCCACGTTCTTCTCCATCGGCGCGGGCTGGCTGCTCGCTCGCCTCAAGCGCGCGCGTCTGGTGGTGGAGGTCCGCGACCTGTGGCCGGCCATCTTCACCGAGCTCGGCGTGCTGACCAGCCGGCCGCTGATCCGCCTGCTCGAGCGGCTGGAACTGGCCGCCTATGCGGCGGCCGATACGGTGATCGTGCTCAGCGACGGCTTCCGCGCCAACCTGCTTGCCCGCGGTGTGCCGGCCGCGAAGGTGCACACGATCCGCAACGGCGTGCGGCCCGGCGACTTCGACCCCGGCGCCCCGGCGGACCCGGGGCTGCGTGCCAGGCTCGGCGCGGGCCCCGGTGACACCCTGGTGCTCTACGCCGGGACGCACGGCATCTCCCAGGGCCTCACCACGGTGGCCGAGGCCGCTGCCCGGCTGGCCGCGCAGCAGCCCGGCCAGCCGGTCCGGTTCGCGTTCGTCGGCGAGGGCGCGGACAAGCAGCGGCTGGCCGCCCGGGTGGCCGAGCTCGGCCTGGACACCGTCACCCTGCTCCCCGGCGTGCCGTCCGGGCAGGTTCCGGCGCTGCTCGCGGCGGCGGACATCTGCCTGGTGCCGCTGCGCGACGTGCCGCTGTTCTCGGCGTTCATCCCGTCCAAGATGTTCGAGTGCCTCGCGGCGGGCAAGGCGGTGCTGGGCGCGGTGGCCGGCGAGGCCGCGCAGATCCTGCGCGAGGCCGGCGCCTGC
>Ga0335080_10003150_pt1 | contig 16648 bp, 13 predicted proteins | sample Lox_Sample_34_FD_206720 | JGI IMG/M metagenome (GOLD analysis project Ga0335080, IMG submission 206720) | Soil microbial communities from Loxahatchee National Wildlife Refuge, Florida, United States - Lox_Sample_3.4 | ecosystem: Environmental > Terrestrial > Soil > Wetlands | place: USA...
CCGGTTGGTGCCTATATTCCATCACAACGCGATGGATATTCTCTCGCTGGCCTGTCTGACGGCCATCGTTCCCGCGGCTTTCGGATCGCCGGACGGCGCACTGTTCCGCCACGGCGCTGATCTGATTGGACTTGCGCGATGGCTACTGGCCGCCGGACGCGACGAACAGGCCCTCGGACTTTACCGCCGCGCGGTCGACCTCGGTTTGCCCGACGCTCTATTGTTCCGCGCGCTGGCCGAGATCGGCGCCATTGAGAAACGGCTGGGGCGACATGCCGCGGCGCTCGAGGTTTTCAGCGACCTAGCCGCATCACCGAATCCCTGCCGCGCCCACGCATTCGAAGAACTCGCCAAGTATTACGAGCACCGCGAGCGCAATTATGCTTTGGCGATGGAGATGACCCGGAGCGCGCGCAATCTCGAGGATTCGCCGGAACTCGAACGGCGCGAAGAGCGGCTCAAAAGAAGGCTGAGTGCCAAAAGGCCAAAACGACGTTGAGACAATGAAGAGCGTGGCGCGGTACGGAACTGCGGTCGTGCTGGTTCATCTTTTCATCACAATCCTGCATGGCACCGCGCACGCGAATTTGCAGATTGGCTTGAGCACCGCACAAAAGCTTTTTGTGCTGCTGGTCATCAATGTCTGCCCGCTCTTGGCAATGGGTCTTCTGTGGACCCGATATCGACGCGCGGGATGTGTGCTGCTTTCTGTGTCCATGCTTGCGTCGCTGTTGTTCGGCGCGTGGAACCACTTCGTGGTGAGCGGGCCGGATCACGTGGCCCATGTGGCGTCCGGACCGTTCGGGATTCTGTTTCAGATCACTGCGGTGCTACTGGCCCTCATCGAAGCCGGCGGCGCGTGGCTGGGGTACGCGTGGTTCCGCGGCACAGCCACGAAACAGACGCTATCATGAATTCTCCCCTCAATGAAGATTCTTCTGTTCGCCTTGCTGCTCGCCCAGACGAGCCCGCCTGACCCCGAAAACCCACTAGTCCGCGATCTGCTCCGTGAATTGATCGAGATCAACACCACGCACTCCACAGGAAGCACGGGCAAAGCGGCCCAGGCGATGGCGGCGCGTTTGCGTGCGGCCGGATTCGCCGCGTCGGATGTGCAGCTTCTTGGCCCGCGGTTCGACCGGGCGAACCTGGTGGCTCGCTTGCACGGCACAGGCGTCCGCAAGCCCATCCTGCTGATCGCGCATCTCGACGTGGTCGAGGCCCGGAAGGAAGACTGGACCACCGACCCGTTTCAGTTCGTCGAGAAAGGCGGATACTTTTACGGGCGCGGAACCGCGGACATCAAAAGCGGCGACGCCGTCCTGATGGCTAACTTCATTCGCTGGAAGCGGGAGGGATTCCGGCCCGACCGCGACCTGATCCTGGCGTTGACCGCCAACGAGGAAGGCGGCGATGTCGAGGAGAATGGGGTCCACTGGCTGCTAAAAAATCACCGGGATTTGATCGACGCCGCATATTGCCTCAACGTGGATGGCGGCAACCTCGAAACGAAAAAAGGCAAGAAGCTACTGAATGAGCTCCAATACGCGGAGAAAGGTTTTCTCAGCTTTGTACTGGAAGTGAAGAACAAGGGCGGGCACAGCTCGCTCCCGGAGAAAGAAAACGCGATCTACCGGCTGTCGCGGGGACTGGTCCGCCTCAGTGAATTTGATTTTCCGGTGATTCTCGACGCGGGCACCCGGGCCTTCTTTGAGGCCATGGCCGTGCGCCAGGCGCCGGACGTCGCGCAGGCGATCAACCGCATGCTATCGACGAATCCGCCCGATGCCGGCGCCGTCGCTCTGCTTTCGAAATCGCCCGACTGGAACGCGGCGCTGCGGACTACGTGTGTCGCGACCATGCTCGAAGGCGGGCACGCGGAAAATGCGTTGCCGCAGTCTGCCAAAGCGACGGTGAACTGCCGCATTCTGCCGGCGCAATCCGTGGCCGAGGTCGAAGAGACGCTGCGGCGGGTTATGGCCGACGACCAGATCAGCATGACGCCTATCGAGCCCGTAGAGCTGGTCCAGAGCCCGGCTTCGCCGTTGAATCCGGAGGTGATCGCAGCCGCGAAACAGGTAACGTCCGCCATGTGGCCGGGGGTTCCGGTGGTGCCGTTCATTTCCCAGGGCGGAACCGACGGCACGCATCTGCGCCGCGCCGGGATCCCAACCTACGGCATCTCAGGCATTGCCGACGACTACGACGACATCCGCGCGCACGGCAAAGATGAGCGCATCGCCGCCACGGCACTCTATGAGGCGCGCGAGTTCATGTACCGGCTGGTGAGAGAACTTGCGGCTCCGGAGCGATGAGAACGGCTATTGCGCATTAAAAAGCTCGAGGAAGAGAACCGCGCATTCAACGAGGGGCCGGAGCAGGCTTGGGTGCGATCGCGGGGATCGGCCGGGTTGTTGCTAGTACAGCCCGCAAGTCGCCATTGGCACTCGGTCGTACAACGCTTTCCGCGTAGGCGGAGAACGGCTTCATGGCAAGAGCTCGAGGGCGCGCGCGAGCCGGGGACCAACGCGAATAGCGGCAAAGTCGCGGCGGTCGCTGGTGAGAACGCGGTAAACCCGGCGGCGCTCGGCCACAGCAGCTACCAGCCCATCGACCAGCCCGAGGCCGAGAGCTTCGAATTTGGCATCCAACTCCAACGCTCGGGCAATGTCGGCCGGAAGCGGCAGCTCGTATTCGTAGCGTGTGGCAGGGTCGAATATCTCTGCGATGAGTCTGCGCATGGCCTTGCGCTCGTCTCGCAGGAAATAGTCCACTTCCGCCAGGACGAGTGCGGGCACAATGACGGCACTGGCCGAACGCAGGATTTGTTCGTACTCTGGAAAGCTCGGCCGGCCGCTTGGAGTGCGGGCGAGCGCGCGCAGTAGGCCGCCCGTGTCGGCGACGATTGGCGGGATCAATCTTCAATATCCCGGAAAAGCTCGGATTCATCGCCGAGCTTGCTGTTCGTAGACTCGAACAGCAGCGTCGAGGGGGGCCGCCGGCCCGAATAGTAGCGCGATGCGACAACGCGCAGGCCTTTGCGGATCAGGTCGGAGGCAGAGATTCCCGCCGCGCGAGCCCGCTTCAATGCCCGAACATCCTCTTCATCGAGCCGGACGGTTGTTGAAACAAAGCGCGCCATACACTCACCATACAACGTGGATGGCGGCGAAGCAATGGCCTCACACCGGCGAAAGTGGACAAGATCAGCATGACTCCACTCGAGGAGGTAGACACCGTTCAGAGCCCCGCTTCGCCATTAGATTCGGACGTGATCGCCGCCGCGAAGCAGGTGACGTCCGCCATGTGGCCGGGGGTTCCTGTGGTGCCGTTCATTTCCCAAGGAGGAACCGACGGCACGCATCTGCGCCGCGCCGGGATCCCAACCTATGGCATCTCAGGCATTGCCGACGACTACGACGACATCCGCGCGCACGGCAAGGATGAGCGCATCGCCGCCACGGCACTCTATGAGGCGCGCGAGTTCATGTACCGGCTGGTGAGAGAACTTGCAGCTCCGGAGCGATGAGAACGGGCCGTGTGATGGCCGGGCCGTGCCCGGCCCCTACGGCGTTCGGTGGAGGAAAAGAACCGCGAATTCAACGAGGGGCCGGGGACCGCTTATGGTGTGACCGCGGAGACCGGCCGGATTGTTCCTGGCACAGCGTCTCAGTAGCGCGTAACGTGCCAGTGAAATCGAGGCGGCATATGTACGAGACGGCGTTTATAACCGGCCAATGTTCAGAGTGGGGAACTCGCAGCGGGCAGAGGAAAGCAGTATTCTCTTTTCGTTCGAAGTTGACGTTACCGGGAGGGTGAAGGCCCGGCAGCGGATCGAAACCTAGCACGCGACGGTCAGCGGCGGGCCTTCACGCCAGCCGTGATTCTCTTTATCGCACTGCCAGACACCAAAGACAACATTGAACCGGGGTAGTGCCGTTGGATCTCCTGCCGAGGCTATGCCCGCTCTGCCAGGACGACACGATCATTGGCCACGGCCGGCGGCTGCGCCAGGCCCACGACGACCAACACGATCGCATCTGGGTGCGGCGCGGGATTTGCCGGCCGTGCGGGAAGACCTTCACCGTCTTGCCGAACTGGTTGGCGCCTTCGGGACATTTCAGCGTGCCTTGCCGGCAACAGGCCTGCGAGCGGATGATCGCCGGCGACACTGCTGAGCGAGCAGTGCCGCACTGCAAGAATCCATCACGCTCGCCAGATGCATCCACCGTGCGCCGCTGGGCACAGCGACGACTACTGAGCTTGTGGTGCTGGGCCAGATCCCAAGGCCAACACTTCCTCCAAAGACCCACCATCGTTGCCTGGGATCTGCCCGCGCTGTGCCGTATTCTGCCGGTCGAGGTAAGAAGTCCGTGAGTCGTCAAGCTGTCGAAGAGTTGAAGCAACAGATCCCGCTGCTGGATTATCTGCAAGCTCATGATTGGCATCCGGCCCGACGTCTGAGCCGTGGCCGACTAATGGGACTGTGTCCGCTACACGCCGATCACAAACCGAGCTTCCTCCTGGACCCTGGCAAGGACCTGTTCTACTGCTATGGATGCGGCCGTGGCGGCGACGTGATTCGTTTTGCCGAGCTCTATCACCAGGTGAGGTTTCCACAGGCGCTGTGGTTGCTCCGACAATGGCGTGGATCGGCGCCGCTGCTTCAAGCAGTCGCAGATCTCTACCGCATGCAGTTACACCGCCACGGCGAGGCAGTCACCTACCTCCACCAGCGCGGAATCCAATCGCCGGAACTGATCGAGGAAATGCGGATTGGCTACGCGCCTGATGGCTGTCTGCGAAGCTGGCTGACACAGTTGGGCTACTCTCTCGAGAGCCAACGCCACGCCGGCCTGGTTACCAGCGCCGGCTACGATGCCTACACTCATCGCATCGTGTTCCCGCTGCAAGGTAACCTCTATGGCCGCAGCCTCTCGACGACAGCGTCACCGCATCGGTTTCTGCCGGGCGCCAAAGGTGGCTTGTATGCTTGGGGCCAGGTCCGGCGACATCCTGAAGTGATTCTCGTCGAGGGTCTATTCGACTACGCCGCGGTGCGGCAGGCCGGGTTTCCCAACGTCACTTGCTCGATGGGTACCAATCTCAATGTGCACCAGCTTCGGCAACTGTGTGACAGTCCGCGAACCGTCTACGTGGCCTTTGATGCCGATACGAACGGAAGCGGCCAGAAAGCGGCGCAATCGCTTGCCTGCTACTTAAGGGGGCACGGCGTAAACGTGCGCACCGTGGTCCTGCCCGAGGGGCACGATCCGAACAGCTTTTTTGTCGGGGACGGCGATGCGCGTCGGTTCCAGTCCCTTCTGGAGGCAGCGCAGTGATGACCTTCCGCGTCCTTTCGAAACCCTCCAACAACCATGTCCGCTGCCCGTACCGCATTATCGAGCAGTCCACCGGCCGTGAGATTGAATGGATCAACCAGTACCTCGATTACGAAACCCTTCGCCGCCTGGCCGACGCTACTCTGCGAACCTACGCGCACGAGCTGTTGCACTTTCTGCGGTGGTGGGAGAGTGTTCACCACACCGATGAGGTCACTAAAGATGATCTCACCGAATCGACATTGCTCGACTATGTGCGATTCCAGTCCAGCCAGGAACGCGAGTTGACGGGCGCCACGATCAACCAACGTGTTGCCATCGTCGATCGCGCCCTGCGCATCGCCTTTCCTGGCGCCCCTGGGCAGATCGCTCCGGCGCTCCAGTCGACGTACTGGCAGCGAGCGCCCATGGGCATCGGCAAGCCGCGACCCGCCTTAAGCCGGTTGCGCGTTAAGACCGCCAAACGAACCATCGTGCCTTTGTCCGTAGATGAAGTGGCGCGATTCTGGTCCAGCTTTCGGAACTCACGGGACCTGGCCATCGTGGGACTGATGCTGCTGCAGGGGCTTAGGTCCCAAGAGGTCCTGGATCTGCGGCGGGACGATCTGCTGCTATCGGAATCGCAGATCCGGGTGCGTGGCAAAGGCAACAAGACCCGATTCCTGCCGCTAGCCCCAGAGGCAACGGAACTCCTTGACCACTATCTGCGGCTCGAACGGCCGCAGACTTCCACGGATGCCCTGTTTGTTTCCCTGAAAGGCCCCGCTCGCGGCACCCGTATGACTCCGGCGGGATTGCGCTCTTTGTTTCGATACCATCGCCGCACTACAGGCGTGAAGAAGGCCAACCCACACCGGTTTCGGCACACATTTGCTTCAGACATGGTGCGGGCAGGTGTCAGCCTGCCGGCCCTGATGCAGCTGATGGGCCACGCGCGGATTGAAACAACGATGGTCTATGTCGAAGTCACTCCTCTGGAGGTCTATCAGCAGTATGCGAAAGCAGTGGCGCAGCACATCAGGCCCGCACTAGGCGGCGCGTCGTGAAACCCTGCCGCTACGCTCCGCTGGAACATCCGTTGGTGCAGCAGTTCCAAAGAGCCATCGACTCCCTGACCGCAGCCCTGTCTCCAGCCTCCGCCCGTCAGTATCGTGCCGTAGCCCGCTGCTTTCTGATCTATCTTGGTGAGCAACATCCCGCCATTCGGTCACTCGATCAACTGCGCCGGGATCCCCACATTCTCGGCTGGTTTGTCGATCTGCGCTCTCAGAAGTTGGCCCCTGCCGTCTACATCGCGCGCCTGCTGCTCATGCGATGCATGCTGGAAGAGCTTGCCTGGAGCGCGCAGGTCCCCGACTTGCCCCATCTGATCCGTCGCGAGGACATCCCACGTGCTCCGCAACGGCTGCCACGCGCCTTGACGGCCCAGCAGGATCAGTTGATCCAGCAGGAACTGCTCCGCCGCAACGATCTGCCCTCCAATGTGTTCTTGCTGCAGCGCCACACCGGAATGCGCATCGGCGAATGCGCCGATCTTGCCTATGATTGCCTCCACAATCTCGGCGCGGATCAGTGGGCGATTCATGTTCCTCTTGGCAAGCTGAAGACCGAGCGAATGGTCCCGGTGGACTCGTTGGCGTGTAAACTCGTTCATCGTTTACGCTTCTTCCGTTCTTTCGATCCCCTCCCGTTCGACGGCCGGCTTCTGGCCCGCCCCCGCAACAAACAGACTCTTGTCAAGCGACTCCGTTCTTACCTCCCCGATGTTGTCGCTGCCGTCGGTATCCCAACCCGCATCGTTCCGCACCAGCTCAGGCACACATACGCCACTGAGATGGCGCGCGCCGGGGTGGGCTTGCCTGCGCTCATGAAGCTACTCGGCCACGTCAATCCCGAGATGACGATGCGCTACGTCGATGTTGCTGGAACCGATTTGCAGCGGGAGTTTCATCTGGCCCGCTCGCAACCTCGACATCTTGCGCCGCAACCGAAAGCCCCGAGTTCTTCGCCGCGCGCCGGTCTCGACGGTGTCGTCGACTCGCTGCTGTTCGCTCAACACGCCATCGAGATGTTCCGTCGTTCGCGGTCAGACACCGCTGCCAAGCACCGCCTCGAACACCTTGCCAATCGGCTCACCAAAATCCTCGCTGAAACCCGCAAACTCAAACCCGAAGCTTAGCGGGCAGAGATTGGCCGTATAAGGCGACAAACCGTCAACTTGACCGGTTTCACACTCCCGGCCATCGGCCCGGGACAAACTGATACGGGGATCATCAACCATCGCAAAACTGTCATGAGACTGTAGCAACTCGCGGATGTGCTTCTTCTTCGTGATACTTGGGAAGCGTGAAGTGAAAGGCGGCGCCAGGGCCTTCATTGGGTGTGGCCCATAGCCGGCCCATATGGGTCTGAATGATCGAATGGCTTATGGAGAGTCCCATGCCCATTCCATGGGGCTTGGTCGTGTAGAAAGAGTCAAAGACCTGGTGTATCTTTTCGGGGTCGATACCCACTCCCGAGTCTGCTACGGTTAGCTGCACGTGGTCGGGTTCAGTGTTCCTGGTAGTAATCACGAGTTCTCGCGCCCGGTCATCAACCGTGCTCATCGCTTCGATCGCATTAATTACCAGGTTCAGCACCACCTGCTGCAACTGAACTCGATCCCCTGCCACCGGTGAAACGTCATCGGCAAACCGCGTTTGCATGCTCACGCTGTTCTTTTTCGCCTGGTCCGCCACCAGGACCAGGACTTCCCGGATGAGTTCATTGGGGTCCAGCCTCTCTGCAGGGGCTGTGGTCCTTTTCGTGAGCGCGCGAACCCGGGCGATCACTTCCCCGGCCCGCTTGCCGTCGCGGACGATTCGATGAAGACCTTCCCGCACTTCATCGAGGTTCGGCCGATCTCTGGCTAACCAACGCAGGCCGGCACTGGCATTACTCACGATACCTGCCAGCGGCTGGTTGACTTCATGCGCGATGGAGGAGGTCAGTTCCCCCATCATGCTCACACGGTTGATGTGCGCCAGATCCGCCTCGAGGTGGTATAGCCTCTCTCGCTCTGCTTCGACGCGTTTGCGTTCCGTGACATCGATGGATGTCCCGACCACTTCGACGACATCCCCTGCCTCGTTGAGCACGGGACGGCGGACACTCTGAATGTATTTCACGGTCCCGTCAGGTAGTACAATCCGGAACTCGAGGAGGTGCTCGACTTCCTGGTGGGCCAGTTCGAGAGTACTCTTTCTGACTCCGTCACGGTCCTCCGGGTGCACCCGCTGCATAAGCTCTTCGAAGGTCGGTACACCATGCCGTGGATCCAGTCCATAAACGCGGTAAATTTCCTCGGAGCAGAACAGCATCTTGTCGCGGTGGGGATCCCAAACCCAACTACCCGTATGCGTCAGTTTCTGTGCTTCGGCCAGGTAAGCTTCGCCGCGGCGTAGAGCTTCCTCCGCCGTTCTGCGATCTTCAATGTCCGTCAGCGTTCCGTACCAACGGAGAATCTTTCCGTGCCGGTCCCGCAGTGGGACACCGCGGGCCAGAAACCAGTGATACTCGCCATCGCTTGCGCGGCGCAAGCGCGCCTCATCTTCGAATGGCTGCCCGGTTTTAATGGAAATCCGCCACTTCCCGGCATGGCGCTCCAGGTCGTCCGGGTGTATTGCCTTTTGCCAACCTTCGCCTGCCGTCTCTTCGCCTGAAAGGCCGGTGTATTCAGTCCAGCGGCTGCTCACGAATGTGTTGGAGCCGTCAGGCAGCGCGGTGAACGTCGCTACCGGAATGGTTTCGACAACGTCGCGGAGCTGTCTTTCTTGGCGGCTGATCTGCTGAATTCGGACCTGATACAAACCCCACAGCAATGCCAGAAACGCGGCGGTGCAGGCCGCTCGAAACCAGTTCGTCTGGTAATACGCCGGTTCGATCGAGAACTCCAGGGCGTCTCCAGTCTCGTTCCAGATGCCGTTGTTGTTCGAGGCGATCACGTGGAAGCGATAGCTCCGCGGCCCGAGATTGTTATAGAACGCCTGCCGGCGATTGCCCGCGTCCACCCAGCCGCGATCGTAGCCTTCGAGCTTGTATTTGAACCGGTTCTTCTCCGGCGCGACCAGGCTGAGAGCGGTGTAATCGATCTCCAGGTCACGGGTCCGCGCGGGGAGGCGCCGGCTAACAGCGACCCCGTGGTCGCCGATGATCCGCTCGATGTGCACCGGCGGCGCGAGTTTGTTGAACGGCAGATGACCCGGATCCACGAAGCTAGCGCCGTTTATAGACGAAAACCAAAGTTTCCCGTCGGGGGCCACGGAGGGGCCCGGAACGTGCCCGATCGCACTGGAGGCCGTGGTCAAAGAGTGACTGATGATTCCGTCGGAACCTTCAAGAGTCATCACTTTGAGCACGTAACCCGGATTGGAGAGCCAAGCCCTCAGCTCCGACCGGTCGGTTCGCACTAAGCCGCAAGCCGTGTAGATCCAGACGGAGAGATCCTGACTTTCCGCCATCCACTGGGCAGCGTTGCACGGCAATCCATTCCTGGTGGTGAGCGTCATGACCGCGTCCGCCCGTATATGGCTCAGTCCACCTTCCGTGGACGCCCAAACGGTTCCATCCGCATCAAGCGTGAGCCCGTTCACCGCGCCTTGGCCTAAACCTTCACCCGCGGCGTAAGATTTGACCAGCCGGCCGTCACTGAATAAACTGACGCCGCCGTTCCGGAACCCGAGCCAGACGCCGTTCCGCGAAGGCGCCGCAACCATCGCGGAGGCGTAATCCGACTTGCCCAACTGCGCCCATGGTATCTGTTCGATCTTCTGAGTGCTTGAATAATGGGTGAGGCCTTTGTATTCGTCGCTGACCCAGAGGTTGCCGCTGCGGTCACCCGCAATGGTTGAGACGAACCCGTCCGGTTCAGTGCTGACGCGAGTCAACCGGCCGGACTCGAAGTAGGCGGCTCCATGAAGCGAGCAGACCCAGATTCGCCCCTGTTCGTCCTCAAACAAAGCTTGGGCATTGTCATCGGGCAGGCCAGCGTCGAAGATCACACGCGCTCGCGCCTCGTCATTGACGGGGGGTCTGCCGGGCCTTTTATAGGTGGTCAATTCGCCATCTTTCCATCGATTCAGACCATTCAGCGTCCCGATCCAGATGCTGCCATCGCGCGCAGCCAGGACGGCATTGACCGCGGCACTCGGCGATCCTTGCTTTATCGAAATGCTCGCGGCGGCGAAGTCCCTAAAACGGTCAACGCCGGCGTCGGTGCCGGCCCAAATACTGCCTTCGCGATCCTCGAAAATGCTGTTCACGGTGTTTCCCGAGAGGCCATCCGAGCGGGTGAAGCGATCGACCCGGCCCTGATGCAGGTGCAGTAATCCCTGGCCGTCGGTTCCGACCCATAGACCACCATTGCGATCTTCCAGAAGACTCAGAGGCGTGGACTCGTACTTGGCCAACGGCGGGTACGGCCTTACTTCGCCGCCAAGCAGTTGGCGGATTCCGTCCAGCATGACGATCAGCAACGAGCCATCGCCCGGGGCCAGGGCACGAATGCTTGAGGCGGCGCCTGACGTCAAATAGTGCTTCGGAGGCGTGGGCCGCCAACGCCAGAGCCCGTTTGCCGCGCCCGCCCACAGTTCGCCATCTTGAGCCTGGTATAGCGAGGTGGCACCACGCGCGAACTCGCCTGCCATTCCCGCGCAGTCGGCCTTACCATCGCGAAAGGCACAGAGTCTGCCGGTAGGAATTGCGTAACCGGCAACCCATATCGTGCCTCGTAAATCTTCCAGAATGGAAAGAACCCTCTGCCCCGCGAGTTCGGGGTAGTTCGTCAACTGGCCGTCCTTTAAACTGGAAAGCCCCGACGCCTTCCCGATCCAAATGCGACCGTCGCTCGCGGCGAAGACGGTCCGAGTATCGCCGCGCGCGATCTGTTCGTCGGCGGTCAGGGGCACCGGCGGTCGGACGCCATCAAACCGTAACAGACCGAGTTCGGTTGCCAGCAGGAGATAACCGCCGTGGTCCTGGCTGATTCCATTGATTGCGCCGTTGAAAAATCCGTCGTGGACTGTCCATGCAGTGTGCGCGTATTGGTTGATCTCTAGTGCCGGGTTAACAGCCAAACCAGATCGGCAAATCACCACGAAAACGCCGAGAACGACAGCGGATTGTCTTCTGCGAGGCACGTTTGGACTCATTATCTCTCGTTGGGGGCGATGGAACCCATCTCCTGACGGCACAGCGAACCCCGAAGATGCATTCGTAAGAGCCGAGCCGGCCTGTCTTCCGAGTCTCTTTGAAGTATCAAAACATAAACCGCAAACCGAACCGGAAATATCTCGGATCAATCAACCGGCCGAGCGGATTCGTGCTGGTAATCTGGTCGTATCCATTGAGATTCTGCACTGTCCCCGCGGAAGTCAATTGCAGGTTTGACACATTGGACCCTGGGTTACCAAAATGAGGGCTGTTGCTGATGTTGAACGATTCTGCGCGAATCTGCGCTCTCATCCGCTCCGTAATCCGAAACTCGCGGAAGAGGTTCAGGTCAAGATTCGTGCTGCCGGGTCCGCGCAGCGTGTTGAAACCGGCGTTGCCAAAGGAAGCGGTAGTGACAGGCGTAAACGCCAGAGGATTGAAGTAGGGCTGGCCACCGAGGCCGCTGCCTACGACTGCGGCATTGGGCAGGACCTGATTTGCCGTTTGCGTGTTGCCGGGACAATTGCAGGACGCGCCGGAAGAAGTGATGCTGAAGGGAATGCCCGAATAGTGCGTGAACATTCCACCGACTGCCCAACCGCCGGCCACACGCGCCATCGTTCCCTCGCGAAGCAGCGGCTTGTTTTTGCCAAAGGGCAGTTCATACGTAGTCGCCCAGACCAGCGCGTGAGGCCGATCAAGCGACGACGTGTAGCGGTCGTAATTGCGGTATTCGGGAATCAGGATCGATGTGTTCATCGAGATATCGTGTGAGTAGGTGTAGGCGAGGCGCGTAGTCAGCCCGTGGCCGAATCGCTTCGCGAGAGTCGTTTGCCAGGACTCATAAATATCGGAACCCAGCGGATCGGCTATTGTCACCGCCCCTGTAATGCCGTATCGGTAGAGTAGCTGACTGGCACTGCCGCCTCCAAGTTGACCGTAGTTCAGATTGTACTCAGTGAATGCGTGAACGACGTGGGTGCCCACCCACCCGGTTTGTACCGTCCATCCGCCGTGGAACTGTTTCTGGACAGTCACATTGAAGGATTCGGTGTAGCCGCGTTTGAAAACCGGCGGATCCGTGAAGAGATTGCCCGTGCCCGCCGGAACAAACGTCGCTCCTTTGGTGAGAGCCGGCGGCACGATCGCAGGAATGCCGCTGGTGACGCTGCCGAAAGCACTATAGGAATTCGGGCCTGAATAGCTGCCGTTGACTTCGTCGGGATACCCCAACATAAAAAAACTGGCCATATTGTCCTGCACCGGCGAGAGAGAAAATCCTCCACGCACGACGAGGCTGTTCGTCGCGCGGTATGCTATGCCGAAACTCGCCGCGAAAAGCCGATTAGAAACCTTGATTCCGCAATCGGAAGGGAAATCGCCTACGCCGCACTCCTGCACGATGTTCGTCGCGGGATTGTAGAAGTTGATTCCTTTACTGGCCTGTGTAGGAACCGGGTAGTGCTCCCAGCGGACACCGTAGTTCACAGTAAACGTGCGGCTCCCCTGCCACTGGTCGCGCGCATACATAGCGAATTCCCACGTTCGGAGGGTCAGGAAGGGCTGCTGGACCTGAAGCGAGTTGGTAACGGACTGAGGGAGGCCCAACAGAAAATCGGCGATCTGATTATATTCGTTGGGGCTTGGACCGCCGTTGAGGGACGTCACCCCGCCGGTGAAAGTAAAACTCGTGGGGGTAACCTCGATGTGGTTCTGGTGTTGGCGACTGATATCGAAACCGAAACGGATGTTGTGCGTAGATTTAATCTTGGTGGCGTTAGCCATGAATTCGTAGATGGGGTCTTTGTATTCGAGTGGGGTATAAGAGGCGCCCATCATGACGTAATTCGACATAGAAAATTCGGGTACACCGCCCGCCCAAGGGAGATTCCCGGTGTTGGTCCCCGGAATTCCCAGAACATCCAATCCGTATTTCACGTTCGACTCGGTGGGAAGCAGATACTCGTGAACCCGAGTCACTCCAAAGGTCGCATCTATGACAAACGAGGGGCTGAATATATAGGTTCCGGAAGCCGAAACAGCTTGGGTGGCGCCATGCTGATCATAATTGCAAAAGCCGCAAGCGGGAAACGGTGGCCTGCCGCCCAGAATTGGGCCATAGACCGGTGCGATGTACGCCTTGTAGGGCTGGTCGCCATAGCGGAAGGAAAGGCGGATTTTGTCCGCCGGGTTGTAGTCGAACTTGGTGTCTATCTTGTGCAGATTGTAACGCGAAGGCTCGTTCACGTAGAGGTTGTTCAAACTGCCGGGCAGGTTGGTAGGAGGAATCAGGGCGACAATCTTAGCGATGATCGGGTTGATCCTGCTTGCCGGAATGAGGTTTCCCGGGAATGGAGACCGCCGCGTTCCGGCCGCGTCTCCGGTCGAAGGATCGTAAATCGGATTGGCCGAGCCGGATTCGTTGCCGGATAGCTGGGTGGGAGCCGGGATCGACAGAATCCCGGAATTCGCCGCGCGCAAAAAATCGCCTTCGTAACTCCCGAAGTAAAAAAGCTTGTTCTTAATGATGTGACCACCAACAAATCCGCCGTCGTTGTTGTCCACTAAGTGCGCGGGTTTGGAGACGCCGCTGGCGTTGGAGAAGAAGTCATTCGCCTGGAAAAAGCTGTCAACGTTATAGGCGTAAGCGGCGCCATGCATTTCGTTTGACCCGCTCTTGAGCATGACATTTACCGAGGCGCCGCCGGCCAGTCCCTGTTCGGCATCGTTCGCGTTGGTCGCAATGTTGACATTCTGGATGGCCTCGATGGAGGGCACAAACGTGGTCAGCCATTGTAGCCAGGGATTCATGGCGCTGACACCTTCGATGCGCACCGCAGCAGCGTTTATGCCGGTGCCGTTGAAGGCGAATTGCATGGATTTCGAGGGATTGTTCGTTCCGCCGGCAAGCTGCCCGGTGGGAGGAGTGGCGCCAGGAACCAATTGTATGAGGCCTTGATATGTGCGCGTAGGTTGAGGGAGGTTTTCCAGTGCCTGCGTTCCGACCTCGGCGTGTACATCGGCACGGTCTGTCTGGAGTGCGTCGGCTTGGGAGGGGACTTCGACAGTTTCATTGCGTGCTCCCACTTGGAGCTGCGCATCCACGCGCACCACGTTGTTCTGATTAACCAAGACGTTGGAAGCGATAAAGGCCCTAAAGCCGGTCCTGGTGATTTCGATCTGATAGGTGCCTGCCGTTACGGTAGCGAGATTGTAGACACCGAGCTCGTTGGTCTCGGCCGATCGGGATTGATTAGTGGAGATCTCCGTGATTTTGACCATCGCCCCGGGGACGGGAGAGTTCGTTGCATCGATGACATTGCCTACGATGGAGCCAAACAGAACCTGCCCTGACGCATGATGAGTACAGGCCAGTAGCAATAACGCGAGTGTCGAAAGACTCGACGTGCGCAGCCGCAACAGAGGCGAGCTGATCGCCAGAAAACATTTTCCAAACGCGCCGGCGGGCATATCAAACTGCTCGTAAAAGAAATCGACGGCGCCGCTTTCAACGCCCCGTGCCGGGCATCGGAATACGCCATAGGAAAATGAGAGGTACTAATGCACGACCCACTCTGAGCCGCTCCTGTACCGAGGAAAAGGCCCGAACAACCTACCCGGCATACGCCGCCAACCTGCCAACCGGGATTTTCATTATAGGCCTTCCCGGACAGATGAGTATACACCAAGTCTTCTTGGGACCCCGGTTGCGGTGTGCCAGATCTGAAAGCCCTCTACCACTCAAGCCGGAGCACTTTTCCACCGCCGCCAAACCTTCAAGAGCGGCAAGTCGTACCGCGACAGCGAGTTCCATTGACACCTCCCTTCCTCCGTCACCTTTGTTGAATTTTGTAAGACACAGCCCCGCTCTATCCAGTCGCATGTAGCGCCGCCATGCGACGCACCATCGCACCGAGGAGCCGCCGAACCTCCGTTCCACCTCTTCCAGCCCATAACCGAAACGCTGCTCCATCTCCGCCAGCGCGCAGTGCGGGCGTGTGCCACCCATGTACCTGCCGGTCGAGTCTGATCAGTGAACTTGCTCGAGCCATAGCGCTTAACGGCTCACCACCCGGCCGTACCACGCCCAAACCGCATGTAAAAATGTATTCGTAGTCGCGCCGGCGCGCTTTCGTGACGAGATGCGGTCAGCAGGAGGCGGTCCTATCGGTGACCGACGAACACGTCTTGACCGGCGTGAAAGCTGCGGAGTCTCACGGTGATCCGTTCGACCGCCTGCTGCTGAGCGTGGGCGAAGCTGAAAACGTCGTCCTCCTCACGGCGGACACCGCGCGCATGGCTCTTGGGCGTCAGGAACCTCGCCTTCCCTCCGGAACGCGTAACAAGTTCCCGAATCGCGCTCCAAGCGGAACCCGCAGCCGACCGGCCTCAACTTGACGCGAAACGCCTTACTCGTACCTGTGACGCCGGCCTCCGTCCGATCTCAAAATGTTGGCGGGTGCGATGCCCACCGCCTATTGCCGTGACCGGCGTTTCCCAGGGACTGGTCCGGATCGGTGGATGGTTGGGCTGTTCGCACCAGTAATCCAGTCGGGAGACTCGATCGCCAAGGCACGACGAGTAGCCGACTTCCCAAGGAGTGGCTGAGCAGTTCATAAACGCTACGGCGTCAGGGGGATCTATCCCTTGACGTGCCACATGTCAGCAACGGGAGTTTCCCGTCAAGTAGGTCTCGTCTGGTAGCCACGCATGACCATTCAGTCCTTTTCGGCAGTTGCCGCTCCCGTTCGTCGTCGTACTTCATCCTGCATGGAAGCGACTTGTTTGCGAGTAAATACCAACAAGATTTGTCTTCGATCTCTGAGATTGGTTGAAAGTTGACTTTGCATAATACCCTCTGCCGAGTGCGCCCTTGATCGCAGCAACAGATGCCCAATCTCGTGCGCCATTACGAGTCCGAGGAGTTCACCAGGATTCGTAAATTGAAGTGCAGCGCGTTTACGGACCTCGTCGGCGATAATAATTGCGGTGCTCTTTTCCGTGCTCAGTCGAAAACCCAAGGTTTCTTCGCTGAATTTACTTGGCCCCACACCGGCTCGCGGCCAGAGCCTCAGATGGAGATCCGCCGGGTTCCATTCCTCACTGACCTGACGCGC
>Ga0335080_10003153_pt1 | contig 16644 bp, 14 predicted proteins | sample Lox_Sample_34_FD_206720 | JGI IMG/M metagenome (GOLD analysis project Ga0335080, IMG submission 206720) | Soil microbial communities from Loxahatchee National Wildlife Refuge, Florida, United States - Lox_Sample_3.4 | ecosystem: Environmental > Terrestrial > Soil > Wetlands | place: USA...
CGCAGCCGGAAAGCCGGAGACCGCGGCAAAAGGGGCGCCCGGCGCGCGGTTCGCGCCGCTGGAGGCGAAGCTCGAGCCGCCGAGGCGCCGTCCCGGGCTCGTCGCGCGCTACGCGCTCGTCGACCGGCTGCGCGCCTCGGCGGACGATCCGATCGTCTACGTGGCGGCGCCGGCCGGCTACGGCAAGACGACCCTGATGGCCCACTGGGCCGACGCCGACGAGCGCCCCTTCGCCTGGGTCTCGCTCGATGCCGGCGACAACGACCCGCTGGCGCTGCTCACCTATGTGGCGCTGGCCCTGAACCGGATCGAGCCGCTCGGCGGCCCTGTCTTCTCGGCCCTGTCGGCACAGCAGCCGGTCGTCGGCGACGTCGTGCTGCCGCGGCTCGGCAAGGCAGTCTCGAACCGGTCGCAGCCGTTCGTGCTCGTTCTCGACGACGCGCACGTCCTCACCGCCCCCGAGGCGCTCGACGCGCTCGTCGTGCTGACACGCCACCTGCCGGCCGGCTCGCAGGTCGCGGTCACGGCGCGGAGCGAGCCGACGCTGCCGCTCGGGAGGCTGCGGGCCGGGAGGCGCCTGTTCGAGCTCGGCCCGGCGGACCTCGCGTTCGCGCCCGACGAGGCGGAGATCCTCCTCCGCGGCGCGGGGATCGCGCTCGACCCGGCCGAGGTCCGCCTGATCAACGAACGGACCGAGGGGTGGCCGGCAGGGCTGTACCTCGCTGCGCTCTCGCTCAGGGCACACGGCAGCGTCGTCGCGGTGGAGAGCTTCACCGGGGACGACCGGATCGTCGCCGACTACTTCCGCGACGAGGTGCTGGGACGCCTCTCGCCCGCCCTCGCGCGGTTCCTGACGCGCACGTCGGTGCTCGACCGCCTCTCCGCGCCGCTCTGCGACGCGGTCCTCGAGCAGACCGGCTCCGCCGCGAAGCTGCACAAGCTGGAGCGGTCGAACCTCTTCCTCGTCCCGCTCGACCGCCAGCGCGTCTGGTACCGCTACCACACCCTCTTCGCGGAGATGCTGCGCAGCCGGCTCCGCGACGCCGAGCCGGGGCTCGAGCTCGAGCTGCACGCCCGCGCGAGCGACTGGTATGCCGACCACGGAGACGCCGAGGAGGCGATCCGCCACGCGCTGGCGGCCGGAAACGTCGAGCAGGCCGGAGACCTCGTCTGGGCGAACGTCGTCCGGTACCGCGGCCGCGGCCGCGGGCCGGCGCTCCGGCGCTGGCTCTCGGCCTTCGCCGAGGACGAGATCGCGGGGTACCCTCCGCTGGCTCTCGCGGCTGCGTGGGCCGGCCTCGGTGTCGAGAGCGGAGGCGTCGAGCGCTGGACGGCGGCGGCCGCGCGCGGCTCGTACGACGGGCCTCTCTCCGACGGGACGACGTCGCTCGAGTCGGCGGTCTCGCTCCTCCACGCGACGATCGCGAAGGACGGCGTGACCCGGATGGGCGAGGACGCCGCCCGCTTCGCCGAGCTCGAGGCCGACGACAGCCCCTGGCTGCCCCGCGCGTGCTACGTGGAAGGAGCATCGGCGCGCCTGTCGGGAGACGCCGAGCTCGCGCGCCGGCGGCTCGAGAAGGGCGAGCGGCTCGCGACGGCGTTCGGGATGATCACGGTGCGCGCGATGTGTCTTGCGCAGCTCGCGGCGCTCGCGGTGGACGAGGAGTCATGGCCCGACGCCGCGACGCTCGCGAGGCAGGCGACCGACGAGCTGCGCGGGGCGGGCCTCGTCGGCATCGCGACCGTGGCGCCCGTGTACACGATCTCCGCGCTCGTCCACGCGCACGAGGGCGAGGTCGACGCCGCCCGGGCGGAGATCCGTCACGCGAGGGAGCTGATCGACGGCGACGCCGAGGTCGCGCCGTGGCTCGCGGTCGAATGCCGCCTGACCCTCGCACGCGCGAGCCTGCTCCTCGCCGACCTCGCCGCGGCCCGCACGCTCCTGTCGGAGGCACGCCGGGCCGCCGCGGCGGCCCCCGACCTCGGCTCGCTGAACGACACCCTCGAGGAGTTGACCGCGACGACGGAGGCGTTCGCGGCCGCCGGGCACGACGGCGCCGCGAGCCTGACCGGCGCGGAGGTCCGCCTCCTCCACCTCCTCCCGACCCACCTCACCTTCGGGGAGATCGGAGAGCGGGTGCACCTCTCCCGCAACACGGTCAAGTCCCAGGCGGTCTCGATGTACCGGAAGCTCGACGTGTCGAGCCGCAGCGACGCCGTCGAGCGCGCGACCGAGCTCGGGCTCCTCTGATTTCACCCCATCCGGATGTTGCGGAGGGCCGGGGCCCCGCGAGATGCTGTGTGCGGCATCACCCGGAGAAAGGGGAGGAACCATGATCATGATGAGAAGGCGCCCGATCGCGCGCGCCGCGATGATCGGGGGGACCGCCTACGTGGCCGGCAAGGCCGGCGCCAAGGCGGGAGCCAACCAGGCGGCGGAGCAGCAGCAACAGCAGGAGCAGCAGTACGCAGCGCCCCCGCCCCCGCAGGCCGGCGGCGCGATGTCCGAGGACTCGATGGACCAGCTCCAGAAGCTCGCACAGCTCCACGAGCAGGGCGTCCTGACCGACGCCGAGTTCGAGGTGCAGAAGCAGAAGATCCTGCAGGGGATGTGAGCGAGATGGGACCCGTACAGATGCTGGTGATCGGCTTCGAGGGCAACAACTTCACCGGGGAGATCATCCCCGAGCTGCAGAAGCTCAAGGAGCACGACATCGTCCGCCTCGTCGACCTGCTGTTCGTGATGAAGGACGACGACGGCGAGGTCGCGATCCTGCAGGCGAGCGACCTCAGCCAGGACGAGGCGATGCAGTTCGGCGCCACGATCGGCGCGCTGATCGGCCTGGGCGAAGGCGGCGAGGAGGGAGCCGAGGCCGGCGCGCTCGCGGGCGCAGAGGCGCTCGAGGACGGGCACGTCTTCGACGAGGATCAGGCCTGGTACGTCGCCGACACGATCCCGAACGGCACCTCCGCGGCGATCGCGCTGCTCGAGCACGTGTGGGCGATCCCGTTCCGGGACTCGATCCAGCGTGCCGGCGGCTTCCTGCTCGCCGACGCGTGGATCCATCCGACCGACCTCGTGGCCGTCGGGCTCGAGGCGGCCGCGGAGTAGGAGGAAGACCGAGCGCCGAGGGTCGCGCCGGGCGATCGGCGCGATCCTGCGGCCTTCCAGCTCACAGGCGGGCCGCGTCGATCCAGGGACCGAGCTCCGCGATGCGGCCGGCGAGGCTCTCGTCGTCGATCTCTTCCCGGACGACGTAGTGCGTGTCCTGGTTGAGTCGCAGGTGCAGGCCGCGCTCGAAACCGTCGGCGAAGGCCTCGTCGCAGACCACCTCGCACGAGGCGGTCTCGCCGCCGCCGTACTCGCAGAGCGTGAACAGGTAGGTCACGCCACGCGCTCCGAGAATCCCATCATCCCCTCGTTATCGGCCATCCGCTGATCCGACGTGAACATGCGGTGAAAGTTCTGGAGAACCCTGGACGAGAGCTGTACGATCGAGGATCTCCCTGCGGCAGGCCACCGAACAGAAGGGAGCAGGGCAATGGCACCCACGAGCGATGCCCCGGTCGATCTCTACATCGCCGTCTACTCCGACGCCGACTCCGCCCAGGCCGACTGGGACGGGATCAAGGAGCTCGTCGACGACGACATGATCACGCTCGACGGGCTCGTGCTCGTCAGCCGCGGCGACGACGCGAAGATCCATGTCGACGACACCTTCCACGAGACCCGAAAGGGCGCCGTGATCGGTGCGGTCGGCGGGCTCGTCGTCGGGCTGATCTTCCCACCGGCCCTCCTCGCCTCCGGAGTCGTCGGCGCGGGCCTCGGCGCGGGCGTCGGCGGGCTCGTGTCCCACGGGCACAAGGAGGAGATCAAGGAAGAGGTGGAGGACGTGCTGCCGCCGAACAGCTCGGCGATCGTCGCGCTCTTCGAGGAGCGCTGGGTCGCCGACGTCGAGAAGGCGCTGGCGAACTCCGACAAGGTCACGAAGCACGAGGTCGACAGGGAGAGCGCCGACGAGGTCAAGTCCGCGGCGGCGAGCAGCGAAGCCGCGTCGTAGCCGCGGAGGTCAGGGGATCGAGTACTGCGGGCGGCCCGCGCGGATCAGCGTGCGCGCGTAGCGCCGCTCGTCGGCCGCCTGGCACAGCGAGAGCGCGTTCGCCCCGTCCTGAGGCGCGACCGCCCAGCCGAACGTGACGTCGAGCCCTTCCCCGTCGAGCACCGACTCCAGCAACGCGGCGAGCTTCCCCGCCTCCTCGCCCGACGAGAGCGAGGTCAGCACGCCGAACTCGTCCCGGCCGACCCGCACCACCGCGTCCCGCGGGTCGAGGCAGGTCGTGAGCAGGCGCGAGACGCGCAGGAGCGCGTCTGCCTCGCCGTCTCGCCCGTCGAGGTCGACGAGCGGGCCGATCGCCCCGAGCAGGAGCGCGAACGGGCCTTGCTGGGCGAGGCGCTTGCTCATCTCCGACTCGAAGGCGCGGCCGCGCGGAAGCCCGGTGAGCTCGTCGCGCTCGGCGAGCGCCTTCAGGCGCGAGACGAGCTCTCGGTGCTCCTTCGCGAAGTAGCCGATCAGCGCGCCGACGGCGACGAAGGAGCTGAACCGGACGAGCATCGAGATCGTGAGGATGCTCGACTGTGGCAGCTGCGGGCTGATGAACACGGCCAGCACGTAGAGCAGGGTGGCGATCACGCCGCCGAGCGCTCCGAGCCACGCGTCCGTCGCGAGCGCGACCAGCACGACCGGGATGAAGAGGAACCGGCCGAGACCGAGCCCGGTGCGGTCGAAGAGGACCACCACCGTGAAGAGCGCCGCGAAGCTCACGGCGGCCGCGCCGAGCAGGACGCGTCGTCTCGGATCCGCATTTCTCATGGGCCGCTACCCAGATCGGTCGTTTCCCGACATTTCTTGAGCGTTGCCGCCGTCGAGGGCGACGATCTCGTCCATCCGCTCGAGCCCTTCGGGGCGATGCGTGATCAGGAGGACGGTCCGGCCGGCCGTCGCGTCGAGGACGTCGTCCATCAGCGCGCGGGCCGTCGGCGGGTCGAGGTGCGCGGTGGGCTCGTCGAGCAGGAGCACCGGAGCGTCGGCCAGCAGCGCCCGCGCCAGGACCAGGCGCTGGCGCTGCCCGCCCGAGAGCCGCGTGCCGTCCTCGCCGACGAACGTGCCGAGGCCGTCCGGAAGCGATGCGACCCAGTCGGCCAGGTGCGCCCGGCCGAGGGCCGCCTCGAGCTCGTCGTCGGTCGCGGCGGGGCGGGCCAGCCGGAGGTTCTCGCGGATCGTCGAATCGAACACGTGCGCCTCCTGGCCCGCGAGGCCGAACGTCCTGCGAACGTCCTCCTGGCGGTACTCCCGCAGGTCGCGCCCGGCGATAGTGACCCGGCCCGACTCGGGGTCGAGGAAGCGCAGCAGGAGGTTCGCGACCGTGGACTTGCCGGCGCCGCTCGGGCCGACGAGCGCGACCCGCGCCCCGGGGTCGAGCCTCAGGTCGAAGCCCGAGAGCGCGGGCCGACCGCCGGCCGCGTAGCGCGCCGTCACTCCCTCGAGCACGACGGGTGCCGGGACCGCCGGGGCGGGAAGCGGGTCGGCCGGGTCCCGCACCGCCGGCTCGCGGTCGATCAGCTCGAGCACCCGGCGACCGGCGGCCAGCGTCGCCGAGAGCTCCCGTGCGGTGCCGGGCAGCGGCTGCACCGACTCGAACGACGAGAGGGCGAGCAGCGCGAGCGTGGCGATCAGCACGCGGTCGAGCGTCCCCGCGGAGTGCGAGGAGACGGCCGCCGCCAGCACGCCGACGACGGTGAGGCCGGTCACGAGGACGGCGAGCCCGTCGGCGAGGCCCGCGACGAGGGCGTCGCGGCGCGTGAGCCGCGCGAGCTCCGCGTCGGCCGCCCTGACCGCCGCGACCTTCTCGTCCTCGCGCCCGTAGACGACGAGCTCGGGCGCGCCTCGCAGGAGCTCGTCGAGCTCGGCCGTCAGCTCGCCGCGCGCCGCGGCCTGGCGGCGTCCCGTGGAGTCGCCCAGCCGCGCTGCGAGCGCCGGCAGCGCGACTCCGGCGACGAGGAGCCCGGCCGCGAGGATCAGCCCGGCCACGGGCAGGACGACCGCGGCGGCGGCGACGCACGCCGCGGCCACGACGACGGCGACGAGCGGCGGCCCGATCCCGCGCAGGTAGAGCCCCTGGAGCGCGTCGACGTCGCCGACGACGCGGCTGACGAGGTCGCCGCGGCGGAACTCCGAGATCTCGGCCGGCGCGAGCGGCTCGATGCGGGCGTAGAAGCGGCCGCGGATCCGCCCGAGCGCGCGCAGCGCGAGATCGTGGGAGGCGAGCCGGTCGAGGTAGCGGGCGATCGGCCGGGCGATCCCGAAGAAGCGGACGAGGACGATCGTGACCGTCAGCGCCAGCACCGGCGGGTGCTCGGCCGCACGCGAGATCAGGTACCCGGACGTGGTGATCAGACCGACGCCGAAGCCGATCGCGAGCGAGCCGAGCCCGACCGAGAGGGCGATTCGGCGGGCCGGCATCCCGGCGAGCCGGAGCAGGCGGCGAAGCGTCGTCATGCGGGCGCGACCTCGGCGATCCGGCCGTGCTCGAGCCGCACGACGCGGTCGGCGCGCGCCGCGAGCTCCGGGCTGTGCGCGATCAGGAGGACGGTGCGCCCGGCGCGCAGGCGCTCGACCGCCTCGCCGACGAGCTCGGCGTTGACCGGGTCGAGGTTGGCGGTCGGCTCGTCGAGGATCACGAGCGGCGCGTCGCGCAGGAACGCGCGGGCGAGCGCGAGCCGCTGCCGCTCGCCGGCCGAGAGCCCGCGTCCGCCCTCGCCGACCACGGCGCCGTAGCCGTCCGGCAGGCGGTCGATGAACTCGTCGGCGCCCGCCTGCACGGCGGCGGCCCGCACGCGGTCGTCGGGCGCCTCCGGGTCGCCGAGCCTGATGTTGTCCGCGACGGTGCCGCGGAAGAGGGTCGGATCCTGCGGCACCCAGGCGACGTGCGCGCGCCACGCCGCCGCGTCGCAGCCGGCGAGGTCGACGCCGCCTGCCGTGACGCGCCCCGCCGTGGGCTCGCAGAGGCGCAGGAGCAGCGACGCAGCGGTGCTCTTGCCGCCGCCGCTCCCGCCGACGAGCGCGACCGTCTCCCCCGGCTCGAGCTCGAGGTCGACCGACTGGAGCACCGGGATCTCCCTGGCCGGATAGGCGAAGGAGACTCCCTCCAGCCGGATCGCGGCGTCACGGGGGCTCGGTGCGAGCCCGGCCCCGGCCGCGACCGACGGCGGCTGCTCGATCAGCCCGAGCAGGCGCTCGGACACCGCGAGCCCGTCGGCGCTCGCGTGGTAGGAGGCGGCGAGGTTCCGCAGCGGCAGGTAGAGCTCGGGCGCGAGCAGCAGCACCGTGAGCGCGGTCTCGAAGCCGACGTCGCCGTCGACGAGGCGCACGCCGACGGTGACGGCGATCAGGGCGACCCCGATCGTCGCAGCGAGCTCGAGCACGGCCCCGGAGAGGAACGCGATCCTGAGCGTGCCCATCGCGGCGCGGCGGTAGTCGTCGCTGACCTGCTCGATCCGCTCGGTCTGCGCCTCGCCGCGATTGAACGCGCGCAAGGTCGGCAGGCCGCGCACGACGTCGGAGAAGTGCGTCGCGAGCAGCGCGAGCGCCTGCCAGCGCTCCCTCGTGTGCCGCGCCGTGGCGCGGCCGATCAGCCACATGAAGACGGGGACGAGCGGGAGGGTCAGCAGCATGATCCCGGCCGAGAGCGGGTCGATCGCGGCGACGAGCACGAGCACCGCGAGCGGGACGGCGGCCGCGAGGAAGACCTGCGGCAGGTAGCGGGCGAAAGCGGTCTCGAGCGCGTCCACCCCGTTCACCGCCGTGGTCGCGACCTCCGCGCTCTCGGGGCCGTCGAGCGCCGCGGGGTGCCCGCGCAGGCGCGTCTCGACGAGGTCGAGCCGCAGCTGCGAGAGGATGCCGGTCGCCGCACGCCGCCCGCCCGCCTCGAAGCCCCAGGCGGTCGCGGCCCGCGCGGCGACCACCGCGACCAGCAGCTCGAGCGGGAGCGACACGTCCGAGAGCGACGCGCCGCCGAACGCCCGCGCGGCGACGCGCGCGAGCAGCACCGCCTGGGCGAGCACGAGGAGCGCCGCGGCGAGGCCGAGCACGGTGTCGAGCCCGAGGAGCAGCCGCGCCGGCCGCGCGCGACGGAGCAGGCGCGGGTCGAGGAGACGCACCCCCGGAGCCTACCGCCCTACTTCGGGCTGCCGATCACTCCCAGCCGGAACCCGAGCCACGGGTAGAAGCGCGAGATCCGCGGGTCGCCGGGGTTGTAGCCGAAGGCCGAGATCTCGAGCTGGTAGGCCGGCGCGCTGGCGACGCCGCCGTGGTCGTAGCGCCAGTCACGCAGGAAGTTCACGCCGGGCGGCTGCGGAGCGAGCGTGTCGAGCACCTCGACGACGTCGCCGCCCTAGTGAGTGGGCTCTCCGCCCCGCCCCCCGACGCGGGCGCGGAAGACGTGGTACGTCCAGCCCTGATAGAGCAGGACGAGCGGGACGAAGATCAGCGCGACGACGGTCATCACCGCGAGGGTGTAGTGCTGCGAGGCGGAGTTGCTCACGGTGAGGCTGTACACGGCGCTCGTGCTCGAGACCATCACCCGCGGGAAGAGGCTGGTGAAGATCGTGACGACGACGGCGATCGTGCCGAGCCCCGTCATCGTGAACGCCCAGGCCCAGCGTCGCGCGTAGACGAGGACGACGGCGAGGACGAGGGCCGCGACCCCGATCGCCGCCGGCAGCACCGGCGGGAACACGCTCTTGTCGTTGCGGTTCACCGCGACGACGACCGTGAGGACCAGGAAGACCGCGCCCAGCGCCGCGGCGAGCACCGAGAGCTGCTTCGATGCCGTCTTCGCCCGCTCGAGCAGGTCGCCCGTGGTGCGGAGCGTGAGGAAGGTCGCGCCGTGGAAGGCGAAGATCGCCACCACCGTGAGGCCCCCGAGCACGGTGTACCCGTTGAACAGGTCCCAGAAGGTCCCGCTGAAGTCGCCGTTCGAGTTGATCGGCATCCCGTAGAGCAGGTTCGAGAGCCCGACGCCCCAGATCAGCGAGGCGCCGAAGCTCCCGACCGCGTTCGCCCACAGCCAGACCCTCCGCCAGCGTGGGCTCGTGCTCTTCGAGCGCCACTCGAACGAGATCACGCGGATGATCAGGAAGAAGAGGACGGCCAGGAGCGCGATGTAGAGGCCCGAGAACATCGTCGCGTACCAGGCCGGGAACGCGGCGAAGGTCGCGCCGCCGGCGGTGACGAGCCAGACCTCGTTGCCGTCCCACACCGGCCCGATCGTCTGGAACATCTCGCTCCGCTCCTCGTCGTCGCGCGGCAGGTACGGAAGCAGCATCCCGACGCCGAAGTCGAAGCCCTCGAGCAGGAAGTAGCCCGACCAGAGGACGGCGATCAGCACGAACCAGAGGTTCTGGAGATCCATCAGTAGCCGACCGCGGGCGCCGGCGCGGCGCCTGCGGGCTCCTCACCCGCGTCCTTGGGGTCACGGCCCGCGTAGCGCCGCATCAGCCAGACGTCCAGCACGAGCAGCACGACGTAGAGCGTGACGAACACGGCGAGGCTGATCACGAGCCACGTCGTGCTCACGGCCGGCGAGTTCGCCGTGTCGGTCTTGAGCAGGCCCTGCACGATCCACGGCTGGCGCCCGATCTCGGTCAGCATCCAGCCGAAGATGCAGGCGATGAACGGGAACGCGGTCGCCACGACGCCGACCCAGAGGAACCACCTCAGCCGCTCGAGCCGCCGCTTCCAGTAGAGAAACGCGCCGACGAGCGCGACGAGGGCGACGAACGAGCCCGAGTACGCCATCCCGCGCATGCTCCAGTAGATGGTCTCCACGGGCGGCATGTAGTTGCCGGGCCCGTAGTTTGCCTTGTAGTCGTCGTTCAGCGTGGTCAGTCCCTGCACCGTGCCGCTGAAGGAGCCGGTCGAGAGGTACGAGAGCAGGCCGGGGATCTCGATCGAAAAGCTCGGCGTCTGGTCCTGCTGGGTGAAGCCGCCGACCTGGAACAGCGAGAAGGCGCAGTGCGAGCACGTGTCCCACTGCGCCTCGCTGGCGGAGATCTTCATCGGCTGCAGGCTCGTGACGAGGATCCCGAAGTGGCTGCCGAACCAGAGGTTGAAGCAGGAGACCGGCACGAGCACGATCAGCGCGACCTTCGCGGCCGGACGGAAGGTCTCCACGTTGCGGCCGCGGGCGAAGTGCCAGCAGCAGACGCCGAAGACCACCGCGGCCCCCGCCGTCAGCCCCGCGAGAATCGTGTGGATGAACGCGTAGTAGGCCCAGTGGCTCCCGAGCAGCGCCCAGACACTCGTCAGCACCGCCTGCCCGTTCTCGATCCTGTAGCCGACCGGGTCCTGCATGAACGAGTTCGCGACCAGGATGAAGTAGGCCGAGAGCCAGGAGCCGACGACGGCGATCCACAGCGTCGCGAGGTGCAGTCGCGGCGAGAGCCGGTTCCAGCCGAAGATCCAGAGGCCGAGGAAGGTCGACTCGAGGAAGAAGGCGGCGAGCCCCTCGATCGCGAGCGGGGCCCCGAACACGTTGCCGACGAACTTCGAGTAGACCGACCAGTTCATCCCGAACTGGAACTCCTGGACGAGGCCGGTGGCGACGCCGATCGCGAAGTTGATCAGGAAGAGCGTGCCGAAGAAGTGCGTCAGCCTGAGCCAGGCCTCGTTCCGCGTCCGGTGCCACTGGGTCTGGAAGATCGCGACGATCGGCCCCAGGCCGAGGGTCAGCGGCACGAACAGGAAGTGGTAGATCGAGGTCGTCGCGAACTGGGCGCGGGCGAGGTCGACCGTGGTGGAGCTCGCCAGGATCACGCCGGGAGCCTCCCACGTCGGCTTCCCGGGCGCATCATCCGATTCGTACGAAATCCGGTGGATTTCACCCCATCTGGACGATGAACTCGCGCCCGCTCCCTGCTTGCATGACGTCCCATGAGCGCTCAGGCGGCCGACGTGTTCGTCGACTTCGGGATCACGGGCGACCTGGCGAAGGTGATGACCTTCCGCTCGCTCTACCGGCTCGAGAGGCGCGGCCTCCTCACCTGCCCGGTCGTCGGCGTGGCCGTCGACGACTGGAGCCGCGACACGCTCGTCCAGCACGCCCGGGAGGCGATCGAGGCAACCGGCGAGCCGATCGACGCCGAGGTCTTCGACCGCTTCGCGGGACGGCTCTCCTACGTCCAGGGCGACTTCGCCGACCCGGCCACGTACGAGCGCGTGGCCGAGGCGATCAAGGGCGCCTCCTCGCCCGTCTTCTACCTCGAGATCCCCCCGTTCCTGTTCGGCCCGGTGATCGAGAAGCTCCACGGCGCCGGCCTGACGGAGAACGCGAAGGTCGTCGTCGAGAAGCCGTTCGGCCACGATCTCGCGTCCGCCCGCGAGCTCGCCGCGGAGCTGCACCAGTACATCGACGAGTCGCAGCTCTACCGGATCGACCACTACCTCGGGAAGATGGGCCTCGACGAGATCCTCCACCTGCGGTTCGCGAACTCGATGCTCGAGCCGCTCTGGTCCAGGAACTACCTCGCCTGCGTCCAGATCACGATGGCGGAAGACTTCGGCGTCGCGGACCGCGGACACTTCTACGACCCGGTCGGCGCGCTGCGCGACGTGGTCGTCAACCACCTGATGCAGGTGGTCGCCGCCGCGGCGATGGAGCCGCCGTCGCGCGGCGACCCGCTGACGATCAAGGACAACCAGGTCGCGCTGTTCCGGTCGGTCGTGGCCGCCGACCCGGCTCACTACGTACGCGGGCAGTACGACGGCTACCTCGGAGTCGACGGCGTCGCGCCCGACTCGACCACGGAGACGTTCGCCGCGCTGCGGCTCGAGATCGAGAACTGGCGCTGGGCGGGCGTCCCGTTCTTCATCCGCACCGGCAAGCTGCTGCCGGTCACGCAGACCGAGCTGCGGCTCGTCTTCAAGCACCCGCCGGTGCTCGGCTTCGGGCTCAGGGCGGGCAGCCGCCCCGAGCCGAACCAGCTCGTGATCAAGCTCGACCCCTCGCCGGGGATCAGGCTGATCGTCGACGCGCACCGCGCCGACAAGGAAGGCGAGTCGCAGGTCACGCTCGACCTCGAGTTCGCCGACCAGGGCGGCGAGGGCCCGACGCCCTACGAGGTGCTGCTCCACGCGGCGATGGTCGGCGACAGCACCCGCTTCACGCGGCAGGACGGCGTCGAGGAGTGCTGGCGGGTGATGCAGCCGCTGCTCGACGCGCCGCCGCCGGTCCACGTCTACGCGCCGGGGTCGTGGGGCCCGGCCTCCGCGGACGGGCTCGTCGCCGGGTTCGGCCGCTGGCACGGCCCCTGGATCGAGACCTGAGCGTGGACGCCTACGACGTGATCATCGTCGGGACGGGCGCGGGCGGAGGGACGCTCGCGCGGCATCTGGCTCCGTCCGGAAAGCGGATCCTCCTGCTCGAGCGCGGCGACTGGCTCCCGCGCGAGCCCGAGAACTGGCTCGCGCAGGACGTGTTCGTCGAGAACCGCTACGTCTCGCCCGACACCTGGTACGACGAGAAGGGGAAGCCGTTCCAGCCGCAGGTGCACTACTTCGTCGGCGGCGCGACCAAGCTCTACGGAGCGGCGCTCTACCGTCTGCGCAAGGAGGACTTCGGCGAGCTGAGGCATCACGACGGGATCTCGCCGGCATGGCCGATCTCCTACGACGAGCTCGAGCCGTACTACCTGAAGGCCGAGCAGCTCTACGAGGTGCACGGCGCCCGCGGCGAGGACCCGACCGAGCCGCCCGCGAGCGGGCCCTACCCCTTCCCGCCGGTGTCGCACGAGCCGCGGATCCAGCAGCTCGCCGACGACCTCGCCGCCGCGGGCTACCACCCGTTCCACGCCCCGTGCGGAATCAGGCTCGACGAGGCGAACATGCCCTACAGCCACTGCGTGCGCTGCATGAACTGCGACGGCTTCCCCTGCGTCGTGCACGCCAAGTCGGATGCCGAGGTGCTCGGCGTGCGGCCGGCGCTCGAGCACGCGAACGTGACGCTGCTCACGAACGCGAAGGCGGTCAGGCTCGAGACCGATCCGGCGGGCACGTCGGTCAGCGAGGTGCTCGTCGAGCGGGACGGGACGGAGGAGCGCTTCGCGGCGGACATCGTGGTCGTCGCCTGCGGAGCGGCCAACACCGCGAAGCTCCTCCTCGAGTCGGCGAACGACAGGCATCCGCACGGGCTCGCCAACGGCTCCGACCAGGTCGGCCGCAACTACATGTTCCACGCGAGCCAGGCGGTGCTGGCGCTCTCGCGCGAGGAGAATCCGACGATCTACCAGAAGACCCTCGGCCTCAACGACTTCTACCTGCGCGGCGGCGACGACTTCGAGTTCCCGCTCGGGAACATCCAGATGGTCGGCAAGTCGCAGGCGCCCATGTTCCGCGGCGAGAAGCCGACCGAGACGAAGCTCGCACCGGAGTGGACGCTCGAGCGGACCGCCCGCCACGCGATCGACTTCTGGCTCTCGACCGAGGACCTGCCGCGACCGGACAACCGCGTCACCGTCGACGGGAAGGGCAACCTCACGCTCAGCTACACCCCGACCAACGACGTGCCGAAGGAACGGCTCTACGAGAAACTCAAGTCGATGCTCGGCAAGCTGGACCTGAACGAGGGCCACCTGATCCACCGGTTCGCGTACATGAAGAACGAGATCCCGGTCGCCGGCTGCGCGCACCAGGCCGGGACGTGCAGGTTCGGGGCGGATCCGGCCGCCTCCGCGCTCGACGTCGACTGCAAGGCGCACGAGCTCGACAACCTCTACGTCGTCGACACGAGCGTCTTCCCGAGCATCGGCGCCGTGAACCCGGCGCTCACGGCGATGGCCAACTCGCTCCGCGTCGGCGACCACCTCCTGGGCAGGCTGGGGTAAGTGCCGAAGGCGACGACCGGGGACGCGACCGCGACCTTCTTCGAGAAGCTGGCGAAGGCGGGCCACGAGCCGATCCTGGCGAGAACCTCGGGGACGCTGCGGGTCGAGCTCAAGAACGGCAGGCGGACGGAGTACTGGTTCGTCACGGTCGACAAGGGCGACGTCGCGGTGTCGCACGCGAACGACGAGGCCGACGCCGTCGTCCGCACCGACAAGGCGCTCTTCGACGGGATGGCCACGGGCAGGGTGAACGCGACGACCGCCATCCTGCGCGGCGTGCTCGACGCGGAGGGCGACCTCGGGCTCGTGATGTCGTTCCAGCGGCTCTTCCCGGCGCCGCCCAAGTCCGTCTATGCGAGGAAGATCCGGTGAGCGGCGAGCTCGTCCAGATCCTCGAGGGAAACACGTTCGTCGTCAGCGACCGCAACGGCGACATCGACGCGTCGCCCGTCGACGCGACCGGTCTCTTCTCGTTCGACACGCGCTTCCTCTCGAAGTGGGTGCTCACGATCGACGGCCAGCGGCTCAACGCCCTCTCGACCGACGACCTGCAGTACTTCGAGACGCGCTTCTTCCTCGTCCCGGGGATGGGCACCGTCTACATCGACGCGAAGCTCTCGGTGATCCGCCAGCGGATCGTCGCGGACGGCTTCCACGAGGACCTGACGATCCTGAACCACGACGAGAAGCCGGTCTCGCTCGAGATCCGCCTCGAGGCGGCCAGCGACTTCGCCGACCTGTTCGAGGTCAAGGACGCGCTGCAAAAGAAGGGCCAATACCACCACCGGATCGACCGCGGCACGCTCGTGCTCGGCTACACGCGCGAATCGTTCGCGCGGGAGACCCTCGTCTCCTCGAGCGAGCCGGCGAAGGTCGATGCAGCGGGACTGACGTTCAAGGTCAAGGTCCCGGCTCACGGCCAGTGGAAGACGGCCCTCGACGTCAAAGCCACGTACGCCGCCTGGGGCCGGGGCCCGATGGCCGCGGCGTCGAGCGCCCGGCCAGACATGGCGCGGGGCCTCGACAAGTGGATCCAGCGCGCGCCCCACATCGAGTGCGACTCGGACTCCCTGCGGCACACCTACCACCGCAGCCTGGTCGACCTCGCGGCGCTGCGCTTCTCGACCCGCACGATGCCGGGCCGCTCGCTGCCCGCCGCGGGTCTCCCCTGGTTCATGACGATGTTCGGACGGGACAGCATCTTCACCAGCCTCCAGGCGCTGCCGTTCACGCCCGAGCTCGCGCAGACGACTCTGCTCGCGCTCGGCGAGCGCCAGGGCTCGCGGGTCGACGACTTCCGCGACGAGGACCCCGGCCGGATCCTCCACGAGATGCGCTACGGCGAGATGACGGCCTTCGAGGAGCGGCCGCACTCGCCCTACTACGGCTGTGTCGACGCGACGCCGCTCTACGTGGTGCTGCTCGACGAGTACGAGCGCTGGACCGGCGACACGAAGCTCGTGCGCGACCTCGAGTACGAGGCGCGGGCCGCGCTGAACTGGATCGACCAGTACGCCGACCTCCAGGGCAACGGCTACATCTCGTACCGGCGCCGCAACGAGAAGACGGGGCTCGAGAACCAGTGCTGGAAGGACTCCTGGGACTCGATCTCCTACCGCGACGGCACGCTGCCGGGCTTCCCGCGCGCGACCTGCGAGCTCCAGGGGTACGCGTACGACGCGAAGACGCGCGGCGCCCGGCTCGCGCGCCTCGTCTGGAAGGACCCTGCGTTCGCCGACCGGCTCGAGCAGGAGGCCGCCGACCTGAAGCGCCGCTTCAACCGCGACTTCTGGGTCGAGGACGAGGGGTACTTCGCGATCGCGCTCGACGTCGACGGGCGCCAGGTCGACGCGCTGGCCTCCAACAACGGGCACCTGCTGTGGAGCGGCATCGTCGACAAGTCCAAGGCGAAGTCGGTCGCGGGCCACCTGCTCGGGAAGCGGCTCTTCTCCGGCTGGGGCGTGCGGACGATGGCCGAGGGCGAAGGCCGCTACAACCCGATCGGCTACCACGTCGGCACGGTCTGGCCCTACGACAACTCGTTCATCGCGTGGGGCCTGCGGCGCTACGGCTTCAAGGAGGAGGCGGCGCGGATCGCGGCCGGCATCCTCGACGCGGCGGAGTTCTTCGACGGCCGCCTGCCCGAGGCGTTCGGCGGCTACCCGCGCGAGATGACGAAGTACCCCGTCCAGTACCCGACCGCCTGCAGCCCGCAGGCCTGGTCGACCGGTGCGCCCCTGCTGCTGCTGCGGACGATGCTCGGCCTCGAGCCGCAGGGCGAGCACCTGATCGTCGACCCGGCGCTCGCGCGCGGGATCGGCCACCTCGAGCTGCTCGACATCCCGGGCCGGTGGGGGCGGATCGACGCCTTCGGCCGCGGGCGCATCGAGATCCCGAAGTAGCCGGCCCTCGTCCAGCACGCAGACGCACGGGCCCCGAACGGCCAAATGCTCATGAGCACAAGGCTCACGCGTCGAGGTCTTCCTGGACGAGGCCGAAGAGGACGCCGTCGACCCACTCGCCCTCGTAGAGGTACGCCTTGCGCTTGACCCCCTCCCGCGTGAAGCCGACCCGCTCGGCGTGCGCCAGCGCGCGCTCGTTGAAGCCGTACACCTCGAGCTGGAGGCGGTGGAAGCCGAGCTCGCCGAGGAGGTAGCGGACCAGCTGCCTCGCCGCGTCGAGGGCGACGCCGCGGCCGCGGAAGT
>Ga0335080_10003155_pt1 | contig 16643 bp, 14 predicted proteins | sample Lox_Sample_34_FD_206720 | JGI IMG/M metagenome (GOLD analysis project Ga0335080, IMG submission 206720) | Soil microbial communities from Loxahatchee National Wildlife Refuge, Florida, United States - Lox_Sample_3.4 | ecosystem: Environmental > Terrestrial > Soil > Wetlands | place: USA...
AGCCGTAGAGCCTTCGTTGATGGCAGTGGGCACGATGGGTCCAGAATTCAGCGGCAATCTTCAAGTTAACTGCAATTTGGTGAAGGCGCGAAGTTACCTTCGTACGCTGGCGGGCAGACCCGCTGGGTCAGGATTGGCGGGCCGCCACTAGGCAGTGGCAGCGGTTGCTTGCGCTGGGCTTTGCGCATTTCGAATGGTGATGAAAAGCAAAGCCAGCACCACGAAAGGTATGGCGGCGGCGGTGCGCACGGGCAGGAACAGGATTGCTGCCGCCGAAGCGGGCGCGGCGACTTTCATCGCCAGCACGACTGGCGCTGCAAGCCACGGCCAGGCGATGACCGCCACGGCCAGGGCCGCCACCCCGCGAGAGACGGCGCTGCCGGAAGCAATTTGCCGCCGGCTTTGCATGGCCAGCATGATGCCTGGCAGCAAAATCAGGTGGTCGTACACCGCGTGCTCAGGCAGCAGGGTCACGGCGGTGACGGCCAACAGCAGAGCTACTGCCGCAGCAAATTCCGGGGTAGAGGGCGAAGCTTTCCGCCTGCGCCAGGCCAAGACCGCAGAGGCCGCGAGTAGCGCCACGATCACGATCACCCCGGGATAGAAGCCGAACAGGGTGCAAGGCAGAGGCGGACGTGAATAATCGCCGTAGGTCAGCAGCGAGTGTATCCAACTGGCGATCCAATTCGGCCACACCAGCATGGCCAGCAAGCACAACCATGCCTCGGTGGCCAAAAAACTGATCACAAATCTTCTTCTTCGCTTCCACTCCGCAAGCGCCCATACCATCAGATAGAAGATGAGCAAGGCACACATTTGAGGTTTGACGGTTGCAAGCGCGAGGCAGCATCCACTTCGCACCAGCTTGCCGTCAATGAGTGACGCGGCGGTCATGGCCAGCAGAAAGACCGAAAGCACGCCAATCTGCTCGGCGAACATGCCCTCCAGACCCTGGTAGCTGAACCAGGTGAGGATGACGAAAACGAGCAGCTGGGGCGTCTCGAGATTCCAGCCCAGAGTTTTCGCCCATAAAAACACGCTCACCGCGATCAGGAAGAGGAACACAAATCCAACCACGATTCGCGCTGCCGGGAAGGGCAGCCACGAGACCGGCAAGCCGTAGAGATCCACGAATGCGGGATAGGGAAGGGTGCGGTAATCGGATGCGGGATCGCCGGGCCGGGGGGAAAGCAGCGATCTGCCAACCAGGCCGCGTTGAATGCTGCGGGTGATCTCGGGGCTGTAGGGATCAATGTGCCGCCACACGCATTCCCGCGAAGTCAGCCAAATGGGATAGAAGTCATTTGCGAAAAAGTACCCTCCGGCAGCGTCCGCCGCCGCCCTGACCGCCAACGAGTGCGGCAGAAACATTTCGAAGTAATAGCAGCCCATGCCGGCAGCCATCACAAGGGCGAGCAACAGCTGGCCGGGCCATCTCCGGGTCATGCCTTCTCACCTGATTCACCGCTTGAGCAGGGTCTTAGCGTAACCATTCTTCGAGTTCGGCGCCCTGGTCGGTTTTTTCATCGCGGTACTTGACAATGACCGGAGTGTACAGCGAGAGGTTCCATTTTGCGGAAACTTTAGTGACCGCGCGCGAGCCGGGAACGACGACCGCGTTCTCCGGCACTTCCAGAGTTTTCCCGCCCTCGGCGCGATAGACTTCGCTCTTTACCAGATCGTAGAGCGGAGTGGAGCGGGTGAGAATGGTGCCTGCGCCCAGCACAGCGCGCGACCTCACCAGCGTGCCTTCATAGACTCCGCAGTTTCCGCCGACCAGCACGTCATCTTCGATGATGACCGGAGCCGCATTGGCCGGCTCGAGCACGCCGCCGATCTGCGCCGCCGCGCTCAGGTGCACGCGTTTGCCAATCTGCGCGCAGGAGCCGACCAGCGCGTGCGAATCCACCATGGCGCCTTCATCCACATAAGCGCCCACGTTGATGAACATGGGCGGCATGCAGATGACCGAGGGCGCCACGTAGGCGCCGAGCCGCACCGAGGAGCCGCCGGGCACAACCCGCACGCGGTCGGCAAGCTGGAAATGACGGGCCGGGAACGTGTCTTTATCCACGAATGAGAGCTCGCCGGCGGAGGTTTCCACCAGTTCTCCCAGCCGAAAACCAAGCAGGATGCCCTGCTTCACCCAGGCATTGACCTTCCATTGACGGTTGACCTTTTCGGCGGCCCGAATCGCGCCCTGGGTCAGGGCATCGCGAAATTCGAGGAAAGTCTGGCGCGAGGCGGCATCTCGCGGAAGCTCCTTCAGCGATGCGAGACTCTCGATGGCAGATTGCAGGGAAGAGGAAGACATGCGGGAGAAGTATAAGGATTTCCAGTTGCCGATTGCCAATTTCCGGCGCCTGGCCGCTCCATCGCCAATCAGCCCTCGAAAATCGGAAGTGGTTCACACGCACTTGCACTCGCTGCGAATCAGGATGTTCGGCATCGTGTGGGCGCTCTCGCGGGCCTGGGCCAGCGTGCCGAAGGGCCCGTGCCAGCGGGCGTGGTTGGCATCGTGGCCGGCGGGGCGTCCTTTGCCGTGATTGCACTGCCCACAGGTGGAGCGATGAACCACGATCTTGTGCGGCCCAGCCAGCCAGTTCTCGTAGATGTAGAACTCGACCGCTTCCGCCGCCGGCCCGGCGGACTTGCTGATCAAGCCGGCCTCCGTAGCGATCTTCTGCAGCCGGGAGCGCGTGTCGCGCCGCATGGGCAAAAGCGGCAGGCGATAAACTTCTTCGATTCTGCCCATCATCGCCAGCACGGCTTTTACCGGCATAGGGTTCGATTCGAGAAAGTTGGCCTGCATCAGAGGCAGATACTTGCGGTGAATAGCGCGCGCCGCGGGCCAGTCGTTGTTGAGCGCGGCGCGGGTCATCTCCGCCATTTCGCGCGGAATCTCGTTCGAGGCCACGGAAATCACTCCCGCGCCGCCCAGCGCCATCAGCATCAGCGTGCTGGCATCGTCGCCGGAAAGAATGGTGAAGCTTTCCGGCAGGGCGTTGCAGGTCTCGACCATCTGGTTCAGGTTTCCGCTGGCCTCTTTTACCGCGGTGATGTTGGCGACTTCGGTCAGCCGCAGCAGGGTGGAAACGTCAATGTTGGCGCCGGTGCGGCCGGGAATGTTGTAGAGAATCACCTGCTTGTCTATGGCCTCTGCGATGGCGCGAAAATGGCGGTACTGGCCCTCCTGCGTGGGCTTGTTGTAATACGGGCTGGCGGTGAGGATGGCGCTCACCCCGGGGCGCCCGGCTGCTGCTTTCGCTTTCTCTACCGCATCGGCGGTGGCGTTCGAAGTGGCGCCGGCCACGAGGGGAACCCGCCCCGCAGCCACCTCAGCCGTGATGTCAATGACCTGCAGCCACTCATCGTGCGAAAGCGCGGGGGTTTCGCCGGTGGTGCCGCATGCGACCAGAAAATCAACCCCAGATTCTACCTGCCAGGCCACCAGGTTGCGTAATGCAGTTTCATCAAGGGAACCATCCTGGCGGAAGGGCGTAATCAGCGCCGTACCACACCCTCGGAGTTGCATGTTCATAAGATAGCGCGAACCGGCGGCGAGTGGAACATGCCGCTGCGGGGAAATTACTGCCCCGCGGTTACCCGATCAGAGGGCTACAGCTCCCGCCACACGTCTTTGAAGTCGTAGAAGCCTTTCTTGTCCGCCAGCCATTCGGCGGCGCGCACCGCGCCTTCGGCAAAGCCTCGCCGCGATTTCGCGTCATGGCAGAGATAGATCGTGTCATTGGGCGAATCGAATATGAGCTCGTGCATGCCCACCACCTCGCCCTCGCGGAAGGAAATAATTTCCAGCTCGTGACTGGAGGCCTCCTGCACAATTCTTTGCAGCGCGGCTGCCGTGCCCGAAGGCGCGTCTTTCTTATGAGCATGGTGGCGCTCGAAGATCTGGCCGAAATATTGATGGCGCAGCGCGGCCGCTGCCGTATGCGCAACCTCAAAAAAGAGATTCACCCCGATGGAAAAATTTGCCCCATAGAGAAAGCCGGTGCCCGCCGCCTCGACCATCTGCCGCACCCGGGCCATTTCGCTGTACCAGCCGGTAGTGCCCACCACCATGTTCTTTTTCGCCTGGATGCAGGCGGAGATGTGGTGCAGCACGGCATCTGGGGTGGTGAAATCAAGAATCACATCCGTGGCGCGCAGCTTTTCTGGCGTCAGGGCTGAGCCGCGCGCGTTCTCCGATGCTCCGAACACCCGCACGGTGTGCCCGCGCTCGCGCGCGACTTCAGCCGCCAGCGATCCCGTCTTGCCCCGGCCGAGAACGAAAAGGTTCATCTTGACCTCTCACGGCAAGTGTATATCGCAGGAGACGAGGAGGAGGCTCGGGGAAGAGCTGAGAACAGAAAAGTGCTTCCCGTGACCAGGGCGCCTTCGAGCTGTTCGAATTCGTGTTCATGCCCAACCATGTGCATCTGATCATGGCCCGAAAATGACCCTCCCCCCTGGCGCGCGCTTTGCAATTTATCAAAAGGCGGATACTCGCACCGATACGGAAAGCAAACCGGAAGCGCCGGGCTTCAGCCCGGCGAAGAGCGGAGCGTAGAGAACGCGGCTTCAGCCGCTGGGGGTGCTATGGATTCTGCACCAGGCGCACGGGCACGGGCGAAACGCCTCCACCGGAGACCGGCGTGGCAGCCGTGTTGATGTTGCTGCCGCAACCAGAAATGTTGAGGACATCCACGACCAGGTTTACGCCGCCGCCTGGCTTGTTCTCCGTTCGCTTGATGAATGCCTGCATGAAGCCAATGACCTTGACCTGCCCGAGAACGGCATTCAGCAAAGTGGTGTCAATGATCGGGAGGGTGACAATCTGACCGCTGGTGGTTACCAGTCTGCCATTGTTGGGGCCAGTGCCGGAGCGAACTTCGATGGGGGCCCCGCCGCTCGTAGCCTGGAACTCGCTAAAGTCAATGGTGTCGTCTCCAAAGGAGCCGCCGCCGCCGCCGGTGCCGCCCGTGATCAGGCAGGAGACGCCCTCCAGCGCACTGACCACCCGCTGATGAAGCAGATCAATCAAGACCGGCGGACCGGCTGTCCCGCCGCAGGTGTAAACATTTTCGGTATCACAACAGGCTATACTCTGCGACATTGGACTCGGCGTTCCGCTGCCACACCCGGGGCATGGACCACTCGTAGCTGCGATGTTGGCGGCGAGATAGCCGGGCAAGCCAGCGAGGCCAGTAAGACCTGGCGGAATAGGCCAAATGTTCCCTAATGTGATTTCTTCGGTGACGATTCCACTGCCAGCAGCGCCCGTCCAGACCCCTGGGTTCGTGATGGCGCCATTAGGGCTGATAAAGGTCTGGGGGGCATGGTTGGGATCGACATTGGTCACCAGCAATGGCTTCACGCAGCTTGGCGCGACCGGCGGCATGGTGCCGTCGGCTGCGGTTCCGGAGGGATTCGAAGAGTTGTATGCCTCCGCCGTCGCGGTGGCGCTCACCGTCGTGCTGGTCTTCCCCCAGATGCGGGCAAAGAAAGTCGGCACGTTTGTCCGTTGCAGCGTGACCGTGACACGCGGGTCGCCTGGATGGGTGGTGAAATCAAAGGTGGGTGTGCCTGCCGACAAGCTAGGCGCTATACTCCCCACCTTGTCCTGCGCCAAAAGCTGGGTGATGATTATGGTGGCCATGCTCTGGGACAGGGTGCGCAGGTTCGGGTAGGCATTCGCCGGATCATTGGTCACGCCCGAATCCACGAACGCTTTTGCTCCTGCGAGGGCTGCCGCATCGGCGGCGCGCTGCATTTCGCTCCGCGCCACGTATAACGTGGTCACATCAATGGCGAGAGCCGCCATGGCTATCAATACCACCAGGCTGACCGCCACCAGTAATAGAGTTTGTCCTCGTTGCCCGCGATGCGTGGCCTTGAGCTTTGCTTCAGGCATGGCGAAACCTCAATCCATGTTTGGCACCACGGCAAGAACCTTGATCTGGCTGACTCCCTTGGCATAGTTGGCGCTGGGAGCGAGAAGATCAATCACGTTGCCGAACTGCCACTTGTAGGAATAAGTAATGGTGACTCTGGTGCTGATGACCCGCACCGCCTGCGAGGCGCCGATGTCGGCGGTAAAGGTATAGCCGCGCTCGATATCGAGGATCAGGCCTCCAGTCGGGCACCCTCCGCCGGTGGCGGTATAAATCCACTCGAAGGAGACGCCGCCCGCCGGGCTCTTGGTGGACAGGCCGCAGTCATTGATGTGATTGGCGGTGAGGTAGGCATCCACCACATCGCGGATCGCGGTCACCGAATCCGGGGGCGGAGAGACTCTTCCTAGCCCAGCGGTCGGCAGACTCGAGGCGTAACGCGCTCCCTCCCGGGCGGCGCCGCTGAGATTCTGTTTCAGGTGATAAGCGCCGCCGAAATCGAAGACGCCCACTACCATCACCACCAGCAACGGCAAAGTTACAGCCAGCTCGATGAGCTGGGCTCCCTCGTCGGCACGCAGCCGCGAACCCAACTTCTCAGACCTGCGCTCCTTCGCCATCAGTTTTCCACCTGCATGGGGGCCTCGGCCTTCAAATAGATGGCCTGATTGTTCAGCGATGTGAAAGGGAAATAGAACTGAAACTTATACTGAAAAGTAACCAGCACACCGCAAGCCTGCGGTTTGTTCGCGGTCACCGGCGGATTGAGCAGCACGTTGGTGTAAACGGTGACGCCGCTCGAAGAGCTTGTACCCAGCGTTCCGCACGACCCGGCAACTGGCGCGGGCGCCGGGGTGTACTGCTGCAGACTTGCCGAGCTGGTATCAATATGCGAAGCCTGCAACACTTGAAGCACCCGATTAGCCACATTCGTGGCACTACTGGCAGTGTTGCCGCACGTGGCGCACGTGGGCTGGGCCGCGACCTGCGCGCCTTCGCGCGCGGCGTAGGTGATGGTCGTGTAGATGTTGAAAGCGCGGCCGAACCAGATGATGCCGAACAGCAGCATGAACACGATCGGCAACACCAGGGCGGCCTCGGCAATCTCCGCGGCTTCGGTGCCGGCCGCGACCTGCCGCAAGCGAATCACTGAATTGATGGTCTTGCTTAGCACTTCACGCTACTCCCCAGGCCTGGCTGGCGGTGTATAGAAGCACGGCCACGGCCACGGCCACGCCGAACGGGACCTTGAGCGCCTGCGGGTTCTCCAGCGTCAGCTCCGGCTGCGGCATGTGAAAGCTGAAGAGCGCCCCCAGCAGCCGCAAAATATTGCGCGCCGTCTGCCGTACCCGGCCCCTCCAGATGATCAACACAATCGCCATCACTCCCGCGACCAGCACGGCAACGAACAGCACATCCAGCAGCCGCCCCGGCCCCAGAATCGCGCCCAGAGCGCTCACCAGCTTCAAATCTCCCGCGCCCAGCGCCTTCACCAGCACGAAGGGCAGCATCACGCCAAAGCCGAGCAGCAGGCCCAGCAGCGAATCTTTCGCGCCGGCCCACCGCCCGAAAACGGTGTTGACCGCGAAGCCCACCAGCAGCGCCGGAAGCGTAAGCCAGTTGGGAATGCGGCGCCACTTCCAGTCCGTCCAGCCCGCTCCCACAGCCAGAAGCGCGGCCAGGATCCAGATCGCCATGCTGGCCGTGGGCATCGCATTCCGGGCGAGCACAGAGGCCGCCGGAATCATGCATCGGCCATGGGCCTGAGCGGAGCCGACATGGCTGAGTTCTGGCTAATGTAGGGGAGGGAAGTTCGCATCGGCAATCCAACCCGGTTCCTCGGAACCGGCGGGCTGTTGCCCGAAGTGCCTGCTCTGGCAAAAATTCTCACATAGCCGAAAAGCCAAGTCAATGAGTACCAGCTAGTTACGGTTACCCGCGTCAAAAGCTGTTTTCAACCATGAAGGGCGCCACGCCACACCAAGGAAAACCAAGGAAAGCTTTCAGAAAGACTTCTTCGCCGACTCGTGGCCTCTGTGGTTGCTACGGCTTTAGAGTTGGCCGGATCAGCACCTCGCTGGCGAACGACTGCGGCGCCTGCGTCACCAGCATGGCCACCACGTGCGCAATGTCATCAGGCTGAATCATCCTGGCCGCGTTCTTTCCTACGTGAGGACTCAACTCCGTGTTGGTCGAGCCGGGGCAAACCACAGCCACGCGAATGTTATGCGCGCGCAGCTCTTCGGCCACGGAATAGCTCAACCCGTTCAGGCCCCACTTCGAAGCCGCATACGCCGCGCCATTCGGCAGCGCGTTCTTTCCCGCCAGCGACGAAATATTCACGATGTGGCCGCTCTTGGCGCGAATCATGAGCGGAGCAAAAGCACGAATGCAGTAGTAAACGCCGCGCAGATTCGTGTTCAGAATGTCATCCCAGTTGCCCGGCTCGAGCTGATGCAAGGGCCCGCCAAAGCCGCCGATGCCCGCATTGTTCACCAGGATATCCAGCCGGCCGAAGCTGCGCTCCACCTTTGCGGCCACAGCCTCGACGGCGGCAAGCTGGGTAACATCGCACTCCACCGCCTCGGCCTTGCCTCCGGCGTTGGCGATGGCTGCGGCGGTCGCCTCAAGCGGGGCTCGGCTGCGCCCGCAGATCACAACGGTCGCTCCAAGACCGGCCAGTTTGCGGGCGATGGCCGCGCCGATGCCGCGTCCGCCGCCGGTTACTACCGCCACTTGTCCTGCCAGGTCTGAGTTGTCTGACTGGGTCATAGAGAAAGGCCCTCCGCAAGTCGCAGCCCGGGGCGTGCGCGAAACCATCCGCCAGAGGCCTGTTTTGCATCTTAACAAGCAAGGAACCGCCGTGGGCAATGCGAACTTGCCTTCGGCGGAGCACATACTTATAATCCCGCTCACCGGAAATACCGTCTTTGGCTGCCTTGAGGTTACGAGGGGGCGCTGGGTTTTCCGGACCCGTCGCATGGGAGAATCCCATGCTCTGAGTTCCAAGACATTGTCAGCTGAACGGGTCTTGGGCGTTGCCCGGGTTCGTAGCAGGTGTCGCAGATTCCCAAAGTCTCAAGGAGCCATTCGAATGAAGACTAGCTTATTGGCGATTGTGCTGGCGCTGGCCCTGTCCGCGCCCACTCCGAAGGCGGTGGCGCAGGCGGCGGCGCCCGCCGGGGGCTCACAATCGCAAGCGCCGGTGATCAAAGATCCCGCCGAATACAACGCCTACATGGGCGCCATCCAGCAGCAGGATAACGCCGCCAAGATCAGCGGCCTGGAAGCCTTCCTGGTGCAATATCCCAACAGCGTGGTCAAGACTGACGCCCTCGAAGCCCTGATGGGCGCCTACCAGGCGACCGGCAACACCGCCAAAGTAATTGATACCGCCAACCGCCTGCTTACCGTCTCGCCCGACAACGTGCGTGCTCTGGTGGTGCTCGCCTATAGCGAGCGCGCCGCCCAGCAGTGGGCGCAGGCCGAGCAGCATGCGGTGCACGCCCTGCAGGCGCTGCCCAAGATGGCGCGGCCGGAAGGCGCCTCAGACGCGGATTTTGAAAAGCAGAAGACCCAGGTGGGCGCTTTGCTGAACAGCGTCGCCGGCTTTTCTGCCTTGCAGTTGAAGAATTACGATGACGCCCAGAAATATCTGCGGGCCGCGGTGCAGAGCGATCCCAACAATCTGCAGGATGTGTATCCGCTGGCCCTGGCGTACCTGACCGCGCCCCAGCCCGATTACGTGAACGGAATTTTTTTCATCGCGCGCGCGGCCGATCTCGCCACCGGCGCCGGCCAGACCCAGATCACCGCTTACGGCAAGAGCGTCTATGACAAGTATCACGGCGCCGATGATGGCTGGGCCGATGTGCTGAACACCGCCAAGACCGCCAGCGAGCCGCCCCCGGGCTTCACCGTCGCCAAGTATGTTCCTCCCACTCCGGCGCAGCAGGCGGCGGAAATCGTGAAGAGCAAGGCCCCCAAGGAGATGAGCTTCGCCGAGTGGGAGCTGGTTCTCTCCGCGGGAGCGCCGGCCGATGCGGATACGGTATGGAACGCCATTAAGGGCGTGCCCCTGCAGATGGAAGGGCAGGTGGTGACTGCTTCGCCTACCGAGCTCTCCATTGCCGGCAGCGAGGACGACATCGAGAAGAACGTCGCCGATATTACCCTGAAAATGACCGGCCCCATTCCTGCCAAGCTGATGCCCAAAGAAGGCGGAACCCTCGACTTTGAAGGCACGCCGGTTTCTTACACTCCCAGCCCTTTTATGATGGTCATGGAAAAAGGCGCTCTGCTGGAAAAGGCGGCGCCCAAGAAGCCGGTGGTCCACCACAAGCCCGCGCCCAGGAAATAGCTGAGCGCAATCGAAAAGAAAGGCAGCCAGTTTGCTGGCTGCCTTTTTATTGCTGCGCAACCCAATTCTCTGCCAGAGCCGGAAACCTCAGCGAGCCGCTTTCTTCTCGTAAGCGGCGGGACGGGCGCTGCGCGGCGGGCGCTTCACCCCATCGCGCAGCTGGCGCACATCAATCTTTAATTCCGTAATGGTCCGGCTCAGCGTGTTGCGGTGCATACCCAGCTCGCGCGCGGCGCGGCACTGGTTGCCTTTGTTCTCCTGCAAGACCGTCAGGATGAAGCGCTTTTTGAACTCACGCACGGCCTCGGAGTACAGAATGTTGCTCTTGTACATCTGCATGACCAGTGCTTCCAGCTGATCTTTCACGGTCTCTCTCTTTCTCCAGAGATTCTGTTCGCTCTTCGTGGGGCGCAGTCACTTCACTTCGGAGCCGCGGCCGCCGGGCCGGCGCCGCCATTCTCCGGACTGTGCTGTGCTCCCCGCAGCAGATCCAGTCCCTGATAGAAACGTGCTCGAAGCCCTGCCGGTGCCAGCCAGATGGCGGCCCGCCCTACTACCAGGAAATAGGGCGCCATCTCCGACTCCGCCAGCCAGCGCGAGCCGGGGGTAAACGCCGCCATGCTTACCAGCACGATGGCCACCACCAGGCAGCCGCGCAGCAACCCCAGAGCGCCGCCCAAAATGCGGTCAAAGAAACTGAGCCCGGCCTCCTTGGCCACCCAGCGGGCGATCCGGCCGGCGATGCCCGCCAGGAACATGACCCCGATAAAAATCAGCAGAAATCCGGCTATCTCGCCCAGCCAGGGCGACTTCAGGTAGGGCGCAAAGCGGTCGGCCAGCCGCCAGTACTGCCACGCGGCCAGAAGGTAGCCGAAAATCAGGCCGCCGATTCCAAACGCCTCCTGAAAGAAGCCCGCACTCGCTGCCTGTAATACAGAAACCAGCAGAACGAAAACAATGACCCAGTCGGCCGCGTTCATGGAAGGCTCCCAGGAACGCTTCTTCTCTTGCTAAGTATCCAGCTCCTACACATCCAGTTCCCGGCCAGTGAGCCGGCGGTAGGCCTCAAGATACTTTTCGCTGGTTTTGCGCGCCACCTCTGGGGGAAGGGAAGGAGCCGGCGGCCGCTTGTTCCAGTGAATTTCCTCGAGGTAATCCCGGACATATTGCTTGTCATACGACTCTTGCGCCCGGCCCGGCTGATATTTGTCGGCCGGCCAGAAGCGGGAGGAATCTGGGGTCAGCACCTCGTCGGCCAGAGTAATGCCGGCGGCCGTGCGCCCGAACTCGAATTTCGTGTCGGCTATAATGATGCCCTTTTGCCGCGCATATTCGGCCGCCTTGCCATAAATGGCAAGGCTCAGATCGCGTAGCTGCCCCGCCAGTTCGCTGCCGATCAGCTTGGCCGTCTGCTCGAACGAAATATTTTCATCGTGGCCGCTGGTGGCTTTAGTGGCCGGGGTGAATATCGGCTCCGGCAGCTGGTCGGATTCCTTTAATCCTTTGGGCAGCTGAATGCCGCATACCGTTCCTCCCGCCTGATACTCCTTCCAGGCTGAGCCGGAGATGTAGCCGCGCACCACGCACTCCACGGGAAACATTTCCGCCCGCGTTACCAGCATGGAGCGGCCGCGCAGCTGCTCCTGATATTTGTGAACTTCCGCGGGATAGCGTTTCACATCCGCCGTCACCAGGTGGTTGGCCACCACGCCGCGCAGAAAATCGAACCAGAAAAGAGAAATCTGCGTCAGCACCCGCCCCTTGTGGGGAATGCCGGTAGCCAGCACGTAATCGAAAGCGGAAATGCGGTCGGTCGCTACAAACAGAAGGTGGTCGCTGCCCAGGCGGTAAACGTCCCGCACCTTGCCGCTGGCGTGAAGTTCTAGCTCGGGAAAGTCAGTTCGCAATAAGACGGAGTCGAGAAGCTCTGTGGTCATGATTCAATTCTACAGGCGGCGTATTTTCCGCCCCTGCGAAAATTTTGTCAACGATGGAAATCACGCGCCGCAAAATTACCGCTTTCGCCTCGCTGCAAAAAGGTTGACAACGTTCTACCCGAAGTGGAGCGGCCATTCTACAGGGCTTTCTGTAGATGCCGGCTTGTGGAAAAGAAGTGACCAATCTGGAAAACTGCGGCCCTGGCATAAAAAACCGAGAGTAAGAAAAATTTCAGAGAACGGGCGGCCGGCGGCCTGCTCCGTGAAGCACGCGCAGAATCTTGACCCAGTCTCGCCGCCGGCAAGCGCCAGCCCTCAGGCCGCCCCGAAGCGCACCGATACCAGCTTGGAAACGCCCGGCTCCTGCATGGTCACGCCGTAAAGCACGGGCGCGATGCTCATCGTTCGTTTGCTGTGAGTGATGAGTACGAACTGGGTCTGCACGCTCATGTCTTTCACCAGCTCGGTGAAGCGTCCGATGTTGGCCTCATCCAGCGGAGCATCCACTTCGTCGAGAATACAGAAGGGGCTGGGCTGGTATTGGAAGATGGCCACCAGCAGGGCCAGCGCGGTCATCGCCTTCTCTCCGCCGGAGAGCAGCAGAACGTTCTGCAGCTTCTTGCCCGGCGGCGAAACCACCAGATCAATGCCGCTCTCGGCGCTGTTTTCCTCGTCGGTCAGGCGCATGAATGCGCTCCCCCCGGCGAACAGCTTGCGGAACGTGGCCTGGAAGTTCTCGTTGATGCGGGCGAACGCCTCTTCGAACTTCTGCCGCGAGAACACCTCAATCTCGCGGATGGTGGCCTGCGTGTTCTCGATGGACTCCAGCAGATCTTTTCTCTGCGTTTCCAGAAAGCTGTGGCGCTCGGCAGTTTCTTTGTACTCTTCGAGCGCCATCATGTTGACCGGACCCATGGCCTCCAGCCGGGTGCGCATATCGTGATAGACACGCTCCTCGCCCGCCAGTTGCTCGCCCCTGACCGTCTCAATCGTAGGATCCGCCAGCAGTTCTTCGCGCGGCAGGTTCAGTTCGTTGAGGCAGGTTTCCGCCATGTACTGGGCGTCGGATTGCAGCTTGGCCGCAGCCGCGGAGAGCTCGCCGCGGCGGTCGCGCGCCTGCTCCAGCAATTGCCGAGCCGCGCGCAGCGCCTCTTCGATTTCCAGGATGCGTCCCCGCACCTGCTCTGACTCGAACTGCAGCAGGCCGTCGCGGGCCTCGCCGGCATTGCGCTCCGCCTCCAGTTCCACCAGCTGCCCCGCGATCACCTGGTTCTGGCTCTCCCGCTCCAGAATTTCCGTAAACGCGGTCTCGATCTGCGTGCGCAGCGATTCCACCCGGCCGCCCATCTCGATCGCCAGCGATTCAATTCGCTCCAGCACCGCGGCCGCCGACCGGCGGCGTTCTTCGAGCGTGGCTGCGCGCGCCAGATCGAGCGAAGTGTTCTGCGCCGCCAGGTCTCGGCGCTCGCGCAAGCCGGCAAGTTGTTGCCGCGCCTGAGTGGCCAGCTGCTCGAACTCTGCCTGCCGCTGCTCCAGAATGGAGGCCTCCGCCTGCCGCTCGCCAATCACCGCCTCCTGCTGCGCGCGCTCGCGCCCCAGCCGCGCAAGCTCCACCCGGCAGCTATTCACGCGCTCGCTCACCCGCGACATTTCCGCCTCCAGTTGCTGCAGCAGATGGCCGGAGGTCATGGCCTGCTTTTCCGCCTCGCGCTTTTCGTTTTCCAGCCGGTCGAGCAGAGAAGTCAGGTCCTTGATGTCGCGGGCCAGGGTCAGCACCTGGGTCTCTTCATCGCGCAATGCCGCTTCCAGTTCCGCCAGCGCGCGCAGCACCTCGCGCAGGTCGCGCTTCATCGAAAGCGGCCCTTCCGCCCGCTGCTTCCCTCCGGTGACGGTCACATTGTGGAAGCATTCGCCCGACTGCGAAAGAAAGAAGGCCTCGGGATTTTCCAGCGCCAGGTCGCGCGCGAAGCCAGGATCGGGAACAATGTAGCCGTCGCGCAGCTTGGGCAGAATCACTTCCAGAGACCGGCCAAATCCGTTGAGCACGCGAATGGCGCTCTTGAGCGGAATAATGGAGCGGTCGGGCGGCGCCGGCCGCTCATTGCCATCTACCAGGAAAGAAAACTTGGCCTGGGAATCTTCGGGATGCACCAGGAAGGTTGCCCGCCCATCCACATCCGAGCGCAGCACTCGCAGGCCTTCATCGGCCGCGTCCCAGGATTTCACAACTACGTAGTTCAATTCGTCGCGCAGAAAATCTTCCACCACTCCCTCGAAGCGCGGGTCCACTTCCAGAAAATCGGCCAGCACGCCGGCCGGGGCCTTGCCGCCCTGCATCGCGCCTGATTGAAACAGCCGGCGCACCGATTCGGTGGAGTAGCCATGTTCCGCGATCACCGCTTCGAGCGAGCCTTTCTTGCCCAGAGCGGCGGCGTACTCGGCGCGCAGGCTATCCAGATGTTTCTTGGCTGAGGTTTCTTCGCGCCGCTTGGCCTCAAGCTGCAAGCGAGTGTGCGCGAGTTCTTCACTCAACCCGGCCACCCGCTGCGAGACGGTTTCAAACTCCAGCGTGAGCTGCCCGCGCTGCCCGCCGAAAGAGTGAATCTGCGAATCGCCGCTGGCGGCCTCGGCCTGCAGGCGCTGCATCTCGCGGTCGAGCGCGGCCATGCGCTCGGCGGCCTGGGTCAGCTGATTGCGCAACTCGGCGCCGGCCGCCGCAGTCTCCATGAGTGAAGCGCGCAGCTCTTCCTGCTGCCGCTCCATGCCCGCCAGCGCCTCATTGGCGGCCCGCGCTTCCTGCTGCGAGCGGTCCAGGTCTTGCTGCGCCGCCAGCACCTGCGCCTCGGCGGAATTCAGCACCTCGCGGTTCGAGTCCCGCTCAGCTTCTATCGTGCTCAGCCGCTGCCGCGCCTGGCCCAGTTCCGCCTGCGACGAAAGCGCGCGCCCCACCAGCTCTGAGCAGCGCTCTTCGTTGTGCCGCCGCTGCGCGTGGCCGCGGTCGCTTTCCAGGCGAATCTGGCTCAGCCGCTCCTGGTTTTCGCGCAGCTCGGCCTCAATGGCGTAGCCCCGCTGCGTGCGCTCGGCCTGCTCGCCTTCCAGTTCGTGCACACACTCGCCCTGCCGCCGCATTTCCTCTGAAACGGCGCTGATCTGCGCCTCCACCCCCGCGCTCTCCTGCTCCAGCTGGGCAAACTTGCTGGCCAGCACCAGCCGCAGCTTCCCCCGCATCTCTTCCCGCAGCCGGGCGTAGCGCTCGGCCTTGTTGGCCTGGCGCTTGAGTGAATTCATCTGCCGCGTTACTTCCTCGAAAATATCGTTCACTCGGGCGAGATTTTGTTTCGCGTCTTCCAGGCGGGCTTCCGCCAGCCGCTTTTTGGTTTTGAATTTGGTAATGCCGGCGGCTTCTTCCAGGATCGCCCGCCGGTCAGTGGGCCGGCTGCTCAGAATCTGCCCGATGCGCCCCTGCTCGATCAGCGCGTAGCTCTCCGGCCCCAGGCCGGTGCCCATAAAAAGTTCCTGAATATCGCGCAGCCGGCACAGCCTTCCGTTCAGCAGGTATTCGCTTTCCCCGGAACGGAACAGGCGGCGGGTGACTACAATTTCTCCCGCGCCGAATGGCTGGTTGAACTTGCGCCGGCGAATTTTCAGCACCACATGCGGATGGGAAAAAACCGCGGCCTCGCCCTCGGCGCCAACCCGCAGGGCCCGCGAGTCCGGCGGCAGCGCAAACATAGGTTCGTCGTTGCGATCCACGGCGTGCGGCGAGGCCCCATCACCTTCCGCAGCTTCCACTTCTTCCATCCGGCCCGGTTGCGTCTCTTCGGTGATGCGCTCTACCTCGTCGGCCGCGCGCGCCCGAATTTCGGCTTCGTCCCAATCGTCTTCCGGCAGCCCCTCCTGAATCTCAACCTCGGTGGGATCGCCCGCATCCGCACCGCTATAAATCTCAGGGTCAATCAGCGTGAGTGAGACTTCCGCCATGCCGGTGGGCTTGCGCGCGCCGGTGCCGGCGAAGATGACGTCCTCCATGCGCGAGCCGCGCAGAGTCTTGGCCGATTGCTCGCCCAGAACCCAGGAGATGGCATCGGCAATATTGGACTTGCCGCAGCCGTTCGGCCCGATGATGGCCGCGATTCCCTCACCGTGAAATTTCAGTTCGGTGCGGTCGCAGAAGGACTTGAAGCCCAGAATCTGAAGCCGTTTTAGTTTGAGCAACTGCTACTCCTTTGCTGCCTTACCGGGCACAAATTCTAACGCTCTGTTAACCAACCGGATTCCCCCGGCCTTGAACTGGCAGACCGGCGCGTGGCCTGCCGCAGGGGCAAGCACAAAACAGAGCTACTGTAGCGGCGAAATCGCGCCGGGGTCAAGCATGAAAACACTATATCTGGTATGGCCTTAAGCGCAACCACGTCATTTTGCACAGGCAATGCAGCCTTCGCTTGTAGATGGGCG
>Ga0335080_10003157_pt1 | contig 16640 bp, 13 predicted proteins | sample Lox_Sample_34_FD_206720 | JGI IMG/M metagenome (GOLD analysis project Ga0335080, IMG submission 206720) | Soil microbial communities from Loxahatchee National Wildlife Refuge, Florida, United States - Lox_Sample_3.4 | ecosystem: Environmental > Terrestrial > Soil > Wetlands | place: USA...
TCCCTGCCCGAGGCCAAGGCGAACGCCGGCTGGCTCGATGCCGACGCGCTCTACGTCGGCACCGATTTCGGCCCCGGCTCGATGACGACCTCGGGCTACCCGCGGATCGTCAAGGTCTGGAGGCGGAGCACGCCGCTCGCCGCGGCCGAGACGCTCTATGAAGCGAAGGCCGACGACATGGTGGCCTTCGCATTCCGGGACCACACGCGGGGCTTCGAGCGTGACTTCGTCCACCGCGAGATCACGTTCTACTCGGGCGAGACGTTCCTGCGGCGGGACGGCAAGCTGGTCAAGATCGAGAAGCCGGACAGCGCGAACGCCACCGTCCACCGCGACCTCCTCCTCATCCAGCTCCGCGACGACTGGACGGTGGGCGGGAAGACCTTCCCGGGCGGCGCGCTTCTCGCGACGGACTTCGAGGCCTTCCTGAAGGGCGAGCGGAAGCTCGACGTGCTCTTCGAGCCGAGCGAGAGGCGGTCCCTCGCCGGGTTCTCTCCCACCCGGAACCACGTGCTCGTCAACGAGCTCGACAACGTGCGGAGCCGCGTTTACGTCGCCTCCCGCCGGGACGGGACGTGGACGCGCGAGCCGCTGCCCGGCGTCCCCGAGTTCGGGACGGTGACCGCGAACGCGGTGGACGAGGACGAGTCGGACGACTACTTCATGAACGTCACCGACTACCTGACCCCGACGAGCCTCCTCCTCGGCACGGCGGGGAAGGGCGCGCCGGAGAAGCTCAAGCAGCTGCCGGCGTTCTTCGACACCCGGGGCCTCGAGGTGAGCCAAGCCGAGGCCGTCTCGAAGGACGGGACGCGGATCCCCTACTTCCAGGTCGCCCGGGCTGGGCTCGCCCTCGACGGCACGAACCCGACCCTCCTCTACGGCTACGGAGGGTTCGAGATCCCCGAGGTGCCGCTCTACAGCCCCGCCCAGGGCGCGGCGTGGCTCGAGCGGGGCGGCGTGTACGTGGTCGCCAACATCCGCGGCGGCGGCGAGTTCGGGCCGAGGTGGCACCAGGCCGCGCTCAAGGCCAATCGCCACAAGGCGTACGAGGACTTCATCGCCGTCGCGGAGGACCTCGTCCGCCGGAAGGTGACGTCGACGCCCCACCTCGGCATCCGCGGAGGGAGCAACGGCGGCCTCCTGATGGGCAACATGCTCACCCTGCGGCCCGACCTCTTCGGCGCCGTCGTGTGCCAGGTGCCGCTCCTCGACATGCGGCGCTACAGCGTCCTCCTGGCCGGGGCGAGCTGGATGGAGGAGTACGGGAACCCCGACGACCCGAAGGAGTGGGAGTTCATCCGGACGTTCTCGCCCTACCACAACGTGCGGCCGGGCGTGCGGTACCCGCCGACGCTCTTCATGACCTCGACCCGGGACGACCGCGTGCACCCCGGCCACGCCCGCAAGATGACGGCCCTGATGAGGGACGACGGGCAGGACGTCCTCTACTACGAGAACATCGAGGGCGGCCACGGCGGGGCGGCCGACAACAAGCAGGCCGCCCACATGAACGCGCTCGCCTTCGCGTTCCTGTGGCAGAGGCTGAAGTAGGAGCGAGAAGCGGCTATTCGAACGTCACTCGGACGGCCTCCTCGAGCGTCGCCTTCTCCTGGAAGTTCACGAAGTGCCGGACGATCGTTCCCCGGCGGTCCACGAAGAACATCGTGGGGAAGACGCTCACCGACCCGTAGGCCTCCTGCACCGCAGCCGTCATGTGCCCGAGGGTGAAGGGCAGCGCGTTCTTCGCGGCGTAGGCGGCCCGGTCCTCGTCGGAGAAGGGCAGCTCGAGCACGCGGTCGGCGTTCAAAGCCACGATGCGGAAGCCCCGGGCCGCGTACTCGCGACCGAGGTCGGCGAGGAGGGGGGCCGTCCGCACGCACGGCGGGCAGCCGGTGAACCAGAAGTACACGAGGTGCGGCTTCCCGGCCAGCGTTTCTGACGACAGGGGCTTCCCGTCGTAGGTCGTGGTGACGAAGGCGGGAGCGGGCCGGCCCTCCCAGCCCGCGATCGTCCGCTCGAGCGCCTTCCCGAAACGGGGGTGGGCGAGGATCCGGTCGACGTCCACGCTCGTGATCTCCCCCGTCGCGGCGTCGCGAGCGATGAAGTGGGGGAGTCGCGGGTCCGACTCCATGATTCGCAGCATGACGTCGGCCTCGCCCGGCACCTCGAAGTGGAACTGCTCCGAGATCTCGCGGAGAGTGGGCGGCTTCCCCGCCGCAGACACGTGCTGGGCCAGGTAGAGCGGCAGCTTGAAGAAGGTGTCGAAGAGGCGGTCGAGTACGGCCCGCTCGTCGGGTGCCGTGAAGACCGTGTTGTAGAGCTCGGACACCACGACCGGCTCGCCCGGCTTCACGTTGGCCTGCAGGTACTCGACGACCCGCGCTTCGGCCCCCACCGGGGGCGCGGCCAGGAGCGCGGCGACGAGGAGGGCGGTCACGGTCGCGGTCCTCCGGTCAGTCGCCCGGCTCGGCGAGGGCGGCCCGCCGCGCCGCCCGCACGTCGTTGCCCGAGGCGAGCGCGCCTTCGACGTCGCGGGTCTCGAGGAAGGCGTCCGTGCCCGCCGCGGCCCGGCTCTGCCGGACGACCGCGTCCTCGCCGCGGGCGAGCCGGATCGCGGAGCCCGTGGCCCCGGCCTGCCGGCCGCGGAAGCCCTCGACCACCAGCTCGCGGAAGGACTCCGCCTCGATCGCGTGCGTGAAGTAGGACGGCACGTCGTCCGCCCAGTCGACGTGGAGGTTCCGCAGCGTGAGCCGCTCGGTGTGGACGGCGAGGAGGGCGGGCAGGTCCCGGCCGAAGAGCGACAGCTTCGGGTCGCGGGTCGTCCGCAGGTCCACGTTGCCGCCCCAGGCGTCGGAGTTCGGCCCGCGCCGCAGGCGGAGGCGAACGTCGTCGAGCGTCAGATCCTCGAGCACGCTGTCCGGTGAGCCCCAGAGGATCATCCCATGCTCGCCCTCGACGCGCAGCCGGGCGAACGTCACGCCGCGGATGCGGCCCGGCTTCGTCACTCCCGGGGCCCAGAGGACCGCCGAGACGTGGACGGGCTCGGCCTTGCCCCACCAGTGCCCGGTGAGGAGGCGCGTCCGCAGCACGATGTCGGAGAAGACGACGTTCTCGACCGAGCCCGCCCCCCGCACGAAGACCCCGAGGCCGCGGTTCGCGTCGCGGACCGCGAGGTTCGAGAAGACGCAGTCCCGGATGTCGCGCTCGTGGTCGTACCCGACGCGGATGGCGACCGAGCGCGTCGAGAGGGTGCAGCCGGTCACGACCACGCGCTGCGAGCCGAAGAGCGCGACGCAGTCGTCTCCGGTGTCGATGTCGCAGCCGAGGATTCGCACGTCGTCACACTCGACGAGGTCGATCCCGTCGTCGTTCGGGACGCGCCGGCCGCTCGCGTCGCTGTTGATGCGGACGGCCTCGACGGTGACGTTCTCGCACCGGCGGTAGTGGGTCGTCCAGGTGGGCGAGTTCTGGATCGTCACGCCGTGCACGAGCACGTCCCGGCAGCCGAAGAAGCGGACGAGGTTGCCCGGCCGCTCCCCGTGGGCGATGGGCCCGTCCGGGAAGAGCACCCCCTTCGGCATGAAGCGCTCGCCCTGCCGGGTGAGGCTCCGGTCGAAGTCCCCCGAGTCGTGCGGCCGCGTCGGGTCGTGGAAGGCCAACGCGTTGCCGTCGATCGTGCCCCGGCCGACGATCGCCACCCGCTCGGCGTCGCGGGCGGTGAGGACGCCCTCGCGCTCCGACTCCCCGCTCGCGTCGCGGCCCTCGACGGCGTAGTCCTCGAGCCGGGGGCTGCCGAGGATCGTCGCCCCCGCCTCGAGGTGGAGCGTGACGAACGACCGCAGCTCGATGGGCTGCGTCAGGAAGGTGCCCGACGGGACCCGCACCGTGCCCCCGCCCGCCGCGTGGCAGGCGTCGATCGCGCCCTGGAGGGCGGCGGTGTCGAGCGAACGGCCGTCGCCCTTCGCCCCGAGGTGGCGGACGTCGAACGGGCGGGGGCCGAGGGCGGGAGGCGCCGTGCCGGCCGATGGTGCGAGGGTTGCGGGCACGAGGGCGCCGCCCAGCAGCGCGCCGCGGCCGAGGAGCCGGCGACGGCCGGCATCGGCGGGCTCGGAGGGGGAGCGGTTCATGACGACCTCCATCTTGTCATCCCGGGCACGTCCGGATCATGCCTCCAGCGGTGGACGCCGCGGGAGAGCCGTTCGGCTCACGTCCGGCGCCACGATTGGGCCTACACTCGTGCCCGGCCGGGCCGCCCGCGACCGGGTTCCGGCCAACGGAGGCTGCATCGCCATGCCACGAATGGAAGCTGCCGCTCGGGAGGTCCCGTCCGGGGCCGGCTCGGGAACGAGCCGCCGCACGTTCCTCACCACCGCCGCCGCCATCGGAGGGCCGCTCCTCGTCTCGGCGAAGACGGCCTTCGGCTCCAGCGCCAACTCCCGCATCGCCCTCGGCGCGATCGGCTGCGGGGGCCGGGGCACGTGGATCGCCGACCTCTTCCAGAAGCACGGGGGCTACGAGATCCGGGCCGCCGCCGACTACTTCCCGGACCGCGTGGACGAGTTCGGAGGGAAGCTCCAGGTCCCCGCGGAGCGGCGGTTCACCGGGCTCTCGGGCTACCGTCGCCTGCTCGAGAGCGGCCTCGACGCCGTCGTCATCGAGAGCCCGCCCTACTTCCACCCGCGCCACGCGGCCGACGCCGTCGACGCCGGCAAGCACGTCTACCTCGCGAAGCCGGTCGCCGTGGACGTGCCCGGCTGCCGCACGGTGGAGGAGAGCGGACGGAAAGCCACGGCGAAGCAGAGATGCTTCCTCGTCGACTTCCAGACCCGGACGGACCCCTTCTACCGCGAGGCCGTCAAGCGCGCCCAGTACGGGGACATCGGCCGGATCGTCTGCGGCGAGGCGACCTACACGTGCGGGCCGACCTGGGGCGAACAGGCGAAGTGGCTCACCGAGAAGCCGGCCGACCCCGAGACACGCCTCCGGGCCTGGGGATTGGACCGCGCCCTGTCGGGCGACGTGATCACCGAGCAGAACATCCACGCCCTCGACGTCGCGACCTGGGTCCTCGACGCGGCGCCGCTCCACGCGGTGGGCACCGGAGGCCGAAAGGCCCGCACCGCCGGCACCTGCTGGGACCACTTCTCGGTCGCGTTCACGTTCCCGCAGGACGTGGTGGTGACCTTCATGTCGAAGCAGCTCGGCGACGGGTGGGACGACATCTGCTGCCGGATGTACGGCACCGATGGCACGCTCGACAGCCACTACTTCGGCGAGGTCTCGATCCACGGCAAGCTCCCCTACCGCGGCGGGAAGATCCCCGCCCTCTACCAGGACGGCGCGATCGCGAACATCGCCGCATTCCACGACGCCATCGCGGGGGGCGACTTCTCGAACCCCACCGTCGCCGCGAGCGTCCGCAGCAACCTCACGACCATCCTCGGCCGGGCCGCGGCCTGGCGTCATGGGACGGTGACCTGGGACGAGATGACGAGCGCCGGCGAACCCCTCGAGGCGGACCTCGCCGGCCTGCGGAGCTGATCGCGGTGAGGCGCAGGGCTCTCCTCCCCGCACTCGCCGTCGCGGCCACCGTGGCGGCAGGCGGGAGCGCGCGCGCCGGCGAGGCGCCGTCGGGTGGAGGCCCGGTCGTGAACTCGCTCGGGTTGCGGATGGTCCTCGTACCGGCGGGGAGCCTCGAGATGGGGAGCCCGAGAAGCGAGCCCTCGCGCCAGGAGGACGAGGCTCCGCATCGGGTCGCGCTGACGAAGCCCTTCCGCATCTCCGCCACGGAGGTCACGCGGCGACAGTGGCTCGCCCTGATGCCCCGGGGCGCCGGCCTGCGGGACGACGACGCTCCCATCGCCTCGGTTTCCTGGAATGAGGCGGAGGAGTTCTGCGCCCGACTCTCTCGGAAGGAAGGCGCCACCTATCGCCTTCCCACCGAGGCGGAATGGGAGTACTCCTGCCGGGCGGGTGGCGCCGAGCCGCCTGTCACCGCGGGCGATCTCGCGGCGGTCGCCTGGTACGCGGAGAACGCCGATGGGACAGCGCACCCGGTGGGGCAGAAGAAGGCCAACGCCTGGGGGCTCCAGGACATGCTCGGCAACGTGGCCGAGTGGACGCTCGACGTCTATGGACCCTACCCCCGCGCCGAGGAGGCGAAGGACCCGGCCGGCCCCGCAGAGGGCTCCGCTCGAGTCGTGCGGGGGGGCTCCTGGCGCAGCTTCCCGCCTGCGTTGCGCTGTGCCGCCCGGATGGGAACCCCCCAGTCCTATCAGCTCGCCCACGTGGGCCTGCGCGTCGTCCAGGAGATCGAAGGGACCGTCGATCGACCGTCGGGCTCGGCCCGAGACCTCGCTCGAGGTGCCGTGGGCGTGCGGCTCGACGCCGATCGTCCGTCTCCCTCGAACCGAGGTCAGCTCTCGGATCGCTCGCGGCCGCTCGTCGCCGCGGGTCCCGGCGCCGAGGCCTTGGGCTCGCCTCCGGCCCGGTAGCGCGACGTCCAGGTTGCCTCGGTCCGCTCGGCCAGCTCCCGGCCGAAGGCGACGAGGCGCCGGTGGTAGTCCGGGTCCTCCTGGGCGACGCGGGCGCTCTCGTCCGCGGGCCGCGGCCGGTGCCGCTCGACGAGGCTGCAGAACTCCGCGTGGTGGTCGCGATAGATGCAGGGCATCAGCCAGTTGCCCCCGTTCTCGTAACGCTCGCCCCACTCCCTGTATCCGTAGCGCCGCTGCCAGTCGCGGATCCCGGCGAAGAACGGCTCCCGCCACACGTCGTCGAGCGTGCCCCCGCTCGCGAAGACGTCGCGGACGTTCACGGGCGAGTAGGGCACGAACACGCAGGGACAGACCGCCCCGTTCCAGTCGACGTAGAGGTAGCCGCCCGCCCTGGCCGCGGCGAGGCAGCCGTGGCTCGCCGCGCCGGAGTTCCAGAAGTCGACGATGAAGAGCTGCCTGTCCCGCACCAGCGACCAGACCCGCTCCCAGAGACGCACCCGCTGCCCGGCCGTCATCATCAGGTCGAGGCTCGGAGCGCGGCCGATGGGCATGTAGTGGAAGACCCATGCGTAGAGGGCGCCCATCCCGTCGAAGAGCGTATCGACGAGCTCGTCCGACAGGATCTCGCCGCAGTTGTCGCTCGTGGCGGTCAGCGAGAGGCCGAAGAGCACCTTCTCGCGCCGCAGCCGCACCATGGCCTCGAGCGCCCTGTCGAAGACACCGTGGCCCCGCCGGGCGTCGGTCGGCTCGCGGAGGCCCTCGACCGAGATCGCCGGGCTCAGGTTGCCTAGCTCGCCGAGCCGGCGGGCGAGGCGGTCGTCGATGAGAGTGCCGTTCGTGTACATGAGGAAGAAGCAGTCCGGATGCCGCTCGGCGAGGTCGAGGACGCTTCTGCCCTGGTCGCGGTAGGCGAAGGGCTCGCCGCCCGACAGCACGAAGAACCTCGTCCCCCAGAGCTCGTGCGCCTCGGTCACGACGCGCTCGAACGTCGGCCAGTCCAGCTTCTCGGGAGTGGGGCTGGAGCTGGCGTAGCAGCCGACGCAGGACAGGTTGCACGTCCGGGTGGGGCTGATGGTGAGGAAGTCGGGAGGGCCGGCGCCGTGACGGTCCTGGAAGCCCCGTTTCGGGCCCCGGTCGGCTCCCTGGACGATCGAGTCATGGATCAGGGGGCCGAGGAGGGCCCGGGCCGACGCGCTCGTCAGGCGACCCTCGGCCAGTGCTCGCTCGACGAGCCGTACGATCGCCAGCCCCATCAGGAGCTTGTCCTCCGCAACCGCGCGGGGGGCCCGGGCGTCCGGGACCGCGGCCCCGGCCCGGAGGCGCCGCCGCCAGGCCCCCACCACCGCCTTGCGGAGCGGCGGGACGTGCGTGAGACCGAAGGTCCCCCACGTCGTGGCCTTGAACACGGCCTTGACCAGGAGCGCCTGGGAGGGCGTCATCGTTCACACTCCTGAGGAAGGGCTGCCTGCGACCCGGTCCCGGAAGAGAAGGGCAGGGGGAACGAGATGTCCTCGTACCCCCTCGGCTTCGGGGAGGTCACATCTCGAGCAGTCATGGTGTTCTGCTCCGGCGTGCGGAGCCCTTGCCGAGCGTTCCCGCACCCTGCGCGGCCGGCGAAGAACGAGTTTACTTTTCCCTCAATCCGGCGCTTGCGTCAAGGGCCGCGGCGCCCGGGAGCGGGCCGGAGGGCGGAAGCTAGTGCCCCTCGGCCTTGGGCTCGCCGAGGAGGAACTCGTCTCTCTCGTGGAGGCGCGTGCCGCCGGTCGGGAACAGGAGCAGACCCCGGCCGAAGCAGGACTTGAGGCGCATGAGGGTGGCGGCATGCGAGGCGCCGTCGCCGGTCCGGAAGTCGACCTCTGCTCCTTCGTGCCCGCGCAGAAGGGTCGCGAGCCGCACTTGATCGGCGTCGTCGCGCTGGTGGAACACGACGATCGTCAGGCCCAGCCTTGCATCCTCGTGCACCTCCAGGGCGCGGCAGGCGAGCGCCGGCGCCGGGGGCGGAGGCGGCTCGCCCAGGACGCGGAGCGGCCGAGCGGCGACGAGGCCGGCGACGACCGCCGCCGCCAGCAGCGAGAGCGGCGCGCGCATCCCGCTACTGCCCCGGATCGTCGGCCGAAGGCCCGTAGATCGAAGGGACCTTCCCCCCCATCGGACGGAGGTACGTGCTGAGCTGGCCCCGGTGGTGGATCTCGTCGAAGAGGAAGCCCCACACGAACTCCCCGACGCTGTCCTCCCACGCCGGTGCGCTGCCCATGAGGAAACGGCCCTTCTTGTCCCAGCCGGCGGCGTCGAGCCGTTCGAGCCTGTCGTTGACGGCGGCGGCGTTCTTCTCGAACGCGGCCACGATCTCCTCGGCCCGCGACGGCGCCGGCTTCTCCTTCCACTCCACGACGCCGGTGTCGAGCAGGCTGACGAGAGCCGCTTCCTCGGCGGCGAGCAGCCAGGCGAGTTCGCCCGCGGTCCGGGCCTTCGGGTCGGGCCTGTAGTCGAGGCGCCCCTGAGGCAACGCCTTCAGCACGTTCACGAACTTGGACAGCTCCTGCTTCCGCTGCTTGCGGCAGAACTCGAGGCTCGTCTGCATCGCTTCCTCCCTCCGCTCTCCGGAGTGCCGGCCGTCGCTGACCGTCTCCCAGCATATAGGCGAAGGAAGGGCGAAAGTCAAGGGCCGGCTTCCATGTCTGCCGACTCATACTGCTCCGCCGACAGACCGGAGGGCATCCATGGAGCTTCGGCACGCATCGTGGGTGGTGCGCGGTCTCGTCACCGTGGCAGGTGTCACGCTGCTGGCCGCGGTCGCCCGGAGCGAGCCGCCGGTCGTCGAGATGCCCCGCTACTCCGTCCACTCGTTGGCGGGCGACTACCCGGCGCTCGTCGTGTCCCAGGAAGGGCACGCGGTCTTCCGCCTGCCGCTGGCGTCCGGCCTGTCGACGCCGGGCCAGGAGGAGACGCTCTCGAACATCCGCCTCGCGAGGGCCGAGGCGAAGAGCGGCTCCGCGGTCTGGGAGTTCGAAGCGAGAAGCTCGCTCTGGACGGACCGCCGCTTCCTCTGGACGTTCCCCCCCGACCGCATCGAGTTCCAGCAGTTCGCGAGCGGCCCCCGCCCGATCGAGCGGTGCTACTTCTTCGCCAACGGGATCTCGGAGCGCTGGGAGAACGGCACGAGCCCCGGCGTCTTCGCCAACGCGACCGTCTACGCGACGCGGTACTTCTCGCCCCGGCCGAACCACGCCGACCAGTCGTACTTCACGATCGCGGTCCCGCAGTCGATCGGGGTGGCGGGGGAGACGCCGGAGCGGGATCTTCGCGCCGCCGCCCCTCTTCCTCGCCTTCGAGAGGAGCGGCCTCTGGGCGGGGATCGGGCTGGGCGCGCCGCCCGGGGAGTACCTCTTCAACGCCCTCGAGTACTCGGGCTCCCGCTACGCAGGGGCGTCGTTCTGGGTGCACTACGGCGGCTACCGCACGGCGAAGACCGGGTTCGCCTCGCCACGCGTGTCACTTCATTTCGGTTTCAGCGAGTGGGACGCGCTCGCGAGGTACGTGGCGTGGATGGACGAGAGGGGCTTCGCCACCCGGAAGCGCTTCCCGAACGCGGCCTGGCACCGCCGGCCGATCTTCTGCGGCTGGGCGGAGCAGACCCGCGAGGCGGCGGCATCGGGCGTCGCCGCCCACGACCTCGCGACCCAGGCGAGGTACGAGGCGTGGCTGGACGTGCTCGAGAGGCGCGGCCTCCCGGTGGGGACCCTCGACGAACCTCGAGGAGTGGTGGAGCTACATGCGCGCGCAGCCGTCGATCGGGATCCCCGCGCTCTACTTCGTCCACCGGACGGAGAGCACGATGGAGGAAGTCCCGGACGGGACGTGGCGACAGCTCGAGGAGGTCTGGGACGACTACGTGAAGCGGCTCGACGGGCCGGCGGCGCGGGGCGAGGAGTGAGCGGCGCCGCCGGCGACCGTCGTTCGCGCTAGACGAGCGGCGTCCGGCCCGGCACCGCGACCTCGAGCGGGGGCAGCTCTCTCCACTCCATGTGCGGAGGAGTGAGGTCGAGCTTCGAGGCGTTCATCACCCAGTCCCAGCTCAGGGCGCGGCCGGTGTAGGCGCTCATCCGGCCCATGATGGCGGTGAGCGTGCTCTCCGCCACCTGCCGCCCCTCGTTCAGGGGCTTGCCGGCCTTGATGCTCGCCACGAGATCCGCATGCTCCTGGACGTAGGGGTTGGGCGAGCCCTTCGGGAACTCGTAGGCCTTCGCCCCTTTGATGTAGCCGTCCGCACCGTCCGTGTAGGAGGAGCCGCTCGTGCCGACGACGCGCTCGGAGACGTTCTCCGCCGCTCCCGCCGTCTGGCGGCACATGCTGAGCACGCGGGCCCCGTTCGGATACTCGTACTCGACCGCGAAGTGGTCCCAGATGTTCCCGTACATCGGGTCGGTTCGGGCCGCGCGTCCGCCCATGCCGACGCACTTCACGGGGTGGGCGCCCATGGCCCAGTTCATGACGTCGAGGTTGTGGACGTGCTGCTCGACGATGTGGTCGCCCGAAGCCCAGCCGGTGAAGAGCCAGTTGCGGATCTGCCACTCCATGTCCGACCACTTCTTGACGATGCGATCGGCCCAGTTCTGGGCCGCCCGCTCGACCCACAGCGCGCCCATGTTCCAGTAGCACTGCCCGGCCACCAGCTCGCCGATGTCCCCGCCCCGGACGCGCTTCATGATCTCGAGGTAGTGGGCCTGGTGGCGGCGCTGGGTGCCGGCCACGATGGCCAGCCCCTTCCGGGCCGCCATCTCCGACGTGGCGATGACCGACCGGGCGCCCGCCGGGTCCACGGCCACCGGCTTCTCCGTGAAGACGTGCTTGCCCGCCTCGACCGACGCCCGGAGGTGCTCGGGCCGGAAGAAGGGCGGGGCGGCGAGGATCACGAGGTCGACCCCCGACGCCACGACTTTCCGGTAGGCGTCGAGGCCGGTGAAGCACGTCTCGGGCGTCGCGACGAGGCGGTCGGCGGCGAGCTTCTCCTTCAGCTGGCCGAGCGACCACTTGAGCTGGTCGGGGAACGCGTCGCCGAGGGCGGCGATCACGACGTCGGGCGAAGCCGTGGCGCAGTTGAGGGCGGCCTCCGTGCCCCGGCCGCCGCAGCCGACGAGGCCGACCCGGATCCGCTCGGAGGCCCCGGCGGCGAAGAGCCCGCCCGGGAAGGCGCTCGCGAGCGAGGCGAGCGAGGCTGTCTTGAGGACGTCCCGGCGGGTGAAGCCCGGCGTATGGGTCCCGGTCTCGTCTTCCATGACTCTTCCCCTCTTCTTCTCGGGCCGACGGCTCGGTCCGGCCGCCGCCCTCAGGCGGGACGCGCGCGCTTGCGGAGCAGGCGGTGGATGATCCGGTCGAGGCCGCAGACGCGGCCGCTGCCCGTGGTGAGGACGACGGCGAGCGCGCCGAGCTCCACCAGGTTCTTGTTGACGACGAGGTAGTTCCCCTCCATGGGGATCGAGTAGAAGTAGCCCACGAAGGGGGGATTGCAGAGATAGAACAGCAGGATGATCAGGATGCCCGCGGCGCTCGCTGTGCGCGTGAAGCAGCCGAGGACGAGGCCCAGGCCGATGAGCGTGAGCCCCCACATGTTGAGCGGATTGACGACGGCCAGCACGTTCGGGTCGGCCGCCATCCACCGGAAGAGAGGGGAGAAGGCCCCGCGCGACTGGAGGAGGTAGCCCGCCGCCGACCAGCTCGGCTTCTGCAGCTTCGCGACACCCTCGTAGAGGAAGTGCCAGCCGATCAGCACACGCAGCAAGACGATGCTCGTCATCGCCCACCGCGAGAGCCTGGCCTCTTCGTTCATGGCTGTTACCTCAGCGCGTCATTCCCGAGGGCGCTCCCGCGACGGCGCCGGACGGCATCAGACGCGGAACTCTTCGGGCCGGAACGCGACCCGCTGCCTGGCCTCGATCGCCTCGTTGACCTTCAGGACGGTGACCGCCGTCTCGTAGCCGACCTCGGCCGGGCAGTGGAGCTTCGCCTCTCCCCGGACGGTGTCGAAGAAGTTCTCGAGGTGCGGCTGGTGGTAGGGGTCGCGGAGCACGACGGGGACGCGGTGCAGGTCGGGCGACACCGACTCGCGCACGTCGAGCGCGACCTCCTCGCCCTCCGGCTTCGCCTCCTGGACCTTCGGCGCCGAGACCCAGCCCTTCTGGACCCATTCGTCCCACGGGGGAGCGTTGGGATCACGGTACAGGAAGCCGGGGTAGTTCGCCTCGGACTCGGAGAGGACGAGCGTGCCCTGGTCGCCCATGAAGTTCTCGAAATAGCCCTGGCTGCCGTTGGTCGTCTGGGTCTGGTAGTAGGCCCGGACCCTCCCCGCCTTCGTCTCGTACTCGTAGACGGCCATCACCGTGTCGTACCACTCGTGGGTGGCGGGGTCGTGGTAGTCGTTGCCGCCGCTCGCCATCACGTAGGAGGGGCTCGCGTCCAGGAACCAGTTGTAGATGTCGATCTGGTGCGAGCCGAGGTCGACGATCGGCCCGCCCCCGAGCCCCTTGTACCAGCGCCAGTTGCGGAACTGCGGCATGGACTTGAAGCCGTACTGCTTCAGGCGGGCGTCCGGTATCGCGTAGCGCTCCGGGTAGCCGATGTCCGGCGCGACGGCGCGGTTCCACTGGCCGTTCACCGTCACGACCCGGCCGAGGATCTTCGCTTCCCCGAGGAGCTTCTCGTAGCAGTGCAGGTAGCGCGGGTGGCTCCGCCGCTGGTGCCCGATCTGGAGGAGCTTCCCCGTCTCGCGGGCGGCGAGCACCATGCTCCGCGCCCCCTCGAGGGTGTTCGACATCTCCTTCTCGCAGTAGACGTGCTTGCCGGCCTTCAGGCAGTCGACGGTGTGCCGCGCGTGCCAGAAGTCGGGGGTCGCGATGACGACCGCGTCGAGCTCCTTCTCCTTGTCGAGCATCTCCCGGTAGTCTTCGTACCCGTTCGTCTCGAACTTGAACTTCCGGAGGGTGTTCACGGCGCGCTTCTGGTTGTACTCCGTCCAGATGTCGCACACGGCCCGGAACCGCAGGCCGGGGATCCGGAGCATGGAGTCGAGCAGGACCTGGCCCTGGGCGCCGGCGCCGAGGAGGGCGACGTTGATCTCCTTGAGGTTGGCGGCGGCCTTCTTCGCCCCGCCTGCGCTCGCCTTCTGGACCTGCTCGTACTCGCGCTGCCGCCACCAGGCGTAGCCGAAGAGGCCGAGGGCGGGCACGGTGGTGAGGCCGAGCAGCAGGTCGCGCCGGTCGAGCCTCCTCCCCGGGGCCGCCGCCGGGGCCGGCTCCTTGCCCGTCTCGTCGTCCGAAGCCATGTCTCGACTCCTACTTCGCCGGGCGGCCGAAGACCTCGACCTCGACGTAGTGGTTCAGCTCGTTGGCGTTGTTGCCGCGGCTGTAGAGCCGCACGTAGCGGGCCTTCGACCCCTTGGCGTCCACGAGCTTGCCCTCCGCGGTCTCGACGTAGTTCATGTCCGCGCCCGCGCCGAGGCCCGAGGTATTGTCGTGGTCGTTGTCGAAGAGCGTGCGCACGTTCTTGGTGAAGCCGGCGTCGTCCGCCAGCCGCACGACGACGTCGAAGTAGACGCGGGGCGTCTTGTGGAAGTGCCAGAAGAGGATGGCGTAGACCTCCTGCGGGGCGCCGAGGTCGATCTGGACCCACTGTAGCCCGGGGCCGAGCTCGACGAAGCTGCCGTCGGCTCCCTTCTTGTCGCCGTCGGTGACCTGCTCGAGCTCGCCGATCACCGGCTCCGAGTCGCTGCTCGTCACCTTCTTGCCCTTCGCGACGTTCGTGACGCCGGCGGGAGCCAGGAAGGGATCGCGCGGACGGCCGAGGGGCTTCTGCAGGTTGGGCACGGAGAGGTTCTGCGGCGTGCCCTCGAACATCGGCTTCGGGAGCTGGATGGGAATCGGCACGAGTGCTCCGGTCCCGGCGGCGGGCGCGGCCGCCTGGGCGTGGAGGGTGCCGGAGACGAGGCCCAGGGAGAGAAGGACCGCGGTCGCGATGACACCGGACGAGAGCGGGAGAGGAAGTCGGGTCTTCTGTCGTTCCATGGGCGCGATTATTCCTCTTTTCCCCCGTCGCGACGAGAGCCGTCTGATCCAGGAGGGGCGGCTCCCCGGTGGCCGCCCGGCGAGGTCAGGCGGACGGCCCGCCGAGGTGGACGAGACGCGGCTCTCCTCCCTCCCGTTCGAGGGGCTCCCGGAGGAGCCAGGCCTCGAGCCCGGGGCCGTCTCGACAGAGGTCCGCCACCTCCGGCTCCGTGAGGACCATGAACGCAGTCGAGAGGCCGTCGGCCACCGCCGCTGGCGACGCCCCGGGGTCGGCCCCGAGGGGAACCGATGTCCAGGCCGCGCGCGCCGGCACCGGCCGACCGGTGCGCGGGTCCAGGATGTGGGCCCCCTTGCGCGTGCCCGAGGCGCTGAGCGCCCGGCGTCGGGCCGAGAGCCGGACGAGGACCCGGCCGCCCGCGGGCTCGCTCAAGGTGAGCGGCCACCCGTCCTGCCCGAGCGGAGCCTCGAGAGCCACCACGGAGCTGAAGCCGCCGTGGACGACGGCTCGGCCGACCTCCCACTCGCCGAGCAGCTCCGCCACTCGGTCGACGGCATAGCCCTTGCCGATACCGCCCAGGTCCAGCCGGACCCCACCTCTCCGCGCGTGCACCGTGAACGTCTCGCGGTCGAGCTCCAGGCTCTCGAGCCCCGACCCGATCGAGACGTCGAAGGCGCCGCCGGTCAGGTCGAAGAGATGCCGGGCGATCCCGAGGCACTCCATCGTCGTCGGGCTCACCCTCGCGGCCTCGCCCGAGCCGAGCCCGTTGACGCGGGAGACGTCGCTGTTCGCGATGAACCGGCTCATCTCCTGCTCCAGGCGGTCGACGAGGTCGAAGGCCGCCTGCGCCGCCTGCCGCGCGTAGGCCGCGTCGGAGTGGGCGCAGCGCACCTCGAACACCGTCGCCATCGCCTCGTGGGAGAAGCGCTGCCGCGCTCCCTCTGCCTCGCCGAAGCCGAAGTGGACCGGGGCCGGCTCCTCCGCCTTCACGGGCCCTCGTTCCGGGAAGGAGACTTCGCTCCCCGGTCGTCCTTGGGCGCGCCGGCCGCGCCTCTCGCCGCGGGGTCCGCCGTGTCGCGGCTCCCGAGCCGTCGGACGTCTTCCCACAGGCGGTGCGCCACGTAGCCCCGGATCTCCACCCGCGGCCGCAGCTCGACCGGCCGGTCGAAGAGGCTCACGTACAGCTCGCGCTCGCCCGGCGGCGGCACCTCGTAGAGCCTCCGCACGAGGGCAGGCTCCATGTCCGGGGTCAGGAGCACGACAGGCGCGGTCCGCGCCTGGTCGGAGACGCCGTTCCACCAGGCGACGTGGGAGAACGCGCGCAGGTACCAGGGGAGGGGCCACAGGTTCTCGCGGCTCACGACCTGGACCGGCAAAGACACACCGTCCGGGTGGGCGCGAGCCACCTCCCTGAGCCGTTCCACGATCGTGAAGACGTCCGTGCTGGTCTGGGCGTAGACATAGGGGTTTCGCGGGTCCGCGGCGAAGGCGAAGCTCGCCTGTCGAGCTTGCCAGGCGAGGTGAGCCGAGGCGGCGCCCAGGAGCGCGACGACCACGGTCCGAGCCGCCCCTCCCCCGCACGACCGCACCAGGAAGATCGCTCCGGCGCCTGCGAGCAGGATCATCCCGTGCAGGAACCCGAGAAGGCACCACGGCGTCTTGTAGGGGATGGCCGAGTAGAGGGCGAGGAGGAGCGCCGTATAGAAGCCCAGGAAGCGGACGACGCGCGGGTCCGCGCCGGAGGCGCACCTTCCGATCCAGCCCGAGACGCCCCCGACGAGCGCCAGCGCGAGGATGAGGCCCTCGGTCCAGAAGGGTGTCCCGCGGGAAGGAAAGTGCGCCAGGAGGCGCAGGTAGTAGTCCCAGGGATGGAAGTGCCAGGACGCGGCGCGTGCGCGGTCCAGATAGAGCCCGTAGGTGCGCACCGAGTCCGGGATCCCGCCGGGATGGGTGAAGAAGGAGGAGGAGAGGATCGCGGCCACCGCCACCGCAGCGAGCGCAGCCAGGGCCAGGTCTCGGCCGGCGACCTGGGCGCGGACGGGCGGAGCGCCCTCCCCGCGCCAGCGGTCGATGGCCAGGGTCAGGACG
>Ga0335080_10003158_pt1 | contig 16636 bp, 15 predicted proteins | sample Lox_Sample_34_FD_206720 | JGI IMG/M metagenome (GOLD analysis project Ga0335080, IMG submission 206720) | Soil microbial communities from Loxahatchee National Wildlife Refuge, Florida, United States - Lox_Sample_3.4 | ecosystem: Environmental > Terrestrial > Soil > Wetlands | place: USA...
GTCCAGCAAGGGCCGCCGCAGCAGGAACCGGCGCGAGAACAGCTCGCCCTCGTCGACGCCGCCCTCGGCCGCCCGCAGCGCCAGCAGCTGCCGCGGATAGTCCCAGTCGTAGACAGCGTGGTGCAGGTCGATGCCCTCGTGGCACTGAAGCCGGATCAGGCGCGCTCCGGTGGCCGCCGCCAGAGCGCGCGCCACCTCGGTCTTGCCGACGCCCGCCTCCCCCTCCAGCAGCAGCGGCTGCTCGAGCGCCACGGCAAGATGCACCGCCAGGGCGAGCGGCCGGCCGGCTAGATAACCCTGGGAGGCGAGCGCGTCGCTCGCCTCCTCCACTGACCCAACGTAAGTAAGGCTCACACAGCCATCATGGCAGGCCCATGGCGGATTGACGTCCGCCGTGGAGCATCACACGCGCCTTCATCACATCGAAGCCGCACGCTCGAGGGCACGCCTGGTCAGCACCCGCGCCAGGTGGCGCTTGTACTCCGAACTGGCGTTGAGGTCGGCCGGCGGGTCGGTACCCTCGCCGGCCTGCTCGGCCGCCCGGGCGATGTTCTCCGCGGTCGCCGCCTGCCCGCGCAGGGCTTCCTCCACCCCGCCCGCGCGCAGCGGCACCGAGGCCATGTTGGTCAGCCCGACCCGGACGTCTTCGATCGTGTCCCCGTTCTTCTTTACGAGCGCCGACACCGCCACCATCGCCCAGTCCTCGCTGCGCCGGTTGAACTTCTCATACGCGTACCCCCACCCGTCATAGGCCGGGATCCGCACCTCGGTGAGCACCTCGTTCGGCTCGACCGCCGTCTCCAGGTAATCCTGGAACAGGTCGGCAGCGTTGACGCTCCGTTGCTGGCCCCCGGCGCCCTGCAGGGTGACGGACGCCTCGGTGATCAGCATGACGGCCGGCAGATCGGACGCCGGGTCGCCGTGAGCCAGCGATCCGCCGATCGTCCCGCGGTTGCGTACCTGCGGGTCGGCGATCGTACCCGCGGTCACCGCGACCACGCCCAGGCCGGGCGTGCGCTGGATCTCCGCGTGCGGCGTCAGCGCCCCGATCCGCCAGGTCCCGTCCTCGCGCTGGATGCCGTGAAGGCCGGGCACCTTGCGCAGGTCGACGAGCAGTGACGGCGCGGCCAGCCGCAGCTTCATCAGCGGCAGCAGCGAGTGCCCGCCGGCCAGCAGCTTTGCATCCTCGCCACCGTCGGCCAGCGCCTGGATCGCCTCGTCGAGCGTGTCCGGCGCGGTGTAGTCGAACTCGGCCGGAATCATGCCGGCACACCTCCCTTGGCTTCCTGAATCGCCTCCCACACGCGCATCGGGGAGAGCGGCATGTTGATGAAGTCGACGCCGAGCGGGCGCAGGGCGTCGATAACGGCGTTGGTGACCGCCGGGCTCGCGGCGATCGTCCCGGCCTCGCCGACGCCCTTGACGCCGAGCGAGTTGACCGGACTCGGCGTCTCGGTCCGGTCGGTCTCATAGCTGGGCAGCTCCGCCGCGGTCGGCAGCGCATAGTCGACGAACGTGCCGGTCACGAGCTGGCCCGATTCGTCGTAGTGGATGCGCTCGTACAGCGCCTGCCCGACTCCGTGCGTGATGCCGCCGTGCACCTGGCCGTCGATCAGCAGCGGGTTGATGGCCGGCCCGCAGTCGTCGACCGCGACGTAGCGGACGACCTTGACCTTGCCCGTCTCCGGATCGACGTCGACCACGCACGCGTGCGCGCCGAACGGGAACACGAAGTTCTCCGGGTCGTAGAACGACTGCTCGTCGAGTCCGGGCTCCATGCCCTCGGGCATGTCCATGGTCACGTACGCGGCGCCCGCGACCTCGGCGAGCGTCAATCCCTTGTCGGGTGATCCGCGCACCGAGAACTTGCCGTCCCGTAGCTCGATGTCCTCCGGGGCCGCCTCTAGCTGATGGGCGACGATCGCCTTGGCCTTGGCCGCGACCTTGCCCGCAGCCCGCGCCGCCGCTTCGCCACCCACGGCCAGCGAGCGCGAGCCGTACGTGTCCAGTCCGAACGGACCGGTCTGCGTGTCGCCGTGGATCACCTCGACCTGGGATGGGTCGATGCCCAGCCGGTCCGCGACGATCTGCGCGAACCCGGTCTCGTGACCCTGCCCGTGCGGCGAGGTGCCCGTGTACAGCGTGGCTGACCCGGTGGCGTGGACACGGACGGTGGCGGATTCCCAGCCGCCGCCCTGCAGCCCGAACCCACCGGGACCGACGGCCCGCGAGGGCGCGTTGCCGCAGATCTCCGTATAGGTGGAGAAGCCGATGCCGCGGTAGATGCCCTGTTCACGGAGCGCCTCGGCCTCACGGTGCACCTCGGCCGGGTCGATGTGCTCGAGCAGCTTGTCGAGCGCGGCCGCGTAGTTGCCGGAGTCGTACACCACTCCGATCGGCGTCTCATGCCCCTCGGAGAACGGCGGGATGAAGTTCTTGCGCCGCAGCTCCAGCGGGTCCATGCCCAGCTCGTGCGCAAGCTGGTCCATCACGACCTCGATCATGTGGGTCGCCTCGGGACGGCCCGCTCCCCGGATCGCGTCCGTGGGGAACTTGTTGGTGTGCACGCTCGTGACGTCGGTCACCACCGCCGGCGTGTTGTAGACGCCGCACATCACGAACGCGCTGAGTGGCGGGATCAGCGGCGTGAGCAGCAGCTGATACGCGCCGATGTCGGCGATGATCTTCGAGTGCCAGGCCGTCAGGGTGCCGTCGCGCTTCGCGCCGACCTTGACGTAGTCGATCTGGTCGCGCCCGTGATGGGTGACCATCAGGCCCTCGGAACGCGTCTCGATCCACTTCACCGGACGCCCGAGCTTGCGTGACGCCCAGGCGCAGCCGATCTCCTCGGCGTAGATCTGAAGCTTCGAGCCGAAGCCGCCGCCGACCTCGGGCGCGATCACGCGGACCCGGTCCTCGCCGATCCCAAGCAGCAGCGACAGGAACAGGCGCAGGAAATGCGGAACCTGGGTGGAGCTCCACACCGTCAGATGGTCGGCGCGGTACTCGGCCAGCACGCCGCGCGGCTCGATCGCCGCTCCGGCCATGCGGTGGTTGACGATGCGACGCTCGATGATGACGTCCGCCTCGGCGAAGCCAGCCTCGAGATCGCCACCGCCGAGCGACCAGTCGCAGACCTTGTTCGTCCCGAGATGCTCGTGGCAGAGCGTCGATTCATCCTCGAGTGCCTTCTCCGGGTCGGTGACGACGGGAAGCGGGTCGTACTCGACGAGGACGTCCTCCGTCGCGTCCACCACCGCGTAGCGGTCGTCGCCGATGACGAGGGCGACCGGGTCGCCGACGTGCTTGACCTCGTCCTTGGCCAGGACCCAGTGATCGGGGGTGTTGACCTCGACGCCGGGCGGGACCCACGCCATCGGCAGACCCGCCTCCATGTCGAGATCCTCGTTGGTGTAGACCGCGCGAATGCCGTCGCGCGCCTTCGCCGCCGACGTGTCGATCGACACGATCCGGGCGTGCGCCTCCGGCGAGCGGACCCAGGCCGCCCACAGCTGGCCGGTGAGGTTGATGTCGTCGACGTAGCTGGCGCGGCCGGTGATCAGCCGCGGGTCCTCCTTGCGCCGTAAGGACTGCCCGACGTGCGACTTGCCGTTTGTCGCAGCCCCGTTCGTCGTTGCGCTCATGCCGTCACCCCCGGCTGCCCGCTCGATTGCGCACCTACCGAAGCGCCCTTGGACTTGGCCGCGTCGAGCACCGCCTTGACGATGTTGTGGTAGCCCGTGCAACGGCACAGGTTGCCCTCCAGCCCGTGGCGGACCTCCTCCTCGGTCGGGTTGGGGTTCTCGGCCAGCAGCCCGGCCGCGGCCATGATCATGCCCGGCGTGCAGTAGCCGCACTGGAGGCCGTGGTCGTTCCAGAACGCCTCCTGCAGCGGGTGCAGCTCGTTCTCGGACGCCATGCCCTCGATCGTGGTGAGCGCCGCGCCGTCCGCCTGGACCGCGAGCACCGTGCACGACTTCACCGGCCGTCCGTCCATGTGGATCGTGCAGGCTCCGCAGTTCGACGTGTCGCAACCGACGTGCGTGCCGGTCAACCCGAGGTTGTCCCGGATCGCGTGGACCAGCAGCAGGCGGGGCTCCACGTCCAGATGGTGCTCGACGCCGTTGACGTTCAAGGTCACGGGAACGGTCTGGCTCATGCCTCTCCCTCCAGGGTCTCGTTAGAGCGAGTGGTCGTCCGCGGGCATCCGCTCGCACCGAGAGGCGTCACTGGTGGATGCTGCGCGAGGACGCAGGACCCGACGTGTAGCAGCGCTACACGAGGGTCCGAGGACAAAGCGCAGCGCCGCCAGGGGCGACTCGAATGCGGGCGGATGTCCGGGGACGGCCACTATGCGCGACGATACTCCACGGGATATACCGGTGTGAAGTGCGTCGGGACCGCGGTGCGCGGACAGACGAGACCGGCTGCGCTCAGCGGTGAGCCAGGACCTGGTAGACCGAGGCCCATTCGGTCTCGAACCCCTGGCGCGCCGCGCGCAGGTAGAGGCGCCAGATGCGCGCGCGCTCGATCCCCGCCAGCCGGACCGCCTCGTCCCAGTGCGCGTCGAAGCGCTCGATCCAGTGGGTGATGGTCGTCGCGTAGTCGCTCTGCAGGCCCTCGACGTGGGTGGTCGCGAGGCCGGTCCGCTCCAGCGCGGCGATCACCCGTGACAGTGGCAGGGGCACCCCGTCCGGGAACACGAACCGCTCGGAGAAGGCGCCCTCGTCCGGGGTGTCGAGGTCCTGGAGCTTGGCGATCCCGTGGTTGAGGAGGCGGCCGCCGGGGCGCAGCAGTTCGAACAGGCGCCGGGCGTAAAGATCGATCTGCTCGACACCGACGTGCTCGACCATGCCGATGCTGGCGATCGCATCGAACGGTCCGTCGGACACCTCGCGGTAGTCGGCCACCCGGATCTCAACCCGGTCGGCCACGCCAGCCTCACGAACCCGTTCGCGGGCTAGCTCAGCCTGACGCTCGGCGAGCGTGATCCCGACCGCCTGGACACCGTGCCGCGAAGCGGCGTGGATCACGAAGCTGCCCCATCCGCATCCGACGTCGAGCACGCGCTCGCCCTCGCGCAGGGCGAGCTTCTTGCAGACGAGCTCCAGCTTGGCCTCCTGGGCTTCCTCGAGGGTGCTCGCCCCCCCGCGGAAATAGGCGCAGCTGTAGGTCATCGACCGGTCGAGGAACAGCGCGAAGAATTCGTTGCCGACGTCGTAGTGGTGGCGCACCGCGCGGCGGTCACGCGCGATCGTGTGCCGGGCGCCGCGCAGGCGCAGCTCGGCCTTCGGGACCGGCGGCGGCATCACCAGCCCGCATGCCCGCACAACCGCGACCCCCAGGCTGACCCGCTGGGCAGCGCTCAGCGGCGGCGGCTCGAACGTGTCGACCATGCGCAGCGCGCCCTCGAGGTCGTCCACCTCGATCATGCCGGCGACGTACGCGCGCCCCAGGCCCAGCTCACTCGGCGCACGCAGCACGTGCGCGAGCGCTTGTGGCGTGGTGAAGGTGAGCGTCGGCGAGCCCGGATCGGTCGCCGGCAACTCGGTGCCGTCCCAGAACTGCAACGCGAACGGGCGGCGGGGCAGCGCCGCGGACAACGCGTCGCGCAGTGGGGCCGTCCGGGACAACGCCACGACTACTGCGGTCCTACGCGGCCTTGGCCAGCGACTTGCCGTCCCGGCGCTCGGGGTTCACCCGCACCACATCCCAGGCCAGGCCGGACATCTCCATCAGCCGGATGATGCCCGCCGACGGATCGAGCTGCCAGCGCCGCAGGCCGTGCCGGTAGGAACACGGGAACGCGTGGTGGTTGTTGTGCCACGCCTCGCCCCAAGTCGGGATCGCCAGCCAGGCCAGGTTCCGCGACTCGTCGTGCGTGTCGTAGTCCTGGCGCCCGAAGAAGTGGCACAGCGAGTTGATGCTGAACGTGGCGTGGTGCATGAAGAAGATCCGCGCCGCCCCGCCCCACAACAGCGCGGTCAACCCGCCGGCGATCGCGCCGCTGAGCGCGACGCCGAGCCCGAAGGCCGCGGCGAGCCCCGCGAGGACCCAGATCACGAACGTGTCGTTGACGAAGCGAATCATCGGGTCGGCCATCAGGTCCTTGGCGTAGTGGCGCTCGTCGGCCACCTCCATGTCGGTGAACACCCAACCGAGATGGGCGTGGGCGAGGCCCGTGATCGCGCCCCGCCAACCCGTGCCATGACCGACGTGAGGGCTATGGGGGTCACCATCGGCGTCCGAGAACTGGTGATGCTTGCGATGGGTCGCCACCCAATCGATCACCGGGCCCTCGGCCGCGGCGGACCCCAGCGCCGCAAACGCCGCGCGCGTCAGCCGATGGCATTTGAAGCTCTTGTGCGTGAGCAGCCGGTGGAACCCGACCGTGATGCCGGTGCCGACCCCGGCGTAGAACACCGCCAGGATCAGAAGGTCCTGCCACTTGAGCAGATCGCCGATCCAGCCAAACCACATGCCGACGGCGACCATGATCGGCGGCACCGCCGTGACGACGGCGCTCGCGACGCGATCGACGACCGGCATATCGACCGGTCGCACATGCCGAGTGGGCACGGCTGTGGGAGTAGATCCCATCTCGCTCCTTGTCTGTGGAGGTATGACGCGACCGGAAACCCGCGCGCCACCTGCACTTTGCCAGCGACCCTCACGCCGGGCTGCTCGACTCACGGGCCGAGCGGCGTGACGCGGGGGCGATGCTATCGATTGCCGCGGGCGAGTGCGGAGATCAGCCTGGTCGGACCGATCGGCAGGTCCCGCACGCGGATGCCGGTAGCGTGGTAAATCGCATTGCCGACCGCGGCTGCGGTGCCGACGATCCCGATCTCGCCGATGCCCTTGGCCCCCATCGGGTTGATGTGCGGATCGTCCTCGTCGAGCCAGACCGCCTCTAGGTCTTCGATGTCGGCGTTCGTTGGCACGTGGTAACCCGCCAGGTCATGGTTGAGATAGTCGCCGAATTCGAGGTCGATGAGGCTCTCCTCGTGCAACGCCATCCCAATGCCCATGGTCATTCCGCCGATGAGTTGCGAACGGGCCGTCTTGGGGTTGATGATCCGCCCGACCGCGAACACCCCGAGCGCACGCGGGATCCGCACCTCGCCGGTGTCGACGTCGACGCGCGCCTCCACGAACTGGGCGCCGAATCCGTGCTTGGCCAGCGGCTCTTTGCTCGCCGCCGCTACCTCCTCCTTGGTGTCGGCCTCAACCGAGAGCGGCGCGTCTGAGCCTTCCGCGGCCATCTTGGCTCGTAGCTCGCGGCACGCCTTGATCACGGCGGAGCCCCACGAGGAATTGCCCATCGACCCGCCGGCCAGGAACGCCTCCGGCAGGCTCGAGTCACCGATCCGGACGTCCACCTCCTCGACGGGCACGTCGAGCGCGTCGGCCGCGATCTGGGTCAGCGCGGTGCGCGCACCGGTGCCGATGTCGGCGGCGGCGATCTCGATCACGTAGCCGCCGGCCGGTTCGTACGATGCCCGCGCGGAGGACGGCTGGCGCCGGGCCGGGTAGGTCGACGATGCGACCCCGGTCCCGACCAGCCAACGGCCTTCCCGGCGAATTCCCGGCTGCGGATCGCGCGCCGACCAGCCAAAGCGCTCGGCGCCCTCGCGCAGGCACGCGACGAGATTGCGGCTCGAGAAGCGGTTGCCGCTCTCCGGGTCTACCTCTGGGTCGTTGCGGACGCGAAGCTCGACCGGGTCGATCCCGCAGGCGATGGCCAGCTCGTCCATGGCCGACTCGAGCGCGTACATGCCGGGCGTCTCGCCGGGCGCGCGCATCCAGGACGGAGTGGGCACGTCGAGTCGCGCCAGTCGATGGGTCGTGCGCCGGTTGGGCGCGGCGTACATCATGCGGCTCGGCAGCGCGGCCTGCTCGGCGAACTCGCGGATCGTCGAGCTCTGGACGATCGCGTCGTGGCAGATCGCGACCAGCCTTCCCTCGCGGTCGGCGGCGAGCCGCATCCGCTGGATGGTCGGCGTCCGGTAGCCGGTGACCGCGAACATCTGCTGGCGAGTGACCGCCAGCTTGACCGGCCGCTTGAGCGCCTGCGAGGCCATGATCGCCACGATCACGTGCGGCCGCGGCGTCCCCTTCGAGCCGAAGCCGCCGCCGACGTGGGGCGAGATCACCCGGACTTGATCTGCCGCTAGCCCGAACGCACGCGCCACCGTGTTCTTGACGTTGACGACCCCCTGGTTGGAGTCGTAGATGGTGACCCCACCATCCTCATGCCACACCGCGAGCGTGGCGTGCGGCTCCATCGGGTGGTTGTGCTCGGCGGGCGTCTCGTACGTGCAATCGACGGTGACCTGGGCGTGCTTGAAGGCGTCGTCGAAGTCCCCGTCGGAGGTCACCGCGGGATAGTTCGGGTTGACCTTCTCCGGCGTGTACAGCTCGGGGTGGTCGGCGCGCAGCAGGACGTCGTGGGGCTCCGGGGCGTACTCGACCCGGACCAGCCGCTCGGCCTGACGCGCGGTCTCGTAGCTGTCGGCGATCACCGCGGCGACGATCTGCCAGCGGTAGGCGACCCGATCCGACTGGAACACCTCGAGCTCGCCGTCGGAGACCTCGTGCAGGCGGGGCGCGTTCCCATGCCAGAGGACCTCGTGCACGCCGGGCAGAGCGAGCGCTGCCGCGGCGTCGACGTTGCGAACGGCGCCCTTGGCGATCGTCGAGGGAACGATCACCGCGTAGGCCACCTCGTCCTGTCGGTACTCGTAGGCGTACTTGGCCTGGCCGGTGACCTTGGCGCGGCCTTCGACGCGGTCGATCGCGGCCCCGACGGCGCCGGCGAGGGTGACGCTCACGCCGAAAGCTCCAGCAGCGTCGTCGCGATCAGGTTCTGTGCGAGCTCGACCTTGTAGCCGTTGTCGCGCAGCGGCTGGGCCTGCTCGAGCTCGGCCCGCACGGCTTCTGTTACGCGTTCGGCGGTGATCGGACCGCCCCTGAGCGCTTCCTCGGCGATCGTGGCCCGCCACGGCGTGTGGGCCACGCCGCCCAGCGCGATGCGTACGTCGCCATCCAGATCGAGCACGACCGCGACCGACACGAGGGCGAACGCGAACGAGCGACGTTCCCGAACCTTGCGGTAGCGCTGACGGGTGCCGTCGGATGGGCGGTCGAGTTCGATCGCGGTGATCAGGTCGCCGGGCTCCAGGACCGTGTCACGCTCGGGCTCGTCCGCGGGCAGCCGGTGCAGGCCCGGGATCGGGAGCGTCCGTGCGCCGTGTCGGCCCTGTACATGGACCGTGGCCTCGAGCGCGGCCAGCGCGACCGCCATGTCGGACGGGTGGGTCGCCACGCACAGCTCGGAGTGGCCGATGATCGCGTGGTTGTAGTTCCGGCCCTCCCGTGCCGGGCAATTATTGGGATCGCGCCCGCCCTGGCGCTTGTTGCACGGCTTGGTCACGTCGGCGAAGTACGGGCAGCGCGTGCGCTGAAGCAGGTTGCCTCCGACCGTGGCGAGGTTGCGCAGCTGACCCGACGCGCCGTGCAGCACGGCTTCGGAGAGGACCGGGTAGCGGGTCCGCACGCGCGGGTCGGCCGCCAGGTCGCTGTTCGTCACCGCCGCGCCGATCCGCATCCCGCCGTCGTCGGTCTCCTCGATGCTGTCGTGGCCGTGGAGGTGTGCGACGTCGACCAGGACTCGTGGCGTCTCGACGTCCAGCCGCATCAGGTCGACGAGATTCGTTCCGCCTCCCAGGTAGCGGGCCTCCCCGTTATCTGAGGAGAGCAATGCGACGGCCTGATCGGCGTCGGCGGCGCGCTCGAACCGGAACGGCCTCATGACGCGGCCTCGGCGATCGCGGGCACGATGTTCACGTACGCGCCGCAGCGGCATAGGTTGCCGTTCATCCGCTCGCGTATCTCGGCGTCGGTCAGCTCGATGGTCGTACCGCTGCCGTCCGCTGCGGGCGTGACCGCGCTCGGCCAGCCGTCCGCGACCTCTTGCAGCATCCCCGCGGCCGAGCACAGCTGTCCCGGGGTGCAGTACCCGCACTGGAACGCGTCGTGCTCGATGAACGCGCGTTGCAGCGGGTGGAGCTCCTCTCCGTCGGGGTTTGAGAGTCCCTCAACGGTCGTGATCTGTGCACCGTCGTGCGCCACCGCGAGCGCCAGGCATCCGTTCGCTCGCCGGCCGTCGATCAGGATCGTGCACGCGCCGCACTGGCCGTGGTCGCAGCCCTTCTTGGCCCCGGTCAGGTCGAGGTGCTCACGGAGCAGGTCGAGCAGGGAGGTGCGCGTGTCGATGGTGAGCGCGTAGTCCTCGCCGTTGATTCGCAGATGCACGTCGGCCAGCACCGGCGGCTCGATCGGTGGACGATCGTCTGGCACGAAGCCCGACTTTACCCAGGCGGTGAGCCGGCGAACCACGCGTAGGCGACGGCGGACGTGGACGACGCGCCACACCCCCGCCCCCAACCAGGTCTCGCCTGTCGTCCACGGTAGGCGTGGATAGTCCGCCAGCACCCCCGGTCGGCGCGCCCAGCGACGCCGGTCGTTAGGCGGGCGCCACCCGGTGGCAGTACCGATACGCCTCGGTGAAACCAAGCCGCCCGTACAGCCCGATTGCCGGTGCGTTGGATTCCTCGACCTGCAGATACGCCACCTCGGCGTCGGCGCCGGCAAGCAGCGCCCGGACGAGCGACGTCCCCAGCCCGGACCGGCGGCGCTCCGGATCGACCGCCAGGCAAAACAACCCGACCAGGCCGTCGTGGTCGACCGCGATCCCCACCGCGTCGTCCTCGAGCCGCGCGAACGTGGCCCGGCGGGCGAGCTGCGTGAACACGGTCCGCGCGTGCGCCTCGACATCGCGCCCGGGCTCGCAGCGCGCCCACGTCGACAGCCACTCCGGATTGGCGTGATCGAACCGCTCGACGGACGACGTGTCCGAACGAGACCACACGTCGGCCGAGCGTCGGGCCGCCAGCACCAGCACCGGCCAGCGCTTCCCCCAGCCACGCCGGTCGAGCTCGCGCTGCAGTGCCCCGTGCAGCGAGAGCGGGCTGACCTGGATCCCGACCGGGATGCCGTGGCGCTCCGCGAACGCCTCGACGCGCGCCACCGCCGGCGGGATCTCGTTGGCCCACAGCGGGCGGCACGGCGGCAGGGCGTGGTTCGACCGGCCCCGGTCCAACCCCGGCGTCGCGCGCAGCACCCACCCGCCGTCGACCCGCTCGGACACGGTGGCCGGCCACGCGTCCACCGCGTGCGCCTCGAGGCGACGGATCAGATCAGCCGGAGTACCGCGCGAGGAGGTCACGGAGCTGAGCCGCGTTGCGCACCGAGTAGTCGCGATAGCAGTTGTTCATGAGCAGGTGCGTCTCGCGCGCTTCCCCGGCGTGCTCGGCGATATTCGGGACGAGCTGCTCGAGCTCCTGCTCGGAGTACAGATACCTGAAGCGCTCCGCCGCCGAGCCGGACGTGTCCTTCCACGTGCTGTCCGAGCGCCCGTGAAAGCGCACCATGAACAGATCCGGATTGGTGACGGCCATCAGCCTGGGCAGGTCGGACACCGCCGGGGCGTCCACGGACACGAACACGAGCCCGTGCTCCTCGAGCATGCCGAGCGTCCGCTCTCGGTCGCGCTCCTCGGCCAGCCACCGCGGCGAGCGGAACTCGACGCTGATCCGATAGTCGGGGAGGTGGTCCCGGAGCGCCTCGATCTCGGCGCGGTTGTCGCGGCGAGGCCCGAACCACGGCGGGTACTGGAACAGCACCGCGCCGAGCTTCCCGGCCTCGTGCATCGGGCGAAGCGCGGACTCGAACCGCCGCCACGCCTCGCCCAGCGCTTCCGGATCGAGGTGGTGGGCGTAGAGGTTGCGCTTCTCCGCGACGTCCGGCGGCAGCTGCTCGCGTAGATCACGCCACAGCGACCGCGGCCGGGTCGGGTGGCCGGTCAGCAGCGAGTAGGCCTTGACGTCGAAGCGGAAGCCGTCGGGCGTGCGCTCCGCCCACAGGGCCGTTTGACGCTCAGCCGGCGGCGCGTAGTAGGTCGAGTCGATCTCGGTGAGCGGGAACTGCGCCGCGTAGTAGCGCAGCCGCTCCTCGGCGGACATCGTCCTGCGCGGATACCAGTCGGCCTCCTCGGTCAGCGTCCGCTCGGTCCACGAGCAACTGCCGGTGAGAATTCGATCCTCGCCCGTCGCCATAACGATTTGAGATTACGCACGCCAAGCGGCCGCCTTAGAGTTACGCCAGCGCCCCGCCATCCGTCGAACAGGAGAACCGATGGGTTTCGACCAGTACCACGAGCCGCCCGAGGAACTGCCAGCCGCGACCCGCACGTTCGCGCGACTTTGCGCCTCGCTGACCGAGGAAGCTGAGGCAATCGGGTGGTACGAGCAGCGGATCGCCGTCGAGACCGACCCTGAGGCCCTGTCGGTCATGCGCGACGCCCAGGGCGAGGAGTTCAAGCACTTCAGCATGGACCTCGAGTTCCTGCTGCGACGCTCGCCGGAATGGCGTGAGATCGCCCAGGGGGTCCTGTTCAAGCCCGGCGACATCGTCGAGCACGGCGAGGAAGCCGAGGCCGAGACTTTGGAGAATGGCGGTGGAGGCGAGGGTTACCCGCCAGGATCGCTTGGCATCGGCAGTCTGAGAGGAGCGCGGCGATGAACCATCTGCTTCGCTCGCTCGCGCCGATCAGCGACTCGGGCTGGAACATGCTCGACGAGGAGGCCCGCCAGCGTCTTCAGCCCGCGCTGGCCGCGCGCCGCCTCATCGACTTCTCGGGACCGAACGGCTGGGAGTACTCGGCGACGAACCTGGGCCGAGTCGGCCCGCTCGCCTCCGCGCCCTGTGACGGGGTGACCGGTCTGCAGCGGCGCGTGCTGCCGCTGGTCGAAGTGCGCGCCGACTTCGAGCTGTCGCGGTCCGAGCTGCGGGATGCCGACAGGGGAGCCGAGGACGCCGACCTCGAGGCGCTCGACAAGGCCGCGCACCAGATCGCGGTGGCCGAGAACAAGGCCGTGTTCCACGGCTGGCACGGCGCCATGGCCGGCATCGAGGAGACTTCGCCCCACCCGCCGATTCCCCTAGGAGACGTGCCCGACAACTATCGCCGGCCGGTCGCTGCGGCGGTCGAGCGGTTGCTGCACAACGGGGTCAGCGGCCCGTACGGGCTCGCCCTCGGCGGCGAGCAATACCTGCGCGTGGTCGAGGGCGCCGAGGCGGGCGGCTACCCGTTGCTCGAGCACCTGCGCAAGATCCTCGAGGGTCCGGTCGTGTGGGCGCCGGGCGTGGGCGGCGCGGTTGTCCTCAGCCTGCGCGGCGGCGACTTCCTGTTCGAGTCGGGCCAGGATCTGTCGATCGGCTATGACTCGCACGACGCGGACACCGTGCGGCTGTACCTGCAGGAGAGCTTCAGCTTCCACGTGGCCACGCCGGAGGCCGCGGTGATGCTGACGGCTAACTCGGCGCCAGCGTCGCGGCCAACGCGCGCACGCGCTCCGCGACGGTCACCATGACATCCCGTCCGATCTGTCCCGGCGTCTCGCCCGCCGGCGACACCGCCGTGAGAGGATCGCTCAGGTAGGCGCTGTCGACGACCGGCGCGTTTCCGCGCTGGAGGGCGTCGCACGTCGAGCCCGGTCGCACTGCGTCGGCCGCGGCTTGAGTCGGACTCTGTCCTTGAGCGAAGTTGTGGAGCACGCACCACGCGGTCCGCGGCGTGCCGGATCCGTGGGGCCCGAGCAGCGGCGGGCTTAGGTTGACCAGCCCGGAGTCCCAGCCCGCGTTCTGCCCATCGAAGTCGTAGTAGTACACGCGCTCGACCTGATTTGACTCGCTCGGCAGGCGCAGGTAACCCTCGGCGGCCAGCGCCTGCGTCATCGGGTTGCCGTTCAGGCACCCCGCCCAACTCCCGTCGTCGGTCGGATTGCCGTCGCCGCATGGGCTGGTCACCGGCTCCTTGCCGCCGTCGGTCAACCACACCCCGACCTCGGTGAACCAGATCGGCGGGTCACTTGGGTAGATGCGGTCGATCGCCGCGATCGCGCCCTGACTGCTGGGCAGGCCAGAGGACGCGGGCGGCACCGGATTGCCCCCGTTCAGCGACGAGTAGCTCACGTCGATATATGGGTTCAGCGCGACCGCGTCCGGTGGGTGCGGGTAGATGCCGGAGAGAGTGCGAAAGTACCCGCCCAGGTAGTAACACGTCGTGGGCGTGCAACGGGAAGAGGAATAGTTGAAGCCCCCGGCCAGGAGCGCGTGACTCGCGTCGGTGTCGACTCGTTTCGCGTCGAGGTACCAGTACGCCGCTGCCTGTGCGCTGCCGCCGTGGCCGTTCCCGCCGACCTTGCCGTCTGCCACCAGACACTGATACGAGCCGGGTGAGCCCACCCACTGACCGTTGCGGTGAGTGCAGTCCGACTCCGTGCTGGCGGCTGCGTAGTTTGAGTCGGGCTCGTTGAACACCTCCCACTCCTTGACCCCGGGCGCCCGATGCTCGAGGCCGCGCAACCCGCACTCGTATTCGCTGTCGGTGGGCCAGATGTCGTCCGGGGAGCCTGCCGGCGCGGTGGTCAGCGACACCAGAACGTGGCTCATGCCGACCGCGCGAGCGGCCGCGGTCAGCTCCTGCTCGAACGTCGTGGCACGCGTCCCTGGGCCGACTGCCGTCGCCTCACACGCACCGCCCTGCACATGGTTCACGGCATCCCAAGGCACGTAGAGCCGCGCGTAACACACCGCGTTCGAGTTGGTGCACGACGGGCCGCCCAGCAACTGGGTGAAGTACGGGTTGTTCTGGTATCCGAACGCCGGTGGGTCGCCGGAGGCCGCTCCGTCCAGGTTGAACCCCCAGCCGACCGACGCCGCGGCCGGCGACGCGAGGATCAGGCAGGCCGCGACGACCAGGCCGGCCAGTCGCTCTCGCGTCAGGCTGAGACGGGCCAGAGTCCTCGGCCGTCCTTGTGCAGCAACCCGTCGCTCACCAATTGACGGACCACCGGATATAGCGACGTCCGGTTGACCCCGAGCGCGGCGACGACCTCACGCACACTGATTCCCGGCTCGCCACCGACCACCTCGAGCACCCGCTCGCGGCGCGTCGTGTGGCGCGGCATCGGTTGGTGGATCACCGTGCCACGAGTGGCCGAGCGCGCGCCCCCCGAGCGGCCGGCGGTGCCGGACGACCGGCCGCGCGCAGGGCGGCGCGGACGCGTTGTCGCTGTCGCGCGGCTCCTCGACGGAGCGCTGTCGCGCCGGTTACCGTCCAGGATGCCCAGACGCGCCGCCACCTCGCGCAACTGCTCGAGCTCGGCGACATTCGCCTCGAGTTCCTGAATGCGCGCGAGGATACGGTCCTCGAGATGCTTGAGGTCTTCCATAACGGTCGACACTGTCCTCACACTCCCCGGTCGAAGAGGCTTTCAAGCGCGTGACGACACGCTCTGTGGGATCGTAACGCCGGCGCGACGCGCGTACGGCTCGAGTCCCTCCTTTGCCCGGGCGATGGCCCAGTTGTGGTTCCAGCGGAACATCGGGCGGAGCACCGGTGTGAGCAGACGCAGGAGCGGGCGGTCAGCGTGGACCTGCCAGTCGAAGCGGACGTGGGTGCCGTGGGCGGTCGGGGTCAGGGTCCACACGCCACGTCCACGGAGATCGCCGTCGACCTCGGCGACCACCCGGTGCGGCGGGTCGATCGCGGTGCACACCGACCGCGTGTGCAGGTGGTAGGGCAGCCGCCCCTTGAAGTGGTGAAGCCCGACGGAGCCAACCACAGGCGGCCCATCCGCCTCGACCTCGAGGTACACCGGCCGCCACCACTGCGGATAGGTCCGCGAGTCGGCGATCGCCTGGAACACGGCCTCGGGCGGCGCGGCCACATCCCACTCGTCGACGAACACGTACGGCCGCATCGTCTGCTGCGTGCGGAGCACGAGCCGCGCAAGGGCCTGCTGTACGCGCAGCGACGGCGTCGCGGCGTATCCGACGTCGGCGAAGTCCAGCACGAGCCGGGCGCCGGCCACGGGCCGCGGGAAGCCTCCGCGGATGAACTGGTCCTCGCGACACATCTCCGCCAGTCGCGCCAGGAACTCCACACTGCGTCCCGCGGGTCGCTGTTGGATCCGTACCGTGCCCGGACCGTCACCGACCGGAACCTGGGTGTGCGGCGTCCCCGCCGGAATCTCAATCGAGTCTCCCGCGTGCAGCACGTGGTCGCGCCCGTTCATCCCCACCTTGAGCGCGCCCGAGACCACCTCGATCCGCTCCACCTGCTCCGGATGCACGTGACGCTGGGCGAGGAGACCGCGCGGGCGTCCCGACACCTCAGCCTCGACCATCTCACCCCCGGTCTCCTCGCCCGTCCGCAGGAACCTCACCGTGAGCCCCAGCGGTCCCATCTCGAGCACCTCGCCTGCGTTCATCTCAGGTCCACCTTTCGCGTTGTCAGGCGCCCGCCCCGGGCGCTCCGCACGCTATTCGTATCTGCCCGCCGGCTGGATCACAACCACGAGATGTCACAGGCCGACGCCGGTCAGGCAACTAAGGGCATATGAACAGCGCCGCCGACGCCGAGATCGTGACGGCGGCCGACGCCCGCCGCGCCAGGGCCGTGGCGCCCCCACGCTCCGGCGAGGTTCGCGTCGCCGCCCGTCATTGG
>Ga0335080_10003161_pt1 | contig 16632 bp, 15 predicted proteins | sample Lox_Sample_34_FD_206720 | JGI IMG/M metagenome (GOLD analysis project Ga0335080, IMG submission 206720) | Soil microbial communities from Loxahatchee National Wildlife Refuge, Florida, United States - Lox_Sample_3.4 | ecosystem: Environmental > Terrestrial > Soil > Wetlands | place: USA...
GGAGGAGATCCATGGGAGGCTGCCGCGAGTGCGGCAACAGATGACGGATGGCCAGGTGGCAGAGTGGTCATGCAGCGGCCTGCAAAGCCGTGTACGCCGGTTCGATTCCGACCCTGGCCTCCATCCGGACGTCTTCGCTCTCCCATGGAGCTAGAATCGCGTCTGCCTTCCGCCTGGGTGGCGAAATTGGTAGACGCAAGGGACTTAAAATCCCTCGACCGGAAACGGTCATGCCGGTTCGAGTCCGGCCCCGGGCACCACTTCCATCCGCAGACAGCCTGAATTGCTGTCCCATGACCATTGCCATGCCACAAACCGCTGCTGGCGGGGCCTCGAACTCCCGAGGTGTTGGCGGCGCGAACGCTACCTTGTCAGCTGCCGCGCAGCTCTGGTTCGTCACTGCGCTTCTCGGCCAATGGGCGTTCCTGCACTACATCGCCGCATTCTACGATGCCGCGACGCTGCGCGGGGACTTCGCCGCCTGGAGCAAGAACACCGTACTGCTCAAGGGATATGTCGCCGGTGATACGGCGGGAAACCTCGCGTTTGCAGCGCACGTATTACTTGCGGCGATCGTCACTTTTGGCGGGGCATTGCAGTTGGTTCCGTATGTACGAACGCGCTTCGTCTGCGTGCATCGCTGGAATGGCCGGCTGTTCATACTGACAGCGATCGCGGGAGCAATCAGCGGGCTGTACATGATCTGGTGGCGGGGCAGTCGTGCCAATCTGACCGCCGGACTGGCCACCAGCATCGACGCCGTGCTGATTATCGTGTTCGCGCTATCGGCCTGGCGCGCGGCGCGTGCACGTGCGATCCATTCGCATCGCCGCTACGCGCTGCGCACCTTCATCGTCGCAAACGGAGTCTGGTTCCAGCGTATCGGCATCTTCGGGTGGACCGTTTTCAATCAGGCGCCGGTTGGCATGACAAGGCAATTCGATGGCTGGTTCGATCTGTCGTGGGCTTTCGGCTGCTATCTGTTGCCGCTCGCCATTCTGGAGCTGTATTTGCGCGTGCAGGACACGGCGCAGGCGCGCGGCCGCTATGTCATGGCGGGCTGCCTGCTCTTTCTGACAGCCATCATGGGCTTCGGAATAGTTTCGGCGTACACGGGCGTATGGCTACCGTTCTTGCAGAAGCTTTCCTGAGACCGGAACGACTGCACTGGACGGCGGATCCGTTGCGCAAGGCGCGCTTCTCGACCTCAACCATATCGACCTGACGACGCCTCGCCGGGGAGCCGCCGCATCCGCCATGCGGACGGAGAATGTAGATCCGCGCAGGTCCTTGGCATCAGTTTCTCGAGTCAGACATTGGTCGAGAAAGGTTGCATAACACATCGTTTTATCTTCGGTTTTCTCCACCTGTTTCTTCTGGAGATGCGCGTGTCACGATCCTGAAACAATCGCGCGCTAGGGTCGGATCTTCGCCCGTTTCCGTGAGTTCGCTCCATGCCACGCTATCGAATGGTTGTCGGCGTGATTCAGTGCCGCGCCGATGCGGGAACGATCCACTCGATCGCTGCAGCCAGCGGTCTGTGTGCGGAGCCCGGTGACAGGCCCGACGAATTCCATCTGACCGACTGCGGGCGCGACGTCGAACCGGACATTGGTCCGGATCTGTTCGGCGTGGCCAAGGAAGCGCTTGACCGCGCCGTCGAGACCGGCGCCATTCCCGGCTGGAGCATGGTGCGCGCACAGGGCAGCGCCCCCTGACGTCTGTCGCGGAAGGACTTCTGCGCGCTCTGCGTGCAGATCTGTCGCCGTTTGCGCAGGCCGGGTGGGCGAGCACTGGAAGTGGTTCGCCAACGTACGTCGCACGTTTCACCTCGAGGACTCTCCGGCATGCGCGCGCGGCGCTTGCGTACATGCCGCTCGTGCGCGCGCCGTATTGTGTGTATGTGGGACGCAGGCTGAGCACCTAGCCGCCACGGGGGTTCGTGCTAACATCGCCCGTCTGTTTGGCCATCCGGACTCGGCGAGACGCGATGCAGATCCGCACGAAATTGCCCAGGGTCGGCACGACCATCTTCAGCGTGATGTCGCAGCTGGCGATGGAGCACAAGGCGGTGAATCTCGGTCAGGGCTTTCCGGATTTCGAAGGGCCGCAATCGCTGCGCGACGCGCTCGCCGCGGCGATGAATTCGGGCAAGAACCAATACGCGCCCATGACCGGCATCCCGAAGCTGCGCGAGCAGATCGCGCTGAAGACCGAGCGGCTGTACGGACGCAAGGTAAGTGCCGACACCGAAGTGACGGTCACGAGCGGTGCGACCGAGGCGCTGTTCGCGGTTATCGCGGCGACGGTGCGCGCCGGCGAGGAAGTGATCGTGCTCGACCCGTGCTACGACAGCTACGAGCCGGCCGTCGAGCTGGCGGGCGGAAGGACGGTGCACGTTCCGTTGCGCCTGCCGGATTTTTCCGTCGACTGGCAGCGCGTGAAGGATGCCATCGGCAAGAAGACGCGCCTCGTCATCATCAACTCCCCGCACAATCCGTCTGGCGCGGTGCTGGAGGCGGCCGATCTCGATGCGCTCGCGGAGATCCTGCGCGGGACCGAGGCAATCGTGCTGTCCGACGAGGTGTACGAGCACATCATCTTCGACGGCGCGGCGCATCAGAGCGTGCTGCGTCACGCGGAGCTCGCCGCACGCAGCTTTGTCGTGAGCTCCTTCGGCAAGACCTATCACTGCACCGGCTGGAAAGTCGGCTACTGCATCGCGCCGTCGCAGATGAGCGCGGAATTCCGCAAAGTGCACCAGTACCTGACGTTCTGCACGTTCAATCCCGCGCAATGGGCGTTCGCGGAAGCGCTCGAGCGCGATCCGCGGCACTACCTCGAACTGCCGGCGTTCTACCAGGCCAAGCGTGACCAGTTCCGCGCGCTGATCGCGCCGTCGAAGTTCAAGATCCTGCCGGTGAAGGGCGCGTACTTCCAGCTCGTGGACTACTCCGCGATCAGCATGCAGGACGATCTCAACTTCAGCGAGTGGCTCGTGCGCGAAGCGGGCGTCGCCGCGATCCCGGTCTCGGCGTTCTACGAAACGCCGCCGAACGCGCGCATCGTGCGCCTGTGCTTTGCCAAGAACGATCAGACCCTCAACGCGGCGGCCGAGCGCCTATGCAGGCTCTGAGGGTTTCTCTGGTACAAGGGGCCACGCGCTGGCACGATCCCGCCGGCAACCGTGAGTATTACGGCGCGCTGATGCGGCCGCTGCGCGGACAGACGGACCTCATCGTCCTGCCGGAGACGTTCACCAGCGGGTTCTCGAACGAGGCCATCCACGACGCCGAAACAATGGATGGTGCAACGGTCGCCTGGCTACGCGAGCAGGCGCACGGGCTCGGCGCCGCCGTGACGGGCAGCGTGCAGTTGCGGGTGGGCGAGGGCGGCGAGCGGCGCGTGTTCAACCGCCTGCTGTTCGTCACGCCGGAAGGCGGCGTGTGGCATTACGACAAGCGCCACCTGTTCCGTTACGCCGGCGAGCACGAGCGCTACGCGGCGGGTGATGCGAAACTCGTCGTGGAATGGCGTGGGTGGAAACTTTGTCCGCTGGTCTGTTATGACTTGCGTTTCCCGGTCTATATCCGCAACCGTCACGGCGCCGCAGGTTTTGACTATGACGTTTGCCTGTTCGTGGCCAACTGGCCGGCGGCGCGAGCGCACGCGTGGCGCACGCTGCTGCGTGCGCGCGCGATCGAAAACCTCAGTTACTGCATCGGACTGAACCGCGTCGGCACCGATGGCAACAACCTCGCGTATTCGGGCGACAGCGCCGTGCTCGACTTCCTCGGCCAGCCGCTCGTGGAACTGGGCGCGCAGGAGCAGGTGATCACGGCGAGTCTCGACGCATCGTCGCTCGCGGCGCACCGCGAGCGCTTCCCGGCGTGGATGGATGCCGACGACTTCCGCCTGTCGTAGACAATCATCCCTGTTCAGGCGAGCCTGGCGGTTTACGCGATCAGCATGGTCCGCTGGTTCTGCCGGTCGGCGCGTGCCGCGCCCAGTTCGCGGGCAACCACGAATCGGCGCGCGGCGCGAAGGCTGGTGAGGCTGGCGAGAACCGCGCCGGTCTCCGGGCTCATGACTTCGTAGCGGATCGAACGCGTCAGACCGGCGTCGTCGAATTCGGCGAGGCGTTCGATGGCATAGCCGAGCATCATCGATTCTTGGGTGCGTACGCTGCGCATGATCTTCTCCTGCGGTGATTGCCCACGCAGGATACGCGGCACCCATGTGCGTGCGGTTAACGCGGCGTTGCACGCACGTTAACCCGGACATTTACGTTTTCGCGCGGGAACTTTTCAGGAATTCGGCGATCTGCTCGGCCTTGTACATCGGCAGCGAGCAGCGGTTCTCGGTGCAGACGAATGCGGCGGCGCGTTTGGTCGGCGGGTAGCTCACGTCGGGGTTCGGTAGGTCGCCTTCACGACGATCCCACCAGTCGATGCGCTTGTACCATTGTGGAAGGTGCTGCAATGTGGAGAATAGCGCAGCCGCCTCGGGGTCGCCCTTGGCGCCGCTCACGGTCAAGTGCAGCGGGTCGGTGTGCAGCTCGGCGTCGGCAAGCAGGATACCGGGTTCGGTGAGCTCGGCGAGGGCAATCTTCGGCGCCGCGAGATAGCGCAGGGCGGCTTCGGCGAGCGCCCGATGCTCGGACCTGCCGTCGTAGCGGGCGAGCAGGTTGGCGAAGCGGGCGAGCGAGATGTTCTCCTCGGTTTGCGGCTGTGCGGCGATCGGACCCGTGGACCTTGCGCTGACGAAGCCACCATTAGGGCGCGTGAAATTCGCCGCGATGAAATCGGCAGCGGCGCTCGCACGCGCCAGCCAGGCGCGGTCGGCGGTGGCCCGGTACAGGGCAAGGAACGCCCGGCCCATGGCGAGCGAGTCGCCGAGGTAGGGACCCGCAGCGTCGCTCTCGTCGTGGCGGAAGCCGCCGCCGGCAAGCGCGCGGTGCGCGACGATCCACTCCGCGGCGTTCTTCGCCTCGGCGAGGGCCTCCGCGTCGCCGCTGACTTCGGTCCACGCAGCCAGGCCTTCGATGACCTGGCCGTTGTGCAGCGAGTACAGATGCTTGTCCACGCGCGGCACGCCTTGCGCACGCCGCTTCGCATCGCCGAGGGCGAAATAGTCGCTCGAGTGTTCCCCGGGTTTCAGGTCGGCATCCTGGCTCGCATAGAACGCGCCTTCGGGGCTCCTGAGGAACGCGTCGAGGTAGCGCCGGATGTCGTGTGCGGCCTGCGCGTCCTGCAGACGGCTGAAGGCCGCCGATGCGAGCGCATAGACGCGCAGGTACTGGCCCTGGATCGTGGCGAGCTTCTCGTAGTGCGGGTGCTTCCAGTCGCCGTAGGTCGAGTACTGATAGACGCCGCCCCACGCCGGATCGAACAACGCACGCGCGGCGTCCAGCGTCTGCCGGGCGCGCGCGGCCTCGGCGTCGTCGCCGGCGAGTGCGCGCGTGATGGCGTACTCGACGCTGTCGCGGTCGAGATACTTCTGGCCGATGTCGAGTCCGCCGAGCTTCTCGTCGTAGGCGTCGTGGTGGCGCTTGACGAGTTCGGTGCGAGTCGGGTCGTCCAGGGCGCTGGCCGGCGCGATACCGGCGCCGGCGTCCGCGCTGTCGGCGGCTTCGGGTGACGGATCGACCTCGATCGCCTTGAGCAGGCGCAGGAACCGTTGCGGTTCGATGAAACCCTGGCGCTTGACGATTTCGGTGCCGTCGGATGCGAAGACGACCGTCGCCGGCCAGCCGTAATCGCGGTAGCGGTCGGAGAGATCGGGCCGCAGGTCCTGGTCGATGCGCAGCGGCACGTAGTGCGCGAGAATCTCGGCGCGGACGGCCGGGTTGCCGTAGCTCTTCTCATCCATGACGTGGCACCAGTGGCACCAGACCGCTTCCAGGTACAGGATCACGAACTTGTGGTCGGCTTTGGCCCGGGCGAAGGCATCGGTGTCCGAGCGCAGCCAATGAATCGCCGCTGAATCCTCCGTGACCGCAGGCGTCGCATGTGCGCTCGCCGCAGCGTTGGTAAGAAGGAGGGCGGCTGCGAGCTTGACCAGGCAACGAAACGTCATCGGCGTGTTCTCCCAGTGTCCTTTCGGTCGTTTATGGACGGGTGAGCATACGCCGGCCGGGTGATGGCCGCGTGCACGGGATGACGTTTTTTTCCGGGTGAGACTGCCGCAGTCCAGGCCAAATGTGGGACGGCTGGTAGCGCCTCGCATCCTGCTAGAATGGGGATGTGGTTTCGGCTTGCCAGGATGTTGAGCAAATTCCATTTGACGGGGAGTAGACCATGAAGATGCGAGTATCGGTTTTGGCAGCGGCACTGATCGGCGTCGCCGCCGCGGGTAGCGCGGTCGCTGCCGGCGACGGCAGGCCCACGGTGGGTGTGGCGGAGTTCACGAACCAGACGGCTGCCGGCTGGTGGAGTGGCGGCGTCGGCTGGGAATTGTCGGGAATGCTGTCCAACGAATTGTCCTCGAGCGGCAGCTTCCACGTCGTCGAGCGGCAGAAGCTGCAGAACGTTCTCGAAGAGCAGAATCTCGGCGCGTCGGGTCGCGTCGCGGCCGGTACGGGCGCCAAGATCGGGAAGATCACCGGCGCGCAATACCTCATAACCGGCACCGTCAGCGCGTACCAGGAGAACACCTCCAGCACCGGTGGCGCGTTCAGCTTTCACGGCATCGGCCTGGGCGGCAAGTCGGCGGAGGCGTACATGGCCATCGACTTGCGCGTCATCAACACCACGACGGGCGACATCGACTTCTCGCGCACCGTCGAGGGGCGCAGCAAGAGCAGCGGCGTTTCCGTCGGCGTCTATCGCGGCGGCTTCGGTGGCAGCCTCGCGCATGAGGAAAACACGCCGGCCGGCAAGGCGATCCGCGCCGCACTGGTCGAGGCGAGCGAATACCTCGAGTGCGTGATGGTGAAGAAGGACAACTGCATCGCCGAGTACAACGCCAAGGAGCAGAAGCGGCGCGAGAGCGACAAGAAGGCGCTCAAGCTCGACTGAAGTTGCGGAGTGATCTAGCCGCGCGGCCGACGCTGTTTGCCGCGGCCGCGCGGAGGACGTGCGTCCGGCGACGGGAGGCGGTTGCCGATATCGTCGCGCGGGAGTTGACCATCCGGACGCCGCGAGGATTGCGGCCCGTGACCCTGCGCCGGGTAGCCGCCGGTCACCGGCGGGCGCCAACCCTGATTGGGATTGTTGCCGCGCCGCTTGTTGGGGCGTTTCGCCTTTCCCGCGTTTTCGTTCAGCCATGCCGGGCGTGACTGATACGACCCGGGCTGCCCGGCGCTGTTGGGATTGCCGAAACGCGGCTGGCGATCATGCGGCCGTTGCGCGTTGGCTTGCCCGGCGCCGCCTCCACGTCTCTTCTTCCCGCGCTTGTTACGTTTGCCGGCGCGCGGGAACGGACTGTCCTCGCGGATGCGGTCGAACGCGCGCAGTTCGCGCCCTTCGTCGTGATAGGTTCCGGTCCACGCCTGCTGGGTGCGTGGGGCAGGGCGGAATTCGTTGGGCGAAGTCTTCGACGCGCGGCGCTGTCCGATCACCGGCTGCAGGGTGAGAGTGGGTGCCGGGTCCTCGGCACCGACGAGCTTGCGCAGCGCCTTGACCTGATCCGGTTCGAGCGGCTGGCTGTGGCCCTTGAGCAGGCCGCGCGGCAACTCGATGTTGCCGTAACGGATGCGCTTGAGGCGGCTCACCATCAATCCCTGCGACTCCCACATGCGCCGCACCTCGCGGTTGCGGCCCTCGCGGATCACGACGCGAAACCAGGAATGACTGTCGCCGCGGCTGATCACCGCGAGTTCCTCGAAGCGCGCCGGGCCATCCTCGAGTTCGACGCCCGCTTGCAGCTTGGCGAGTGCCTCGTCGGGAACCTCGCCGTGCACGCGGCAGATGTATTCGCGTTCGACTTCGGCGCTGGGATGCATCAGGCGGTGGGCCAGAGCACCGTCCGTCGTCAGCAGCAGCAATCCCGTCGTGTTGATGTCGAGCCGGCCGACCGCGATCCAGCGCGAACCCTTCAGCCGCGGCAGATGTTCGAATACGGTCGGACGCCCCTCCGGATCTTCACGCGTCGTGACCACGCCTTCCGGTTTGTGGAAAACGATGACCTGGGCGTGCTCGGCGTTGTCGTTGACGGCGACGAACAGCTTGCCATCGAGTTCGACGCGATCGCCGGCATGGACGCTGGAACCGATCTGGGCGACGGCGGCGTTGACCTTCACGTCACCTGCCTCGATGCGCTCCTCGAGCATGCGGCGCGAGCCGAGCCCCGCGTTCGCGAGCACCTTGTGCAGGCGTTCCTCGAGCGCCGGCCCGTCGTTCTGCGGACGCTTGAGCGTAAGCAATGTGCGCGGTGGTGCGTTCATGCCGACGGCTCCTCGGCAGGGGCCGCTGCCATGGGTTCACCCGCGCCGTCGCCTTCGTCATCGGCGTCGGCGGAAGGCGCCACCGGTGCCAGGGTCAGCTGCGGATCGAAGTCCTCGATCTCGCGGATCTCCGCGAGCGGCGGCAGTTCGTCCAGCGATTTGAGGCTGAAGTAGTCGAGAAACGAGCGCGTCGTGCCGAACAGCGCGGGCTTGCCGGGCACGTCCCGGTAGCCGACCACGCGGATCCATTCGCGCTCCTCCAGCGTCTTGACGATGTTGGTCGAGACCGCGACACCGCGGATCTGCTCGATTTCGCCGCGCGTGATGGGCTGGCGATAGGCGATCAGCGCCAGCGTCTCGAGCAGCGCGCGCGAATAGCGCGTCTGCCGTTCGGTCCACAGGCGTGCCACCCACGGGTGCACATCCTGGCGGACCTGGTAGCGGAAACCGGATGCGACCTCGACGAGTTCGACGCCGCGCTGCGAGCAGTCGGCGGCGAGCTCCTCGAGTGCGCGCGCCAGGTCTTCGTGAGGCGGCGCTTCGTTTTCGCCGAACAGGGCGGATAGCTGCAGGACAGAGAGCGGCTGCGCCGCGGCGAGAAGGGCGGCTTCGACGATGCGTTTGAGTTGCTCGTGTTCCATAGATGACCGATTTTTCAGCCGGCCGTGGCCAGCGATTTGAGATAGATGGCGGCGAGTGGCTCGCTCTGCATGATCTCGAGCAGATGCTCCTTGGCGAGTTCGAGCAGGGCGAGGAACGTGACGATGATGCCGAGCCGGCCCTCGTCGGGTTTGAACAACTGCTCGAACGGATGGAATTCTCCGTCCTCGAGTGCCTTGAGCACGTCGCTCATGCGGTTGCGCACCGACAGTGCCTCGCGCTGGATCGCGTGACGGCCGGTGAGTTCGGCGCGCCTGAGCACGTCCTTCAGTGCCAGCAGCAGCTCGCGCAGCTGTACCGGCGGCGGCAGGCGGATCACGTTCTTGTCCTGCACGAATGCGCTGACCAGGGCGAAATCGCGATCCTGGCGCGGCAACTCCTCGATGTCCTCGGCGGCCTTCTTGAAGCGCTCGTATTCCTGCAGGCGGCGCACGAGTTCCGCGCGCGGGTCTTCCTCCACCCCTTCGGCCAGCGGCGGCCGCGGCAGCAGCAGGCGCGACTTGATCTCGGCAAGGATCGCGGCCATGACCAGGTATTCGGCCGCGAGCTCCAGGCGCAAGTCGCGCATCAGGTCGATGTAGTCGACGTACTGGCGTGTGATCTCCGCGATCGGGATGTCGAGGATGTCGAGGTTCTGGCGGCGGATGAGGTAGAGCAGAAGGTCAAGCGGCCCCTCGAACGCCTCGAGGATGACCTCGAGCGCATCGGGCGGGATGTAGAGATCCTGCGGCATCTCCAGCACGGGCTGGCCGCGGACGATGGCGAGCGGCATCTCCTGCTGCTGCGGTACCGGGGGGAAGATGCCTGCCGCCGCGGATTCGGGGTTTTCGACCGCCTGAGTATTCATGCCGCCTGGTTCATGCGTGGGAACCGGTTCTGGAACAAGGTACATCTGCCAGCGTTGTGGAAAAGTTCGGAGCTGCACGGGCCCGCGTGGCCCCGGAATATCCGTGGTGTCAGGGCGAATCCCCGTGCCTTTCACCACCTGTGGCCAACGCCGTCTACCCGATGGCTGCAATCCAGCTGCCCCATCGTCACGCGCCGGAAGGCCCGGCGCGGGCGTGGCTACGATGAAAGTCTGGTCGGCGCGGGCGGGTCGTGCATTGCGCCGGAACTTGCCGGCTCGCCGGGCGGGCCCGCGCTCTGATGCTCCTGCGCGACTGCTGTACAGAAGCGTCCTCGGTTGCAAGCCTACGGGGAATGCGGGCGCAAGTCCAGTGGGCGGTGCGCGCCGCGCGGCCGCCGCGACGTCTTGAATGCGGGCGGAACCAGCCATATTGACCGACGCCAGCGCCGTTGCTAGCGTGCCAGCCAGAGGTTCAGCACCCCATCCGATGTCTTCGCCCTTGCACTCGAAACTCGACGCGCGCGCGCGCCAGCTGCTGCGCGCGCTGATCGCGCAATACATCGCCGAAGGCCAGCCGGTCGGGTCACGCACGCTTGCCCGGCAGGCCGGGCTCGACGTCAGCGCGGCCACGATCCGCAACGTCATGGCCGATCTCGAGGAAATCGGCCTGGTCGCCGCCCCGCACACCTCGGCCGGGCGCGTGCCGACCGCACAGGGTTATCGCGTCTTCGTCGACAGCCTGCTCGAACTGACCCCGCTGGAGCCCGGCCAGATCGAGCGGCTGCGCCAGGAACTGCCGCCGCAGGCCCGCACCCAGGACCTGCTCAGCGGCGTGTCGTCGCTGCTCTCCGACGTCACCCATTTCGTTGGCGTCGTCACCGTGCCCAAGCGCGAGGAGTTTCCGTTCCGGCACATCGATTTCGTGCCGCTCGGCGGCAACCGCGTGCTGGTGATCCTGGTGTTCACCGACAACGAAGTGCAGAACCGCGTGGTGACGACTCAGCAGAACTACAGTGCGTCCGAGCTGGAGCAGATCGCGAATTTCCTCAACGCAAACTTCGCCGGGATGCGCATGGGCGAGATCCGCGACCGCCTGAAGCGCGAAATGCGTGAAACCAGCCACAGCCTCGCGCAGCTGATGGCTGCGGCGATCGACGTGACCGAACGTGCATTTCCCAGCCACCCCGACGCCGACATGCTGGTGGCAGGGCAGGTCAATCTGATGGGATCGCAGGGGCTGGCCGACGTGGACCGCCTGCGCGAACTGTTCGAGGCCTTCCAGCGCAAGCGCGACCTGCTCATGCTGCTGGAAAGCTGCGCGCGCGCTGAGGGCGTGCGCCTGTTCATCGGCGAGGAATCGGGTTTCACGGCGCTGGACGGCTGCAGCCTGGTCACGGCACCCTACGGGGTGGACGGAAGGGTCCTCGGCGTGCTCGGCGTCATCGGGCCGACGCGCATGGCCTACCAGCGGGTGATCCCGGTCGTGCAGGCCACGGCGCAGATTCTCTCGAGCGCCTTGAATCAGGCCCAGCAGGCCCAATAAGCGCCAGGGGACCATGGAGTCAACCGGCAGGCAGCCTCGGCTGCAGGCCTCATGTCGTTTCTGGAGTTCGCGATGGAAAACACCAATCCGACCAAGCCTGCAGCTGAAGCCGCGGCGGCGGACGTCGTACAGACGGATGCCGATGAACTCGGCCAGAAGCTGGCGGAATACGAGAACAAGCTCGGCGAAATGCGCGACGTGCTGCTGCGCGAGCGCGCCGAGATCGAGAATCAGCGCAAGCGCCTCGCGCGCGACGTTGAGCAGGCGCGCAGGTTCGCGAACGAGCGGCTGCTCGGCGAGCTGCTGCCGGTGCTGGATAACCTGGAGCGTGGCCTGGCCGTCGAGAACGCCGACGTGGTCGCGCTGCGCGCTGGCATGGATCTCACCCTGAAGGCCCTGCTGAAGGTGGCTGAGTCCAACGGCCTCCGGGGCGTGGATCCGGTCGGCGAGGCGTTCAACCCCGAGTTGCACCAGGCCATGAGCCTCGTCGATGCTCCCGGCAAGGCGCCCAATTCGGTCGTGACGGTGATGCAGAAGGGCTATGTGCTGAACGAGCGTCTGCTGCGCCCGGCGCTGGTCGCGATCGCGAAGCCGGCGGGCGCTTGAATCGAACGCTACTGACCCCAGTTTGCGGGCTATGCGCGGCATTCGGCCGCAACAGAATTTCGGAGATGCGGACATGGGCAAGATCATCGGTATAGACCTCGGCACGACGAACTCGTGCGTTGCCGTGATGGAAGGCAACAGCACGCGCGTGATCGAGAATTCGGAAGGCGATCGCACGACGCCGTCCATCGTCGCGTTCAAGGACAACGAAGTCCTGGTTGGCGCCACGGCCAAGCGCCAGGCGGTGACCAACCCCAAGAACACCTTCTACGCGGTGAAGCGGCTGATCGGCCGCAAGTTCACCGACGCGGAGGTCAAGAAGGATCTCGGCCTGGTGCCGTACAAGATCATCCAGCACGACAATGGCGATGCTTGGGTCGAAACGGCCGACGGCAAGAAGATGGCGCCGCCGGAAATCTCGGCAAAGGTGCTGATGAAGATGAAGAAGACCGCCGAGGACTATCTCGGTGAGCCGGTGACCGAGGCCGTGATCACGGTGCCCGCGTACTTCAACGACTCGCAGCGCCAGGCGACGAAGGACGCCGGCCGCATCGCCGGCCTCGAGGTCAAGCGCATCATCAACGAGCCGACCGCGGCCGCGCTGGCCTACGGCATCGACAAGAAGGGCGGCGACCGCAAGATCGCGGTGTACGACCTGGGCGGCGGCACCTTCGACATCTCGATCATCGAGATTGCCGAGGTCGACGGCGAAAAGCAGTTCGAGGTGCTGGCGACGAACGGCGACACGTTCCTCGGCGGCGAAGACTTCGACAAGCGCCTGATCGATTTCCTCGTCGAGGAATTCAAGAAGCAGACCGGCGTCGATCTGAAGAACGACTCGCTCGCGCTGCAGCGCCTGAAGGACGCGGCGGAGCGCGCGAAGATCGAGCTGTCGAGCGCACAGCAGACGGAAGTGAACCTGCCGTACATCACGGCCGATGCATCCGGTCCGAAGCATCTCAACATCAAGCTCACGCGTGCCAAGCTCGAGGCGCTGGTCGACGACCTGATCAAGGCGACCATCGGGCCGTGCCGCACCGCGATCAACGACGCAGGCCTGAAGGTTTCCGACATCCAGGAAGTGATCCTGGTCGGCGGCCAGACGCGCATGCCGAAGGTGCAGGACACGGTGAAGGAGTTCTTCGGCAAGGAGCCGCGCAAGGACGTGAACCCGGACGAAGCCGTCGCCGTTGGCGCGGCGATCCAGGGTGGCGTGCTCGGCGGCACGGTCAAGGACGTGCTGCTGCTCGACGTGACCCCGCTGTCGCTCGGCATCGAGACGCTCGGCGGCGTGTTCACCAAGCTGATCGAGAAGAACACCACGATCCCGACCAAGAACACGCAGGTGTTCTCGACGGCCGAGGACAACCAGACGGCAGTCACGGTGCACGTGCTGCAGGGTGAGCGCGAGCGCGCGAGTGCGAACAAGTCGCTGGCGAAGTTCGATCTTGCCGGCATCGAGGCGGCTCCCCGCGGCATGCCGCAGGTGGAGGTCACCTTCGACATCGACGCGAACGGCATCCTGCACGTGTCGGCGAAGGACAAGAAGACCGGCAAGGAGCAGCGCATCGAGATCAAGGCGGGTTCGGGCCTGAACGAGGATGAAATCCAGCGCATGGTGCGCGACGCGGAAGCGAACAAGGAGGAGGACCGCAAGTTCCACGAGCTCGTCGCGGTGCGCAACAAGGCCGATCAACTCGTGCACGCCACGCGCGCGGCGATCAAGGAACACGGCGGCAAGGTGCCGGGCCAGATCGGTGCGATCGAGGCGGCGCTGTCGGATCTTGAGAAGGTGATGAAGGGCGAAGACAAGGACGCCATCGAGTCGCGCATCGCGACGCTGGAGAAGGCCGCGCAGTCGCTGGCGGCCGCCGCTTCCGCGGGTCACGCCGGTGGCGAGGCCGGCGCGCAGGCGGGCGGTGCGGCGCCGAAGGACGACGTCGTGGACGCGGAGTTCACGGAAGTCAAGGACGGCAAGAAATAAGTCTCATCCGTCGACGCGAAGCGTCGACGGATCAACTGCCGCCGATGGAGCCCCGCGGGACGCGGGGCGCATCGCTGGCGAGACCAGGAGAAAGATCGCCGCAAGGCGACGGTTGGCGTTGAGGGGCGGTGGATGGAAAAGGGGAGACTCGAAGCGTTCACCGACGGCGTGATCGCGGTGATCATCACGATCATGGTGCTCGAGCTGAAGCCGCCGCACGAAGCGTCGTGGCAGGCCGTGCTCGGCAACTGGCCGGTGTTGCTGAGCTATGTGCTCAGCTTCATTTACGTGGGCATCTACTGGAGCAACCATCACCACCTGATGCACTTTGTCGAACGCGTGAACGGCAAGGTGATGTGGGCGAACCTGCACCTGCTGTTCTGGGTTTCGCTGTTTCCGTTTACCACGGCGTGGCTGAATGAATCCCACGGCGAACATGGCGAGTATCCCGCGCCATTGCCGACCATGCTGTACGGCATCGTGTTGCTGATGACGGCCCTGTCGTGGATTCCGCTGGTGCGCAGCCTGGTCGGGTGCAACGGCGGCGCGGAGGGCATGCTCGCCCGCGCGCTTTCGAATAACAGGAAGGAAATCGTCTCGCCGGTCATTTATGTGGCTGCCATTGCGTTCGCCTGTTTCGCTCCCATTGTGTCCTGCGTGCTGTACGCGGTCGTGGCGATGATGTGGATTGTTCCGGACCGGCGCGTAGAGCGGCACACGATGCCGGCCCCTTGATGATGTCCGCACTGTCATGAAAAAGCGCTGCTACTACGAAGTCCTCGGGGTCGAGAGGACGGCGACGGACGACGAGCTCAAGAAGGCGTTCCGGCGCCTGGCGATGAAGCATCATCCCGACCGCAATCCGGACAACAAGGAATGCGAGGCGCACTTCAAGGAAGCCAAGGAGGCTTACGAGATCCTCGGCGATGCGCAGAAGCGCAAGCTGTACGACCAGCACGGACACGCGGCCTTCGAGGGCGGCATGGGCGGCGGCGGATTCCACGCCGACGTCGGCGACATCTTCGGCGACATCTTTTCCGACATCTTCGGCATGGGTGGCGGCAGGGGCCGCGCGGGTGGTGCGGATTTGCGCTACCTGCTCGAGCTGGGTCTCGAAGAAGCGGTGTTCGGTGCCGACAAGCAGATCGAGATCCCGACGCTTGTCGCATGCGCGGCGTGCGACGGTTCGGGCTCCGCCGACGGCAAGCTCGAAAGCTGTGGCACCTGTCGCGGGCACGGACGCGTGCGCATGCAGAACGGGATCTTCTCGATCCAGCAGACCTGTCCGCATTGCGGCGGCTCCGGTCGTGCAATCGCGCATCCGTGCAAGGCATGCCGTGGCGAGGGTCGGGTGCAGAAGAGCAAGACGCTCTCGGTGCGGATTCCCGCCGGAGTGGACACGGGCGACCGTATCCGCCTGAGCGGTGAAGGCCAGGCCGGGCGCCCGGGAACGGCACCCGGCGACTTGTACGTCGAAATCCGGGTGCGCGAGCACGCGATCTTCCGGCGCGACGGCGACGACCTGCATTGCGAAGTGCCCATTCGCTTCACCCAGGCGGCGCTCGGCGCCGACCTCGCCGTGCCGACGCTGGACGGCGAGTCGACGCTGAAGATTCCTGCGGAGACGCAGACAGGAAAATCGTTCCGCCTGCGCGGCAAGGGCGTGCGCAACGTCCGCAACGGCCGCGTCGGTGACCTGATCTGCCGCGTCGTCGTCGAGACCCCGGTGAAGCTGGGCAAGCGGCAGCGCGAGCTGCTGGAGGAATTCGAGGCGAGCTTCGCAGGCGACCGCCGCACGCACACGCCACGCGCCGATTCGTGGCTCGACGGCGTGAAGCGGTTCTGGGATCGGGTTACTTCCTGAATCCAGGTCTTGCGGCTAGGATGCCCGCATGAGCGACCTCGTCAACGTCGTGGTGTACGGCTCCGCGGGCCGCATGGGCCAGGCGGTCATCCGCGCCATTCTCGAATCCACGCAGGCGCGCCTGACCTGTGCGCTGGTCAGGCCGGGGTCCGGCCTCGCCGACGAGCCGCTCGACCGCGTGTTCGGCGCGCTTCAGCGCAATGTGGATTTTTCCACTTCGCTGGATCCCGACGTGCCTTGCGACGTGCTGGTCGACTTCAGCGGACCCGTGGCCTTCGATGCGGCCCTTGCGCTCGCCGTGCAGCGTCGTGCCGGTTTCATCAGCGGCACCACCGGCCTGCGCGACGAGCAGCGTGCGGCGCTGGAACGCGCTGCGCAGACCGTTCCGGTGCTGTGGGTCAGCAACTTCAGTCTTGGCGTCGCCATGCTCATGCGCGCAGCGCGACGGGTGGCCGCGGCATTGCCGGACTGGGATTGCGAAATCGTCGAGATGCACCACAACCGCAAGCAGGACGCGCCGTCCGGGACGGCCCTTGCGCTTGGACAGGTGGTCGCCGAGGCCCACCGCGGTTCCCTTTCCGAGAAGGCGGTCTATGCGCGACACGGGCAGGTCGGCCAGCGCAAGCCGGGCGAGATCGGGTTCGCCAGCCTGCGCGGCGGGGACGTGGTCGGCGAGCACACGGTGATCTTCTCCACCGCCGGCGAACGCCTGGAGCTGACGCACCGCGCCACGAACCGCGAT